>Ga0209130_1000519_pt1 | contig 38855 bp, 67 predicted proteins | sample AraplaMF_Cvi_mLB_FD_184264 | JGI IMG/M metagenome (GOLD analysis project Ga0209130, IMG submission 184264) | Arabidopsis root microbial communities from the University of North Carolina, USA - plate scrape MF_Cvi_mLB (SPAdes) (version 2) | ecosystem: Host-associated > Plants > Roots > Endosphere...
ATAAGATCCAGTCCATACGTTTACTCCAACACGTCAATAGCGTTATTGAATTCAGGCAAAGACTTCAAGAACTCGTAACCTTGTCTGATAAAATTAGGTGAGCTATCTTCTACAGATGGGATAAAATCATATGATTGCTGATCAAGAAGTTCAACCTCTCCCCTGCTTTTATAAACGTAAACAAATATGGTTATTCCATCTTTACCACCTTGCAAATAATTTATCTTGATGTACGCTGAATTTATTTCGTAGTCTGTGGTTTTTGTGCATGATGCAAATTCCGGGAATATTGAGCTTAATTCTGTCCCAGCCTTTAAAGTATAACTTTTTTGTAGACCCATCATATCACCTCAAAATGTTGTTTCTGTTATTGTTGTATTTGGATTTACTGTTGATACGTTACTTTCTATTTTTCCAGCATACCCAGCCCCTGAACGACGGTAAATAGTAGATACTCGGTTATGCCGTATCCAGTTGTTGCTTGTTACATCACCGAAACAATCGTCATTAATACTCGTAACAAACCCATACATTTTATTGCCGTTAACATCATTTCTCTGACATGGATAGGTTGTGCTTCTACGGAACATATATATCCCACCCTGTGCTCCTCCTGTTGTACCGTCTGATGATGTTGTAATCGTGTTGTTTACGATCCTTGAATCGCTAGGTCCTTCAAACCTTATTCCGTAACCGCCTACTACATCCATCCTATTGTTTACGATGTCTATTTTTGTTCCGTCCAGTATTCTCATTGCTGAACTACTACCAGATATGAGCCTATTGTTTGTGATACGTGATTCTTGCAACGAGTTGCTATCTGTTTGCATAACCAACCCACTTGTAACCTGAAAAGAACTACCTGTGACTATTATGTTTTTATTTGTCTTGGATGTTGTTGCCCAAAAGGCCCTAGTATTTGAACCTGTTTGCAATGCCGTATTATCTGAAAAAGTAATCCCATCACAACCATAAAAAACGGAATAGCAACCGTTTGTGCAATCCTTTACGCTATTAGACACAGCAGATGAATTTTTGCATCCTTCAAAATCAATACCAACATCTGTTGTCGTTTCAACCGTATTGCCTTGTACAACTATCCGTTCACCAAGTGAACCCCATATACCACCTTTCACACTTTTAACGATGTTGTTAGAGATGGAAATATCAAATATACCGGTCGTGGACAATGTTGCGGAGTCACCTCCCCAGAATTGAACACCATGCAAACAGTTGCTTATTTGATTACCTTCAACAACTCCATTGTTCGAAAAATACAAATCTACACCTTGATAGGATGTTGCTCCTACACCACCAGCATTTTCGATCGTATTATTGATTACTTTGTATTTCGTAGTGTTCGATATGCTGATAGCCTGACTGAATGTATCGTGGATGTAACAGTTCCTAATTGTTACGTTTGTTTTTCCAGATACTGTGATTCCTTTTCCGCCTGTTTTATTTGATTTGTTCCCATCAATTTCAATTCCATCGACTAAGCAGTTACTATTTAGGTTCAATATGTCACTGATGCCTGTGACGCCTTTAAGCACAGCCCCACCAGCGCCAATAACTTTCGTCTTGGGATTCAATGTAATTCCTTCACCCATGTAAGTTCCTGACGGTAAGTACAACGTTCCTCCGTTAGAAATACATGTTGCTGCAGCTTGGATTGCGGTAGTATCATTTGTTACACCATCACCTTTTGCTCCAAACCATTGTGGATAGACTTCTTCAACATCCATACTTCCTGCAATCGTTCCTGCACCGGCAAATATCTGCCACAATCCTGCTTCGATAGATCCATTAATTGTGATTGTATCGCCACTATTGGGAGACAACTTTGCACCTTTGGTCAAGTATAAGTTGATATTCGACGGAATAGTAATGCTGGTTCCGATAACATACGTTCCCGGAGCAAATATGATCGTAGCCTCTTCGCCATCGATTTTGTGGTTAATTAATGTGCTTAAAGCGGTGTAATCATCTGTTACTCCATTGCCTTTTAAGCCCTCTTCCTTGGCATTATAAAACAAATCCCAATTCTTTTTATTTGTTTGGTAGTTCCCGATATCCGCACTTACAAGTTCATTTACACGCCTCATTGGGGATACTAGCATTGCTAATCCTCCTTACACAATGGAGTATCCAACGCTGTACTCAATTGGATCTTCGTTCGAATGCTCGACAACAATTCGCCATGTCGAAGGGATGAGGTCATTTGCCACGCTGTTAGCAGTTGTAGTTAGGCCCGGGTGAATCTTTAGCACCGTTGTGCCAACCTCTGTTACCGCGGAAGAAGCAATAATGTCGTAATATTGGCCGCTAACGTTGTCTTTACCTTGTATTTTAAGCGTAATAGATGGCGATTCAGACGTTGCTGTAACGTCCAGAACAAAATGACCACCTTTACCCTGATGGTTCGTAAGATCGTCGGAAGTGAAGGTGTCCGTACGTTCTTCGCTTGGTGCTACCGTTCCGCTCGGGCTACCTGTCGTTGAGTCTACAAGCGTCACAGGTAACGGTTGATCCGTCATGACTTCTTTGTATTTCTTCTCTGTGTCGTCCCAATATTGAATGATATATCCAGGCATTATTACGCACCCCTTCTTCGGTATGTCCGCTTTTCTTTCGTTGTATTGCTAGTTTCCTGTACAGTAGTCTGCGCATCACTACTGGCCATTCTCTCTAACAATTCACGAATCATGCGGAGCTCTGATAAAAGCTCGTTCTTCCATCTTTCTTCTGGAACTATTCCTTTGAAATGTTCCTCCATACGATCACCTCAAATAAAAAAAGAGAGAGCATTATGCTCCCTCTTACGATTTGTCTTGCAATAAGCCGGCTTCAACCAGCTTTGCCCGCATTGAATTGTAATTGCGGATCAGATCCTTTTGTGCTTGGCTGTAGTCCGATTGGACCCTTAACTGCGGTACATACGGGTGTTTATCAAAGGTGGCAGACGATGCGAAATCAACCGCACCGCCGCCTTTGATTTGGAACCCGTCAGCTTCTATAATGTTGCGGACACCGCTCCGCGTAGAAGCCATACCGATAATCTTTGTTTCCATGTCACTACCCCCGATTGGAGCGCCTTTGATCTGGAAGCCATCAGCTTCAATGATATTTTTGACGCCTTTGGAAGTGGATGCGTAGCTAATGATCTTTTGTTCCATTCAACTACCCTCCTACTTCCTACGAGCCCGCCGACCCAACTAAATGCCTCCAGTTCTCCGCTTTAGGAGCAACACGCATGTAGCCCAGCCACGATTGAGAACCATTTTTGTTCATAATCGGGTACTTCTGGAACTCCGGACGATTCCACCACACCATATTCTGTTGATGGCGCGGCCCTTGAATGAACCATTTTGTTTGCGTGTAGAGATCCCAGAAATCATTGACTACGAGCTCGAGATCAGGCAACACGTTTTTATCGTTGTTTGGCGTTCCTGGTACCAGAGCAGATTGCAGAATTGTAGCAGCTTCGAATTGCAACGAAAGAGGTACAACCAGTTTGTTTACACGGCTAGAAATCTTCTTGCCGCCCTCATCGCGTTGCTTGCGGAATAGGATGATTGCATTCTTGAGGTTCGTATCAGACAGCGCACCAGACGCTAGGTTGTCCTGTGTACCTCCGTTGTCGCCGTAGTTCGGGTGGTCGTTGGCGAATGTAGCCTTGCCATCATACCCGGAGCCCAGCGTATTAGAAAACATTTCTTCGAGGTACTGAGCAGCGAAATCTTCAAGCGCCTCACGGCCAGCATGACCGGCATCTTTAGCCATATTCGCAACTTCGTCATATAACTCATCCTGAATTTGTTCACGAGACATGCTAACTTCCGACTTGAAGATTTGGCCTTGTGTGAAGACCAGTGGCCCGAGTTTGTAGCGTTGTTCGTTCGGGTTAACGTTCTCGCCCGATACTTCCCAGCCGCCCATGCCGGCAATGATTTGAGTCGTACGGTTGTTTGTCACAGCATCCACAGACTTGTAAATGCGGCTCCATTGCTCTGGTTCTTCGTCCCAGCCTTCGAAGAATGCAAGGTCAATACGGCGTGTATAAAGATTTTGATAATTACCTGTGTTCATTGGCATTGTTTATGTCACTCCTTAACCGATCTTTTTAATGTTTGCAGCAGCAATAATAATGTCAGCGGTGCCTCGTGCGTTGTCGTAATCGACTACGGAGCACATACCGCCTGTTGTGTCGTCCAGGTTCATCGTTGTAGCGTTGGACAGGTCAAACAGGGTTGTTACAAGGTCAGTGTCAGCCAGCGTTGTTTTAGACGATCCTGTAAACCCAACACGGATAACCACATCTGTAAGCGGCAATACGGCGATCTTATCGTTTGCTGTGATAGATGCACCTGTTGTAATAGATTGCTGCGCGATGCCAACAAGGTTTGCCGATGCAGCAACAGCTGGAATAAGGTATCGGCTTGTCGAATCGACCGCCACAATATCCCCTTGGTTAATGGTTTGGCTAGCAGCTACGCGCCACTCTACAGCAGTAGGCTCGTTATAATTGGCAAGGCTTCGTACAAATCGTGCCATTTACATTCATCCCTTCTTTTTCATCATTTGTCGGTACTCTGTTAAGTTTTTCGGACCTTGATCTTGCATCATCATGCGCACCTGACTCTCACTCATGCCCGTTCGACGCATAAATGCTAGAGCATCATCAGGCAATGGAGCAGGTGCCTTCATATCTGCTGGTGCATCTGAAGACACGGTGCGCTTTGGTCTCTCGCGTTTTGCAATCTCTCGCTGCTCCGCCTCGCGTTTAAGCTGTTGCGCAAGGCTTTGACCGCCTACAGCCCAATACGCTTGCTCGACGCCAACATTTGGATTGTTGCGAACAAACTCGGTTATTGCACCTTTCATTTGCTTAATTCCTGGGTAATCAGGAGAATCAGCAAGCTCGTACACCTTAAGCGACACGCGCATGTCCGTTTGATCGCGCTCAAGTTCGCGTTGACGCACGTACATCTGTGCCTCTTGATCAGTCCAACCGTTCTGATAAGCAAGCTGTTCTGCCTCTTGCCTGATACGGTTTTGTTCAACTGCCTTTAAAGCAGTCTCAGGGTCCACTCCAAGCTGTTCAAAGAACTTCTGGTATGGATTGTACTTCGACTCGTACTCGGCCTTTAAACGGGCTTCTACTTCCTCTGCGGCCTTCTTGCGTTCGCGTTCTGCGCGTTTGGCCCAAGCACTTTGTTCCTTCTCCGGGATAGGTGGCAGGTCGTCTTCTTCTGCTTGTACATATTCTTGTTGATCGCCTGGTTCGTCGTATGTTTCTTGCTCGTATTCCTGTTCAGGAGCGGCATCCTCCTGTCCCTCTTGCTGTGGTTCAGCATAAAGGTCTACGCCCGATTCTTTAGCAGCTCTAAACTGCTCTAACGACATTGCTTGATTTTCATCCATCTATAACCCTCCGTTTAAGTGGTGGCATCCCACTAATATTGTCACGCCCATGCCTTCTGTTCAGGCTGTCAGCACCTATTGTGCGTATATATAAAGGGCACCCTCCGTCTCAGGAAGATGCCCAGTGATTTACTTACCAGCCATACCATTTTCAGCACGTCCAGTTGTTTTATAATTGTCGCGCATGCCCATTGTTCGCTTGCTCTCGTATCCGCGTTTAGTAGTCATATCACTACCACCGCCACCAGCACCGCCCGGACCCATGGATTTACCTGCAGGGCATCCTGCGTTTTTTGTTGTACCGCCAGGTCCTACAACCTTGCCTCCATATGCCATACGTTCACCTCCTCTCTAATTCCGTGCATTTTAGCGCCAGTGACCACCTTGGATGTAGTCCCTAACCTTCGTGCTGCGTGTAGCGCTCTTAAAACCGCAATGCGGACAAGCATAGCCTGTTCCATGGGCAAGAGCTCCGCTTTCGCATCGTTCGCAAACGAATAGCTTGCCAGCTTGCTGCATGAAGTTTTGGCCATTGTTAACTTGATTATTTAAAAAAGCCGCTAACGTCGGGTCATTAGCGAGCTTTGTAGCAAAGTATTGTTCTTCTCGTGCTGTCATGTATCTAGCCAATTGGTACACCTCCTTGCATTATTGCCGCAATCAGCTCTGGTGGTATCTCAGGCGTCGGTCCTTGCGGTGGTGGCGCTTGCTGCATCGGCATAGGTGCTGGTTCAGGCATAAGCGGTTGCGGCATTCCTGGCGGCAATCCCGGAGGTAATGGACCGCCCGGAGGCATGCCCATTTCTGGTTGTTGCTGCTGGTCATCCTCCAAGTCCATTCCAACCTGCTCTTTCAGGAACTTACGCATCTCCGCTCTAGTGATTGTAGGACCATCCGGGAATGACAACTTCGCAAAGTCAGTCAGCATCTGCAGCATAAATGACCGATCATTCGGGAATCCGTTGCCCATGTTGAGTTGAAAGTCGAACATAGCATCTCGAGTCATTGGTACGCCGTCATCATCCGTCAATTGCTTAATCGAATCCTCGTCGTCCACTACACCGTTCAGTTCATTCGGTATAAGCCTTGGTACATTTCGGAATTCTTTCGGATTCATGAACTTCCAATCCGGTTTCTCCCCATCAATGCGGATCCACATTTCCTCGTCCCAATGCGTCAGCGCTTCGTCAAACAGCATTTCAAGCACATCGGCCCATCCAGCCTTGAACATTTCGTTCTTATGCACGACCGTCTTCTGACCAGCCTGTTGCAATGCCATAATCGCCGCCGCAGCTGTAACCTGTCCCGGTTGTTCGCCGCGGTTAACGTCAGGCGTACCAGCAATAAGGTCTGCCTCTTGAAATGCTTTCTCACGTCTTACAGGCACGTCTCGCGATACCGCCATAGGTTCAACAATCTTAAACGCTGTATGATCACGCATAGGAACGCGTAGTCCCGGCTTGTTCGTCCATTTGCGGAAGTCGAAGCCTTTACCTGCCCCCATGCCCACCACGATTTGCGGATTGCCTGAGAGCCGCGCATTCATGCGTATTTGGTCGTCCAACTCATTGATAAGGTCTTGGGTAGGGATAAGCAGTTCAACGTCTCCCATGCCCCATGCTGTGCCCCTACGTGGGTAGCAGTTGATCATACGGAATGGGAATAGGTTACGGCGTTGCAGCTTCTTACCCTTCAGCTTTTCACGGCTGTCTTCAAGCAGGATGTTATTGGCGACATGCAAGCAATAGACTTCACCGTCTTCATCACGCAAATAACATTCAAGCAATAATGCCTTTTGGCTGGTAGGCACGTGTACTTCATCGGTTCTATCATCCGTCCATACCTCCTGCGGATTATAAGGCACGGCCACTTCACGTTGAACATACTTGCCAAGCTTGAAGTTATTCCTAAACCATGACAAGGGCTTTGGCGTTGCGTGTATTACAAATTCACCCTTCTGCAGATCGTGAGCCTTAACCACTTTTGGGTCATAAAAAAAGTTAGCCGGGCTAATGGATTCAAATACCGGCAATCCACGTCCGTCTAACTCATCTTCGTCAAACCATACTTTTATGATTGTCGTGCCCAATTCTAACCGATCGTGCTCGGATAGATTGATCTTGTCCTTGAATTTGTTGCGATAGAGGATAAAGTCAATCATATTCTGCGCTTGTTCCGCAAACATATCGTCACCAGGTTCCCAACCTTTAGCAGCGGAAGAGTACGGCTTGTCTATCAAGTCAGCAATTTGGCTCTCTACAATGCGGTGTATTACGTTTGTCACGCTGCCCGGATGTTCCGGTGACTGCTTTGGGTTCTGCCGATTGTGTTTGTAATCGTCGCACATACGCCATAGCTGGTTAAGGTTAAGCTGCTGTTTCGCATCCCACGCCATCTTGAAGAGCCATTGTACATGCCTAGCAAGCTCTAAGCTCTCATCACTCTGTATGGGCTCTCCGTTTTCGGTGTTACCTTTTTCTAGCAGTTGTAGATCCTCTTGTTTGCTCACTCAATCACCCCCTAACGTCGAAGTTGTTCCAGCCTTTGCCGTCGTCCTGCGGTTTGTTCTTATACTCGTTCAACGCTTTGTCTGCTTCCATCAACTCAATGCGCGTCTCAAGCTCTGTTATGTGCTCTGTAGCGCGTTTAAACTCGTCTGCCAGCTCGTCGCGGTTGTGCCGCATGTTAACCCATTGGTAAGCGGTGTAGTAGCTTCCAGCGGCGATTATAGCGACGATGAGGAAGCATAGTAGTACGTTAAGCATTTGTATCACCTATTCTTTTTACTCCGTTGCCTTGGAACACTACCTTCAACATAGATTTAACCGGTACATCTTCTCTCGAATATAATATTTTAATAATTCCTGTTTTAAGAGTTCTATCATATATCTCATCTCTTCGTTCCTCTGAGCTAAATGATTTAATATTAGCTCCTGGTCGATCTTCTCTTACATACAAAATTCCCCACCCAGGATTAGGGAATGGACCGTATCCAAGCCTGCTATCATACTCTTCAAAAAGCAACTCCTTACCACCCTGCTGATCTGAACCATGAACCATCTTCATCGTCCTCTCTAACCTCAGATTTGTGCCTAAAGCCTGCTTCTGTCATGACAAACGGGCTATCGATCTTCTCGCTCTCAACCGCTTCAAATGGCGTTGATATATTGCCTATTGATGTGCTTATGAACGCATCCATAACGAGCAGTATAATTGCCGATGAGGTGACTGTATCGTCGTTACCACTTGCCGCGTTCGTGTCTCCATCATCACCAATCACATATTTGATACACTCTTTTATCATCCGTTCGGACTTACACCCTATTTCCTTCTGACGAATCAGCCTTGCCAAGTTATTAATCATTAGTGGCTTTGTTTTTGGTGAGGTCCACCAGCCGAGTTCTTTCTTTTCCTCGTCTGTTACCTTGTCATGAGTCGTTCGTTTGTAAAGGTTCCAGTACGATTCTTTCATAGCATTAAGTGTGGAAAGACCGTGATTGTTTTCCTCGACAGCTATCAGCGCTTCGTTGTACCAATTCCCAAGATTGATGAGGATTGGATTACCTAGCGCATCAGGATCCACGTGCCCATGCCACATAGCCACCAGCCGTTTATCTGCATCCCATACCGTTGCACAGGAGTAGTCTCCGCCTTGCCTGCCCTTTGCCACGTCTACGCCAATAAAGTACTCTTTACCACGTTTCGGATAGGACCATACTTCAAGGTTGCCACCTTCATCCTTTGCGAAAGCTATATCTCCGTTCACGCGCTCTAGGAAGCCGGTAATACCTGGTGTGCAATGCTGCAGGTACTCCATCAGCACTTCAACGTCGAACCTCGGTCTACCTGATGCTAGGAATGATTCTTCGGCTGTACATGGATATTCTTGGGGTAGCTTACCACCCAAATCTTTATGCTTCCCGTAGTACCAATAAAGCTGGTTCCAATTAAGCCCTTCGTGATTCAGCAGCGTTCTAAGCTTCTTGTGGAACTCAGTAACTGCGCTATTAACATCACTCTTAAACTGTTCTTCTCGCTCTTTATCCTCGAAGTCGAGTACATATTCGGGGGTTAGCCACCATTCATAGAACTTAGGCTCCCAATTGTTTTTTTCCTTTACTGCAGCATCCCATAAGTCCTTGTACTCGTTTAGCCCGTTTGCTGTCGTCTCAAGGATCTGAATGCTATCTTTCGTGAGCGCTTCACCCAAACCGGACATAATGCTGTCAATGGATCCCCAGAAAGCAGCCTCAGAACCATGAAAAAAGTTGATCGTCTTAGAACGACCAACCTCCTTGTTTCCAGCTGTATTTACACGCCAGCGGCTATTCAGCTTTTCGAAATGGAACTCGCGCCGGTTGTTATACTTCTCTGTTGGTTTGAGTGCATCCGGGAGCTGATTGTAAATGTACTTTGCTTTATCCTCGAATATCGTATTCGTGTTATCGCCACTATCGGCAAGCGTGAACCCCGAGAAGTTCTTCGAGATAATCGCATTGGCCAATTGGTAAGCGGTGATAAACGATGTAAAGCCTTGCTGTCGACCTTTGAGAACCAAAAACTTTAAGCTCGTTCTTAAGCCGGCTTTGTAATCAGCTTTCGCTTTGTTAATGTCGTCAAGGAAGCTATGTTGGACCTCATTGAGGAAGAATGGGACAGTGTTCTTATCCTTGTCGACGATAACAAAAGAAATCTCAATGAGATATTCGGGATGCTGCTGTATCTCTTGGCGCACCGACTTATTGTTAGGTTCAACTATATATGCAATAGCTGAGTTAACAAATTCTTCGTCACGTGCTGCATCATGATACTTTTCCCATAGCTCCTGACGTCGCTTGATAATCTCTCTGCATGTCTTCATGAGAAGAAATCCTCCAACTTCATAGCGACATTAGCTGTCTTGCCGCCTGTCATTAGTGCGCGCTTATCGTATAACGTCCCAAGATACGTCGATACCTGACCGAGTGGAATATCTCTCTTTCCCTCTTTAGCCTCTTTAATCATTTCAAAGCCAAGTTCTTGAGCTGCTACGATATTATCCCAGAGAGCGTCAATAAGCTCCTGCTTTTTATCTTTTCGAAGGTTTTCCAACTCATCAGGCTTTTCGTCTCTAGTTCTGCTTACAGTTGATACGGAAACACCTAAGTCTTTAGCTACTTGGTTCATTGTCTTGCCTACCGCAAGGTTGGCTCGGATCTGCTCTTTCAGTGAGTCTGTTAGCTTCTGTCCTTGCCTAGCCATGTTCTCACCTCCTTACGAATCTTGATCCACGTCATCCGACCACATCTTGTATATTGTCATCTTTGCATATTCAATCATTCCCAACGATTCTGCATACGTCGGAACGTTCTCATGTTGTAAATCAATCTCTCCGGTGATTTGATTCATTGTGATAATCAGCTTCTTTTCCAATGTTCCACCCCATATAACGCAAAAAGACCCGGTTACTAGGCGGGACTTTCTGCAATAGTCGCCTCAAGCGGATTGGCAGTCGCTTATCTGGCTAGATGATCGAATTAATTTTTATGACAGCTCCGCAACGGGAGGCGGTGCGCGCTTACCGTGTCGCGGAACCATCACTTAATACCATTATAACATGGACAAATGTACTATTTTGTCCTACGTTTATGCGATTTGCTCTTTCCTAAGCATACAAGAAACATTCCGCAAATGCTGGTAACTATAATTACTTTTGTCTGCGATCTCCCGCAAACTCATACCTTGTTGAACATGTAATAATATGACTATCTGCTCCACATCAGAGAACTTAGCAATTGTTCTCTCCAGCTGCTCTTTTGCCGCCTTAACCTTGTTGTATGCCTCCAAGGTCTCGTTATAATCGTCCACCGCGTAATTGTAATCTACCAACGCCCGATCTAATGACACATGCGTTAGCCGATCCATCTGTCCCGTCATCACAATCTTATGTGCTCTACGCAAGGTCACCTCTGCCCCCATCAGATGCGCCTCAAGTCCTTCCAAGTTCATACACGTTGTGCGGTATGCCTCTATGATATTCATTGCCATGTTAACCCCTCCCAGGTTCGTATATCCGTATAAATGCAGAAAGAGGATTGTCTACCCAATGCCGGGCAAGCAATCCTCTCAGGGTCAATCAGTATTCAATTCGTGGACCATGGGCCATTCTCCCATGGACGGAGCATCCATTGCCGTCACGTTGTCCTAGCATATTGCTAGTCGTGGATTCGAACCACGAACCTCATCCCGGCTATAACGCAACCTGCGTCTCTCTTCCGCCATCCACATTCAGAGCATAGGGTTGGTTAATCCCCCGATCTTACATAGCTTATTCGGTTTGTATGATCTGTTTATGTTTAAGCTGTGCTTTCGATGTTCAACGTGCGTTTGATCTTCTCCACGTCTGCTTTCAATGCTTGGAATTCTTCCCGTGTAACCGGCTCTCCTGCCACTTCCATACCAGCGTATTCCTCAACCAGTTCGTCGGCTGTTGTCTCACTGGGGATGGCCGGTGGCGGTTCTACTGCCAGTGTGTTATCCGAAATATGCTCTTCTTCAACACTTGCAGGAATTTCAACGGCTGTAACTGCTTCTTGCCGAAATCGTTGCACCTCTTCCGCGCTTGCAATGCGGTACTTGCCCGGGTAAATCTTTTCCCATACAACAACTTCGTCGGTTTCTAACAGCTTAGCTTTACGGTTCCCGTTTGGCAGCTCTTCCACATCATAAACGGCCGGCCGGCTATTGATGAATTGCTGTACCAAATCACTTGCGTCCGTGGTAATATTGGTTTGGAGGGGTTTGTTGCTGGTTTCGAGCTGCTTTCTGAGCGATTCGTTATCAGTAGCAAGCCTTTTCGCTTCTTCTTGAGCTGCAAACAACTCACTAGCTGCCGCATCACGTTTTGTTTCCATATCCGCCAGCTTGTCCGTCAGATCCACGTTTGCTTTCCGCAGACTTTCAAGTTCAGCCACATCGTCCTGCAGTTTATTAACCTGGCTTTCGTAACTAGCCACAATCGCCGCATGCTTCTGCTCCAAATCACCAATCTGCTGTTTAAACCAGATGCTTGCGATCTGATAGGATTGCTCGTCAATGGTCAGATCCCTTAGTGACAATGTTTGATCCCCAAACTTAATGCTGTCAAACGGATCTTGTGCAACTTCTCCTGCAATAATTTCGCTCATTCTATCGCTCCTTTTAAATAGAAATTTCTACTAACTATTCTACCATAAAACGCGTTATAAAAACAGTGTTAAACCCAGTAATATCAAGGGTTTTACGTGATTTGAACATTATATTCTAGCAGTGTTCATGCAGTTGTTTATTGCTTCTTTCATTTCGTTACCTTTGATTACATACCTCTTGCCTTCAACCTCTAACTCGACAAGTGCCGGATTACAAAAATGATTGTGTATTTTTACAGATGGAGTTGCTTGATCATTATATGTTTCGATCTGGCAAGTTACCTTTACCATTACCTCACCTCCCCTCAATCATTTAAACGCCATTTTAAGGCATTGCATTATCAAACCATATCAAACTACCACCTGACCCATTCAAACGCTTATACACGTCATCTATCGCTTCTAAATAGCATTCGACTTGATATGCTCGTTCAACTTCCTTATCACGAACTCCGTCGAGATCACCGCGATCCCTTTTTTCTTGTTCATCTTCGCCTGTTCCAGCAGCTCCGTAATTGGATCTAGCTTCATGCTGTCTCCTCCCAATCCTGTATCTCTACCGTGATCCCCGCAACCTTACGCCGTTCACCCTCAGCAATCCGCAGCTCCTTCACAAACTTGAAGTTATCGTCCTGCAGTATGCCGCCCTTGACCAATCCGTCCTGTATCGCCTTGGCACTGTATGCGTACCCGTCCGGATCTCGCCGCCTTGCATCTACAAAGTGGAACCGGTAGGTCACTATAACTGGATTCTCGACCGGTTGAAGCTTCTGCACCTTCAGTTCGATCATGACCAGCTGCTCCCATTTCTTCTTTTCCTGCGCCTGGCGCATATGGTGTAGTCTTCGGATCTCGTTCAGTGTTGGCGGTATACCAATCAGTTTGAGTTGTTGCACCCCCATATCCCTACCCCCTCGCTACTTTTACGTTAAGAACAATCTTTCGCAGATCACGTGCCAACTGTTGCGCATCCCACTCATTCATACCCTCGCGGTAAGTGAAGCGGCCTACTTTGACTTTGTACATGGTTCGTCCTCCTTGTATCTGAACTTTCATCACGTTTTGTATACATGCACTTGTAACAGATTTCCAAATGATAGAAAATAATAGTAGTTCACTGCGAAGGAGGTGAGTAGTTGAAATGAGTGTATACGTTCAATATGGTTTGTCAGTAAGAATGGCAGAAGACGGCTTTTATGGTTCAATAACACGACTTAGTGATAACGTAGTAGTTTATGAGTCTATCCGGTTCGATGAAGAAGGTGACGCCCAATATGATGTGCAGCACGTTTTTAACCAGCGTTTTAAAAATGAGTAAGCCGGTTGGTGCCCGTAAGGGTACCTTTTTTTGATTTCCTCATGTATTTCCGTATTCAAGCTATGTTCACCCAAATTACAGCTCCTTGCGGATGATTGTATGGCACCGGCTCGGGGTAAACGATTGGATTTTGTAGCACCCAAGCCCAAGGCTTACGATAAGGAATTGCCCCCAGAGGGACATGATGCTTTGATTGGCTGCTGAGGATCAAATTCACATCATCAGGCCCATGCAGCGGAACGCAATCGACTAGATCAACCGTTCCGTAAATCTTTCCAGTTCCACTCTTGATGATCGCGATTCGACCACGCTGATGTGTCTGGCTGCCGCGGATCTCCCAGGTCTTGACTCCGGACAAAATCATGTCCGCCCACTTCGATTTAATTATCAGACCCTTCAATGCAGTTGCACCTCCCATGTATTTGATTATTCATTTTGTTACTTGCTTTTCTGTACGCTCACGCAGTAACACTCATACCACTTGCTACTTTGCTTGAATTTACCTATGCCATTACAAAATACACATTTCTCGTAAGGCTTCATGACGCATCGTCGCTCCCACCATACACATTCCAACTCTTCAACGACTTTGCCATACGCTCGCGTTCCTCCTTGCTCGGCTTGTTGCTCGCCCGCTTGAGTTGGAACTGCGGAAGCTTGCTTGTGCGCGTTGCGCGGTTGTCTTTCATGGTTACCCCTCCTTTATCAGGTCCAGTACTTTTTCTAACTCGGAAATCCGCCCGTACAATTCTTCAGACGGACCTTCGTCATCCCATTGCTGGTTTAGTTCTTCGTAACGTTTTTCTAATACTCTGATGATTTCTTTCATACTCACTTTATCCCCCTCTCCATATTCCGCAGCGCAATGTCCAGGTCACGCAGCACCCTTCGCATATGGTGCCGCTGTGCGTTTGACTTCGCTTGGTCTAACTTTTTGCTCAATTCAGATAATTTGGAATCAAACATTGGATTATCCCTCCTACATTTCGCGAATAAATTGGTATTTCTTATCAAAATCGAGATGGATAACTCCTTTTGCTGACCCTCTTCGAACTTTTTCTTTAACCAAGACATACTCACTATCGCTTTTCACCAGTATTTTTTGCCCGTCAACCTCTTGCTTCTCCATCTTCGGGCGTAAGAAGAATAAGGCATCGCATTCATTTTTCATTTTTTTAGCGCCTTCTAGCTTACCCTCATCATTAAGCTGCGCCAGTACAATAAAGGCAACGTTCTGCTCCTGTGCTAGTGTTTTAAGCTTCTTGACCATATAGCTCATGATTTGGTATTCCTGCATTCCTTTTTTCTCTTTGTCCATATCCATACGTCCGATGTAGTCAAGGATGATGCAATCTGGCCGGCCTTGTGTTCTGACTACGCTCTTGGTTAAGGCAACCACTCCTTCAAGAGTGAGTTCAGCAATCTGGGAAACGATAAGTGGGGAATCCGAAAACTTATCTGCCCACTTCTCAAATTCCTCAAACTCCGAATCATTAACACGACCTCGCTCGATATTAGAGTAAGGGATGCTAGTTGCCATGCTTGCCCATCGGTTAATCATTTGGGTCTTTTCCATCTCTGTGTTGATGTAGTACACATCATGCTGATTGTGATAAGACATGATCCTTGCCAAATTCATAGCGAAAGCCGTTTTACCATCACCGCTTTGCGCGCCTATCATAATCAAGTCTCCACCTCGTATGCCGTACAGGATTTCATCTATGCTCGGAAATCCCTGGATTGCTCCGTTCGTTCCTTTGTAGGAAAGTGGTATACCATTCAGTTTGTCCGGGTCCTTCCTGCGTTCAATGAGTTGTGCTTTTGCTTCAGCCACCGCGTCAGCTATAGGTATGATAGCTTGATTGCTGACTAACGCATATTTTTCTGGCATGTATAAATTGATCATCTCTTCGCAATCTTTAGGTTCGAAAGTTGGTTCTGATGTGATTACAATCAAAGTTTCAACCAATTTCAGAAGTGAGTTACGATTCTTTGTTTTGATCAACTCGTTGAAATTAGATTCCAAGTTAATTGTTTTAGATCCCTGTATGATGCATTCTTGCATCCATTCAGCAGCATACGGCGCATCATACATTTTCTTTATCTCGTTGGGGGCCGGCCTGATCCCTTTATCAAAACATTGTTGTATTAACCGGAATATCTCTCTCGTATGTTCTGTGCTAAAGTGATCATCTGTGCATTCACTAAGCATCATATCCAGAACTTTCTCGTCCATCATGGACTTCCCTAGTACGGCGTATTCATCATTTATCATCCGAAAGCGTCCCTTCTAGCTTGAGCTCTTGCTGCCTCTCTTTCTTCTTCTGATGCATAAAATGGTTTTGAATCCATTAGATACCGTTCTCCAACTTTTTCCTTGACCAATTGTGAGATAGAAGGTGCAAACTCATGTCCACCTTTCAAGTATTCTTGAAGGTTATCAGTTACAGTTTCGATCTTTTCACCTTCTAACGTTTCCACCCAAATCGATGCTGTATCTTTATCTACTCTCCAGCTCGGAAACCACGCTGCTACCTTCTTCACAATTTCAACCGCTTCTTTTTTCTCCATGTTAACCCCCTAAAGGTCTTTGAATATGTCCAACCGTCCAGGCTGAGTTCTATATCTATCCTTGCCCTTCATAGCTGGAAGGTAATAACGGAATGAATTCACTTCACCGCTTGCTGCTGGAAGTCTGTCTTCCATCACCTTAATGACATGATCAACTCCATGCTCCTTAACGGCCTTTGTTACATCTGGCCATTCTTTAGGAGTGAATAACCTCTTGTGCAAATCGAAGTATGCTTGTTCCACTTTGTTTAGGTCTTCTTCTGTTGGTCCAAATGGAATGACGGTATTGAATAATTCATCATCCGTAGTAGTATTATTTTTTTCTTTATCATTCTTATCATTATTGTTTATATCCGCGTACTGTTTCTTTGCTGTTACTTTACTGTTACCCTGATCTAATTTTTCTTGATAGATCTCATATTTTATAAGGGTTATAAGTGTATACTGCCTGTTACCATGACCGCGGTCTATTTTGATCATGCCTGTTTTCTCCATCCATTCCAAAATCGTCGAAACGGTCTTTGGATTGGGAACCTTCTCTTTCGTGCCTTCCCACCACATAATCCCTTTTGCAACGTCCCGGATGGAAGTTAACTTCTGACCACGTTTAATGTGAAACTGGCTGCCGTCTCTCATTGGGATAACAGCATCATCATGGTTAACGTTGTATTTCAACCATTGCCATGTGCGGTGATATAAGGGAGGCATCATCCATATATCACTTTCCAGCTCCTTACGGTGATCCTTTATATACCCCTGCACGGAATCACCACCTAGGAAGCCTTATTTTTAATCCAGACCATTACCTCGTCTGGGTCAAACCTCAAGATGCGCTCCGAAATTCGTATGGATGGCATCCCCTCTTTTATTAATTCAAACACTGTAGGCCGGCTTACATTCAACCTCTGGGCAATCTCTTTTACTCCTACCAGCATTGTTTCCACCTCCTTGACTATATTGTACTATAAACTTCGCGTTTTGGTAAGTATATTTACCGATTTTGTATATACGTTTTACTTATAGAGAAGTATGAGTATGATAGTTTTAACTAATAATTGAAAAGGTGTTACTATGATCAAGCCTAAATTAGCTGAAATGATGGGGAAGCATAAGATAAAAAGCTTCACCCACTTGGAGAAAGAAACGGAAATATCAAGAAGAACACTAGCCAAGATTTATAATGGTGAGGGCGGAGGAATCGATTACGATACACTCAACGCCCTATGCAAGTTCTTCAATTGCTCCGTTGGCGATCTGCTAGAGTACGTACCAGACCAGGAAGGGAATTAACCCTTCCATGGTTCGTGAAACTCATGTTTGGCGCCGTCTTAATTTCCAATAATTTTATATACCGGTTCAATTACAAAATCTTCCTTGGAATAATCAACGTATATAGGGCCTGTGTAATGTCGTACAACCGTTTCTGCCAAAGTTTTTGTTATGACGCTAGCTCTAATTTGGTGTATGTCCCAGTATGATGGGTTCGCTCTTACGTAGTACCCTTTTGTCTTATGGCGTACTATATAAGCGTCTGGGATATCCAAATTCTCGTTAAGTTCCTCAATTTCCATCCCTTGATCATCAGCATAGGAAGCCCAAAATGATATGGCTGTTTTAGTCCCATCCGTGAAGACCAGCACTACTTTATCTTGACCTGGGTCTTCTATGATATTTGATATGGTCTTGCCTATCATATGTTTTGACACATGTTTACCTCCTCCCGTACCGTACATACCATATTGTTGCGTCGATGTTTGCTATGAGTTTTCTAAGGTTTAGCATGGGGTGCCTCCTCAAACCATTGGCCATAATAGTCCATATCATCGGGGTCAGTGGTAAATGCGATGGGCTCGTTATTGTCGCTCATTATCGTTATCCAGCCCGGGAAATCACGATGCTTCTTTGCTTTGTATACTTTTCCACCAATGTAGTCGTCGCTTGAAAAATTGCGGAATTGGTGGAGGAAGGTTAGATTTGATTTGCATCGTAACTTCACTTATTCTCCGCCTCCATCTGTCCGATCCTATACAGCGCATCACTCGCCACGTCCACGAAATTAGCCGGCGGGATGAAGCTGTGCTCGGCAATGTTCTCCAGCGCTTCCTTGGCGATGCTGTATTCCAGCTGCAGCCGGTTGTACCGTGCGCAGGATTCGGAAAATAGCTTTTTGTATCGTTCTGTCTCGGACTCCTGCAGGTTCAATTTCTTCAACAACACGATGTTCATAGCCACGATCTCATCGTTGTATTTCATGCTCAAACCTCCTTTGTTTTAGGAGCTGTACCGTCACCATCAAGAAAGATTACGTCGATCTTACGGCACGTTTGGTCTTCCCAATCGAGGTCGCCCATTCTTTCAGCCAGGTCAGCAAGATTGCTTAAGTGGCGATATTGCGAATACATGTCGAAATGCTTAGCAAGGCAATGTTTCAACACGGACATATCTTTCTTGTCGATGCCATCAATGTTCTTGTTGTCTTTGTATACTTGGGCTAGTAAGCCGTAGATTGGGTTATCGAGGATCATATGTTACGCCTCCTTTAGTTCGCGTACTCGCCGATCTTGCCCATAATCCACCGTCCACCATCGTGCAATCCTGTACTGTTCGAGATGTATTGAAGCTGCATCACAAAATCCGCGCTGTTTGCCAATGAGTCCAGAGTATTGAAAAACTTAGCTTGCTCAATTGCACTCATGGACCAAAATGCAGCAGCGATTTCCTCTACTGTGAGACTCACTTCAACTTCAATTCCGCGTGTTATTTTCATTGGTCAAAGCCTCCTATTTTTGAAGGTAATTTATAAATTCCTTAGCCTGCTTGCCTGTAAGCTCCGAACAGCTTGCAACGTTGTACATAGCGACTAGTAATTCACGGTAAGCTTCGTCATCAATTTTCTTTCTTGTGATAAGTGTGTGTATGAATTTAACTTGCGCTTCCGACACCATCTTTTCAGGTTCGTTGCTAGGTTGCGCTGATGGCTGTTGTGGCGTTTCTGGACGCTGGTTGGTATTAACACTAGGGGCATAATTAGAACGGTTGTACGAGCCTTGTGCGGGCTTTGGATTCGATGAAGCATTTCCATCGTCGTCTTCATCTGTAGAGATAGATAAGAGAGCTGAGTAGGAATATCGGCGGGCGTATGTGATGCAACTGCCCATTCCCTGCGGATCATTCTTAGCAGGCCGCATAATCAATGGCTCCGTTTCCATCCACTCACCGGATTCGTGCATGATCATGGTAACCATCTTCACGTGTTCACCGTCACCGCCGGGCATTTGAATAATGGCTAAACCATGCTTTGCTAGGATTGGCCGAGTCTCGTCAATGATGTTGTCTAGAGTGGCGTATTTGTTTTTAAAGTGTGAGTTTTCAGCATCCTTACCGACTGGAGTTATCTCACTCTGAGCCTTAACCAAGGCCATTGCCAGCTTTGAAATAGATTCAGATTTTTTGCACATCTTCGTTATCCTCCTGATACGTGACTATTATCTTTTGAAGGTAGAAGTCCTCTGGATTAGTAGGTTTGTGAACGCCATTCAACACCCTTAACAATCCTTCTTGGTCTTTCGATCTAAAAGCGCTATTTATGCCCTTTACAGGCTCCCAATGTACGTTAACGTAGTATCCGTCCTTATGGCGTACCGCGTAGGATTGCACGATTTCCATTGCCATGCACCGCCTTGTTTGGTATAATTGCCGTAACAATTTTTTAGATACTCATCCATTTGGCGCAGTTACAGCTGCGTCATTTTCTTTTGTACAGGCATCCGTCTATGCTGGTTTAGGACCATCAGTTGGAAGATTCGCTTCCCGTTCGGACGGTGTATCCACTTTCGCGCGATCTCGCAGTAAGGGTTCAAGCCTCTTCACTTCCTCTCTCACTTTGTCCCAAAAGACCGGCCATGGGTTCATAAGCTTTCCTTAATATTTAGTGTGAAATCATGGACAGTAGAGTAACTGTAATTTTTTCGGTTGCAACGGGTACAAACTCTGTAATTAACGACAACAGCACCGAACGATACAGTCATTGATCCAACAGAGCCAATTACATCCTTGTGACCAAACATCTTGCACCAGATACCCACTATGCAGCCACCTCCTCTACTAACAATCCCTTCACTCTGTTCCGCAACTCATTTGCAAAAGTTGTGTCACTACCTGTAAGCAGCTCAACCATGTTACAAAGATCGGTTAGTGTGAACCTAGCATGTTCGTAATGGAACTCCTGTCTACGAAAGATCGGGTGCTCCGTCCAGTTGTGCGGATCCGCAAGCACTTCGTCGATCTCTTGCGGGGTGTAGCCGAATGCGACGATATCATTCAGGCACTCGGCAATCTGTGGCATAATGGCGTTCCAATTGAAGTTGATTGTTATAGTAATTTTGTTCACTTTGATTCCTCCTCGAAAGTCACTGTTCCACTATCAGAAATGTAAAAATCATCATTAGCCCAACAAAACGGGCAGTTTTCTGGTTCTGAATTAATTCCTACCAAAAAGCTATTACTGCATTGTTCACAAACATATTGATGTACCTTCATTCAGTCCACTCCTTATTCCACTTTTTCATCCGGTCGTAAGTTCCGGGAGTTATATAAAAATCATCTTCTGCATCGCATTCAGGACAATATTCAGGTATATCATTTGGTCTAAACTCGAACCTTTCTTTGCATGTATCGCAGGTGAAACTGAGCGTTCGTGTCATCCGAGAACTTCAATCCCTTCCTCACGTTTTGCACAATCCCCACACATCTTCATGCGGTTGAATCTTACCTGCGCTTCCCAGCGGTTGCATACGTCACAAGCAGTATCAATAAAGCGCGGTGAACGTATGGCTGGACGGTTATCGAAGCGTTCCTGTGCTTTTAATGCGAGGTTTTCAAGCATTTAATCCCCAACTCCCTCATAATGTTTTGTCAATTCCTTCTGCAGCTCGCTGTCTACAATGGGTGCATCGTGCAGGAAATATTGGTAAGCCAACTGCATTTTCTTCTCCAATGTGTCCGCTTCTTTGAAGCGTAGGTAGGCCGTTTTGTGCGTCAGACTTGCGTGAATCACTTGCTGTCCCTCCGTCAGTTTTAGTATTGCGGGTAGAAGTTCCATCCCAGCCCGTTAGGGTAATGGCGATCTACCTTACGTTCTTCACCGATGCAGTAGAGGCCAGCTGCTTCAATCACTCGTTGCGGTGAGCCAAGTCTTTTCACGCGCTCTGCAGCGGCCTTGAACGCTTCCTCTTTCGTGGATTTGAATAGCATCTATCTCACCTCCCTGTCAGTTTCTAGGTCAATCAAGCACCTTTTGTGCTTTGTTTCTGCTTCGCTTCGATAATCGGAATTTCACGAGCAAGGATCTTGGCCAGTTTAGCGCGGGCCTCTTGGGAAAGTTCTTTTGACATTGGTTATGCCTCCTTTAGCAATTTCTATTAATCTAGTTAATGGGTTAATATGGTATAATCAAGCTGACTTATCTTTTTTTTGACTAGATACTCGTCGAACTTCTGCAAAAAAAAGTGACATTTCAAATCCAAGTGCGTCAGAAATCAGCTTAGCAGCAGCGCCACTTGCATTAGCAGTACCACGTTCTACATCTGCGTAGTAACTACGAGAAATGCCGCTCATTTTAGCAACCTCTGCTTGCGTAAATCCCTTTGCTAGTCTGATTTGTTTTAACCAATGTCGCATCGTTCCGCTCCTCTCTGACGAGTAACTCGTCGTTGTTTATGGGCTTAGTATACGACGAGTATCCAGTCGAAGTCAATACGTTTTGACGATTATTTTGTCATTAATTTTTATTTAGTTTAATGTCGAGTACTTCGTCATTATAATAATCCTAGAAAAGAGGTGATAAACTTTGTTTTCTGAACGACTAAAAGGACTGAGGGAAAAATCAAAGCTTTCACAAGAGGAAGTATCAAGAAGATTAGGTATTGCAAGGACTACATATTCGGGGTATGAGAGGGGTACGTCTGAACCTGACTTTAATACTCTTGTTAAAATTGCAGAGTTTTATAATGTGGATATGAACTGGATGATTACAGGTGAATCAAAGCACCTAAGTAAAGTGGACGAGAAATTATTGGAGAAATTCACTAAATTAAATGCGAAAGACCAAGAAACGATTTTAGAGTTAATTAATCGATTAGGTAATACAAATTAGGTAATAAAAAAGAAGAGCTACGTTTCGCCCTTCTCCTCTAACAGCTTGTCTAATTTTTTTTCAAGTTCTTCTTTTTTAGGATCGGACAATTTAATAATGGACTCTAAGAATAACTGCAGGTTACTTTTCAATACGGTCATCTCCTTTGACCTTAATTAATGCAGCCGCATGTTCGTAGATTCATCATAAACGAGAACGTATGTTCCGATCAACCTAAAAATTTAATTGTTTTTCCATAATTGTAAACGTCAACAAATTTTCAATCAAGTGTGATATTTACTAAAAAAATATTTTTTTATACATTTATTCAAGAATTATTAATTATCAAAACCCCTAGTGAGGGGTTTTTCTTATCTTAGGAGGGATATCATGCGCATAGCTTGCTACATCCGGGTAGATGTCTTTATAACATGGAGGAAAATTTTATGAAAGTAGCTGTATATGTAAGGGTTTCGACAACTGAACAGGCTCAAGAAGGGTATTCGTTGGATGCACAAATAGAAAGGTGTAGAGCATATGCATTGTCTCAAGGGTGGGAAATTTCAGAAACGTATATAGAAGATGGCGAGTCAGCAAAAGACTTAAACAGGACAAAGCTTAAACAGCTTCTGTCAGACGCTCAGAAGGGATTATACGACGTTTTGTTGGTTTATAGGTTAGACAGGCTTACCAGATCAGTAAGTGACCTATACAAGCTTCTAGAGACTTTAGAGAAGTACAACGTAAAGTTTAAATCAGCAACTGAGTTATACGATACGACAAATGCAATGGGGAAATTATTTATTACTCTTGTAGCGGCCCTTGCCGAGTGGGAACTAAATAACCTGCGGGAGCGTGTTCGATTCGGTATGGAGGAGCTTGTACGCGGTGGAAACTGGCATGGCGGCCCCGTACCCTATGGCTACCTCTGGGAAGAAAGTCAAATGTCCATCATACAGGAGGAAGCATTCACACTACGGGAGCTTCGAAAGATTTATATGAGTGGCGAGGGGTTTGGGAGAACGGCCAAGATATTAAACAGCCGTGGCCTCAAGAGACGAAACGACGAGCCTTGGTCTGAGAATTCCGTTTGGTATACATTGGACAATCCTTTCTATGCCGGTAAGATCAGGTACGGTTCTAAGAAGAAGAACGGAAAATACGCTTCCCGCAAGAAAGATGAATTAGTCGATGTTATTTGGGCTGATACCGAATTCCCAACCATCTTCACATGGGAAGAATACGAGGAACACACAGCGCGTATGAAGCGCCGACAACAGTACGGTACTAGCAGGAAACGGGATTATTGGTTCTCTGGTGTCATCAAGTGCGCGAGGTGTGGAGCTGCCATGATTGGTCGTCCCTATCGGAACCGGTTGAAAGATGGAACAATGGGCATATCATACATCAACTATATCTGCTCGGGCCGGTCTCTTCAAAAAGGGTGTGACCTACCATTATTAAAGCAGACAGTTGCGCAATCATTAATCATGACCTACCTGGAGAAGATCAAAATTACTCAAGAAGAAATAGCGGCAGCTGCAGAAACGGTAGAGAAAGAACAGAGAGCCAGCATCAATGAGATGGACGATCTGCGCAAGGAACTCAAGGCTATTGGGGAAAGGCGCAGAAAGTGGCAGTACATGCTTGCGGAGGACTTAATGAGTGAGCAGGATTTCCGAGCTCGTAAACGTGAGGAAGACGAGAAAGAACGGTTTATAAATGATCGTATCGAGGAAATAAAGGCAGAAGAAGTAGGAATAAACTCGGAGTTTGCTCAGCTAGTGTATGAACTCCCCTCCATCTTTGATCAGTTATCCGATGTGGCCAAGAAGGAAGTAATGCAGACTCTATTCACAAGCATTTATTTTGAATGTGATGTAAAGAATGGCAGGGAAGCATCAGGCAAAGGTAAGACATTACCGTTCCGGATTACCGAGGTTAATTTCAACTAATCATTTACTTTTTACTACGAATGGGAACCCTTATGTAGTAAATAGTACATTATAGATACATATGCACAGCCTGTGGATAAGAGAGCACCTTAAAGGATGCCCTCACCTTTCATGAACTCGTTAACCTTGAGCAAGTACTTCTGTGCCAGCTCATTATATTTCGTGCTGCCTGTTGCCGTTTTATAAAGATCGTCAATTCTCGTCTTAGTTGAGTACACTTTAGACATATTATCGTTTGGTGTATTTGTCAGCGCAGAAGACAACTGGATCGCTTCTAAGTCCTTTTTGACGCGCCCCATGTCATAACCAGGGCAAGCCGTAGGAGAAAGCTCCTTGTGCCCTGCTAATCGGTTATAGTTCGGCATGTTCTCTTTATATAAGAAGAAAGCCGCATAAAGTGCGTTACGATCTTGCTCACTCAATGTGTCTGGACCAGCGTAATTTCCTGCTACGCATATGTGAACCGTGTAACCATTATTGCTTGCTACACCGTAAGTAAAATCAGTTATGTTGTTGGCCACATAGATATTCCCGTTTCGGATCCACGCATGATAGGGGAAATTGTCACCTTTTGGAATGTTTTTCTTGGAATTTATATGCGCGGTAGCAATACGCGACAACAACACGGAATCCGTATATTGAAGAGTCTGTCCTTTGCTGATGGCGTCATGATGAAATACGATACACGATAGATCATCAAGCTTTCGTACACCCTTCAACTGCTCCCATGTGTAGTTAGGATTTACCGGGTATTTCCCGCGCATGTCCACGATCTGAACGTTCTTTATCTTGTCAGGTAAATTCGATTGCTGCAGTATAGTTAAGTCCATCACTCACCGCCCTCCTGGAGAAACAACTCATCCCCCTTGTCTTTCTTAGGCTTCATGAAGATGCCAATACCCATAATTACGATTAGAATTCCGTTCGCTGCCATGTCAATGGTTTCGTCGCTAATCTCATAGCCAAACCCTTGTTTGATAAATAGCGCAATAGCCGATAAAAGCGGCAACAATATCCCCTTATTAATGTTTCTCATTTTGCACCTCGATCTTGTGAATTTCCCGACAGCGCGGGCAAAAATATACCTCGCCCAGAGCAAGCGCAATAACAGCCTTTGCTTGCGTACTGAGGTTTTTAGTTCGGTTGTTAAAGAATGTGCATGCCATTCGATTCCCTCGCTTTTTAGTAATGCGTCAATTTTCGCCTCTAACCGGTGTTGATCGCGCACGTTGAGTATTGTAAACCCGACCTTATCCAACAGGATCAGGGCTAAAATAACGATGGAGGAAGCCTTAAGTGGCTCCCCCCAATTTTGCTGTATCCATTCGATTAATTCTTGCATAGTCGTTTGCTCCATATAACAGCTTGTCTTTTGCTTCTTGTCCCAGCAGCAGTAAGACCATGATTAATACTTCATCATCCACCGGCGATTCCAGGTACTCACTCTCGTCAAACTCAATCAAGCGCATCACCTCCTTAAAATAAAAACCCCTCAGAATTGAGGGGCGTGAATTGCAATTATTTCTTGCATGTCGCTTAGGAATTTATTAATTGTCGGCCGAGGATCGATATCCATCTTTGTAATGATGCTTTCCACGTTAACTTTTTCTTCATCAGTCAATAAATGAGTCCAATCTTTCATAGTATCCCCCTGATATGGGGGCATTACCTACTTTTATTGTATGTAGTTGTACGTTATAATGTTGACTGTAGGCAATGCCCTAGATTGTTTGACCACTATCCCGGCCAAGGAAATGAGTGGTCCAGTTAATCGTCTTCTTTTGAAGGCGATTTTTTATTTTACAATGTTAAGATACCGTGGTTTCTTCCTTGTTACTTTTTGGACTTCCCCTGTTTCATTGTCCTGCAACCACTTTTTACCGTCATCATCAGTATAAAGTGTATGCGTCTTAATGCCTTGTTCCTCACAAAACTCTTCCATGAATGATCGGCCACCGTTATCAACTCTTATGTCACTTGATACTGACATTAAATTGATAGCGAACAAGCTTACCTCAAAATTGACGTAGTCCCATAGCAATCTATTTACATTTTCTCCAATTGGAACATCCTCGCCAATTTCTTTTAAATATCTCTTCGTGTAAAAATAATCTTTGATCTGATACCTGTCTCCATCAAACTCTTTGCTAATAGGAAAGATATTTTCAAAATCAGATGGCGTTATTTTTTTTATCATCTCTTTGATCGATAGCGCACACGTAAAGTAAAGATCTCTCATTCTTGGAGTATCAAGGTCTTTCTCTGTAGAGTTAATGACTTTCACTCCAAACAGTATCAATTTTTTTAAGGTTGATAAGTTCAAGTTGTTAAAATCAATCGTTTCATCTTTTAACTGATTTGCTGCGTTTAGATATGCGTTGATGTAAAGCATGGATTTATCTTTCTTCTTGTTTGGTATATTCCGCACTAAGCTCAGGTGTCTGCTCATGTTTCCTCCTAATTTACTTTATCGTATTCTTTTTCAATGTTTGCCTTAATCCCAAGTTTCTTTAACTCTTCATGAATAAACAATCGCCCTCTTTGCGTCCACTGGGTGTTCAACCTTGTATCTGGTATGCCACCTGTCCTAACAATCGGTATTGTGCTGGACTGAGTGTACCCCTTGTCCGCATATTTTTTGTAAAGCAGCCACTGTTTGTTTTGTTTGTATTGTATACCTAGGTCTTCTAAGATTTTGTTTAGCTCAGTTCCAGTCATTCCGTAGTCTTTTGCTATTTGGGTTATGTTTAAAAGACCCTTCGATTGAAGTATCACGTTAACATAATCAACTACAGGTTTTAATTTTTCTACTTCTCTTTCTAACATCAGTTTGCTTTCTTCTAACATCTTTCTCTCTTTGTGTTCTTGTATCCACCTCAATGCTCTAGATTCAGGATCCTCTAGCATGTACGATGGAACTAATTTAGCTTCGACCTCTTTTTTATCATAGTAATCATCCACCAAGAGTTCATACGCTTCCCAAGCTTTATCGGTGTTCAAAGACTTAGCATGCATCCATGACCCTTTCACGGTCCAAAGATGTAAAATAGGAGCGAATTTGAGGTTCCCCGAAATTTTCGTGGAAGCTTTAAATTCCTTTAATTCGTTACCGGTGAGAGCAAAGTAGTGTTTACCTTCTTTAAACCTTGCTGAGTTATTTTGATAGTTATCATTTAAATTTTTTGTATCTGTTCCATATGCATCAGCTAACTGGTATGTCATCAAAACTCTTTCTCCCTGGTACTCAACAATCTCCATTTCCATTCCTCCTTGTTAATTGGTTCAATTTGTTAGGCTCCTTCTTTCAATTGTTTATTCAGAGCTATGAGAATATAAGCGTTTTTCGAAATCCCCATTTTTTCAGAAATAAACTGCAGCTTTTCATCTAAATCAGAACTCAATCTTACTGTTAGTTGGCGTCTTTTTGATTTCATAGTGAATTCACCTCCTTGATTTGTATTCTATAGTGAATTCACTTTGATGTCAACATGACTCTTTGTGAATTTCAAAAAAATCAGTTAGACTATAAAGTGAATTCAAAAAGAGTTGGTGGTGAGGTAAATGGCAACAGATAAACGTCAATTTACACTAAGGCTTCAAGACGAGACGTTTGAACAAATAAAAAAAATAGCATATATAAATAAGCGATCTATGGCCGCACAAATTGAAATTATTTTGCTTCACTATATACACGATTTGGGTTACGACGACATAAGAGAATATGACGAGAAAATGAAAAAGACACCTGACAAATAGGTGTCTTTTTCATTATTCCAAACTTCGGTTATCTCGTCTACGTGATTGAAAAATAAATAGCCGCAGGGATGCTTTCCCATACGGCCGTTTTAATCTTATCATAGCTTTTTTAGACGTGTAAAGAAGCAACTACCATGGGTTCTTCTTAATTAATAAGTATATCAAGCATATCGAAATTGCCAACGGAACAAAGGGAATAGCGTTAAATGCTCCCCTTCTTTTTCTAATGAATTCACCGATTGAAGCTAAGATAAACAAAATGGTGAAAAAGACTATCACCACAAATATTATTTTATCCCCCAAATTATCTCCCTCCAGGCACACCTCCTTGCCTCATAATTGTGATACTGTCGAGGTAGAGGTTGTTGATTTGACTTTGGATGTCACGAAGCTGATTCGCTTTTTCTTTCGCCGTCAAGTTCTTATTTCCCTGCACCTCTCGTTTTTGTGTGCTCAATTCACTCAACCGCTTCGACAATCCACCTTTTTTCGAGGTGGTGATTGTTTTAGCCACACCTTCATCATACCAAGATGGGAACGGTACGCCATTTGTGCGGTTATCCGCTTCTGCTTGCGTGATTTTTTCCTTCATATCATAGAAGTTTGTGGACAGATTGTTAGTAAATACAGGATCCGCGATAAAGTTTTTAAGCAATGTATTCTTAGGTGTGCCGGCTCCTACATCAGAGAACAACGGAAGAACCAAACGAGCAGGATCGCCGCCATACGCACGCAACAAGTAATCGACTTTCAGCGGTGCCAGACCGATCTTCTGACCAATCGTTTTGGCCAACTCACTTGTACGTTCATCATACTGTTGCCCCGGCGAATTGCTTGAGAGTCGTTGTGACACGATAGGAGCGCCGGTAAAGCTTTGGTTAGCAGCTACCGCAACTGGAGCGGCAATTGATGTGCTATTCAGCGCGCCCCAAATTGACTGTTCTGCGCCTCCACCTTGCGTTACTCCTTGTAATCCACCTGACAACCATGGTGGCGTATAGGCGTTAACAATCGCGTCTGACGACTCACGCCAGTTTACCGGGTCACCATCTTTGTATGCCTGCAGCAGGTCATTCACGAAAGCGCCAATTGCGTTGTATTCGGGAGGCATCGGCAGTTTCACGAATGTACCATCTGCGTTCTTACCGATGAAGATATTCCTGTATCTTTCACGCGCAGGCAGTTTCTGATAGTCAGGGTCCTCACCGAATTTAGCGTACTCGTACACTTTAGGCATGATAATGGCTCCAGTAATCAACGCAGCTGATCGAATAGGATGCTCCTTTAATTGTCGACCAAACCGTCTAACGCCCTGAATCGCAGCGTTGTTATACGGGATAAACTTTTCAATTGCCTGAGACTTCGCTCCTCTACGGCTAAAGTTTGTCGTGATCTCCTGCGCTTCACGCATAGCATTGCGAATTGATTCCTGTGTTCTAGCTCCGCCTTGCCTACGCAATGCACCTTTATAGGCCGCGATCCGGTTGACGTTCTCTGCAATATCAGATATCGCGTTGAGCGTTCTGAAAGGTGCTGTAAAAGCCTTCTTACCGAGTCTGTAAGCACCTTTACGTGACAAGAAAGGATCACGTAAAACGTCACCTACGGCATTATTCAACTCCCTGTCACCCTTCAAAGCTGCAGAGTATTCACCGCCTGTCCGCTGGAAGTCTTGGGCAAGTGCTCGAATATTTTGAATTCCCTTCGTTTTACGCGGCAACTGATTTGCAAATGAAGACAATGTAGCATGCAACAGGTCCCATACGTGCCACAGCGGTTGCTTCGATTGGATTAGCGATTGAGCTATATCCGTTGTAAGACCCTTTGCAGCAAACAAAGGTGCCAGAGCACCGGTTGCACCGTATTTAGTGGCGTTGGATAGAGCGCCAAAGAAATCCAACACTGCATTGGATTCTTCCGGTCCAAGACCTACCAGAGATTTGAATAATTCCGGGTTCTCAACCTTCAACTTCACTGGATTTCCATCGATCAAAGCAGTAACGATGTTGTCATTCTTACCGGCCTTCTGACCGCCCTTTTTAAGCTGCAGGAATTCGTCATTCAGCTTCTCAGCAAGACCTTCTATATCATCGGTTTGGAGTATACTATTGATCTCATCTAAGTTCTTTTGAGATACCGCTTGCTCCTCCGGTACGATCTCAACCAATCCTTTGAAGTGCTCCGGGTCTGCCTTTACCTTTTGATAGATATTTTGTATGACGCGGTTACGCAGGATCGCATTGTACGTAGCTCCAGTTTGTTCGATAGCGGTACGGAAAGGATCCACAATCTTACGGAAAGATCCGGTTGGGCTTACCTCCTTGATTGGTGCCTTTTGCCCCGAGAAAGCACTACCACTTTTCGTAAATGGATTTGCGTACTTCTCGGAAGTTGAGAACTGCCTACGGTTACTTGCGTAGAATGGGTTCGCCGCTTTCATAGCAGCGTTTTGCTCAGGACTAATCAACCCTTCTTTCTCCCATAGATTACGCAGATTCCCGTTGTACTGGTCCCATTCTCTAGCGATTGCCGCGAACTCAGGATAGCGCTTATTCAAAACCTCAAGACGGGCTTTTATTTTGTCTACATCGTTCATCTGTAGTTTAGGGTCAAAAACATTCTCACCGCGCGCAACACGTGTTTGTGCATGCCGCAATACCAGGTAATCACGGAAAGCATTAGCTTCCCCGCGAGCTACTTTATTTCCCACGTCTTTTAAGCTTTGACCGATGATATTACCCTCAGTATCAACAAACTTATCAAATACGCTCGTATTGGCTAGGTTATTTGCTCTGCGTGCATCCTGAGCGATATCGTAGATATCTGGACCGACATGCTGCAGCGACTTGGTAAAGTCCGCATAATCGTTCTCTATGGTTCGAGAAATATGCGCAACTTGATTTTTAAACCCTTTCGTATCTCTGCGCAGAGGGTTGTCCACGATCTGACCTTCTGTTGTGGCTTGGTTACGACCTGAGCGCGACCGCCCTGCGGCAATCCCCACGCCACGATTTCCAAACAGCGATGTAAACCAGTTTCCTTTCATGGCCGGCGCTTCATCCACAGGTATTGATTCTGGCTGGACCTGAGAAGGGATGGCATTGGCTTCATCCGTAATATCTACCCTTGCGCGAGGACCGTTCAAACTACCTGAGTTTACGCGTATTTCACTCTCTCCGATAGGTACTCCCGGCGCTCTTGCTGGAGCTTGTTGAGGTGCAGCTGCATTTCCAAGCACCCCTTGCGGTTGCATACGCTCATCCAGTGTCCTAACTGGCAACGGGGCTCCTGCCACTTCACGTGCATATTGATTACTACGGGCACGTTGTACAAGGTCAGGAGATACGCGATCAGGTCTAGTTGGATAAGCGCGTTGAATGAGTTCATCTAAGCTGACGCCTTCACGACCGGCCATCTGACTCCATAGGTTCTCGAGCTCAAGATCCTCTCGTCCTGGTGTGAATCTACCCTCATCCTGTAGACGTTGAGCCGTACGAATCAGGTTTTCGAATTGTTCTCTAAATGGGTTAGATTGTCTAGCAATTCGTGCGGTAGTTGGTTCGGCTACTTTAGGCGCAGGGAGCGCGAATTGGTACTCAGGAATGATTACATCATCTGTCGCAGCGGTATTTAAATTACCGCGTTCACGTGGAGCTGGTAGCGCTAAAATCTCCTGTATTGTCTCGTCCGGGATATTGTTACGTTTTAGCAACTTACCAAATGTCGCAGTAACCCCATGGCCGAGAGCGCCACCAGCGCCGCCAAGCGCTGCACCAATGGCTATGTCCCCAATTCGTTGACCATAAGTTTGGTCATTACGGTTTGTAAGCTGTTCTCCAAGTTCGCCAAGTCCAGACAACAGGCCACCAGCTGCGGCGGCATTACCGATATTTTTAAGCGCTCCAGCGCCGGCCTTTACCTTACCAGCTGGAAGCACCAACGAACCAACAAATTGACCAACGTTACCCGCCGTTGACCGAGTGGCTTCATCTGCCCGTTCTCCCTGGCCACTCATACGGTCTAAGTACGTAGAAAGCCCCAGAGAGGCGGTATCCCCTACTCCGCGAATAAAGTTAGGGACGGTGCTGTTATCCGTCACATAAGGGATCTGTGTGCGTTGAGCGGCGTCCCCTATTTGCGAAATAAGACTGCCGCGTTCCGGGATAGAACCAACAATAGAATTTTCATTCGGCTTTGGTAGAAGGTCCGTTATAGGGCGTAGAAGATCACCAATAAATTTCCCTCCAGCCTGTCCGATGTTGGTCAAGAGTGAGTCTTGTGCGCGTTGCTGACGGTCCTGAGCGCCTGTGCCAACTACGTTCTTAATATTGCCGACCTGCTGTTGAAATGTCGGTAAAGTAGTAGGAACAGGTTGAGGCTTTACAATGTCAGGCTTTGCCGCTTCTTGAAAGCCCGGAACGAGATTATTGATGTTGCCTATTTGCTGTTGGAAGGACGGTAAAACCGAGTTAGGAAGATCGCTTGCTGGCAATTCCGTTCGATTTCTTACATTCGCATACTTGCTTCCTTGCGGTGTTGAAGGCGCAGAGGATGGGCTAGGGTAACTAGCGATAATTTGGTTGATACGTTCCTCACTGTTCTTTCTGCGGTCTCGTGCAGCATCGTATTTACTAGCCACCGGCCCACCTCCTAATAGTAGTTGTTCTCATCCCAGAATTTAAGTGCATCTTCTGGTGTGCCATACTTTGATTTGATGTATCTAAGTCCGGCAATTGCTTGCTGGTAAGGGTCCGACCAATCAGTTATTCCTTTGTTATATGCTGCATTTTTACGCGTTTTATCAAGGAATTGGAATAGCCCAGCTGCCGACGATGAAGGGTTGTCAGCTTTAGGGTTATAACTCGACTCACGAGCCACTAACTCCGACACTGCAGGTAGCCAACTTGACGGAAGTCTTTCTGTTTTAAGTGCCTGGGAAATAACATTTTCTGCATTTTTGCGCGCAGAACTATTGGTGAACTGCTCAGCCTTCCAATAATTTGTATAGCCGCCATTAGAAGAAGCGGCCCCTACTCCCCCACGCCATATTGTTTGTTGAATGCTTCAATTTCCTTCTTGGAAAGTCCAGATACAGCAAGTAATTGGTCGGTTTGCGCATCCGTTAAGCCGGCATCAATGATGGATTCGTATACTGCCTGTTTATTTTCAGCAGGAATTTTTCCGTCTACTTGATATTGCGATTGGATGGACTGTAATACTTGGTTAGGTGTTAGGCCGCTGTATTTGCTATCTGCGCCGTTTTCTATGCCATACCGTCTGTAAGCCTCGTCATAGTCCTGTTGAAGCTGCATACGTGCTTCCTGTGCTTCTGCAAGGCTAAGTTGGCCCTGTTGGTACTTATTATCAATGTCAGCCTGCGCTTGACGGAAGTTATTATCGATTGTTCTCTGCGCTTCGGAAGAATCAAATTGCTGACCGACAAGAGTACGAGTGAGAGGATTGCCTTGCGTATCCTGACCGCTGATAACTTGGCGGTATAGGCCAGCCCAATCATTTGTAGGCATAACGTTATAACCCGTTTGCTGTGCGACCTGCTGAGCTGCATTGAAGTTAGCTTGACGGTTTGCCAAGTCCTGCTGCTGTCCTGCCAGTGTGCGTTGACCAGCGGGAAGGCCCGCCAATGCATTAGCACGGCTAGTTCCTGCGCCAAGATTCGAAATGTCCACGCCCAAACTTTGCAGCTGGTTGCGCAGTACATCAGCTTGTGAGCTCAATCCGGATCTTTCTTGAGCAGTGATACCGCGCTGCTCTGCCTGCCCTTTAAGCCCCAACAGTTGATTGATAATACTTTGCGCTCCCTGCGGCAAGTAATTGCCCGTACGATCGGTTACAGCTAGGTTGTTGTTGAAGTCCTGCTGAACAAGATTGTCTGCGCGTCCTTGCTGGTTCATGAGCTGACTAAGCGCTTGTAAGGAGTTGTTGTACTCTTGCTGTCTACGAGCCGATTCCTGCGCCTCTATTTGCGGTAGAATCTGCGTTAGGAGGTATTCAGTCGCATCGTTGTTAATGCCAGCTACACGGTCTCCAAGCGCCGTAGAACGACCAAACCCAGCGCCGCCATATGCTTCCTGTGCGGCCCTTGTATTCTGCTGCGCGGCTCTCTGCGCCTGTGCTTCTGCTGCTTTATATTGACTGCTGGAGTAAGGATCAAAGTTTCCTTGATTCTTCCCAAAGTCCATCAGGTACTTGATCGCTGAATCGATCTGATTTGTATATGGATTCTGAGTCGTAGTTGATGTATATGGATTGTATCCCCCGTATGATGGACTCGAATTATACCCGCTAGAAGTATTTCCAGGTGTCGTAGGAGTTGTTTGTTTGTTGTATGCGTCCCATGCGGAGTTGAAATTATTTTGATTTGTAAATGAAGTCCCGCTATACATTCGATCAGGCTTAAGAAATGACTTACCGTCAATTGTCACGCCGCTTGTCGGATCGTATGAAATCCGGTCGTTGGAAATACCTTTTTGATTGAGAGCATTTCTTATTCCCAGATCATAGCCATTAGTACTTGCCATGCGCTTCCCTCCTTGTATAAAAATAAAGAGGACGCTTATGCGCCCTCTAATTGTGCTATTTGTTTATCGATATCGTCGATCTTAGCTTGCAATTCTGCGATTTTCTTTTTGTTTTCCGCTATGCCTAAGTTGTTTGTTTCGATTTGTGCTTGGTAAGGACGTTTAGCCCAATCTTGATTAATGCTGTCAATTGTTTTTTGTTGCTTTATGTTATCTTCTTCAAGTAAACCATTTGCTTTTATGCGGCTATCTCTTTCTGACACGTATACTTCACGCTGCCTAGTTAAAGCGTATAGCTTTTCTTGTTTCTCTGCACTCCCTGTATCTATGCTAATCACTCCTTTTACATAGGAGACTCCAACTCCTAGAGCTTCTGTAATATCGCGAACGGGAGCATAACTTTTACCTTGAATGATGATTGCTGAAGCAACGGTTGAATTATTTACCTTTACCGTAGCTTCCGAATCTACTTTTTTACCAATCATACCTGTTGCTGCGAATGTTGTCCCTGCAGTCGCCAACATTGCACCAGTTACCATACCGATAATGAATTTTTTCATGCGCTACTCATCCTCGTTCTCTTTTTTTGCCTATTATAAACCATTTCCAGTAGATTGTACCAGCTAGTTTTGAACGTGTGAATGCGCACTTGTCGTAATCCCCTGCCAAATAACTGAGCCGCTAACCGTAGACCCATCTGAGGTGGTAGCCAGTCGTGTACCTGCAGGGAAATTTCCGACATAAGTTGCTGAACCGGCTGAGCTTGTGCTTGCTCCTAGTGTGGCTTTTGTGTCCAAATCATCTTGAAGCGTTCTGTTCGTTGTTGCATTTAATACTTTTGACCACAAAGGAAAAGTAACTCGCGCGCTCGATCCGGGCGTCATTACAATGTCAGCGTTCGCATCCGTTGCAGATATTCTCAATTCGTCAACCGACGCGAGTGTCATTCTCGCAAATGATCCAATGGACAATACATCGGATATCATTGCAATACGCGAGAAGCTTACATCGTTTTCGAGATATAGGAGCGGATCGCCTGAGTCATTCGCAATGATGTTGATGAACTTATCTACTGAGGCATACGCTCCAAATATTTCAGTTGTTGGATCCATGACAACCCTTGGATATCCGGTACTGGACTGAATGAGCGCGGAAGTCATCGTAACCGCGCCGTTAATATCAGCCGTGAAGGTGTCGAATGACCCGTTATTGATCACCATGCCGCTACCATTGATCTGAATGAAAGCGCCGGCTGCTAAGTCGCTACGGATGGTTACAACATCGGCGTTGATTGTACCTGCGTCGATATGGTCAGCCGTAAGAGATACGACATTTAAGCTATCTAGATTGACCAGTAGGTTATTGTACTTGGCCACAATCTCATTGATTTTCGCCTTCATCATTTCAAAGTCAGCAAATGGTGGTAAGCCGTTTGTATCCGGTGTAGGCATGTTATCCCTCCTTCATGCCTGAAACGGCCTCAATTGCCTTTCTGAGCGCTCCAATACGTTTGTCTATACTTTGTGCCCCGTCATGATCATCATTCGCTACAAGGGCCGCTCTGTTCATTTCAAGCTGGAATATCTTAACCTCGTACTCCTTAACTTGATTATCAACCAGTTGATTCTTTTGTTCAGATGTAAGCATTCTCTCACTCCTTACCAGTCCAAAGGCATTATTCTAAAATGTCGTTGTAAGCTGTAAAGCTTGAAGTCCCCCGTACCGCTAATACGGAACCTCGCCCAATTCCCAAGAGGAACAGTATCGAGTGGAATGATGACAGGACCGTTAATCGTTGAACCATCCGCAGTTATCGGATCTCCTATTGTGGCCCACGTCGAACCTTTGTCCGTCGAAACTTCGATTTGAAGTGTACCACCTGTGGCTAGAGCACATTGAATATACAGCAAATGGTACTCTTTCTCTTGCTCAGACCTGTCAAAATCCTTGCTCGTGATCATCCACGTTGTATCGTTTGTTGTCGGTATGGCGTTGATTTGGTAGGTCTGACCGTTTGCGTCCCCAGCATAAGGTAGTCCGTTGAAAAATACACCGTACCTGTACTCTTCATCGATCTGTGCCACATGCCAAATGCGGTATCCATGCCGTGTATCGTACACGAATCGGTAGTTAGGTTCTGTTGCATCGTCGAGTACCAGGTTCAAATAATACCGGATGCCATCCGTAAACGCACAGCACTTGTCCAGCTGCGCTGTATTCAATCTGTCGAGGTACGCTCTCAGCGGCTCTCCAATGCGGCTAGCAGCGCCAGCGGCTCCAATATATATATCGTTCTGCCCGAGCCAATACAACGCCTCTCCGACCTGTACAAGCGTCTTATAATTGACACATCCGATATTGTCCGATGATGGTACGAGACGGTAGGCATTACGCGCATCACCTGTGTGGTAGATCAAAGCGAATGAGTCCTTCTTGAACACCCATATGTTTTGCGCGAACGTTCGAATTGCTGTAATGGCACCGCCGTTAGGCGTGTAATACTGTACGGATCCGCTGTTTTCAGCACTTGTCCAGTCTGATGCGTCCTGAAATGCACAGTAATGAAGTATGTCCGGGGTATCGTCACCATCGGCATTGGCGGTATACACACGCAGATTATCCGATGTAACATACTTTCCCTTCGGCATAGCCGGTATATCAACAATTGTGGTACCGTTCCAGAACTGCGGTGTATCCGTGCCATTGGTTAATATTAAAGCTTGGCCACCTATATCAAAGTTCGTACTGTCGGCATCGGTGTCCGTGAAAGTGCCAATGTTCGACCACGCAGAACCGGTCCAGCGCTGTATATCCGTACCGACTTGCCTAATTAGAGATACATTCCCAAATCCGGTAAGGAGGCGAGTTACTGCGCCTCCTGATGTGCCCAGCGCGGATGGAGAGTTAGACGTAACGAGAGCTGGGTATTCATCGTCCGTGTCCCATCCCCACCCGTCCTGCGCTTCATTTTCCTTGATGTCGAACGAGTCATTTCCAGTGTTAGTGCCTCCTGAAAAAGTCCATTGCTGACGCTGGTTCCATGAGGACGGGTTCGATTGCCATTGAGCCATGATCTAACCTCCAAAGTACGGGAATCTGTAGGTTAATCCTCCGTACCCGTACGGATTTCCAGCATGCGGCATTTGATCTGCAGGTTGCATCCAATCAGGTTCCGCTAATTTGCGTTGCCACAGCACATCGACGATCTTCTGCTCTCGCTCTTGGTCGAAGTTGTTCTGGAATACGATATCTTTCCGAGCGCCGGCTATGCGTTTCAATACGCCAAGCTTTAATATTTCCTGGTACTTTGTTGGTAGATCAGGGCTTACATTAAGGTTATCTGTTGTTACTTGCGTTGGATCGGAGTCTGTGTAGATATACACGTTACGATCAGCTGGCACAGAATCAGGTACGTAAAGGTACATCGCATTTGAAACAATGGTGTACCACGGACCATAAGCAGCGTATTGATCATCGTCGTTACGCTTGAATGGAACTTCTACGTATGTCGGTTCTGCGGTTGTATCGTATTGGTACGTGACGGTTTTGATCTTGGTCACGTCCATACCATCAGGAAATGGGTAAAAATTATCCCCCTCGACCGTTTGAAAGGTGTAAGGTGGACTGTCTAATTCCAGAATGTCGAATAGTTCGCGCTGTTCTTCGTTGAACCATACAAGCACCTGGCTTGTCGTAAACGTGTTTCTGTATCGTAAATTTATATCATCGAGGACCTGCTGCACTGTCTGAGCCATCATTCAGCCTCCTTTCGTACTCTCGCATTTTGGTCAAATGACGATAAAACGCCCCGGTTTGCCATGCTCCGGGGCGTTTGTGTAGTTGTTTCATGATTTTGTGGTAGTGATATAAGATCCAGTCCATACGTTTACTCCAACACGTCAATAGCGTTATTGAATTCAGGCAAAGACTTCAAGAACTCGTAACCTTGTCTGATAAAATTAGGTGAGCTATCTTCTACAGATGGGATAAAAT
>Ga0209130_1000521_pt1 | contig 38770 bp, 44 predicted proteins | sample AraplaMF_Cvi_mLB_FD_184264 | JGI IMG/M metagenome (GOLD analysis project Ga0209130, IMG submission 184264) | Arabidopsis root microbial communities from the University of North Carolina, USA - plate scrape MF_Cvi_mLB (SPAdes) (version 2) | ecosystem: Host-associated > Plants > Roots > Endosphere...
CTTCGTGCCGGACGTCGCCTACCACATCGTCAAGTTCCAGCGCGGCTTCACCCAGGCCATCAACGTGCAGGGTTCCGACCACCACGGCACCATCGCCCGCGTGCGCGCCGGCCTGCAAGCCGTCGGCATGGGCATCCCGCAAGGCTTCCCCGACTACGTGCTGCACAAGATGGTCACCGTGATGAAGGACGGCGCGGAAGTGAAGATTTCCAAGCGCGCCGGTTCCTACGTGACCGTGCGCGACCTGATCGAATGGTCGGGCGGCGGCGACATCACCAAGGGCCGCGACGCCGTGCGCTTCTTCCTGATCTCGCGTAAAGCCGATACCGAATTCGTGTTCGACGTTGACGTCGCCCTCAAGACCTCGGACGAAAACCCGGTCTATTACGTGCAGTACGCCCACGCGCGTATCTGCCGCATGCTGGAAAACTGGGGCGGCGACGAAAAGAGCATCAGCGATGTGGACCTGTCGCCGCTGACCGCGCCAAGCGAAGCCACGCTGCTGGCAACCCTGGCGCAGTACCCGGAAATCCTGGCCCGCGCCCAGTCCGAACTCGGTCCGCACCAGGTAGCCTTCTACCTGCGCGACCTGGCAGCCGCCCTGCACTCCTTCTACTTCGCCGAGAAGGTGCTGGTGGAAGACGAGGCGACCAAGCTGGCCCGCGTGGCCCTGATGGTCGCCACGCGCCAGGTGCTGCGCAACGGCCTGGCGCTGATCGGCGTCTCGGCACCTAATCAAATGTAAATCCAGCAAATGTAATCGCAAGGACTCACCGCACGATGACTTTCCGCACTCCCCCTTCGCTGCGCCAGCAGGGCAACACGCTGGTAGGTATTGTTATTGGCCTGGTGATCGGCCTCGTCATCGCCGTGGTGGTGGCCCTGATGATCACCAAGGGCCAGAGCCCGTTCACAGACCGTTCGCCGAAGGCGGACAAGGCGAGCCAGGCGAACGGCCAGATCTCCGATCCGAACAAGCCGATGTACGGCAGCAAGGAATCCACGCGCAAGGCCAACAACGAGTTCGAACGCGAGAGCAAGGCGCCGCCCGCCGACGAGTTGCAGCGCGTGGTGGACAATATCCAGGCGCACGGTGAAGCCCGTCCGGCAGCGCCGGCCGCCGCGCCCGCACCGGCGGCTGCGCCGAAAGCGGCGGACAGCAAGCCGGCCATGCCGCCGCCAGTCAACAGCGCCGCGCCGCCGGCGCAGGCGGCCGCCGGCGCTCCGGCCGCTGCAGGCGACGACAAATACATCTACTATCTGCAGGCCGGCGCCTTCCGCGAAGTGAACGATGCCGAAGCCACGCGCGCCAAGCTGGCCCTGCTCGGCTTCGAGGCCACCGTGTCCGACCGCACTAACGACAACGTCACGCTGCACCGCGTGCGCATGGGCCCCTTCACCCAGGTGGAGGCAATGAACAAGGTACGTAGCAAACTGTCCGAAAACGGTATCGACGTCGCCGTCGTCCGCAACCAGAAATAAGGAGCTGAAGCACGATGCAAGTCCTGAAGAATTTCCTGGCCCTGGCCACCCTGTCCTTCGCTGCGCTGGGCGCAGCCGCTTCCCCGACCGCCCCGACCGCGGGGGTCGAATACAACGTGCTGAAAGCGCCGCAGCCGACGGACACCGGCAAGAAGGTCGAGGTCATCGAGTTCTTCGCTTACTACTGCCCGCATTGCTACGCGCTGGAACCCAAGCTGGCGGACTGGGTGAAGAAGCAGGGCGACAACATCGTGTTCAAGCGCATCCACGTTACCTCGGGCGCCAGCGTGCTGCCGCAGCAGAAGCTGTTCTTCACGCTGGAAGCGCTGGGCCAGCTGGAGCAGTATCACAACAAGGTCTTCAACGCGATGCACGTCGAGCATAACCGCCTGAACCGCGACGAGCAGGTCTTCGAGTGGATCGAGAAGAACGGCATCGACAAGAACAAGTTCATCGACACCTACCGCGGCTTCGGCATTGCCGGCCGCGTGCGCCGCACCGAGTCGATGATGAGCTCCTACGAAATCGACTCCTGGCCGATGATCATCATCGACGGCAAATACCAGACCTCGCCGTACGTATCGAGCAAGGATTCGAAAGTGCGGATGACCGAAGCGCAGGAGCAGGACGCTGCGCTGCAGGTGATGGACGCCCTGGTGGCCAAAGCCAAGGCGGAGAAGAAGTAAGCCCGTCTTGAAGCGCGTCTTCATCACCGGCGCATCGAGCGGCATTGGCGCCGCACTGGCCGGGCACTATGCCCGCCAGGGCGCCACGCTTGGCCTGCTGGCGCGCCGCGGCGAAGCCCTGACCGAGCTGATCGCCGCCCTGCCCTCTCCCCAGCTGCATCGCGCCTATGCGGTTGACGTGACCGATCACGCAGCCGTGCGCGCTGCAGCTTGCGATTTTATTGCCTATGCCGGCGGCGCCGATATCGTGATTGCCAATGCCGGCATCTCGCACGGCACCATCACCGAATTTCCCGCAGACCTGGCGGTATTCGAATCCATCATCGCAACCAATGTGACCGCGACCGTGGCCACCTTCGCGCCCTTCATCGCACAGATGCGGGCGCAGGAAACGCCGGCGCGGCTGGTCGGCATTGCCAGCGTGGCCGGCGTGCGCGGGCTGCCGGGCGGCGGCGCTTACAGCGCCTCCAAGGCGGCCGTGCGCACCTACTGCGAATCGCTGCGCGTCGAACTGCGCAGCACGAATATCAGGGTGGTGACCATCGCGCCAGGGTATATTGATACGCCGATGACGCAGCGGAATGCCTATGCCATGCCGTTCCTGATGGCGCCGGACGTGTTTGCGTCGGCCGCTGCGGGCGCGATCGGACGCGGCGCCAGCTATCGCGTGATTCCCTGGCAGATGGGCGTGGTGGCAAAGCTGCTGCGCATGCTGCCGAATTTTTTGTATGACATGGCATTTGCCAAGGCGCCGCACAAGGCGCGCAAAGTATGAACGCTACTCATCTTTCCGCTGACGCTATTGCGCGGCACCTGGCGACCAGCGCCAGCCACGTGAGCCTCGAAGTCGTCGCTACAACCGGCTCGACCAATGCCGACCTGCTGGCCCGTGTGCCGCTCGGTACTCCCACGCTGCGCGTAGCCGAACAACAGACCGCGGGACGTGGCCGCGCAGGCCGTCCCTGGCTTTCGGCCGCAGGCGCCTCGCTGACGTTCTCCCTCGCCTGGCCTTTCCGTTCGCCGTTGCAGCGCCTGGTCGGCCTGCCGCTGGCAGTCGGCGTGGCAATCGCCGAAACGCTGGCGCAGCTGGATGTTCCTGTCCAGCTGAAGTGGCCGAACGATGTGCTGAAGGATGGCTCGAAGCTGGCCGGCATCCTGGTTGAAACCCAGGCCGCGCCGGATGGCACGGTATGGGCGGTGATCGGCTGCGGCATGAACCTGCTGATGCCGGACGAACTGGAAGCGGCCATCGGGCGCAGCGATGTTTCGTCGGCCCCGTGGCTGGCGCGCATGGAGCGCAACGCCCTGCTGGGACTTCTGCTGAGCCGCCTCTCGGCCGTGCTGGCCGAGTTCGACGACGTCGGCTTTGCGGCCTTTACCGAGCGCTGGAACGCCGTGCAGGCATGGCGCGGACAGCAGGTGAATATCCTCGATCGCGGCAATATCCAGCAACAGGGGCTGGCGGCGGGCGTCGATGAATACGGACGGCTGCTGCTCGATACGCCGGCCGGCCGCGTGGCCGTGCTGTCCGGCGACGTCTCGCTGAGGCTCGCGCCATGACCGCCCTGCTGATCGACGCGGGCAATACCCGCATCAAATGGGCGTTCATCGCCGACGCTGCGCCGGCGCCTGGCGCCTGGCTCGCCCACGGCGCGGCCACGCACGCCGGGCTGGCAGCCGACGCCGGTTCCGCGCCTGCTGCAGCAACCGACGCCACAGCGGGCAGCCCGGCCGGCCGTCTCGCAACGGCCATCGCCGCTTCGCTGGCCGCCGCCGGCGGCGCGGATACTGCGCCCGCCGCGCCAATCGCGCGCGTGCTGATCGCGAACGTCGCCGGCGACAAAGTGCGCGACCTGCTGGCCGCCGCGCTGCAGGCGCCGCCGCTGTCACTCGCGCCGGAAACGGTCGAATGGTTCGCCTCCCTCCCCGAGCGCGCGGGCATGAAAAACGCCTACCGCAACCCCTACCAGCTCGGCTGCGACCGTTTCGCCGCCGCCATCGGCGCGCATGCCCTCTGCCCCGGCCAAGCCATCATCGTTGCCAACTGCGGCACCGCCACCACCATCGACGCCATCACCGCAGACGGCACCTTCCTCGGCGGCATGATCCTGCCCGGCCTCGGCCTGATGGCCAGCTCGCTGGCAAAGAACACCGCCCAGCTGCCGCAAATCGCGCCCGGAACAAAACTCCCGGAAGGCTTCGCAGACAACACCGGCGACGCCATCCTGACCGGCGTACTGGCCGCACAGACCGGCGCCATCGAACGTGCTTTCGAGCTGCACAAGGCCGTAGAATGTATTATTTCCGGCGGCGCCGCGCCTTACGTGTCGCCCCAGGTGCCGGTACCGCACCGGCATATCGAAAACATCGTGCTGATTGGCCTGCAGGCCGTCCTGAACAAGGAAAGACCGTGCTGAAACTGATCTTCTTTCTGCTGCTCGCTGCCAACGCCGCCCTCTTCGCCTACGGCAAGGGCTACCTCGGCAGCTATGGCGGCAACGAACACGAACCCGCGCGCTTAAAGAACCAGCAGAACGCGGACAAGCTGCACATCATCAGCGCCGACCAGGCCAACAGCGCCATGGCCGCCGCCGCACCGCCGCCGCCCGTGCCGCGCGACGAACCCGCCGCCACCGGCTGTCTTGAAGTGGGCAATTTCGTACTGGCCGATGCCCGCCGCTTCGAAGAGCGCGTGGCGCCGCTGGAACTGGGCGACCGCCAGGTCCGCAAGAACCTGCCGGGACAGGAGATTTCCAGCTACATCGTGCATATTCCGCCACAAGGCAGCAAGGAGGCAGCGGACAAGAAAGCCGCCGAACTGCGCGGCCTGGGCGTGAGCAACTACTTCATCATGAACGAAAGCTCGGCGCTGCGCTGGGGGATTTCGCTGGGCGTATTCCGCACCGAAGCGGCCGCGCAGACGCAACTGGCGGCGCTGGTGAAGCAAGGCGTGCACAGCGCCAAGGTGGCGCCGCGCTACACCGGCAGCAAGCAGCTGCTGTACCAGTTCAGGGATATCAGCGCGGACACCAAGTCGCGCCTGGAAAAGATCGCCGCCAGGTTCCCCGATCAGGAAACCCGCGCCTGCAGCAAGTAGGCTTGCCGCTGCCGGCGCTGCGGCTTAGCGCTGGATGATGATCGGCTTCAGACGCAGCGCGGACGGCACACGCTTCAGCGCATCCTGCGCATCCCGGCGCGTGGCGTATGGCCCGCCATGCAGGCGGTACACCGTCCCCGCCTGCGCCACATCGAAACTGTCTTCGCCCATGGCGGCCGCCAGCTTGCCGCGCATTGCTTCAGCCGCTTCGGAGCGCGTGTAGGTGCCGATCTGCAGGTAGAAGCCGCTTTGCATGGCTGCTCCGCCGGTACGCTGCACATTGCCGCCGTCCCGGCCGCCGCCCAGCATCATCGCCTGCAGGTCAGCCGGCGCGGCATCGGACGAAGCCAGCATTGGCGCCGCCTTCGGCATCACCGTGGACGATGCACCAGCCGGCGCAGGCGCGGCCGCTGCTGCAGCAACCGAAGCGGCTGGCGCCGCAGCTACCGCCGACGCGCCGCTCCTGCGCGCCGCAATGATCTGATCGATATCGTTCGGCGTCAGCAGCGACACTTCCAGCTGGCTGCTGCCATTCGCCAGCAGCCCAAGCTGCAGCGCGGCAGTGAACGACACGTCGATCACGCGCGTCGAATGGAAAGGCCCGCGGTCGTTGATGCGCACCACCACCGTCTTGCCGCTGCTGAGGTTTGTCACCTTGGCGTAGGATGGAATCGGCAGCGTCGGATGCGCCGCCGTCATCTTGTACATATCGTAAAGCTCACCGGACGAAGTACGCTGTCCGTGGAACTTCTTGCCGTACCAGGTACCCAGCCCGCGCTGCGTGAACGGCTGATCCAGCGGCACCGGCGTGTAGGTCTTGCCGAACACCGTGTACGGACGATTCGCCCGTGGCAGCAGCGGGTCCTTGCGCACCTCCGCATCCGGCACATCCATCAGCCCCGGCGGCGGATTGTCGCCCGGGCCATCGTCCAGGTAATAGCCGCCGCGTCCCGAACCTGCCGCCGGCAGGACCGGCATCCCCGGCTCGCGGATGGAGGGCTTGACCGGCGCCGGCGTGCGCGAAGGCGCCGTGGTCGGAGTCGGCGTGCCGCACGCCGCCAGCAGCAGCGCAAGCAGCAGGGGTGAACAGGCAAGAAGGCGCTTCATGTCTGCACCAGCTTGCGGTGGCGTTGAATACTCATCAGGATGCCCGAGGCCAGTCCCAGCGTCAGCAGCGCCGTGCCGCCGTAGCTCATGAACGGCAGCGGCACGCCCACCACCGGCAGAATGCCGCTCACCATGCCCATGTTCACGAAAGCGTAGGTGAAGAAGATCATCGTGATGGCGCCGGCCAGCAGACGCGTGAACAGGTTCGGCGCGCCGTTGGCGATCATCAGGCCGCGGCCAATCAGCAGCAGGTAAAGGAACATCAGGAACAGGTTGCCGACCAGGCCGAATTCCTCCGAGTACACGGCAAAGATGAAGTCCGTGGTGCGTTCCGGGATGAATTCAAGGTGGGCCTGCGTGCCATTGGTCCAGCCCTTGCCGAAGATACCGCCCGAGCCCACGGCAATGGTGGACTGGATGATGTGGAAGCCCTTGCCCAGCGGGTCGGAACTCGGATCGATCAGCGTCATCACGCGCTCGCGCTGGTAGTCGTGCATCATCGACCATGCCACCGGCATACTGGCTGCACCCATGATGCCCAGCGCCACGATCGCCTTCCATGACAGGCCCGCCAGGAAAATCACGGCAAAGCCGGCGCCGACCACCAGCAGCGAGGTACCGAGGTCGGGCTGCCTTGCGATCAGGCCGACCGGGATCAGCAGCAGCACGGCCGCCAGTGCGTAAGCCTGCCAGCGCAAATGTCCCTGCCGGTGCTGGAAGTACCAGGCCAGCATCAGCGGCACGGCAATCTTGGCGAATTCGGAAGGCTGGATCTGCGCCACGCCCAGGTTCAGCCAGCGCCGCGCACCAAGCTTGATGGTGCCGAACAGCGCCACCGCCACCAGCAGCGTCACGGTGATCACGTACGCCGGCACGGCAATGCGCATCATGTTCTGCGGCGAGACATTCGCCACGATCCACATCACGACAAAGGACATGATGATGTTGCGCAACTGGTCCTCGATCTTGCCGGGAATGCCGATACTGGCCGAGTACAGCGTGACCAGGGAGGTCCCCAGCAGGAAAATCAGGATAACAGTCAGTGGACCGTCGAACACGGTCAGGTAGGGACGCATGCGGCGCCACAGCGAGCGTCTTTCATTGATCGGCATGGCGCCTCCTTATTCCTTCTTGCGCGGCGGCAGAACCGCCGGTTTCTGCTCTTTGACCGGAGCCGGCGTGGTTGGCGCAGGCGCGGCCGGCTGCTGCTGCGCGGGGGCCGGCGCCGGCGCAGGGGTCTGGCCCGGCGCCGGCGCCTGATCGTGATCATGCGCCTCGTTGGCCGCCTGGCGGCGCTCGACTGCGGCCGTTGCCGCGTCCAGGTCTTCCGCCGGCAGGGTATCAACCGGCACGGTGACCGCATCTTCCTTCGGCACCGGCGTCGTATCCTTCTCGTTCGGGCGCTTGCCCAGCAGCCAGTAATCCAGCACCTTGCGCGCGATCGGCGCCGCTTCGGCGCCGCCGAAGCCCGCATTTTCCACGATCATGGCCAGCACGATCTTTGGCTTGTCGGCCGGAGCAAAGGCCGTGAACCATGCATTATCGCGCAGCCGCTCGTCGATCTTGGACGCGTTATATTTCTCGTTGGCCTTGATCGCCACCACCTGCGCCGTACCGGTCTTGCCGCCCACGGTGTAGCCGGCATTGGTAAACGCGCGGTAAGCGGTACCGCCAGGTTCGCTGGTCACGCCGACCATCGCTTCCTTGATGAAGTTGATGTTTTCCTGCTTCAGCGGGATGCGGTAGCTTTCCTTTGGCACCGTGAGCGAGCGCTGGCGCGTGCCGCCGTCCTCGATGATCTTCACCAGGTGAGGCTTCATTACCACGCCGTTGTTGGCCAGGTTGGCTACCGCGTGCGCCACCTGCAGCGGCGTGTAGGCGTTGTAGCCGGAACCGTTGGAGACGGAAATGGTGTCGCCGCCGACCCACTTGCCTGCCGCCGGATTCTTCTTGAAGCGGGCGCGTTTCCATTCCTGCGACGGCAGCACGCCGGACTTCTCGTTTTCCAGGTCGATCCCGGTCGGACGGCCGAAGCCGAACGGCGCCATGAAATCATGGATGGCGTCGATGCCCATGTCGCGGCCCAGGATGTAGTAATAGGTATTGCAGGAGACGACGATGGACTTGCGCATATCGACCGTGCCGTGGCCGCCCGGCACGTCGTCGCGGAACTTGTGGGTGCCGAGGAAGAAGAAGCCCGGATCGAGGATCGCCTGGCTTGGCGTACGCTTGCCCGTTTCCAGAGCTGCCAGCGCCATGAAGGGCTTGAAGGTGGAACCCGGAGCGTAGGTGCCGGACAGCGGACGGTTCACCATCGGCTTGTCGAGCGAAGTATTCAGTTCGTTCCAGCTCTGCGCATCGATGCCATCGACAAACAGGTTCGGGTCGTAGCCGGGGCGCGACACATAGGCCAGCACGTCACCGGTTTCCGGTTCGATCGCCACCAGTGCGCCGCGGCGTTCGCCGTAGGCTTCCTCGGCCACTTTCTGCAGCTCGATGTCGATGGACAGAATCAGGTTGCTGCCCGGCGTGGCCGGTGTGCGCGACAGCGTACGGATGGCGCGGCCCCAGGCCGTGACTTCCACCTCCTCGTAGCCGGTTTTGCCGTGCAGGTATTTCTCGTAGCTCTTTTCCAGGCCTTCCTTGCCGGTATGCTCGGTGCCGTTGTAGTTGGCGGCGTCCTCGCTGGCTTCGATGTTCTGCGCCTCCTTCTGGTTGATGCGCCCGATGAAGCCGATCACGTGGGAAGCGGTTTCGCCGAGCGGGTACTGGCGGAACAGGCGCGCCTGGATCTGCACGCCGGGGTAGCGGAAGCGGTTGGCGCTGAAGCGCGCCACTTCCTCATCCGTCAGGCGGGTGCGCAGCGGTACGCTGGCAAAGTGCTTGGACTCCTCCATCAGCTTCTTGAAGCGGCGACGGTCCTTGTGCGTGACCTCAACGATTTTCGACAGCTCGTCGATCATGTCTTCCAGCGGAATCTGCAGCTTGGACGGCGTGATCTCCAGCGTGAAGGCGGAGTAGTTGCGCGCCAGGACCACGCCGTTGCGGTCCAGGATCAGGCCGCGGTTCGGCACGATCGGCACCACGGCGATACGGTTATCCTCGGCCTGCGCGGCGTAGTCGCTGTGCTTGACCACCTGCAGCCAGATGAAGCGCGCCAGCAGCAGGCAGAAGCAGATGAACACCAGCAGGGCCATCGCCGACAGGCGCAGCCGGAAACGGTGCAGGTCGCGTTCGGTGTTCTTTAACTCGGTCATGCTCAGATCGGACGGGTGTGGTCTTTATCCACGGCGCGGCGCTGCGGCGCCAGCAGGATGATGGTCACCAGGGGCCACAGGATGGCCGCCACCAGGCTTTCGATGAAGAACAGCCAGCCAGGGAATTTGCCGGAGACGATGAAACGCACCAGGAACTGGATACCCTGCGCCAGCAGCAGCAGCGGCAGCACGTGCATGGCCTGGGTGGACAGCGGGAACCACAGCACGCGGCGGTGCATCATGATCGCGAAATAGGACAGCAGCGTGTAGGCGAGCGCGTTCTCGCCGAGCAGGGTGGCGTCGTGCACGTCCATCAGCAGGCCGAGGCAGAAGGCGGTGCCGATGCCGACCTTGCGCGGCTGGTGCACGCCCCAGAAGACCAGCACCAGGGCCACAAAGTCAGGGACGCCGATCATGCGGCCCCACGGCAGGAGGTTGAGCAGGATGGCGATGAAGATGCTCACGCCGATGAACAGCGGACTGACGGGGAGCAGGATGTATTGTGGACGGTTCATCGTGCAGGTTCCTTATTGGCCGGTGCGGCAGCGCGCTGCCCCGACGTCGCTGGCGACGCAGCCGGTGGCGCGCCGCCAGCTGCGGGCTGCGTCTCCTTGCCGTCTTTGGCGTCCTTGCTGTCCTTGGCGGCGCCCTTCTTCTTGCTGACCTTGACGATCTCCTCTTCCGGCGGCCGTGGCGGCATCTCCGGCAGCGACATCAGAATCAGCAGCTGGGTATTGCGTTCGATCCCGGCCAGCGGCTGGCAAACCACCCGTCCAAACGCGCCGGTCGCATTGTTCTCAACCTGCACCACGCGCGCCACCGCCAGGCCAGCCGGATACACGCCGTCGATACCGGAGGTAATCAGGATATCGCCCACCTGCACATCCGCATTCGGCGCCATGAAGCGCAGATCCAGGTTGCCCGACTGTCCGCGGCCATACGCCACCGAACGCAGGCCATTGCGCAGCACCTGCACCGGAATCGCCTGCTCCTTGTCGGTCAGCAGCGTGACTTCGGAAGTGAACGGGAACACGCGCGTCACCTGCCCCACCACACCCTGGTTGTCGATCACCGGCAGGCCAAGCGCAACACCCTGCTGGGTGCCGCGGTTCAGAATCACCTTGCGCGTGAACACATCGCGCGCATCATAAAGAATCTCCGCCAGCATGCTCTTGCCCGGCACCCGCTCGCGCGCATCCAGCAGCTTGCGCAGCTGGTTGTTCTCGGCCTGGTGCAGCTGCGCCTGCTGGATCAGCATGGACGAGGCAATCTGCTGCTGCTTCAGGTCATTGACCTGCTTCTGCAGCGAAGACAGCGTGGAGAAGTAGTCGCCCATGCCGGTGGCGGCGTCGCGCGGCAACAGGGCAGCCTGCTGTAGCGGATACAGCACGACACCTACTCCCTGGCGGACAACGGACAGCGCATCCATGCGCGAGTCGGCGAACAGCAGTGCAATCGAAATGCACGCGAACACCATCATCTTGAAACGGGCGGACGCGCCTTGTTTAAACAGTGGCGGTGGGCTGTATTCCATGACTTCCAATTAAGAAGGGCGGCTAGCGCCGCCCTTTCGGTCCTTACTCGTAAGAGAAGATGGAACCCAGTTGGTCCATGCGCTCCAGCGCCATGCCCGACCCTCGCACCACGCAGGTCAGCGGATCTTCCGCCACCAGCACCGGCAGACCGGTTTCCTCCATCAGCAGGCGGTCCAGGTCGCGCAGCAGTGCGCCGCCACCGGTCAGCATCATGCCTTTTTCAGCGATGTCGGCGCCCAGTTCCGGCGGGGTCTGTTCCAGCGCGTTCTTCACGGCGGACACGATGTTGTTCAGCGGGTCGGTCAGCGCTTCCAGGATCTCGTTGGAGGAGATGGTGAAGGAACGCGGAATACCTTCCGACAGGTTGCGGCCCTTGACTTCCATTTCCTTGACTTCGGAGCCAGGGAAGGCGGAGCCGATGGCCTTCTTGATCGCCTCGGCGGTCTGCTCGCCGATCAGCATGCCGTAGTTGCGGCGGATGTAGTTGACGATCGCTTCGTCGAACTTGTCGCCGCCCACGCGCACCGAGCCCTTGTACACCATGCCGCCCAGCGAGATGATGCCCACTTCGGTGGTGCCGCCACCGATATCGACCACCATGGAGCCGGTTGCGTCGGAGACCGGCAGGCCGGCGCCTATTGCGGCAGCCATCGGCTCCTCGATCAGGTACACCTGGGAGGCGCCGGCGCCCAGCGCCGATTCGCGGATCGCACGGCGCTCCACCTGGGTCGAGCCGCAAGGCACGCAGATGATTATCCGCGGCGAAGGACGGAAGAACTTGGAGTCGTGCACCATGCGGATGAACTGCTTCAGCATCTGCTCGGTGACGGTGAAGTCGGCGATCACGCCGTCCTTCATCGGACGGATGGCTTCGATATTGCCGGGCACCTTGCCCAGCATCTGTTTTGCTTCCTTACCTACGGCCTGAATCGTCTTCTTGCCGTTAGGGCCGCCTTCCTGGCGGATTGCTACAACCGAGGGTTCGTCCAGCACGATGCCGGAGCCGCGCACGTAGATCAGGGTGTTGGCCGTACCGAGGTCGATGGCCAGGTCAGAGGAAATGTACCTGCGTAAAAAACCAAACATGAGTGTCCTGTGGCGCAAGTCGCGCGTTAATTCGTTATTCAGAGAATCCGGTTCCGATGCGGCCGGGCGGGTATTCAGCGCCAGCAACGCATTAACCCGCGATTGTACCTTATAATTTGCGGGATATTTGCCTTAAATCCACTCTAATGTGCGAGCCTGCCCCCGTTGAATTAAGCGGTGTTGGCAGCAAAATACAGCTCGATAGGCAATGAATCAGTAAATTATCAATATAACAATCAAACCCGCGGGTCATCCCGCCGCACAGCCATGTCCCTGACACTATCCGATGTAAAACGCATCGCCCACCTGGCACAACTGGAAATGGGCGAAGAGCAGTCCGCTTCGATGCTGGACAAGCTGAATGGCATCTTTGCCCTGGCCGAACAGATGCAAGCGGTCGATACCGACGGCGTGGCCCCGCTGAGCCACCCGCTGGCCGCCCACATGCAAGTTGCCCTGCGTCTGCGCGAAGATGCGCCGACCGAGCCGAATCGCCGCGACGACTACCAGAAGGTAGCGCCGAAGACTGAAGACGGCCTGTACCTGGTGCCGAAAGTGATCGACTGAAGAACGAACCATGCATACCAAAACCATCAAAGAGCTGTCCGATCTGCTGCAGAAGAAAGAGATCACCGCTGTCCAGCTGGCGACCCACTTCCTCGACCGCATCGAAAAGAGCGACCTGAATGCCTTCCTGCACGTGGACCGCGCGCTGACCCTGGCCGAAGCCGAGGAAGCGGACCGCCGCATCGCCGCCGGCACCGCCACGCCGCTGACCGGCGTGCCGATCGCCCACAAGGATATCTTCGTGACCCAGGGCTGGCGCTCCACCGCCGGCTCGAAAATGCTGGCCAACTATGTGAGCCCGTTCAACGCCACGGTGGTTGAAAAGATGAAGGCGGCCGGCATGGTCACGCTGGGCAAGCTGAATTGCGACGAGTTCGCGATGGGCTCGTCCAACGAGAACTCCGCCTTCGGCGCCGTGAAGAACCCGTGGGACAGGAACGCCGTACCGGGCGGCTCCTCCGGCGGTTCCGCCGCCGCCGTGGCAGCCCGCCTGGCGCCCGGCGTGACCGGCACCGACACCGGCGGCTCGATCCGCCAGCCGGCCGCCTTCTGCGGCATTACCGGCATCAAGCCTACCTACGGCCGCGCCTCGCGCTTCGGCATGATCGCTTTCGCCTCCTCGCTGGACCAGGCGGGCCCGATGGCGCAGACCGCGGAAGACTGCGCGCTGCTGCTGGGCGCCATGACCGGTTTCGACGAACGCGATTCGACCAGCCTGTCGGTTGAACAGGGCAATGTGGCCGAAGACTATACGCGCGACCTGGACCAGCCACTGGCCGGCCTGCGCATCGGCGTGCCGAAGGAATACTTCGGCGAAGGCCTGGCGGCCGACGTGGAGAAAGCCGTGCGCGCGGCCCTGGCAAAGTTCGTCGAACTGGGCGCAACCCTGGTGGACGTATCGCTGCCGAATACCGCGCTGTCGATTCCTGCTTACTACATGGTGGCGCCGGCCGAGGCCTCGTCCAACCTGTCCCGCTTCGACGGCGTGCGCTACGGCTTCCGCGCCGAGGGCTACAAGGACCTGCAGGACATGTACAAGAAGACCCGCGCGCAAGCCTTCGGCCCTGAAGTGCAGCGCCGCATCATGGTCGGCACCTACATCCTGTGCCACGGCTACTACGACGCCTACTACCTGAAGGCGCAGAAGATCCGCCGCAAGATCACCGACGATTTCGCCAAGGTGCTGGGCCAGCAGTGCGACGTGATCATGGGCCCTGTGGCGCCGACCGTGGCCTGGGACCTGGGCTCGAAGGCGGACGATCCGGTAGCCAACTACCTGGCCGACATCTTCACCCTGTCCACCAGCCTGGCCGGCCTGCCGGGCATGTCCATTCCTGTCGGTTTCGGCGAAGGCGAGAAAAACGCCAGCCGTCCTGTGGGCCTGCAGATCATCGGCAATTACTTCGCCGAAGCGAAGCTGCTGAATATCGCCCACCAGTTCCAGCAGAACACCGACTGGCACAAACGTGCCCCGACCGGCATTTGAGATAAGAGAGAAGAATATGGAATGGGAAGTCGTCATCGGTCTTGAGAACCACGTACAGCTCACGACCGACTCCAAAATTTTCAGCGGTTCGCCAACCACTTTCGGCGCCGAGCCGAACACCCAGGCCAGCCCGGTTGACCTGGCCCTGCCGGGCGTGCTGCCGGTGATGAACAAGCAGGCTGTCGAACGCGCCATCCGCTTCGGCCTGGCCGTGGACGCGAAGATCGCGCCGCAGTCGCAGTTCGCGCGCAAGAACTACTTCTACCCTGACCTGCCGAAGGGCTACCAGATTTCGCAGTTCGAAGATCCGGTGGTGCAAGGCGGCCAGCTGACCTTCGGCTACGAGAAGGACGGCCAGTTCGTCACGCGCACCGTGAACCTGACCCGCGCCCACCTGGAAGAGGACGCAGGCAAGTCGCTGCACGAGGACTATCACGGCATGTCCGGCATTGACCTGAACCGCGCCGGCACGCCGCTGCTGGAGATCGTCTCCGAGCCGGAAATGCGCTCCGCGGCGGAAGCCGTGGCTTACTGCAAGGCCCTGCACGGCCTGGTGGTCTGGCTCGGCATCTGCGACGGCAATATGCAGGAAGGCTCCTTCCGCTGCGACGTGAACGTGTCCGTGCGCCCGAAAGGCCAGAAGGAATTCGGCACCCGCTGCGAGATCAAGAACCTGAACTCGTTCCGCTTCATCGAAGAAGCCGTGCACGTGGAAGTGCGCCGCCAGATCGAACTGATCGAAGACGGCGGCAAGGTCGAGCAGGCCACCCGCCTGTACGATCCGGACAAGAAGGAAACCCGCTCCATGCGCACCAAGGAAGATGCGCAGGACTACCGCTACTTCCCCGACCCGGACCTGCCGCCGCTGATGATCGGCCAGGACTGGATCGACCGCGTGAAGGCCGGCATGCCGGAACTGCCGGCCGTGATGCGCACCCGCTTCATCGAAGAATACAAGCTGCCGGAATACGATGCGCTGGTGCTGACCGCGTCCAAGGGCATGGCCACCTACTTCGAAGCCGTGGTTGCTGCCGCGGGCAAGGAAAACGCCAAGGCTGCCGCCAACTGGCTGATGGGCGACGTGTCTTCCACGCTGAACCGCGAAGGCGTCGAGATCACCGAGGCGCCGGTTTCCGCAGCACAGCTGGCGTTCATGCTGACCCGCATCAGCGATGGCACCATCTCGAACAAGATGGCGAAGGAAGTGTTTGCCGACATGTGGACGGCCAGGTCCGGCGACGAGAAAGTCGCCGACGCCATTATCGCCAGGAAGGGCGGCGGCCAGATTTCGGATACGGGCGCGCTGGAAGCGATCGTCAACGAAGTCATCGCCAACAACGAGAAGTCGGTTGAGCAGTACCGCGCCGGCAAGGAAGCGGCCATCAACGCGCTGATCGGCCAGGCCATGAAGGCGTCCAAAGGCAAGGCCAATCCGGCCCAGCTGACGGAACTGCTGAAGAAGAAGCTGGCCGAAGGCTAAGCTGCGGAGACTGGCGCTGCGCTTGCCGCGGCGCGCGGCTCCAGCCACAACAGGATGTCCGCGAAGATGGCTTCGCGGTTCACCTCATTGAAGTTCTCATGGTAGTTCCCGCGCTGGTGGCTGATCTCCACCAGCGCGGGATTCACCGTCCCCAGCAGCGCCAGCGTGGCCTGCGCATCGGCCAGCTTATCCTCGCCGGCAACCACCGCATACAAAGGCCAGCGCCAGGTCGGCATCTGTTGCGCCAACCCTTTCTGCGCCTGCTGCAAGGCATGGCCAAAGCGCACCGTGCACTCGGTGGCGCGTACGCCATCCGCTTCATCGCGGTGATGGCGTTCGGTGATTGCCTTGTCGTGCGTGAGCACATCGGTCATCGACGCCAGCGGCACCTTCATCTTCGGCGCATAGCGCGCCAGCAGGCCGGACACAGCCTGCAGCACGGCCGGCACACGGATCGCATTCACGTAATACGGCGAAGACAGGATGAAGCCCCTCACCTCGTCGCTGCGCGCCATGCGCTCCAGTCCAAAGCGCGTGGCAATCAGCGCGCCCATCGAATGCCCCATGATGAAGATGGGCAGGCCCGGATAGCGCTGCCTGGTCCAGTGCAGGAAAAGTTCCAGCTCGTCGAGGAAGATGCCGAAATCGGGAATATCCACGCGGCGCTGCTTTTCGTGCCCCGCCATATCGAAGCTGACGGTGGCGATGCCCTGCCGCTTGAACCACAGCGCCGGCGTGACGTAATCGCCCGCATGCGCCATCCCGCCATGGATGGCCAGCAGCACGGCGCGCGGCTGCGCCGGTTCCCAGATGTGAATGGTACGCTCGGCGCCCTGCCGCCCCTTGAAGCGGGCGAACCGGTCTTCTTCGTATCGCTTGTCCATCGCCGTCAGCCTTTCTTGCATGGCTGGCCGGGATATGGCGCCAGGAGCTGCTTCAGAAGCAGCGGCAGGAACCACACCAATGCAGCGATGCAGGTCAGCTGGATGCCGCTCAAGCCGCCCGGGTATTCGTAAGGTACGGGCTTGATGGCGTCGATAGCCAGGCGCCACGCCAGGTAGCCGGCCAGGTAAAGCTTGAACGCCAGGCCAGGCTTGCGCGCCAGCTGCTGCCGGTAATGCCACAGCAGGCCGCCCCACAGCAGCACGAACAGCATGTCGTAGATCTGGGTCGGATGGCGCGGGATGCCGTCGCCAAAGTCGATCCCCCACGGGACGCCGGTGGTGAAGCCATAGGTGGCGTCATTCAGGCCGGCCAGGAAGCAGCCGATACGCCCGATCACGGTGCCCGCAATCAGCGGCAGGATGAACTGGTCGTTGCTCGAATCGCGGATGCCGGCGAACAGCTTTGCCAGCTCCAGGCCGATCACGCCGCCCAGCAGGCTGCCGACAATCGACTCGCCGCTGATCCAGGCCTTCGTGCTGTGCGAATAATCCTCCCACAGCTGCGGCCATTCGATCCAGAAGCCGAGCTTGTTGCCGATCAGCGCACCGGCGATGCAGCCGGCCACCAGGGCAAACGTTCCTGGTTGCAGCAGGCCGCCCTGCCCGGCCTGAAGCCGCTGGCGGCGGTACAGCTGGAAGCCCACGGCCAGTGCCGCCCACTCCAGGAACAGGTGCAGGTGGTGTGCCGTTTCCGGCTCAAGGACGGGCGCCTTCATTGGGCCGTCTGGCCGGTGACTGCAGCATGCAGCACGCTGCCCATCAGGCCAGGAGGCTGATGGTAATGCCCATCTGGAGCAGCATTTCCAGATCGGCCAGGGAGAGATCGAGGGTACTGCCGGTCGCGAAAGCGAAACGCAGTTCGGCGGCGATATTCGCCGCGTCGAAGGTGATGCCGCGCGCCTGGCATTCATACAGGTAGGCGCGGGTCTGTTTCAGCAGCGCTTCCGCATTGGGATCCGTGCCGAGGGTGACGTAGAAGCCGTCGTCGATGCGGGTACGGCCCGCCGGGCTGAGGTCCCCCTTCTTCCAGGAGGACTCAGGTTCGCTCGGCAAACCATCCCGCACGTCTTCGAGTGCAGCATGGTCGCCGTATACTTTCAACGTGGCAATATTCATATTGCCAATATAGCACACGTTTCAACGGAAAATTACTCGACGCCGTAATTGCTGCGGTAGGCTGCAACAGCCTCCTTATGCTGCGCCATCGCCGGATCGTTGGACAGGAAGGTGAACAGGTCGGCCAGGCTGCCGATGGAAATCACCGGAATGCCGTAGTTCTTGCTCACTTCCTGCACCGCCGACAGGTCGGACATCACGCCGTTCTTCGCGCCGCGCTCCATGCGGTCCAGGGCGATCAGCACGGCGCATGGCTCGGCGCCGGCGGCGCGGATCATTTCCACCGACTCGCGCACCGAGGTGCCGGCCGAGATCACGTCGTCAATGATGACCACCTTGCCGGCCAGCTTGGCGCCGACCAGGGTGCCGCCTTCGCCGTGGTCCTTGGCTTCCTTGCGGTTATAGGCGAAAGAGGTATTGCGGCCTTTGCCGGCCAGCGCCATCGCGGTTGCCGATGCCAGGGTGATGCCCTTGTAGGCGGGGCCGAACAGCATGTCGAATTCGATGCCGGAGTCCAGCAGCGTCCGGGCGTAGAAGTCGGACAGCTTGCGCAGCGTGGCGCCGTCGTGGAACAGGCCCGCATTGAAGAAATAGGGCGAATTCCGGCCTGCTTTGGTCGTAAACTCGCCGAACCTCAGAACTCCCGCCTGAACGGAAAACGCGATAAACTCTTGCCTCAAATTACTCATGGTGCACCCATCTTTGTTCAAAGTGCCTGTATTTTAATCTTTCGTACCCCCTATGCCAAAAATCATTTCCGCCAACCTGAACGGCATCCGCTCCGCCGCGAAAAAAGGTTTCTTCGAATGGATGGGCACCATCGATGCCGACATCATCTGCCTGCAGGAGCTCAAGGCGCAGGCGGGCGACATGACGCCGGAATTCCTGAACCCTCACGGCTACCATGGCCATTTCCACTACGCCGAGAAGAAGGGCTACTCCGGCACCGGCATCTATTCGAAAGTCGAGCCTGATGCGGTAAAGATCGGTTTCGGCGCGCCGGAGTTCGACGCCGAGGGCCGCTACGTGCGCGCCGACTTCGGCAACCTGACCGTGATTTCCGTGTATTGCCCGTCCGGTTCCTCGTCGGAAGAACGCCAGCTGGCCAAGTTCCGCTTCATGGACCTGTTCCTGCCGCACCTGCAGCAGCTGCGCGCCGAAGGCCGCGAGTTCGTGATCTGCGGCGACTGGAACATCGCGCACAAGGAGATCGACCTGAAGAACTGGAAGGGCAACCTGAAGAACTCCGGCTTCCTGCCTGAGGAGCGGGCGTGGATGACCAGATTGTTCGACGAAGTCGGCTACGTTGACGTGCACCGCGGCCTCGACCCGCGCCCCGAGCAGTACACCTGGTGGAGCAACCGCGGACAGGCCTACGCCAAGAACGTCGGCTGGCGCATCGACTACCACGTCGCCACCCCCGGCATGGCCGCCAAGGCGCACGCCGTCTCCGTCTATAAAGACGTGAAGTTCTCCGACCACGCCCCACTGATCATCGACTACCACCCGTAACTGCAGTTTCAGCAATGGTGTTTGCTGCGCCTGGCAATGAAGGGCATCGGGATCGCAAACGTCGGTGGCGGCAAAAATTGTTTATAGTGTGGGGCTATGAAACTTGTACTCTTCCTGCTCAGCATCCGAAGCAGCTACGTCAACGACGAGGAATCGGAAGCCACGGACGAACTGTTCGATACGATCCAGTTCGTGCAGAACGAAAAAGGCACCTGGCGCATCAAGACTTTCGCGGATGACGAAGATGTGCATCTGTGGTCGATCGAAGCGCCGGATGACCTGGTCGAGCTGGCGGTGGAAAACACCAACAAGCATTATGGCGACGTGATCGACGAAGCCTTCATCATCGAAACGGATGACGGCATCGAGGGCTTGCGCAAGGAACTGAAAAAGCACGGCCTGAGCACGCACCTGGAAATCTCGCCGAAGGGCCCGCTGTTCTGGGCGCCGCCCGGCACCAGCTACACGCCGAAATCGTCGCCCTCTCAATAGGCTTCATTTGAAATCGCATCCCGCTCGCTTTCTGCTCCCCCCCCTGCTCCTGGCGGCGGCCTGCACCGCCAATCCCGCCAGCGCCCAGGAAGCTCCGACCATCCAGGGCACCTGGACAGGGCGCATCGGCAACAGCGCCGTCAACGCCTGCTTCACGCCCTACAGCGGCCACTATTACTACCAGCGCTACCTGAACGGCATCGCGCTGTCGTCCGAGGACGGCAGCTGGAAGGAGCCCGACGCGCAGTGGAAGATCAGCCGCGTTAGCGACACCGAACTGGATGGCGTCTGGCTCGGCAACGGCAAGCGGTTGACCATCCATCTCACGCGCCGCGCACCATTGCAGCAGGACGGCGAGTGCGGCGACGCCTACTACGCACCCATCGTGGACGCAGTCAAGTACCAGTACAGCGACACCAAGGTCGGCGCCCTGCCCGTGCGCATCGTGAAGTCGCCATTAGGCCAGGCCTTCGAGCTGAAGGGCGAGTCGGCGGCCATACGCCACATCAACGACTTCGCCCGGCGCTGGCTTGGCACGCAGGCCATCAACGCCTTCAGCTGCAAGGTTGGCGGCGGCGAGGAATGGCAAAGCGATCTGACCGCGAACAAGGTGATCGGCAACTACCTGCTGGTGGCCGAAAACGAGCCGGACAATTTCTGTGGCGGCGCGCACGGCAATTCGTATCACGCGAATCACCTGTTCGACCTGCGCACGGGGCAGCCGGTGAATACCTTCACCTGGCTCGCCAACGGCAAGGCCAGCCTGGAAGAAAAGCATCCGCTGCGCAAGCTGCTGGAAAAACTGAATCCGCGCGACGATTGCGATGACGACAGCTACGAGATCAGCGCGCCTTTCCCCGCCGCGGCAGGCTTCCGCTTCCCGACTTCGTATATTCACGCGAACCGTGCCTGCAACGATGAGATCGAGGTGAGCTACGCCAGGCTGGCGCCGTACCTGTCGAACGAGGGCAAGGCTTTCGTGAAAAGCCTGAAACGCTGATCAGAGCGAGCGTTTGCTCTCGAAGTAGCGCCATTCCCCGCTCAGCGGATCGGGGAAGCCGATCGCGCGCGCCAGCAGCTTCAAGGGCGAAGACACATCGTCCGCCTTGCACGGCAAGGCCACCGGATAGAACACATCGTTGACGATCGGGATGCCGAGCGCGGACAGATGTACGCGCAGCTGGTGCTGCCGGCCCGTATGCGGCCACAGACGGTACAGCACATGTTCGCCGCGCGCTTCGATCACGTCGATCATGGTCTCGGAATTCGGCTCGCCAGGTTCTTCCTTCATGGTGAAGAACTTGTCGCCCTCGACCATGCGGCTGCGGTAGGTAAAGGGGAATTCACGCTCCGCCAGCGGACCGGCCAGCGCCTCATACTCCTTCTGCACCAGGCGTTTCTGGAACAGCGACTGGTAGGCGCCGCGGCTATCCAGGTTGCAGGAGAAGATGACCACGCCCGCCGTCTCGCGGTCGAGGCGGTGAATCGGCGCCAGTTCCTCGATGCCCAGCTTCTGGCGCAGGCGCACCAGCAGCGTCTCTTTCAGGAAGCGCCCGGTCGGAATGGTCGGCAGGAAGTGCGGCTTGTCGGCCACGATGATGTGCTGGTCCTGGTACAGGATCTCTTCTTCGAACGGGATCGGCGTTTCCTGTTCCAGTTCACGGTAGTACCAGATGCGCATGCCCTGCCTGTAGCGGGCGGTCGGCAGCAGCTGCCTGCCTTCCCCGTCCACCACATCGCCGCGCTCCATGCGCTTGCGCCACTGCGCTTCCGTGACCGCCGGATAGTTGGCCGCCATGAAGGTAAGCATGTCCGGCCACTGCCCCTCGGGCAGCCACAGAAAACTCGGCGTAACGCCGTCGCGCATCGGCAGCGGCGGCTTGCCGTGGAACTTCACGGTGGAGGACATCTCAGGACTTGGGCGGCAACGGCAGGGACTTGTATGGCGGCAGGCGATCCGCCGTGGTGCCCCTGGTACGGGCATACACCGGCAGCACCAGCGGCATGTTCCTGTTCATTTCCTTGATGCGCGAATCGCCGCCGGGGTGGGTGGACAGGATTTCCAGCGGCTGCGACGAATTGGCCGCGCCCATCTTCTGCCACAGCGTGATGCCGGCGCGCGGATCGAAGCCGGCGCGTGCCGCCAGGTCCAGGCCGACAGTGTCCGCTTCCGTTTCCTCGCCGCGCGAGAACTTCAGGCTGATCATCTGGGCGCCCATGCCTGCCACCGTATCGGTCACGCGCGGGTCGATGCCGAAATAGGCGGATACGCCGGCGCCCAGCAGCTTGCCGGCAACCGACATGCCCGTGGACTCGACCATGCGCTTGCGTGCATGCTCGCGCAGCGCGTGCGAAATCTCGTGCCCCATCACCATCGCCACTTCATCGTCGGTCAGATTCAGTTTACTCAGGATGCCGGTGTAGAAGGCGATGCGGCCGCCCGGCATGCAGAAGGCGTTCACCTGGTCGGAATTCAGCAGGTTGACTTCCCACTTCCAGTCCGCCGCGGCCGGATTCCAGCGCGCCGCAAACGGCGTGATGCGCTGGGCGATGGCGCGCAGGCGCTGCACGCGCGGATCGCTGTCCGGCACCAGGGCTTTTTTCTGCTCGGCTTCTTTCAGCAGCTGCGTGTATTGCAGCTTCGATTGTTCGTTGACCGTCTGTTCGTCCGCGAACACGCGCAGGCGCGACAGCTTGGTGACGGGGATGCCGTCCTGCTGCGGTGCGGGCTGCTGTGCCGGAACGAGGCTGGTGAAACCCGCCAGCGCCAGCACTGCGACAGTATGTTTGATCTTCATACGATCAAGATAGCACACCCGGCATCAGTGGGGGGTGCGCTTTCTCAAACGAAACACTGCCAGGTCGCCGCGCAGGTTCGGCATCACGCTCACGATCCTGCCCTCGCTCAGGGCCACGCACTCCATCACCTCCAGCCCGACCTCCTCCGCCAGTTCCTGGAAGTCCTTGATGGTGGCGCAGCGCACGTTCGGCGTGTCGTACCACTGGTAAGGCAGCGCCTTGGACACCGGCATGCGCCCGCGCAGCAGCGCGATGCGGTGCGGCCAGTGCGCAAAATTGGGGAAGGACACGATCGCTTCGCGCCCCACGCGCACGATGTCGCGCAGCAGGTCTTCCACGTGCTTCATCATCTGCAGCGAGGACAGGCACATCACCGTATCGAAGGAGTTGTCGCCGAAGATCCCCAGGCCGCGCTCGAAGTCCTGCTGAATCACGTGTACGCCGCGTTTGGTGGACGCCAGCACCTGCTCGTCCGCCAGTTCCAGGCCGTAGCCGGTGCACGATTTGCCGCTCTGCAGATAGTCCATCATCACGCCGTCGCCGCAGCCGACATCCAGCACGTGGGCGCCCGGCTTGACCCAGTGGGCAATGAAGGCGAGATCGGGACGGGCGTTGCTCAGCTCATCGAAAGTCATGCTGCAAATTCCTTGTTCGTTTCTTTCCAGACCTGCTGGTAGTAGGCGCCTACCAGGTTCATATAGCGCGCATCCTCCAGCAGGAAGGCGTCGTGGCCGTGCGGCGCATCGATTTCGGCATAGGTCACTTCGCGGCGGTTGGCCAGCAGCGCCTGCACGATTTCGCGGCTGCGCTCCGGCGCGAAGCGCCAGTCGGTGGTGAAGGACGCGAGGAAGAACTTCGCCTGCGTGCCGGCCAGGGTCTTCGTCAGGTCGCCATCGTATTTGCGCGCCGGGTCGAAATAGTCGAGCGCCTTGGTGATCAGCAGATAGGTGTTGGCGTCGAAGTATTCGGCAAACTTGTCGCCCTGGTAGCGCAGATAGGATTCGATTTCGAAGTCGATGCCGAAGCCGAACTTGTAGTCGCCGCCATTGGTGGCGATGTCGCGCAGCTTGCGGCCGAATTTCTCTGCCATGTCGTCGTCGGACAGGTAGGTGATGTGGCCGACCATGCGCGCCACCTTCAGGCCGTTCTTCGGCACCACGCCGTGTTCGTAGAAATTGCCTTCGCGGTAGTCGGGATCGGACAGGATGGCCTGGCGCGCCACGTCGTTGAAGGCGATGTTCTGCGCCGACAGCTTGGGTGTCGATGCAATCACCAGGCAATGGCGCAGGCGCTCCGGATACATGATGGACCAGGCCAGCGCCTGCATGCCACCCAGCGAACCGCCCATCACGGCGGCAAACTGCCGGATGCCCAGCTGGTCGGCCAGGCGCGCCTGGGCGGCGACCCAGTCCTCCACCGTCACCACGGGGAAGCTGGCGCCATACGGCTTGCCGGTTGCCGGATCGTCGTGCATCGGACCGGTGGAGCCGAAGCAGGAGCCGAGGTTGTTGACGCCGATGACGAAGAACTTGTCCGTGTCCAGCGCCTTGCCGGGACCGACCATATTGTCCCACCAGCCCACGTTCTTCGGATTGTCGGCATAGTAGCCGGCCACGTGGTGCGAGGCGTTCAGTGCATGGCACACCAGCACGGCGTTGGACTTGTCGGCGTTCAGCGTGCCATAGGTCTCGAACATCAGCATGTAGTCGCGCAGCGACGCTCCGCTCTGCAGCTGAAGGGGTTCCGCAAAGTGCATGGTCTGCGGCGAGACGATTCCGATCGAAGGCATGTGAGTCCGAAATTATTAAGGGGTATTACAGGGCTTGCAGGGCGATGACTGCATCCGCGATCGCATCCGGGTCCATCGAGCGCATGATGCGCCGGGTATAGGGTGCGATCTGCTCCAGGTCCGTGTTCAGGATTTCCTGCTTCACGGACAGCAGCTGCGCCGGATGCATCGAGAACTCGCGCAATCCCATGCCCAGCAGCAGGCGGGTCAGCTTGGCGTCGCCTGCCATCTCGCCGCACACGGCCACGTCGATGCCGGCCTTGTGGCCAGCGGCAATGGTCATGGAAATCAGCTGCAGCACGGCGGGATGCAGGGGATTGTAAAGGTGGGCCACCTCATAATCAACCCGGTCGATGGCCAGCGTGTACTGGATCAGGTCATTGGTGCCGATGGAGAGGAAGTCCATCTTCTTGACGAACATCGGCAGCGACAGCGCGGCAGCCGGGATTTCGATCATGGCGCCGACTTCCACCTCCGGATCGTACTTCTGCCCTGTTTCGAGCAGCTGCGCCTTGGCCTGTTCGATCATGGCCAGCGACTGGTCGATCTCGAAGGCGTGCGCCAGCATCGGGATCAGGATGCGCACCTTGCCGTGCGCCGATGCGCGCAGGATGGCGCGCAGCTGGGTCAGGAAAATCTGCGGCTCGGACAGGCAGTAGCGGATGGCGCGCAGGCCCAGCGCCGGATTCAGCGCCGTGTGCTCGGTCTGGTCGAGCGGCTTGTCGGCGCCGATATCCAGCGTGCGCAGGGTGACGGGACGGCCCTTCATGGCCACCACCGCCTTGCGGTACTGCTCGAACTGTTCATCCTCGGACGGGATATTCCCCTCGCGGCCCATGAACAGGAATTCGGAACGGAACAGGCCCACGCCCACCGCGCCCGACTCCAGCGCCGGACCGCAATCGTCCGGCATTTCGATATTTGCCAGCAGCGTGATGACCGTGCCGTCTTTCGTCACGGCCGGGGTCTTTTTCAGCTTGCCCAGTTTCTTGCGGGCGCGCATGGCAGCCTGCTGCCGCTCGCGGTACTGCTCCAGCACCTGCGCCGACGGCGTCACGATCACCACGCCGGCATCGCCGTCGATGATGACCCAGTCGTCCTGCTCGATCAGCTGCGAGGCCTGCGACATGCCGACGGCCGCCGGAATATCCAGCGAGCGCGCCACAATCGCCGTGTGCGAGTTCTGTCCGCCGACATCGGTCACGAAGCCGATGAAGGAGCGGTCGCGGAACTTCAGCATATCGGCCGGGGAGATATCGTGGGCCACCACAATCATCTGCGCCAGGAATTCATCGCCTTCGAGTTCGGCCTGTTTCGGCGCCAGCGGCTCGGAGCCCATCAGCACCTTCAGCACACGCTCGGCCACCTGCTGGATATCGGCCTTGCGCTCGCGCAGGTAAGGGTCTTCGATCTCGTCGAACTGCGCCGACAGTTCATCGATCTGGGTCAGCAGCGCCCATTCGGCGTTGTAGTGGCGGCTGCGGATGATATCCAGCGGCGCCTCGGAAATCATCGGGTCGGACAGGATCAGCGCATGCACGTCGATGAAGGCGCCCAGCTCGGTGGGGGCATCCTTCGGCAGCTCGTTCCACAAGGTTTGCAGCTCGCGGTGCACGGCGGCCAGTGCCTGCTGCAGGCGCCGCACCTCGGCTTCCACATGCTCCTCGGCGATCAGGTAATGCTTGACGTCCAGCGCGGCGGGCGCCAGCAGGTGGGCGCGGCCGATTGCGATGCCGCGCGAGACCGGGATGCCATGGAGGGAGAAGGAGGCCATCGGGCTGCCGTCCCGCATTACTCGCCTTCGCCGAATTTATCGTTGACGAGGGCCGTCAGGGCGTTGATGCAATCCTGTTCGTCCTCGCCGTCCGCCTCCAGCAGCACCTTGGCGCCCTTGCCCGCCGCCAGCATCATCACCCCCATGATGGACTTGGCATTGATACGGCGGCCGTTGCGGGTCAGCCAGACGTCGCTGCGGTATTTGGCGGCGAGCTGGGTAAATTTGGCGGAGGCACGGGCATGCAGTCCGAGCTTGTTGATAATTTCGAGTTCTTGCTGAATCATTGTTTTAGTTATGTCTCAATCAGGATTGCACGCAGGTCAGTTGACCCGGATACGGTTATCGACCCGCACGGCGCCGCTTTGCGCACCGGCCAGGGCCATTTCAACAACGACATCCAGCGTATCGGTCCGGTAGGTGATGGCCCGCAGCAGCATCGGCAAACTGATGCCCGCGATGACTTCCACCTGGCCCGCGTCGGCCAGCTTGTTACAGCAATTGGCGGGTGTGCCGCCTTTCACATCGGTGATCACCAGCACCCCCGAGCCATCGTTCAGGCGCTGGATCGCTGCGCCGGCCAGCTTCTGCACTTCGTTCAGATCCTGGTCAGCCAGTACATCGATTGCTTCCAGCCGTTCCACCGGACCGCGGAACACGTGCGCCACCGCCGCCAGAAAAGCCTGCCCCAGGGGGGCATGGGTCATAAGCAAGATTCCTACCATGGTTTTCCCTGTTATCCCGCTGCCTGCACCTGGGCTTCCACCGCATCCATGAACATGGACGCGACCTGGAAACCGGTCTGCTGGGTGATCTCCTGGAAGCAGGTCGGGCTGGTGACGTTCACCTCGGTGAGGTAATCGCCGATCACGTCTAATCCTACCAGCAACAAACCGCGGGAAGCCAGTTCAGGGGCCAGCGCCTCGGCAATTTCGAGGTCGCGCTCGGAAAGCGGCTGAGCGACGCCGGTGCCGCCGGCCGCCAGGTTGCCGCGGACTTCGCCGGCCTGCGGGATGCGCGCCAGCGAGAACGGCACGGGCTTGCCGCCGATCAGCAGGATGCGCTTGTCGCCCTTGACGATTTCAGGGATGTATTTCTGCACCATGATGGTGCGCGCACCATGCAGGGTCAGGGTTTCGATGATGGAGCCCAGGTTCAGGCCATCCGCCTTGACGCGGAAGATGCCGGCGCCGCCCATGCCGTCCAGCGGCTTGAGGATGATGTCGCCGTACTCGGCCTGGAAGGCGCGGATGCGGGTTTCGTCCGAAGTCACCAGGGTTGGCGTGGTGAACTTGCTGAACTGGGTGATGGACAGTTTTTCGTTGTGGTCGCGGATGGCGGACGGCTTGTTGAAGACCCTGGCGCCCTGCTTCTCGGCCAGCTCCAGCAGATAGGTGCCATAGACATATTCCATGTCGAACGGCGGGTCCTTGCGCTGCAGGATGGCGTCGAACCCGCCCAGGTCGATGTCCTCGGACGGGGCCGCGTTGTACCAGTGCTCCTGGCCGCCGCCCGTCAGTTCGATGCGCGAAGCATGGGCGCTGACCACGCCCTCCTTCAAGGCCATGTGGCGCTGCTGGAAGGCATACACCTCGTGACCGCGGCGCCCGGCCTCGGTCATCATGGCATAAGTGGAATCCTTGTAGATCTTGAAGCTTGACAGCGGGTCGGCGAGGAACGCGATTTTCATGGGCACATCCGAATGGGTTAATAGCTAATTGTATCTGAGCAGCCCAAGCCTCGCCGGACGCCCTTTAATACACTTCAGGATCCGGGTCGGTGCGCTCCATTTCCAGCGACGCGGCCAGCAGCGCCAGCCTGGCCACCACGCCATACACGTAGAAGCGGTTCGGCGCCGCCGTGCCCGGCTTGGCCTTGACGTCCGGCACGGCATGCTGCTGGGCAAACGCCAGCGGCACGTACTGCGAGCCGGGCGCGTTCAGGTTCTGGTCCACGCCGCGCTCGGAGTGGATGCGGTAGAAGCCGCCCACCACATAACGGTCGATCATGTACACCACCGGCTCGGCCACGGCTTCCTTGATGTGCTCGAAGGTTGGCACGCCTTCCTGGATGTTCAGGTCGGTCACCGCCTTGCCATCCTTGATCACGTACATCTTCTCGCGCTGGGCCGGCGACAGGTCCTTCAGCTCGGCCGCGTCGCGGATGCTGATGATGCCCTTGCCATAGGTGCCGGCGTCCGGCTTGATGATGACGAACGGTTTTTCCTTGATGCCGTATTCCTTGTACTTCTTGCGGATCTTGGCCAGCACCGCGTCCACGTTGGAGGCCAGGCATTCCTGGCCTTCGCCGGTGGCCATGTCAACCTGGCCACATTTTGCGTGGAAAGGATTCACCATCCATGGATCGACGCCGATCAGCTTGCCGAACTTCTTGGCCACCTCGTCGTAGGCCGTGAAGTGGTTGGATTTGCGGCGCAGGGCCCAGCCAGCGTGCAGCGGCGGCAGCAGGCTCTGCTCGTGGATGTTCTGCAGGATTTCCGGAATGCCGGCCGACAGGTCGTTGTTCAGCAGGATGGTGCAGGGATCGAAGTCCTTCAGGCCGAGGCGGCGCCCGTTCGGCGAACGCAGCAGCGGCTCGACCACCAGCATATTGCCGTCCGGCAGAGCCAGCGGGGTCGGCTGGGTCACGCTCGGGTCCAGCGAGCCGAAACGCACATGCAGGCCCGTCTGGCGGAAGATCTGCATCAGGCGCGCCACGTTTTCCCAGTAGGTCGGATGGCGCTGGTGAATTTCCGGCACCACCAGCAGGTTGCGCGCGTCCGGACAGTATTTGTCGATGGCGGCCATGGCGGCCTGCACGGCCAGCGGCAGCATTTCCGTTGCCAGGTGATTGAAGCCGCCCGGGAAGAGGTTGGTGTCCACCGGCGCCAGCTTGTAGCCGGCATTGCGCAAATCGACCGAGCAATAGAACGGCGGCGTGTGCTCCTGCCATTCCAGACGGAACCAGCGCTCGATGGCCGGCGTGGCGGCAATGATTTTTTCTTCCAGGTCGAGCAGCGGTCCGGTCAGGGCCGTCACGAGGTGGGGAACCATGTTACTTCCTTGTTAATAGGGACGGGCGAATTCTGTACATTGGGGCAACTTTTGATATTAAAAGTCTGGACGGCAAAAAAAAACGCCCCTAAATGGGGCGTTTTCGGCCAGCGCCGGCTGAAGCGGGCGTATCAGGAATGATAGGCCTGCTCGCCGTGGCTGGTGATGTCCAGACCCTCGCGCTCCTCTTCTTCCGAGACGCGCAGGCCGATGACGATATCCACCAGCTTGTAGGCAATCACGGAGATCAAGGCCGACCAGAAGATGGTGATGCCCACGGCAGTTGCCTGGGTGATGACCTGGCCGGCGATCGAGTAGTCAGGAGATGGCTTGTTGGCAACATAATCGAACACGCCCTGGCCGCCCAGCGACGGTGCTGCAAACACACCGGTCAGGATGGCGCCCAGGATACCGCCCACGCCGTGCACGCCGAACACGTCCAGCGAGTCGTCGGCGCCGATCAGCCGCTTCAGGCCATTTACGCCCCACAGGCAGATGATACCAGCCAGCAGGCCGATGACCAACGCACCCATCGGACCGACGAAACCGGCGGCTGGGGTAATTGCCACCAGGCCGGCCACGGCGCCGGACGCGCCGCCCAGCATCGAAGGCTTGCCTTTGACGACCCATTCGCCGAAAGTCCAGGACAGGGCGGCGCAGGCGGTGGCCAGCAGGGTATTGATGAAGGCCAGGGCGGCTATGTCGCCCGCCTCCAGCGCCGAGCCGGCGTTGAAGCCGAACCAGCCCACCCACAGCAGCGATGCGCCGATCATGGTCATGGTCAGCGAGTGCGGCGCCATGGAGTCGCGACCGTAGCCGACGCGCTTGCCGATCATGATGGCGCCGACCAGGCCGGCCACGGCAGCGTTGATGTGCACCACGGTACCGCCGGCGAAGTCCAGCGCGCCTTTCTGGAAGATGAAGCCGCCCTTGGCGCCTTCAGTGGCAGCAGTGGCTGCGTCCTTGATCGCGTCGGGGCCGGTCCAGAACCAGACCATGTGGGCGATCGGCAGGTAGGCGAAGGTGAACCACAGCACCATGAAGGCCAGCACGGCGCTGAACTTCACGCGTTCGGCAAAGGCGCCCACGATCAGGCCGCAGGTAATCGCGGCGAAGGTGCCCTGGAAGGCCACGTAGATGAATTCGGGAATGACCACGCCCTTGCTGAAGGTGGCGGCAGCGGCAAAGGTGCCGGCAGCCGGGTCATAGATGCCGTTCAGCAGTGCGCGTCCGAAGCCGCCGAAGAAGGCGTTACCCTCGGTGAAGGCGATCGAGTAGCCATAAATGCACCACAGCACCACGATCAGCGAGAACACCATGAACACCTGCAGCAGCACGGACAGCATGTTCTTCGAGCGCACCAGGCCGCCGTAGAACAGGGCCAGGCCAGGGATGGTCATCAGGATCACCAGCAGGGTGGCCACGAACATCCAGGCGGTATCGCCCTTCTGCGCGACCGGGGCCGGAGCCGTGGCTGGAGCAGCCTCTGCAGGCGCAGCGGCGGCAGCGGCAGCCGGCGCCGCCGCTGGGGCAGCCTCAGCCGGAGCCGCGCTTGCCGGCGCTGCCGCCGCGGCGGTAGCGGCCGGCGCATCGGCCGGCTTGGCGTCCTGCGCCCATGCCGGGAAGGCGGCGGCCATCACCAGCGACATCCCCGCCAGCCATTTTGTTATGGTTTTTTTCATTCCAGTTCCCCTTAAAGAGCGTCGTTGCCGGTTTCGCCGGTACGGATACGGATGACTTGTTCCAGGCTGGTGACGAAGATCTTGCCGTCACCGATCTTGCCGGTGCGGGCCGCGCCTTCGATGGCTTCGATGGCTTGCTCGACGATGGAATCGTCCACGGCCGCCTCGATCTTGGTCTTGGGCAGGAAATCGACCACATATTCCGCGCCGCGGTACAGCTCGGTGTGGCCCTTCTGGCGACCGAAGCCTTTCACCTCGGTCACCGTGATACCTTGCACGTTGATGGCCGAGAGGGCTTCACGCACCTCGTCCAGCTTGAACGGCTTGATAATGGCAGTAATCATTTTCATAGTGGCCTCGCTTAAAGCTTAGAAGGTTTTGGAGATCAGCAGCACGGCGCCCTTTTTGCCGAGGTCCTTGCCGTTGGGGCTGAAATACGCCTCGGTATTGGTATCGACGTAGGCCAGGGAGACGGAGACGATGCCGAAGTCCTTGGTCACGCCCAGTTTCCAGTCGGTGTAGCTGGAGGCGCCGTTGTTCTTCACCTTCTGATGGCCGACGTGCGCATTGAAGATGTAGCCGTCGGTGATTTCATAGTTGAACATGGCATCGACGTACTGGCTGTCCTTGGAATCGGCGAAGCCGAACAGGTTGCTCAGCGAGTGCGAGTATTTCAGGGCGAACGGACCGTAGCCGCCCTGCACGTAAATCTCGCGCGTGGTTGGCGCGACCGGCAGGCCGTGGTCCGGGTAGAGGTAGGCCAGGAAGCCTACGTCGTAGGTGAAACCGTCGCCGATTTCACCGCGTTTGCCGAGGTAAATGTCCCATTCGAACTTGTTGTCGCCGCCGGCGTCGTCGATCCACTTGATCGACGACAGCCAGGTCCCCACATACAAACCAGTCGGGTTGTTGACGTAGTCTGCACCGCCCTGCACGGCAGGACGGAGGCGGGTCTGCGAGATACCGCGGTAGCGGTAATCGCTGGTAACGGCCGCATTGAAGGAGATCTCATGATCCGGCTTTGCTTCCGGTGCCGGAGCGGCAGCTTCTTGCGCCTGGGCCAGGCCTGCGCCCATCGTTGCCATTGCCAAAGCAATCGCGGCGGACAGGGTCAGGTTCTTGGTCGAGTGTTTCATGGCGATTTCCTTTTGAGTGAATTTTTATTGCGGTTTAAAATTCAGGCTTAATCGACAGCTTTACCCTTGTATTAGCAGAATGCGTGCCAGGAACTTGCAACCGCCTTATTCGTGCGTAAACTGGTATTAAGGTAATAGCTTCGCACCAATAGGAACCACCGGAATCACCCACTGCACCAGGCTGGTGCATCTAACATCATAACTGTCAGGAAAACCCATGGACATGAACAATTTCTTTAATGATCTGCAAAGCAAGGTCAACCAGGTCATCGAGAATTCGCCCGCCAAGGACATCGAAAAGAACGTCAAGGCCATGATGACCCAGGGTTTCGCCAGGCTGGACCTGGTGACCCGCGAAGAATTCGACATCCAGCGCCAGATGCTGGAAAAAACCCGCAACAAGCTGGAACTGGTCGAGCAGCGCCTGGCGGAACTGGAAGCCAAGCTGGTCAGCGATAACAAATAAGTCTCGCCGCCGGGTGGGCTGATGCAAAACCCTCCTGTGCAACAGGAAAGGCTTGCGACGCATCAAAGCCCGTGAAACCCGATGCTCTACGATTCCTCGATACAGGAGGAGCCTATGAGCATTGCTGTCCTCAAGAGCCGGGCGCTGGCCGGGATGCAGGCGCTGGAAGTGTCGGTGGAAGTGCATCTGGCCAACGGGCTGCCGGCTTTCCATATCGTGGGCCTCGCCGACACTGAAGTGAAGGAATCCCGCGACCGTGTGCGCGCCGCGATTCTGAATACGGGCTATGACATGCCGGCGCAGCGCATTACCGTCAGCCTGGCGCCGGCGGATTTGCCGAAAGAGTCCGGCCGCTTCGATCTCCCTATCGCGCTGGGCATTCTCGCCGCTTCGGGACAACTGCCCTCTGCCTCGTTGGACCGCTATGAGTTTGCCGGCGAGCTGTCGCTGACAGGCGAACTGCGGCCGATACGCGGTGCGCTGGCCATGACTTACGCCATGCACAAGGACTCGGAGCGCAGCGGGCGCGCGTTCATCCTGCCGCTGGCGAATGCCGAGGAAGCGGCGCTGGTGCGCGATGCGGCCATCTACCCTGCAGGGACGCTGCTGCAGATCTGCGCGCATTTCGGCGGCGTGCCGACCGTGACCGATCCGGAGTCGGTTGGCCGCGGCTGGAGCAATGAACGCGATGACGATGCTGCGGACCTGCTCAGGGACGCTGGGTCAGAAGCCGGCTCCCCAGCGCCCGACGCCGCTGCAGGCCCAGTTGCCCGCCCGCGCAGGCGCCGCCGTCCTGATCCCCCGCCCGTCCACCCGCTGGAGCGCTACATCGCCTCGCCCCTGCCCATCCCCTCCCCCTACCCCGACTTCGCCGACGTCAAAGGCCAGCAGCACGCCAAGCGCGCCCTCGAAGTCGCCGCAGCCGGCCAGCACTCGATCCTGCTGATCGGCCCACCCGGCACCGGCAAGACCATGCTCGCCGCCCGCTTCGCCGGCGTCCTGCCCGAAATGACCGATGACGAAGCCCTGGAAGCAGCCGCCGTCCAATCCCTGACCGGCGCCTTCTCGCTGGCGAACTGGAAGACCCGCCCCTTCCGCGCCCCGCACCACACGGCTTCCGGCGCCGCGCTGGCAGGCGGCGGCAGCGTGCCGAGGCCTGGCGAAATCTCGCTGGCGCATTGCGGCGTCCTGTTTCTGGACGAGCTGCCCGAATTCGACCGGCGCGTCCTTGATGCACTGCGCGAGCCACTGGAATCCGGCCACGTGGTCATCTCGCGCGCCATGCGGCAAGCCGATTTTCCCGCACGCTTCCAGCTGATCGCAGCCATGAATCCCTGTCCCTGCGGCTTCTCCGGCCATCCAAACGGCCAGTGCCACTGCACGCCGGACGCCATCCTGCGCTATCAAAGCCGCATCTCCGGCCCCCTGCTCGACCGCATCGACATGCACATCGAAGTCGGCCCCGTCCCCGCCTGGGTGCTGGAATCCGACCAGGACGGCGAAGCATCCGAGCACATCTCGCGGCGGGTGGATGCGGCATTCAAGCGCCAGGTCGCCCGCCAGAAGAAAAGCAACCAGCACCTCACGCCGCGCGAAGTCGATCGCTATTGCAAGCCGAACCAGGCAGGCGTCGAAATCCTGCGCGCGGCCATGTCGCAATTCGACTGGACCGCCCGCTCCTACCACCGCATCCTGCGCGTCGCCCGCACCATCGCCGACCTGGCCGGCGAGCGCACGGTCGCACCGCTGCACGTCAGCGAAGCGATCCAGATGCGCCGGGGCCTGCGTCCTCTATAAAGGCGGCGAAGCGAAGCGCTGCCCATACAGCTCGCCCAGCCAGTCCACGAATACCCGCACCCGCGGCGACAACTGGCGCCGATACGGATACAGCGCGGATACCGCCATCCCCGGACTTTGCCACCCCGGCAGCAGCTGCACCAGCCGCCCCGCCTCCAGTTCATCCGCCACGTGAAAGCGCGGCACCTGCACGATGCCGCAGCCGCGCAAGGCGCACATCACATTGTTCTCCGCGTCGTTGACGCTGATCCAGCCCGGCAGCGCAAAGTCCTTCGCCGCGCCATCCACGATCAGCGACAGCGGGTAGTCGATGCCGCCGCTGCTGGCGAAAAACTTCACCATCTGGTGGCCGTTCATCAGCTCATCGGGATGATCCGGCGTGCCATGCCGCGCAAGATATTCAGGACTGGCGCACAGCACCTGCGGCATCACCGCCAGCTGCCGCGCAATCAGATTCGAATCGCGCAGCGTGCCTGCTCGGATCACGCAATCCACGCCTTCGCGCACCAGATCGACCAGGCGGTCGCCGCTGCTGATAACCAGATCGATATTCGGATAGCGGCTGCGGAAGCCGTCGATGGCGGGCAGCACGATGTGCATCGCGTGGGTGCCGCTCATGTCCACCCGCAGCGTACCGCGCGGGTTGACCGCTACGTGGCGGAACGACGCTTCCGCATCATCCAGCTCGCTCAGCACATGCACGCAGCGCTCGTAGTACGCCTGTCCGTCGTGGGTGGGACGCACCTGGCGCGTGGTCCGGTCCAGCAGACGGACGCCGAGCCGCTGCTCCAGCTCCTTGATTGCATGAGTTGCAGTGGGACGGGGCATGTCCAGCATCTCCGCGGCACGGGTGAAGCTGCCCGTTTCAACGATCCGGGTGAACAGCGTCAAGGTGTCCAGCTTATCCATTGTTCAGCCAAATGAAATTTACATGTGAAGATTTTCGCATTTATTCATGGAGGCCAAACAACAATAATTTGCTCCATCAACTTCACGGAGCAAAAAATGAATGAAGTAATACAGAAGGTGGCCATGGTCACCGGCGCATCCCGCGGCATCGGCAAGGCCATTGCCCGGCGCCTGGCCGAGGACGGTTATGCCGTCGTCGTCAACTATGCAGGCAACGAAGCCGCAGCCGACAAGGTGGTCCAGGAAATCCGCGCCGCCGGCGGCAGCGCCATCGCCATCCGGGCCGACGTCAGCGCAGCGGCGGACGTGCAAGCCCTGTTCACCCGCACGCTCGAAACGTTTGGACGCATCGACACCGTCGTCGCCAACGGCGGCATCATGAAGAACGGGCTCATTTCCAGCATGCCGCTGACCGACTTCGATCAGATGCTGGCCGTCAATCTGCGCGGCGCCTTCCTGCTCATGGCCGAGGCGTCCCGGCATCTGCAAAACGGCGGACGCTTCATCGCCCTCTCCAGCAGCGTGCTTGGCAAGAACGTGCCGGCCTATGGCCCTTATATCGCCTCCAAGGCTGGCGTGGAAGGCCTGGTCAAGGTCTTCGCCAACGAACTGCGCGGCCGGAATATTTCCGTCAATGCCGTCGCGCCGGGTCCAGTCGCGACCGAGCTTTTCTTCCACGGCAAGAGCGATGAGCAGGTGGCGCAGATCGTGATGCAGTCGCCGCTGGAACGCATCGGCCAGCCTCACGATATCGCGGACGCCGTCTCCTTCCTCGCCGGCCCGCAAGGCGGCTGGATCAATGGACAAATCATCCGCAGCAACGGCGGCTTCGCCTGAAAGGAAAAATACCATGCCATTTGCAAACTTCAAATTCCCCGAAGGCATCATCGACGCCGCCCGCAAGGAGGAAATCATCCACCGCACCACAGCCATGTTCGTCGAATTCTACGGCGAAGGCGTACGTCCCTACAGCATGGTCCTGGTGGAAGAAGTCGCCGACGGCGGCTGGGGCCGCGCCGACGAAACGCTGACCCTTGCCAAGATGGGCAAGGCCAGGGAAGCGCAATCGTGAACACGCACAAGATCCACGGTTCACGCACCGAAGCCGCAGGCTACGCCTTGCTGCGCGTCGGCTATGGCCTGGTAGTGCTGACGCATGGTCTGCCCAAAGCCCTGCGCATTCCGCACGGCTCAGTGGCGGATCCCTTCGCCAGCACCACCAGGCTGATTCAGAACGGGCTGGGAGTGCCGTTCGCCACGGAGACCGCGATTCTTGTGACCCTGCTTGAAACCGCCGGCGCCCTCATGCTGGCTGCCGGGCTCTACACCCGGCAGCTGGCCCTGCTGTTCGTGGCGGAGATGACCGGCATCGCCCTCGCCACGGGGCCGAAGTGGCCCTGGCTCGATCACGGGATTGAATATCCGGTCGTCCTTGGCGCGCTCGCCGCGTACATCGCGCTGTGTGGAGAGAATCGCTATTCCCTTGACGCACTGCGCAGGCGAAGTGCTAATCTTCAGGGATGACAATCGACTGGACCAATTTCACGCCCTGGACTTCGCTGGCCGGCGGCATCCTGATCGGCCTCGCGGCTGCCATCCTGCTGCTGATGAATGGCCGCGTCGCCGGCATCAGCGGCATCGTCGGCGGTTTGATCCCACCGCGCGAGGGTGAGCGCAGCTGGCGCATCGCTTTCCTCGCCGGCCTCATCGCCGCCCCCCTCGTCTATGCCCTGTTCACGCCGCTGCCGCCGATGCGCGTCGTGGCTGGCAGTGGCGCACTGATCGCCGCCGGCCTGCTGGTCGGCATCGGCACACGCTACGCTTCCGGCTGCACCAGCGGTCACGGCGTCTGTGGCTTCGCACGACGCTCGCCACGTTCGATGGCCGCCACCGCCGTCTTCATGCTGGCCGGCTTCGCCACTGTCTTCATCCTGCGCCACATCCTCTGACGCCATGCCTACCATGATCGCGCTTTTCGCCGGACTGATATTCGGCATCGGCCTCCTCCTCTCGGGACTCACGGACCCGGCCAAGGTCACGGCTTTCCTCGACCTGGCCGGCGCCTGGGACCCGTCGCTGACCTTCGTCATGGGTGGCGCCATCGGCGCCGCGACGCCAGCCTTCATGCTTGCGGCACGGCGCAAGCACAGCGTGCTCGGCGCGCCAATGCAGTTGCCAGTAAAACAGAGCATCGACCGCCGCCTGCTGATCGGCAGTTTCGCCTTTGGCATCGGCTGGGGACTGGCCGGCTATTGCCCCGGTCCCGCCATCACCTCGCTCGGCGCGGGCAGCAGCGCGGCACTGATCTTTGTCGGAGCAATGCTGATCGGCATGGCCGCCTTCGAGGGCATCGAGCGATTCCGGTCTGCGCGCCGTCCTGCTACCATCACGCAATGAAGATAATCCATAGCAAGCGCACCTTCGCGGTAGTGGCCGCCGTGGCCGCCCTCGTGGCCTGCAGCCCGAAATATGACTGGCGCGATTTCCGCAGCAACGACGCCCCCTTCAGCGTGCTCTTCCCCGGCAAGCCCGGTACGCACAGCCGCGAAATCGACCTGGATGGACAGAAAGTACAGATGACCATGGCGGCGGCCGAGGTGGAACACACGATGTTCGCTGTCGGCAGCGCCGAGCTGTCCGACGCGGCGAAGGCAGCCCAGGCGGTGCAGGCCATGAAAACCCAGATGGTGCGCAATATCGGCGCCAAGGTGGACAAGGAAAGCACGAAGGACGGCGCCTTCCTGGTGGATGCCAGCGGCGTCAGCAATGGTATGCCGATGCGCCTGCACGCCCGCTTCCTGTCGCGCGGCAAGCGCGCCTACCAGGTGGTGGTGATCGGGCCGGCAAAGGAAATCGACGCCGAGGTGGTTGATACCTTCATGAGTTCGTTTAAATTGAATTAAATATCACCATGCTCGCATGTGCGTTTTTTTGCGGCGTGATATCGTACTAACACATCAACAAACTACGGGACGTGCGCCATGTTGATCAAATTCAAATCCAAATCATCGCCCGAAGTCATGATGGCTCACGAACATGTGGAGCGCATCATGGACCTGCTGAAGAAAAGCCCTACCCGGGGCGTGATCACCGCGGCGGAGGCGGCGTCTGCGCTGCAGCTGCTGGAGAAAGAGGTGGCGCTCAGCAAACTTCACCCGGAAGTCGATTCCAATAACGCCCAGCATTTGCCGACACATACGCTGCCCGACGACGGCGAGGATGCCGACATGGCCGAAGCGCAGAAGGTAGGTTTTGCGCAGCGCGCGTTTCCGCTGCTGGAAATGCTGCGCACCGCCACTGCCGGCGGCCACGATATCGTGTGGGGGGTCTGAACCTTAATCCCTGGCTTAAACCTGACCCCAGGCTTAAACCTAACCCCAGGGTCAGACCCGCCGGGTCTGACCCGGATTTTCGGTTCAGAACGCAAAAAAAGCCCGCTAGATCACTAGCGGGCTTTTTCATATAACTAGCCTGACGATAACCTACTTTCACACTGGTTGCAGCACTATCATCGGCGC
>Ga0209130_1000524_pt1 | contig 38750 bp, 29 predicted proteins | sample AraplaMF_Cvi_mLB_FD_184264 | JGI IMG/M metagenome (GOLD analysis project Ga0209130, IMG submission 184264) | Arabidopsis root microbial communities from the University of North Carolina, USA - plate scrape MF_Cvi_mLB (SPAdes) (version 2) | ecosystem: Host-associated > Plants > Roots > Endosphere...
AAGAAGGAAGTTACAAACATTTGTGAGAGCATCCACCTGTGAGAGCAGGTTTATGGACATCTAGAGAGAACGGCATATGTGGGGCTAAATAAAAACCTTACGTTTTATACGTAAGGTTTTTTTGTTGTATAAATATATCTACTTTATCTGGATTCACCTGTGAAGTTTCCATAATAAATATAGCACTTTCTGTCTTCATCAATCTCTCTTGAATCTAAAGTGAACTCCATATGCATGCCGTCGCGCTGAATATATATAATATCTGAATGAAGAGATGGTAAAATTTCTTCATAGTTCCATATATCTTTACTATCTATTATGCATGAACTCGTTTCACGTAGTTCTCTAACTTCAAAACCGATGTGGGAGTATATAGGGTCTGAAGGGTCATTTGTAAACTCTTCTTTTTGAATATATATAACTGCTGTTCCGTCTGAATCTACTGAAGTTGCAGTAACAACATATGTATTTTTATCTTTTATAAAATATTCACAAGTCATGCGTGCGATGATTTCAGAATTAGAAATATTTGCGTAGTTCCATAAAGCAGGATACCCTTTCGTTTCATCGTTAAGTCGATATTCTAAGCGCATTTTATCCCTCTTCTTCCTTTTTCTTCTACTTTATCATGCTATCTTATATAATAGGAATAGAATTTAAAAAGGGGAGTGCGAAGGTGACAAAAACGAAATGGTTAGTAGGTGGTGTCGTAACGTCTTTAATGACTGGCACTTTATTTGGCTGCGCACAAGATCTTCCCCCAAAACCGAATGATAATAGTTGTTCAGATTGGGATTGGGATGATGAACTTGGGGTATGGCAGTGTGATGATAGTAGTTCAGGTTATCGTGGGCATTACTTCTATGGTGGGAGTTACTATCAAAATAAATCCACTTTTAAAAATTCATCGGCGTTTAAATCTTATCAATCGTCTGTGGAATTTAAAGGTGGAATTGGAAGCGGTTCAAAGGGAGGATTTGGGGGCTAAAATATGTCGCAATACATAAGAGATAGAAAAGAGTTTTATTTGAAATATCCGAATTTTTGGTCGGATTTATATGAATGTGAGTATAGTCTGTTTCATGTTTTCTCTATAACAAATCAGACTATGGAACAATTGCAATTAGCAACTGAACGAATGGGGAAAATATTTTTTAAGACTGCTAGACTTTTGCGTAATTTAAGTGACGAACAGCTTCTTGAACTTGGGTTTCCTCCTGCGAGCTTATCATTCATTAGAATGAAAGGATTATATCCTGAATCTGTTATTTCGCGATTTGATTTCGTTTTAACAGATGATAACCAAATTAAAATGCTTGAGTTTAATAGTGATACACCAACTTTTATTATGGAATGCTTTCAAATGAATGGAAAAGTTTGCGAGAAACTAGGCTATGATGATCCAAACTCGGATCAAGAACGATTACTATCTTCTGGTATTACAAAAGCCGTAATGGAAGCGACAAAGGGAATAGACAACCCAAATGTTGTTTTTACAGCACATCATGAACATATTGAGGATTGGAATACGACTGTGTATTTGAGTCAGTTATGCCATGTTGAGAATAAAGTAGTGCCAATGTCAGAACTTAGAATTACAAAAGATGCTTTAGTGGATAGGGATGGAGTACAGATTGATGTGTTATATCGCCAAACATATCCGATAGAAGATTTAATTGAGGATCAAGATCCTGAAACAGGAGATTTGGTAGGTGTGGAACTGTTGCAACTTGTAAAAGCCGGAAAGCTTTTTATAATAAATCCATTGTCAGCATTTTTACTTCAGCCCAAATCAGTTCAGTGTCTTATTTGGGGATTAGCAGAAGAAGAGGCCTTTTATACAAATGAGGAACAACAGTGGATTAAAGAATATATGTTACCTACATATTTAGAACCAGATTTATTTTTAGGAAAAGGTTCTTTCGTTCAAAAACCTTCATTTGGTAGAGAAGGGGACACAATTACCATTCGCGATAAGGACGAACATATTATGCTTCAAAATGCACACCAAACATATAAAGCGTCACTGCCGATATTTCAAAAGTATACAGGACTTCCAGTCGTATCCTTGGAAACAGAAAAAGGGATGGAGAAACTGTCGTATGTGTTTGGTTCGTTTTTAATTGCCGGAAAAGCGAGTAGTATCGGTATTCGTGCGGGGGAAAAAATTACGGGGAATGAATCGTACTATTTACCGGTAGGTATAAAAAAGGAGGAAAGTATATGATTAATTTTTTATTATATTTAGCAGTAACACTAGGCCTTTTATGCATTGGTCTTTTCCTAATGGAAGTAACAACGAAAGTAAAAGAATTTAAGCTAATGGCCCAAGGAAATAAGGCGGTAAGCTATGTACTTGGAGGACGACTACTTGGGTTAGCTATTGTTTTATATTCGACAGCCGCTAATTCCATTTCACTTCTTGATATGGTTTCGTGGGGAGCAGTTGGGATTTTGGCTCAAATTATCGTCTTTTATTTAGCTGAGTGGCTTACACCACGCTTTAATATAAATAAAAGTCTCGAAGAAGATAATCAAGCAGTCGGTCTTTTTCTTATGTTTTTATCGCTTTCAATTGGGATTGTAATTGCTGGTTGTATAACTTATTAAAAACTTTACGTTTAAACGTAAGGTTTTTATTTTTGCTAATTTTGAAATGTGTGCTTGATTCATTTAATTAGTCGAAAGAGAAATAGTGTGTATATGAGAGGTAGTTGTTGTAATAAGGAAAAATTTCCATGCAAAGTGTTGACATCTATTTTAAATAAGAGTAACATTTTCTATGTAATTAAAATAAGTCTCTGTTAGGTGAGGCTCCTGTATAGAGAAATGCTACTGCCCAAAAATGTCGAGAGACGCCAATGGGTCAACAGGAATGATCGAATTAAGGTTTTTCTTAACGTAGCTGGTAATGAACCTATGCTATACAGTGCTAAAACTCGACGAGGGAGAGGTCCGTAGATTTCTAATTATATTAGGAATCGCTTATTTGTGTATGCAATGACCTTTGCTCTCTTATGAGTAAGGGTCTTTTTTGTTACAAAGCTATGAGTAATTTCATAGTATAGATTATAACTAAAAAATAAATGAGGAGGTGAGGAGCATGTCAAATTCTGACTCGGTTCCGTTACCCATATGCTTCAAATCAAAAATATATGATGTAGGCAGGAAACGACTTGTTCCTCCCTTTATATTTATCATAATGTAGCGTTTATTTGAGTATTCCAGCGCTAGATACTTTCACGCTAAAGTGGATAAATTGAGAAACAAAGCGTTTCTTCCTATGTTTAAAGGAGGAGACGATAATATGTTATATGCAAACAAAACTGTGGGTAACACGTCATATAAACTAAGTAAAAAATCAATAAAAGAACAAATAATGCTCCAAAAAAATAAAGATTTATTAATTGAAATTGCAACGAGAGATGTAAAATCTGTATTTGCGTATTTTAAAACAACAAGAGACGGACTATCTGTGAAAGAAGCACAAAAACGAATTCAAGTATACGGCCGAAATGAATTAATTTCAAAAAGAGCGCGTATTGCGGAAGTGATGATAAAGCTAAGTGAAATGATTCCAGGTCTTTCAAAACAAAATGCACGTGATGAATTACAATGTGAAACAGTTACTGTTTCTAGAGTAGAAGCATCTAGCCTAACAGGGCTAAACAATGAATTGAAAATGATGAAGCTACCAGTACAAGAGCTTGTACCTGGAGATATGATTTTTCTTTCAGAGGGCGATACAGTACCAGCAGATGTACGTATTATTTATGCAAATGATTTATTAGTGAATGAATCTATGCTGACAGGAAACGATGCTAGTATTGAGAAATTTGAAAGCTGCTATCATCTAGAACGTAAACGATTTATTCCATTAAAACGGATGAAAGACTATAATCCACTTGAACTTGAAAATGTATGTTTCAAAGGTACTTATATTGTTGGCGGAACTGCAAAAGCTGTAGTTGTTTCGACAGGTAAAAATACGTATTCAGGAATACTTCATACTTGTTGTGGTAGAACGTCTTAATTTGTTAATGATGCTAAATATAAAAAAACAATGTATAATAGACAAAGTTGAACAAAAACGTAGAATGGTAATCTATATATAACCTTACGTGATAACGTGAGGTTATTATTTTTTGTTAGTAGGAGAGGTATTATGAAAAAAGTATTATTAGTTGATGGTATGGCACTATTATTTCGTGCTTTTTACGCAACAAGTGTCTACGGACAATTTATGAAGAGACAAGATGGTACCCCAACGAATGGGATTCATGGTTATATGAAGCATTTATTAACGGCAACACAAGCAATTGAGCCAACACACATTGTAACGTGCTGGGATATGGGAAGTACGACATTTAGAACAGAATCGTTCTCGAATTATAAAGCAAATCGTGCAGCACCGCCGGAAGAATTAATTCCACAATTTGATTTAGTGCAAGAAATGACTGCGAAATTATCTATTCCAGTCATCGGTATGAAAGGTTATGAAGCGGATGATTGTATCGGTACACTTGCAAAACAATATTGTAACGAAGCGGAAGTTTATATTTTAACTGGAGATACAGATCTACTTCAACTTGTTGAAAAGAACGTTACAGTTATGCTTCTTCGTAAAGGAATTGGAAATTATGAGTATTATACACCGGAGAAAATCATGGAAGAGAAAGGTGTAGAACCTTGGCAAATTGTCCATGCAAAAGCATTCATGGGAGATACAAGTGATAATTATCCAGGTGTAAAAGGTATTGGTGAAAAAACAGCGTATAAGCTTATTCAAGAACATGGTACAGTATCGGCAGTACTAGAAAATATAGCATCATTAACGAAAGCACAGCGTACAAAAATTGAAAGTGATTTAGAGAACTTAAATATCTCTTTACAATTAGCGCAAATTCATTGTGAAGTTCCAATTTCATGCTCAATAGAAGAAGGGTTACACACAATGAACGAAGAAAAACTACGATTTGTTTGTAACGAAATGAATTGGGGAAGACCTGAAATATTAATCAATATGCTATAAATAGTTTGGAAAGAGGGATGTTACATGAGTCGAACGTTGACTAGGTGACACCTTCTTTTTTTGTTTTGGAAAACAGTATCTTAGTGAATGGGGTAATATGGAATTTATCTTGAAATATATAAATATTTCGACAAGATAAATCGATATAAGATGACGAAAATAGCAATTTATATAATTAAATGAAGCAACTTCAAAATGGTTTTAGGATGATCTCTTTTTTGCGTTGTTCACAAAGTTGTCAGAAAATAAACGTAATTTTCATATGAAGTTCAAATAGAATTCACAACAATCAATTATTATAAGAACAACCAGATAATTCTTTATCTTTTATATAAACCATCCCCCAAGGAGGACAATGAAAATGAGAAAAAAAGTGAGAAAATCTTTTAAACAATTATTAATTGAAAATAAACAATCACTATTAAATAATAAAGAAAATATGAAAGAAATTGAAGAAAGAATTGAGAAACGACATGTAGCATATAGTGGTGCCAGTAATTAAATAAAATAAAAAAGATAGCCTATAAAGGCTATCTTTTTTATTTTATATTGAAAAACACTATTCCTCTCTTTAATTTTGTAAATATGCAAGGTATTTTTATAATGTTTTTCTAACAATATTACCCATTTTTCGAGGTTGAAATTGGTATATGCCAATTTTAAAGATTAACTATTCATAATATTACAAAAAATGTTACAATACACTCAAATTTATACTATAAAATCATTTTAATATGAAAAATTGGAATGAAAAGAAAGGAGAGGAATATGAATAAAGATGTCGCTTTGAAATGATTATTATCATTTCATTAGGAGTTGATGTAAAACGATGGAAAGGCATGAAGAACTGGATTCTATAAGAGGAATTTCTTCATTGGTAGTAATGATTGGTCATCATTTGATGATTTTCTCAGCATTTCAAAATTACAGTTATGAAGATAATAAACCATTTGTTGTATATCTATTAAAAGAAACGCCTGCACGTCTTATTTTTAGTAGTGGTAACGAATCAGTTATTGTCTTTTTTATTTTGAGTGGATTTGTTTTGTATGAATCTATTCAAAAAACATATAGTAGCTATGGATCATACCTTCTAAAACGTATATGCAGAATATATATTCCGTATATTGTGGCAATAGTCATAGCTATTATATGCCAGACTACAATAAGTAAATATGGTATTTCTTATTTAAGCGAATGGTTTAATCGCTCATGGACGATTGAAAGTTCTTCAAGTCTAATAGCACAGCATGTTTTATTGGTTGGGAAATATAATACTGATACATATAACAGTGTGATTTGGTCACTTGTACATGAAATGCGAATATCTATAATTTTTCCGTTAGTTTTGATGGTTTGTTTACGAAAAACAGTAAGGGGTTCATTACTATCATTGTTTAGTTTTAGTATATGTTCTGTCGTGATATTATTCTTATTTCGCTCGAGTTTAACATTAACAAGCTATGTATTAACGTTGCATTACACAGTGCTGTTTTTACTAGGAGCACTAGTTGCGAAGTATAAAAATAATTTAATAGCTTTTTATAGTAAGTGTACTAAAAATACGAAAATTACATGGTTTTTATTTGCGATTTTACTTTATATGTATGAAGGGCTTATTGGAGAAATTAAAGTGCTCAATAATTTTATATTTCGAGACTACGTAGTAGCGATAAGCGCATGTCTATTTGTCATATTAAGCTTGTCAGTATCAACTTTGTCGTCCTTGCTGCATAATAAATACTTGTTATATTTGGGGAAGATTTCTTACAGTCTTTATTTATACCATATCATATCTTTATTTTCTCTTATATACGTGCTCCATGAAATATTACCGTTACCTATTGTTTTAATTTTGTCGCTTATTCTTTCGCTTATACTAGCAATGATTTCGTATGTATTTGTAGAAAAATTTGCATTTAGAGTCGGAAAGTATGTAACAAAACGAGCTGATAGAGAGAGGAAAGAGTTATTTGTAGAAAATGATGTGCAGGATGTTATTCAGACAAAGGCGGTGAAATAATTGAAGCAAGAAATGAGTATAAAAGATTTTCAACAGTTATTGAAAAGAAGATTTGTAACGATCATTTTGACGATGTGTTGTTTAACCGTTTCTCTAGTTCTTATTTCTATGTATGTGCTAAAGCCTTCGTATCAATATTCAGCGCAAATTCTTGTTGGAAATTTAGATGAGTTTAATAAGGAAAATACAGCGAATAAAACACAAGAAAATAAGCAACTTGTAACATCGTTTGTTGACATTTTAAAAAGTCCACTTATTATTTCGACAGTAAAAAACACTTTGAAATTAGAACAATCAAGCTATGAATTAGCACAAAAAATTTCAGTAGTGAATACGGACAACTCACAAATTGTTACTGTTACAGTAAAAGATTCGGATCCTAAAATCGTGAAAGAAATTGTAAAGTCATTGGCAGAACAATCTCAAAAAAGCTTTCAACAATATACGAATGTACAGGGAGTAAAAATATTGATTAATCCAGACTTACAGGGAAAAGCGGAGAAATTGTTTCCAAAATTTCAACTTATCATTCCTATCTCTTTAATTGTTAGTTTTTTTGTTGGTGTAGGTTTAGCTATATTTCGAGATTATTTTGATGAACGTATATACGTGGAACAAGATTTAGAGAAAATAACGACAGTCTCTGTTATTGGTCATATAAATATGAAACCGAAAAGAAAAAAGAAACCTACAGAGGTTGATAAGCAATCATCTATATATCGAGGTGAACATGTCGATGTTTAAGACAAAGAAAAAGCTACCATTCGATCCGCATGATGCTCTGATGAAAGAGCAGTTTTATACTGTATATCACGAGTTGAAAAAATCTGGAAAACAACTATTCTCAGTTATTTCAACGAAGGACAGAGGCGTCGTTGCCTCGCTTATAGTAAATATGGGGCTAGTGTTTGCGGAAATGAAAAAAAAGGTGTTACTTATCGATGTGAATTTTTCGGACCCTAAACTACACCTACTATTACAAAGTGATCATATGACAACAGTAAACGATATAATAAGCTCCCCTCCATCTAATTATGAAACTTTTTCAAGTGATTTGTCTAAATACTTGTATTGTATTCCTGCAAAAAAAACAGTACACAGCGGAACGCCCTTAGTTGCTATGGATGAATTTGATAATGTAATTGCTAAGTGGAAAGAAGATTTTGATTACATTTTCTTTTATTCATCCGAAGTATTTGAGCTTCCTACTACGTATATTATTGCGGAGAAATGTGATGGAGTAATTTTGGCAGTCAAAAAGCGGAAAGATTCTCTGTGTACAGTGAAAAAAGTAATAGCGGACATAAAGCGGAAAGAATGTGAATTACTTGGTATAGTTTTATATTCTTGAATTTGGGGGTAACGATCCATGATTCGTGAAACAAATCAAGCGAAGTTGTATGCTATTCCGGCTCAAGAAAAGGATAAGGTTTTGAATCGAAGTGTTAAACGCTTGTTTGATATTATATTTTCACTCATATTGTTACTTTTTACGATACCAATTATGTTGTTTTTTTGTGTTTTGATTGCTTTAGAGACATCGGGGGCTCCAATCTATTTTCAAGAGCGTTTAGGAATCAAAGGAAAGAAATTTTATTTATTTAAATTAAGATCGATGGTTAGCGATGCGGAAAAGAACGGACCACAATGGGCAAATGAAAATGATCCGAGAATTACAAAGGTTGGATTGTTTATAAGAAAAACGAGAATTGATGAATTACCACAACTAATAAATATTTTAAAAGGTGATATGTCTTTTGTTGGCCCTAGGCCAGAGAGAGAGTATTTTTATAAAAAATTTGAAGCTACTATTCCGGAATTCAGGGAGCGTTTATTAGTGAAACCAGGGTTAACAGGATGGGCACAAATAAATGGAGGATATAATCTTGATCCGAAAGAAAAGTTGGAATTGGATATGGAATATATTGAATTGAAGACGGTTAAAATGGATATTCGTATTTTATGTAAGACAGTTTTTATTGTATTGAACGGGAATGGTGCAAGATAGTAAATATAATTTTATTTAAATATTAAAATAATACAGAAAAAATATAAGTAGGTTACATGCAAAGGAGAACTGGTATGGGTAGATCCATTCTAAACAATATTGTACATCTATTTTATAGTACGATTTTAGCTAATCTTCTTCAAGCCATTAGCTTAATTGCTTTAGCCAACTTTTTTAATGCCCAAAATTACGGGATGTTTAGTGTTGCAATAGCATTTACGTTTGTAATATTATTTTTTACAGATTTAGGGCTTAGTAATACATTTCTTCGAGAAGGGGCAAAGGATGGAGTAGATTTAGAAACGGTTGTATCTTCATACGTAAAGATAAGGATGCTTCTTCTTATTTTTATTTCTGTAATTGGTTATATAGCCATTCATTATGTATATGAGGATAAGAATTTAATTTATATGATGTTAAACATAATGTTCCTGATGTTAATAGGCCTTACATGGCAAAATATAGCGATTGCCTATTTTCAGCTTATGGAACGTATGAAATATATAGCACTAATTAAAGTTGTATCCGCATCAGTTGTCATTATTATTACATGCCTTTGCATTTTCGGAGAGTTACCAGTGTATACAACAGCTCGCTTATATGCTTTTGGTTATATGATTGGCGGTTTATTTAGCATATACGTTATGAGAAAAAAGACGAGCATGAATATGAAAGTAGCAATTCATAAAGGATTGTTTTGGCAATTAGGTCCTTTTATTGTTAGTGGTTTTTTAATAATGAGTACGCCACAATTAGCACCCATCTTACTCAATTATACTTTACCGTTAAGTATGGTGGGGGTTTTCGCGGTTGCTTATCGGATGCCAGCGGCTTTATATCAAGTGCCAGGGGTAATTGCAGGGGCATTTTTTCCAGTTCTCTTTAAACACTATAATCAGAATAATTTAGAAGAACATACGAAATTAAATATGCTTCAAATAAAATCAATGGCGGTCGTGGGAATATGTATGACGATAGGTTTATATAATTTAGCACCCTATTTTATTTCTATATTTTTTCATGAGGAATGGAATAATGCAGTAGAGCCGCTCCAAATACTATCTTTTCTTATTGTATTACAAAGTTTAAATATTGCTATCGCGGATGGTTTAACAACGAGTGGCTTTCAAAATAAGAGAACTGCCGTACAGTGTATTGCTTTAGTGATTGGAGGAGTTATGCTATATAGCTTCAGTAGCATTGGCGGAGTCAGAGGAGCGGCTTACGCTATGGTTTTATTTGAAATAGTGGCTTTGATTGGATATATAGCAGTAAGTACAGTGAGGAAAAAAATTGTATTCCAAATTGTAATACCGTATACAATTTATTTTGGTGTAACCTTTATTGGAGTGCAATATGTATTACAGACATATAATTTGATTGCACTTGTTCTTAATACGTTAATCGTAGTAGTTGGGATATTCCTATATGATCACGAATTTAAAAAACTTATTCTTTCATTTATAAGAAAAACACGAGAAAAGGATTATATTACGAAGCAGGGGATATAGCCTATGGAAAATAATATGCAAATTTCGATAAAATGGATTTTTCTTCTAATTTTCTTTGTTATGTTAAGTAAATACAACATATATATAGGATTTTCCTTGAAGATATATATGATTTTTCTAGTCATTTATTTTTGTTTAACAATTAAAGATTTTTATATTCGAAAGCTATATTTTCATGAAGTTGTATTTTTACTGTTTTATTTCATCTATTGTTTAAGTGGTATTCTTTCTATATATTTAAGTGCTAGTATTCGTATGATTTTTGGCGTATTACTTGTTTTAGGATGTTATTTTATTATGAGGAATTTACTGGGGAACACCGAAATAGTAGTACTTGAGTCAGCCATGGTCTATGTAGGATTAGTATTTAATATTGTAAGTCTCATACTCTATATAGTTGGATTACAACATTTTGGATTATATGGCGGAGAAGAGAGAGAGATTTATGCTGGATTATTAGTAGATAGAGGATATCCGAGATTAATTGGATTATTAGATGATCCCAACATCTTTATTTTTTATAATACAATATTTTTTATGTATTATATGACGAATTTATATAATATCACCAATGTAATAGGGTTGATTCTATGTGTTACAACGAGTTTATTAACTTTTTCCAGAGGCGGTATTTTAGCAATTGCGCTCGTCATTTTTGTATATGTATGCATGTCCAGTTTTGCTAAAAAAGTAAAAATAATAATGGGTTTAGTATTATTTAGTGTTATTATTTTTAGTTTAGCGAATGTAGTAATGGGTGGACAACTAGATGATATATTGAATGGTCGGATTTCTGATTTTTCACACGATAATGGGAGTGGCAGATTTACACTATGGGAAGCTGCTTTTAAATATTTTTTATCTAATCCATATATCGGTATCGGTGCTTTTAATTTTTCGAATTATTATGAGTATCAGTTCAATGAAAAACTATATGTACACAATACATTTTTAGAAATTTTATCTGAATCAGGTATAATTGGTTTCCTTTTATATAGCGCTTTTTTATGTATTCTAATGGTGAAGTTGACTAAGTATAACTTGTTTCGTGAAAAGCCATATCTTTTATTGACTATGATTGCATTTTTATTTCAGATGATGTCATTGTCACTTATTATTAACGAAGCTTTCTTTCTATTTTTAGCAGTTGTTGTGAAGTACATTTCAACATATGGAGGAAGGGGAATGATAGATGGTAAAGTGTCTATCAGTACATAACGAGGCGCCTTGTGTTTCTATAATAACACCTTCTTATAATAGTTTACGTTTTATTGGTGAGACAATCACATCTGTGCAGAGTCAATCTTATGAAAATTGGGAAATGCTTATCGTTGATGATGCTTCAACGGATCACTCAGTTGTAAAAATTAAAGAGATGATAGAAGGGGATTCGCGAATTCGGTTATTATCATTAGAAGAAAATATGGGTGCTGCTAAAGCTAGGAATATAGCGATTAAAGAAGCGAGAGGAAGGTATATTGCCTTTTTAGATAGTGATGATATTTGGCTACCAAATAAATTGGAGACGCAATTGTTATTTATGGAAGGAACGAATGTTGCGTTTTCGTATACGTCCTATAGTTTAATTGATGAAAATAGTAATGACCTGAATAAAGAGGTGAACGTACCAGAATTTGTTGATTATCATTATTTAGTAGGAAACACAATTATTGGGTGTTTAACAGTGATGCTTGATCGTGAGAAGATTCCTTGTATTGAAATGCCTAGTGTGCAGCCAGAAGATACAGCATTATGGCTGAACTTGTTAAGTAAAGGATATGAAGCGAAAGGGATACAGCAAGTATTGGCAAAATATAGGATTGTTACAAATTCTGTTTCGAGAAATAAAATAAGGGCGGCCTTCCGATATTGGAAGCTGTTAAGAGCACAAAAACCACTTAATTCATTGCAAACCTTTTTTTATTTTAGTAAGTATGCTTATCATGCTTATAGAAAAAATAAAATCAATGTAGTTGGGAAGACGCAAGTATGAATATATTGTTGATGACAGATAAATTGATAACTGGGGGAGCCGAGAGTTACTTCTGTAAATTGGAAAACAATTTGCATTATGAAAACATTACGGTTTATACAGCGGCAGGTGATGGGGAATTATATCAATCTCTAAATAAAAAAGAAAATTTCATTTTGCTCAGCCGTTGGAATCATTTGAGAAATGTTTATGATTTACGAAAAGAAATTTGTAAACGAAAGATAGATATTATTCATGCAAATAGTTTACGAATGGTATTATATGCTTTGTTACTTCAAAAGTTTATTAAAAGAAAGATAAAAGTTGTGTATACGAAACATAATGTTACGATACTAGAAAAGAAAATGCCAATGATCTTTCGTTATTTCATGAATAAATACGTGAATAATATTATTACAGTAAGTGAGTCTGAAAGAAAGAATTTAATTTCAATTCGTGTAGCTGAAGAAAAGATCAAAACAATTTATAATGGTGTGGATATTCAAAAGTTTTTATTCCAGCAGAGAAAGAAAGAATCTATTTATAGGATAGGCATATTAGCGAGATTATCTAAGGAGAAAAATCATCAACTATTTGTTAAAATTGCAGATGTGTTAAAAACGAGAAATGATTTTATGTTTTATATTGCTGGTGATGGACCGGAGAAAGAATCTATAATGAAAGAAATAGAAAAATATGGTTTACAACAAAGTGTAAAGATGTTAGGAAATGTTTCAGAACCACATGAATTTATAGGAAATATGGATGTATTACTTTTATTATCTTTTCGTGAAGTGTTTCCAATGGTAGTAATTGAAGCAATGGCTACAGGAACGCCAATTGTTTCAATAGATGTCGGCGGAATAAATGAAGCGGTAATAAATGGAGAATCAGGTGTTTTGGTATCTGAATATTGCGAATCCGAATTCGCAGACGTGCTGGAGGAATTACAAGGAAATGAAGAAAAGGTGAATGATATTAGAGTGAAAGCGCGAGAAAAAGCGGAAAAAAATTTCTCGTTAACTAAAATGGTAGAAGAAACGAAGGATATATATGAATTAAACAAATGACCGTGGAGGTCGTTTGTTTTTTTTATGATACAAACTTTTAAGAGAGAACTCACATATTATATGAAAAAGGCAATATGAGGAGTGAATTTATTTTGTCAGAATATATTTCTTCACAAGAGGAGTGTGCGCCAGAAAATAGTGTTCATATTGATTGCTTTGGTGCAGTTCCGAATTCGGGAAGTGATAGTTCGTTAGCGATTCAACAAGCGATTAATTATTGTGTAGCGAACCGAATTTCGACGGTAAGAATTACAGGGGTAAATACGTATAAAATATTGAAGCCGATTGTTATTAAATCCAACGTAAGGTTAGAGTTAGATCCTACCGTAACGCTGCAAATTGATGGAGATTTTAATGTGTTTGAGTTACAAAGTAATGCTTCTATAACTGGCGGTACTATTCAAGTTATTAATCAAGTATTTCAGTCATCTGTTATTTATGTTTCCGGTTCACAACAAATAGAAGTTCCTAATCACTCTCTTATTTCAAATATAAATATAATAAATGCAACGTCGTCATATAAAGGTAAGGCTATACACTTTTATTGTCAAAAAGCATGGGATTATATTAGTTTCTTTCAAGTTAACTTTATTCAAATTAAAAACTTTCAAACTGCAATACATTTGAAGACAGAATATATAGATGATATAAATACACCTTGCTGGATTAACGCAAATGTATTTCAATCTATATTTATTGATGGATGTCAGTATGGAATAGAAGTAGATGGGAATAGTGATTTACCAAATGAAAGCTCAGGAAATACGTTTCATGATATTCAAGTGCAATGTAGACAACAAACGAAAAAAGCAATTCGTTGTTCAGGTGCTTATAATACATTTAACTGTATGATTTGGGATACGTACCGGATGAGTAGTGAACAAATAGCAATTGAATTTTCTTCCAATTCTCATCGTAACTACCTTTTTTCAAATTTACTTTCAACAACTATTGTAGATAACGGACAATACAATGTTTGTAAGTCTACTTATGAAGAATCACTACGGATTCAGTTACCTTTGACGCTGAATAAACCACATTTAATAGGAAATCAAGATGATATTTTAGTAAATGCTCAACTGAAGTATAGTGTTAAGCAAGTAAGTGGGAAATTACCTTACGGAGGAAATATCGCTAATTGTTTTAATTTAATTGATGAACAAAGTGTGAATTATATCGATGTTCCAGATAGTAATCCAGTTGTTATTGAACTGGACTTTACGAAAAATCCGATTAAAATGTTGAATTGTATTGGGATGTACTTTGGATGGGGAGAGAGCCCAAAGAAAATTAAAATTGAATATGCATTAAGTGCAACTGGGAGTTGGATTATCGCGGCAGATGTTCCATTAAATGTTGGAGATACAATTATATCGAATATGAAAGCTAATCTGTTATATAAAGTAAGAATTACATTGAGTGGTTACGCTCAAGACCATAAGCGTTTTCGAATTAATCGTATTTTTGCAAGGTCTTCTATGGAAAATGGAAATGCTTGGTTAGCGACAACTGGTGGAAGAATGTTTGGAGATATTGAGTTAGAAGCAAGTAAAGGTGTAATTATGAAAACTGCTGGTGGAGTAAAATGGAAAGTTACTATAAATGAAGCGGGTCAGCTTATTACAACTAAAATAACTTGAGATGTTCTTCTCTTTGCATAAGTTGTACAAGTATTAGGTGGTGTGATGAATTCGTTTTAAAAGAGGAAGTGTAGTCTGTAGAATGAAAAAAGCTTGTAGTTTGAATATTATCAAACTACAAGCTTTTTATTTTTTCGATTACCGCCACCAAATCCAAGTCCAAAAGTAGTTTCGTATATTCCGAGGAGTAATGCGTATAAAACGTTCACCGTCAAAGAAACAATTTAAATTTGGAAGTGTTTCATCTGGATTTTCTGGAATAAAGGTGACGATGTTTTCGTTACTTGTAACGGTTACTGTAATTGGTGGATCGGTAGGCGAGACTTGAAGTTGTAAAGAAACGTTTGCTGTGTTTTTAAATTCATTATTAATAGGTGGACTTATCACTTGTACTGTGAATAACACGATAATTGTTTCGTTCGGTTCCAAATTAGTAGCGACTAGGAAACCGATATTCGGATTCGCTAGTGGAGAGCGTTCCCCATTAATGAAGACCGTACCGTTCATAAATTGTAAACCTGCTGGAATGGTGTCTTGTAACGAAATATTTGAAAGTGAAATCTCAGAAGTATTCGTAATACGCACCGTATAGTCAAAATATTGGTTTAAATAAGCAGAGCTGACGGAAGCGGTTTTCGTGACTGTTGCAGTTATAAATTGAACTGGTATACGAACAATATTCGAATTAACAATGAAAGTAATAATCGGATCCTGTGGTGTCAATTGGAAAGCGACTGTAACTGTTGCAGAATTGATAATTGTACTGTTTGAAGGAATAGAAGTTACGAGAACTTGAAATGTTATAGTTGCTACTCCATCTGCAGCCAAGGAACCAATATTAATACCAGTGTCTGGTCGGATATTTGGAACCGGAGTACCGTTAATTGTCACACTGTTTTCTATAAATCTTGTACCAGCTGGAATCATATCTAAAACGGAAGTACTTACTGTAGGAATTGGGGAGTGATTAAATATCTCTAATGTGAATGTAATAATATCTCCTATAACGACAATAGATTTATCGGCTGTTTTCTCAATGCTAATCATTGGCTCAATTAGTGTTGTTGTAACGGTATTTGTTTGCTTTGTAATTGTAATAGGTGGTTCATCTGGATCAATGATAACAGTATAGGAAACAGAAGCATTGTTATTAATTGTAGGTTGAAGAGTCGAAGAAGATATTGTTACTTGGAACGTAATGATAGCAGATTCATTAGGAGCAAGGTTTCCTAATGTAATACCGTTTTCAGGATTCGCATTCGGTTGATTGATTCCGTTAATCGTAACACTGCTAGTAACGAAGGTTGTATCTACTGGTACGGTGTCTATGACCAGAAGATCTTCAATCGTTACATTACCACTATTAGTAATTGTAATTGTATACGTTAAAGTTTGACTAGGTAATGCATTCGCGGCATTAACAGATTTTATGGCAACGACATTATCATTTTGAACAGTTGTTGTGACAGTATTTGTTGTAGTCGTATTTGCAACAGGTAAATTATTTGGGTTGACTATATAGTTAAAAGTAGTAATTGCTTTGTTGTTGAGCTCATTTGGTGTTGGAATAGAAGTTACAGTTACTTGGAATGAAGCGATAGTATTTCCACCTACAATTATAGTACCAATTGGTATGCCGCTTACTGGATTCACTCCCGGAAGAGTTTCGCCGTTTACAATGACGCTATTTTCTATAAACGTAGTACCTTGAGGAATAATATCTTGAATGATTATATCATTTGCTGAAATATTACCAGTTTGATTTAGTGTAATCGTATACGTTAACGTATCACCGACCGTTGCAAATGCAAGGTTAACAGCTTTATTACTATTCAAATTCGCGTGATGAATTTCTGTTACGGCAGCTGATGAAAGAATAGTTTCGGTAATAGGTGGCCTATCTGGTACCGTGTATTCATATTCAATTGTACTCGTGTTAGAGATTGGATTTGTTTGCGGAATGGAAGTAACCCGTACTTGGAATAGAATAGTTGCTGTCGTATTAGGCGGAATGTTATCAATTAGTATACCGCTAAGTGGGTTGTCATTTGGACGAGCGTTGCCATTCACAATAACACTATTCTCTATAAAGCTCGTATTTGCTGGAATGATATCTGTAACAATAATGTTTTCCACTTGTATATTTCCGTTATTTATGATGGAAATTGTATAAGGGATAATAGTTTGTAGGTCAGCGTATTGGATTGGCGTTGTTTTTGTCGCAATTACATTAGCAGAAATAACTTCAGTGAAGGTAATATTACTATTCGATATTTGTTCTTCCCCGTTTATTGTATAGCGGGAAGTTGATTGATTTTGAATGCGACCGCTAGCCGGAAGAGCTACGACGGTAACAGAAAATGTGACTGGGATAGAAATGTCAGGAGCAATCGTTCCTACAAGTATACCGGTACTTGGATTGGCGTTAAGCTGCGGAATGTTATTTACTAAAACGCTACCGTCTATAAAGGTTGTTCCATCAGGAATATTGTCTGTAAATACAACAGCAGTAGCATCCGTATTTCCTGTATTCGTTAAAGTTGTTGTATAAGTTAAAATGTCACCAATCGTTACAGAAGTTAAATCAACAGTTTTCAGTGAAACGATATCAGCGTCATTAATTTGAACGAAAGTAGTATTGGAAGTAGTAGATTTTTGAATTGGTGCAAAGTCAGGATTGAAAATAAAGTCGTAGACGATGTTTACAGTATTAGGTGTTGGATTTACAGCAGGTAAATTCGTAACGGAAACTTGGAATGTTATTGTTGTCGATTGACCTGATGCGATATTAGGAATGGAAAAGCCGATATTAGGGTCCGCTGCAGGAAGTACAGTATTGTTAACTAGTACACTTCCCGGAATAAATACTGTTCCATCCTCGATAGTATCTGTAAAAAAGATGGAGTTAGTTGTAGTGGATCCGTTATTTTGAATGACTACTGTATATTCAATGGTTTCATCAATATTAGCTAATACTTTATTAGCGGATTTTGTAGCGATAAGAATAGCATCAATAAATTGTATATTTGTAGTATTGGAAGAGGTCGTTTCTGAAATTGGTGGTAAGCTTGGGTCTGGTTGATACTCATAGTGAATGACGGCGATATTATTAATGTTATTTTGAGAAGGTATAGAGACTACATTTACTTGGAACGTAACAATAATCGTATTATTTGGAAGGATAATATTAAGGGTGATTCCGGTAATTGGATTTTCGTTAGGTCTTGGTATGCCATCTACAAGGATACTATTTGGAACGAATGTGGTGCCAGCTGCAATTGCGTCAATTAGGAGAGTATTTGTAATAGGTACTGTACCAGCGTTTGTAACTGCGACCGTATATGTGATGATTTGACCGATACGTGTAATGGATCTATTGGCGGATTTAATTGCACTAACATTTGCCGTCCGTACTTCCGTGTTTACTGCATTTGATAACGATCTACGCTGAATAATCGGAGAGCTAGGGTCAATTTGGTATTCATACGAAGTGTCTGAAATGTTAATGACCGTATTGCCGGACGGTATATTTGTAAGTTGTACTTGGAATGAAATAGTGACTGTTTCATTTGGTTGTATCGTGCCAAGGGTTACTCCGTTTTCTGGATTCGCGCCAGGCTGAATCACATTATTTATTGTTAAGCTATCTTCAATGAATATAGTACCTTCTGGAGTGTTATCAATGAACACAATATTGTTAGCTGGAACGGTTCCTATATTTTGTAGTGTATTTGTGTAGGTAATAATTTGCCCAATGGATACAAAAGTTACATCCGCCGCTTTAACAGAAATAATATTTGCATTTTGAATCGATGTTGTAACAATATTAGAATTTGCAGAGCGATTCACTGGTGGAGCTGTAGGAATACTTACATATTGGTAAGTTACAGAAGATTGATTTATAATTTCGGTTTCAGTAGGTGGATTGTTTGTTTGCACTTGGAATAGTATCGTTTTGGAACTGTTTGATGAAATCGTTCCAATCGGTATTCCACTTTCTGGATTTACACCTGGCTGCAGGACACCGTTAACTGTAACACTATCTGGAACGAATGTAGTCCCAGCTGGAATAGAATCTGTAAAAATAGTATTTATTGCGTCAACATTGCCGATATTATTCACTTCAGAAATATAAAGTATAGTTCCACCAATATCTACAGTTATTGGGTTGGAGGCTTTTGTAATTGTCAATTGTGCTTGCACGAAGTTCGTAATGACGATATTACTTGTAGAGGTTTCAGTAATTGGCGGCTGGCTTGGATCTGGTTGAATTGTATATGTTGTATTGGATTGATTTGTAATAGAATCTTGCGAGAATGAATTATTAATAAGAATTTGAAACGAAATAAGGTGAGTAGCGTTTGCTGCAAGGTTAGGAAGCGTGACACCTACATTTGGATTTGCGCCAAGTATAGTAGTTCCGTTAAGTGTAAAACTATTTTCTACAAACGTAGTCCCTTGCGGAATAGTATCTGAAAATATGAGATTAGAAGCTGGAATATTTCCGGGATTTTCTAGTGTTACGGTGTAAGTTAAAATATCTCCAACGGTTGCTTGTGGTGCGTTGACAGCTTTTAGAGAAAGGATTGTGGCATCAGAAATTTGTGTAAATGCCGGATTAGAAGTAATTGTTCGAGAGATGATAGGATCGTTTGGATCGGCGATAAAAGTATAGTCAATACGGGCTGTATTAGAAATTGGATTCACGCTTGGAATGGATTGAACGATAACTTGGAACGTGACGGTGACGATTTCTGACGGCGCGACGGAGTTTAATGGTATCCCTACGTTTGGATCGGCGCCAGGAACTGATACAGAATTAATGATCACGCTATTAGGAATAAATGCAGTTCCTTCTGGGACCGAATCTGTTAAAGTAACTGTATTTGCAGTTGTATTTCCGTTATTTTGAACGACTACTGTGTAAGTGATTGTACCGTCAGTAGATTGTACGAGAGAATCTGTATTTTTAATTGCGGATAACGATGCATCAACGACAGCTGTAGTCACCGTATTAGATGAGGATGTTGCTGTAACTGGAGGTTGACTCGGATCGACAATATACGTGTAACTTGTAATGGCTTGATTTATTATTGCCCCTTGCGGTGGAATAGAACTTGCAAGAAATTGGAACGTAATAGTAGCAGAATCACCTGGTGCGATAATACCAACTGGAATACCGAGCGTTGGACTTGCATCTGGAAGTGAAATTCCATTTAACGTAACACTATTTGGAACAAATAATGCCCCTTCAGGAATTCCATTAATGAGTAATACAGAATTTGCAGGAAAGTTTCCAGTGCTTGTTAATGTTGCTGTATACGTAATTACATCTCCGATAGATACGATTGTTCGATTTGCTTCTAAAACAGTAGTAACAGTAGCGTTATTAATTTGTGTTGAAGCGCTATTAGAATTTATTGTGCCTGTAACAGGAGGGGCTGCCGGGTCAACAATAAATGCGTATTGAATAGATGCTACGTTTGTAATTGGGTTTGAAGGTGGAGTAGATGTAACTATGACTTGGAAAGTAACAGTTAAGGAACTACTTGCGCTAACGGTTCCGATATTAACTCCGTTATTTGGATTTGCACCTGGAATGGTACTTCCATTTACAGCAAAACTATTTTGAATAAAGGTCGTTCCTGCTGGAATCAGGTCTGAGAAGTTTAGATTCGTAGCGTTTGTATTGCCGCTATTTTGAATCGAAACTGTATAAGTGATCGTGTCACCGATATTTGCAAAGGCTGTATTAGCAGTTTTTACGGCCGAAAGTATCGCTGAATTAATAGAAGTAACAAAGACGTTCGTTTCCACATTTCCAGGCTGTGCTTGTAATGCATTTCCTACGTTATATTGGAAGTTAACAAATCCTAAGTTTTGGAGTTCAGGTGTGAATGTTGTTGGGTTGCTTACGATTTGCACTTGGAACATAATTGTTACGATTTGATTTGGAGTTATTGTATTTATGCCAACACCGTCAATGATAGAAGCGGATGGTAATGAAGTGCCATTAACAATGACTGATCCTGCAACAAATTGTGTCCATGTCGGTATAGGGTCTGAGAAAACAACGTTGTTAGCAGAGATATTTCCTGTATTCGTAATAGTGGTTGTATACGTAATCGTATCACCGATCGTTGCAAAAGCTTTATCTCCTATTTTAATAGTGTTTAAAATAGCACTTTCAATTTTTGTTGTAACGCTATTAGAAGTAATATTTTTTGAAACAGGTGGATTAGCCGGATTAACGATATGCTGGAAGCTAACGCTAGCTTGATTGGTAATTGGATTTATGGGCGGAATTTCATTGGCATTAATATGAAATGCTACGATGACAGATTCGTTTGGCGCGATATCACCAATTGGAACACCTGTAATGATGTTTGCATTTGGGATGCTAGTTCCGTTAAGTGTAAAACTATTCGGTTCAAAGGAAGTTCCGTCTGGAATAAGGTCGGTAAAAATAACATTCGTTGCACTAACATTTCCACTATTTGTAATTGTAACGGTGTAGACAATATCTTGCCCGATATCTACTGTTGACACATTTGAATTTTTTTGTGCAGTAAGGATAGCACTATTAATTTGTGTTGATGTTGTATTAGATTGATTAGAAGTTGTAATAGGTGGCAGGTTAGGATTAACGACATAATGATATGTGATAGAAGCAGAATTAGAAATTGGATTAAGTGTTGGAAGTGTAGTAACAGTTGCTTGGAATGTGACGATTGCCGCATTACCACCAATAATTGAACCAATATTTACACCAGTAGATAAATCAGCGTTTGGAATGGTTTGCCCATTAACTGTAAAACTATTTGGAACGAAACTTAAATTGCTATCAAGAATATCGATAATAGTTACATCAGTTGCAGCCACATTCCCTGTATTAGGAAGGTTAAGTGTAAATGTTATTGTATTACCAACATCTGCAAAAGTAAGATTTGCTGTTTTTGTACTAATAATAGTTGCATTGTTTATTTGAAGAAGCGTAGTGTTAGAAGTAGCTGTACTTGAAACGGGAGGATTATTTGGATCAACAGTAAACTCATAATCCGTGGATGCTGTATTCGGTGTTGGATTAATAGGTGGAATGATGTTCACTGTAACTTGAAAGACAATACTATATATTTCATTTGGGGGAAGTGTTGCAAGTAATACACCGGTATTCGGATTCGCGTCAGGTTGTAAAACACCATCAACAGTTAATGTGTTAGGAACAAATGTGAGTCCACTTGGTAATACATCTGTGAATACAATATTAGTTGCATCGGTATTCCCTATATTCGAAATAGAAGTAGTGTAAAAAGCAGTTTGCCCGATATCTGTATAAGATACACTTTCATTTTTCGTCATGGATAATATGGCTTCTCTAATTTGCGTTGAAACAGGATTACTAATCGAAGTTTCTGCATCAGGTGGTGAGACTAATTGGTACGATGTTGATGAGAAATTTACAATTGGGTTTTCGGTTGGTAAGGAGATTACGTTTACTTGGAAGGAAACATTTACTGTAGTTCCAGCTGTTATAGGCCCAATATTTACACCGTTCACTGGATTCGCGCCACTTTGAAGAATACCATTAATAGAAAATGAGTTTGCAATAAATGTAGTTCCGTTCGGCACAGTATCTGTGAATATAACATTTTGTGCGGATGAATTTCCGTTGTTTGTTAAAGTAACAGTATAAGTTAGTATGTCTCCGATATGGCTAAATGATGTATCAACTTGCTTTGATGAAAGGATGGTAGCTGTATTAATTGTAGTAAACACTGTATTTGAAGTAGCGGTTCTTGATACAATTGGCGCATTTGGATCAGCGATGAATGTGTAGGAAGCAGTAGCGGTATTTGCGATTGGATTTTGAACAGGGGTAGAAGTAGCGGTAACTTGAAATGCTATTGCTATTGAGCTGTTAGGAGCAATTGATCCAATTGTAATACCTGTATTAGGATTAAGGCCAAGTTGTGTGATGCCATTTATTGTGACACTATCCGAAACGAACGTTGTGCCGTCTGGAATAAGGTCAGTGAACGTAATATTCGTAGCGTTTGTATTCCCACTATTCGTTAAAATTGTCGTATAGGTAATAGTATCACCTAGCGTTACAAGTGTTTGATCGACTGATTTTGCCATCGTTATCATAGCATCTAGTACAGGGTTTGTAACGATATTCGTTGAAGTAGTAGCAGGAGCACCGCTTGGATCAACGGTATAAGAATATAAAATTGTGTCACTACCCATAATCGAACTTGAAGGAGGAATAGAAATAACATTTACTTGGAAAGTAACAGTTACTGTTTGGCCAGGAGCGATATTGGGTATGTTTACTCCAAGTGCTGGCTGCGCCCCGGGCTGCTGAACTCCATTTATTGTGACTGAATTTGGTATAAATGTAGTGCTAGCTGGGATAGCGCTTGTGAATGTTATATTCGTTGCTGGTGTATTTCCTGTATTTGTAATAGTAGTTGTATACGTAATTGTATCTCCGACAGAAATAATGGATTTATCGGCACTTTTTGTAGTTGTTAATATAGCACTCTTAATTTTTGTTGAAACCGTATTAGATACATTCGTTTGTGATACAGCAGGCTGGCCAGGATCGACCACATGTGCAAACTGTACAGAACTAAAATTCGAAATTGGATTTATACTTGGAATGTTTGCTACAAGTACGTTTATCGTAATAGAAACCGTACTACCAGGGTTTATATTTCCAATCTGAATTCCGTTCGCTGGATTTCCAATTTGCTGCGCACCAGAATCATTTACAAGATTGCCAGATATAAATGTCGTTCCATCAGGCAAAATATCCGTGAAAATTATATTTTGTGAAGTGACATTTCCAGGGTTACTTAATGTGATTGTATAAGAAATGGTATCGCCAATCGTTGCGAAAGCTTTATCTACAGATTTAACGAGTGCAATTTCCCCAGAATTTATTTGTGTCGAAACAGAATTAGATGACGTATTTCGTGAAACAAGTGGTAAATTAGGTGCTGTCATAAATTGATAATTAATAGAAGCGCCGTTTACAACCGGTGAGTTTGGTCCTCCGGGTCCGATTGTAAAAATAGGATTTGGGATGCTAACTACTTGCACACGGAAGGTGACGTTTATAAAATCTCCCGCAATAATATCCCCAATTGGTATTCCGTTCGCTGGATTTACTCCAGGTAATAAAACCCCGCCTACTCGAACGCTATCTTCTATAAATACTGTATTATTTGGAATCGAATCTGTAAAAGTAATATGAGTAGCAGTTGTATTTCCTATATTTTCTAACAAAACAGTATACGTTAAAAATGAATTTCCAGGTGCGATGTCAGAAAATAGTCGATCCACACTTTTCGTTGCTTGAATGATTGCTTCGTTAATTTGAATTAAAGTTGGATTACTTGTAGCTGTTTCTGTCACCGGTGGCTGGGTAGGGTCAACAATGATTGAGTACGTTGTGCTAGATTGGTTCAATGTTGGGTTTGTAGCTGGTATTGAGCCAACGATAGTTTGAAAACTAATTGTTGTTGTTCCTCCAACTGGAATTGAGTCTAAAGAAATCCCGCTATCTGGCCTAAATCCAAGTTGTGGGATGGAGTTAATTTGTACGCTATCAGGAACAAATGAAAGTTCAGGTGGTAATATATCGATAAAAACAGGCGTGTTTGCAGTAGTATTTCCGCTATTAGTGAGGGTAGTTGTATACGTAATTGTATCTCCAACAGCAGCAAATGCACTACTCGCAGTTTTTGTTGCGATAACGGAAGCAGTATTTACTTGTGTAAAAGTTTTATTGGATTTAACTGTTCGTGAAACAGGTGGTTCATTAATATCTACAATAAAACTATATTGAACCGATGATTTATTAGGGATTGGATTAGGATTTGGAATCGTTGTAATGTTTACTTGAAAGCTGAGTATAACTGATGCATTTGAATTTATGTTACCGATATTGATACCATTTTGTGGATTTGCATTAGGAATGGTTGTTCCATTTACTGTAAAACTATTTGGAATAAACGTTGTACCATCTGGAATTAAATCTGTAAAAATAACATTGTTTGCGGTAGTGTTACCGGAATTAGTAATGGTAGAAGTGAAAGTAAGTGTATCTCCAATAGTAGCGAATGTTGAATTGACAGTTTTATTTATAGATAGAGTAGCATCAATAATTGGAGTAACCGTTGTGTTTGTAATTGTACTACTAACAGCAGGTGATTGGTTTGGATTCACGGTATATTCATAATTTACAAGAGCATTATTTGTTAATGTGCCACTAGGTGGTATGGCTAAAATTTGTGCTTGAAAAGTAATGAATACAGTATCTCCTGGTGAAATATCTGCTAAGTGAACACCAAGTGATGGATCTAATCCTGGTTGTGGAACATTATCGATAGTTACGGAGTTTTGGATAAATGACGCTCCTGCACCAAGTCCATCCGTCAAAACAGTTGCACTAGCAGGGATATTACCTGTATTTGTTACTGCAATCGTATAGGTGACGATATCTCCAATTGCAGCTGTCGGTGTATTCACTGACTTAGTAGCGACGATTGTAGCGTTATTAATTTGAGTTGTTATTACGTTACTTAACGCATTGGCGGATGTTGGAGGTAAGTTAGGATTTACGACATATTCGTATGCTGTATTACTTTGATTAGGGATTGGGTTCGGATTCGGGATGGAAATTACTTGCACTTGGTACGAAATTATCGTATTTGCATTCGGATTTATTGGATCAATTGCTATTCCATTCGATGGATTTACATTAGGCAGTATATTCCCATTTACTGTTACACTATTAGGAATAAACGATGTCCCGCTTGGAATTAAATCTGTAAATATCACGTTTGATGCAAGTGTGTTCCCGTTATTCGCTAAAGTAGTTGTGTACGTAATAATATCATTTACGTTCGCAAACTGTTTATCTGCAGATTTTGCAGAGGTAATCGTAGCGTTATTAATAGTTGTCAGTACAGTGTTAGAAGCTACCATTTGCATTACAGCTGGTTTAGATGGGTCATATGTGTATTGGAAAGTAGTGCCTGATTGATTCGTAATTGGATTTACCGCAGGAATAGTTGGTACAAAAACCTGGAATGCAACAGTACGTGATGAATTCGCTCCTATCGTACCAATTAAAATGCCGTTAGCAGGATTTGCATTAGCTATAGGGACACCGTTAATCGTTACAGTATTAGGAAGGAAGATAGTACCAGCTGGAATGATATCTGTAAACATTACATTGGAGGCAGGGATATTGCCGTTATTAGTTAAAATCGTTGCATAAGTTATGACATCTCCAACATCAGCGAAATTTGTGCTCGTTAGTTTCGTAGCAACAATATTAGCAGTATTAATTTGTGTAGTTACTATATTACTAGTAGCGTTTCTAACAACAGCAGGTAAAATTGGATCTGCGATAAAGCTATATTGAAGTGCAGCTCTGTTTTGAACTGGATTTGGTGAAGGTAAACTATTTGCACTAATTTGGAAAACAATCGTTGTAATGCCGCCTGCTGGAATAGTACCAACTTGAAGACCAACACTTGGATCTGCACCTAACTGTAAAGCACCGCCTATAAAAATACTATTTGGTACGAGAGTCGTACCAGGAGGGAGTATATCGGTAACGACTACATTATTTGCTGAAGTATTTCCAGGGTTAGCTAGGGCAATTGTGTATGTGATCGGTTGCCCAACATCTGCAATAGTTAAATCTACCTGTTTGACAATAACTACATTTGCTAAGTTGATTTGTGTACTTACAGTGTTACTTAAAGATGTTTCTATAGTTGGCGGGTCGCCCGGATTTAAAATAAAACTATATTGTGTACTAGATGAATTTATTGTTGGGTTTTGTGTTGGGAAAGAGGTGACAGTTACTTGATAAGAGACGGTAAGTGAGCCGTTAGCAGGAATGGAAGGTAACGGGACACCGACATTTGGATCGGCGTTATTTTGGAGTACACCATTAATAAGGAAAGTGTTTGGAATAAAGGTAGTACCATCTGGATTTGTATCTACAAAAGTCGGATTATCAGCAGTAACACTTCCTGCATTCATTAAAAGAATAGTATAAGTTAATACATCTCCAACAGTAGCGAACGCTCGATCCACTGTTTTGGTTGAAATGACATTTGCATCGTTTACTTGAGTAAATGTAGTGGTTGAAGTAGTGTTCTTACTTACAGGTGAAGCGTTTGGATCAACGATAAAGTTATAGGAAATGGAAGCGTTATTTGAAATAGGATTTGGGTTTGGAATGCTAGTTATTACTACTTGGAATGAAGCTGTAATTGTAGTATTAGCATTGATGCTACCAATATTGATGTTAGCTGGTGTAACGCCTGGTTGAGCAACATTGTTAACTATAACACTGTCTGGCACAAAGGAAGTACCATTCGCAATTGAATCGGATAGTAATACATTGTTCGCTGTAACATTTCCATTGTTTGTAAGAGAAAAAGTGTAAGTTAAAATATCGCCAACTTCCGCAAATGTTTTATCTACAGATTTAGTAGCTTGAAGGTTGGCTAGTCTAATTGTTGATGTAACAGAATTAGAATTTGCTGTTTTTGAAGTTGGTGGCAGACTTGGATTTACAGTATATAGATAAGAAGCGAAAGCATTATTAATGATAGGGTTTTGGGCGGTAATATTGATGACTGTTACTTGGAAAGCAAGGGTAAAAGTAGCTCCGGCAGGAATTGTGCCGATAGGTAAAGCAACGAGAGAATCTACATTTTGCAAAACTCCGTTTAGTGTTACAGTACCAGGAGTCAATATCGTTCCATTTGGAAGTGGATCTGTTAGTTGTACGTTAGTTGTAGCTGTATTTCCACTGTTTGTAATAAGGATTGTATAACTTATCGTTTCGCCAATTGTGGCGAATTGTTTGTTTGTTGATTTTGTTAATGTTACATTCGCATTGTTAATTTGAGTAGAAACGAGATTAGAAGAAATATTTTTCGTAACGGGTGATTGACTAGGATTGACGGTGTATTGGTAAGAAGCACTTGATCCGTTAGATACGACATTTGACGCGGGTATTGTATTTACTACTACTTGAAATGAAATATTTTTTGTTGTGCCAGCTGGGATTGATCCAATGTTCACACCGTTAGCGGGATTTGAGCCCACCTGTGTCGTGCCATCAATTGTTAAACTGTTTAGAACAAAAGTTGTGCCAGTGGGAATGACATCTGTAAAAATAACATTGTTCGCATTCGTATTACCTGTACCTGTAAAGGAAACGGTGTACGTTAGTGTATCACCAATATCTGCATAGTTTTTATCTACTGCTTTCGTCATTGTTACAATAGCATTATTCACTTGAGTGGATACAATATTCGTCGTATCAGTACCGCTTACTGCCGGTTGATTTGGCACAGGAGTATATTGATATGTTGTTGTACCACTATTTAATATTGGATTTGTTTGGGGGATAGATGGAACGAATACTTGGAATGAAATAGTGGTAGTAGAATTTGCAGCAATAGATCCAATTGCTATACCAGTAGCAGGATTTGCTCCTGCTTGAGTAACCCCGTTAACAGTTACACTCCCTGGAATGAAAGTAGTCCCGCTTGGAATTGGATCTGTATATATAACGTTCGTTGCAGTGATATTTCCTATATTAGCTAAGGCAATACTGTAAGTTAACGTTTCGCCAATATCGGTAAAAATTTTGTTAACTGATTTTGTACCATTAATATCTGCGAGGTTAATTTGTGTTCCGGCAGAGTTGCTTGTTGCAAGACCATTAAAGGTTGTTCCTCCAGCAATTGGTGTATATTGAAATGTAATATTAGCAGTGTTAGAAATCGGATTTGGGTTTGGAAGAGAGACTACAGTCGCTTGGAAAGTTACTGTACGAGAAGCACTGTTATTAATTGTTCCAAGAGATATACCAGCAGCAGGATTTGCATTTGTTTGTGGTACGTTATCTACCGTTACAGTGCCAGGTATAAAGGAAGTACCGGTAGGAAGATTATCTATAAAAATAACGTTGTTGGCGGGAAGAAGCCCGGTATTAGGGATAGTAACGGTATAAGTGAGGACATCTCCAATTGCAGCGACGCTTTTATTCACGCTTTTCGTTGCTTGTATGTTAGGTGAATTTATGTTGATTTGTAAACCGACTGTATTTAACATATATGCGTCTCCGTTAGTTGTTAAACGGATTGCGGCGGATACTTGAGAGTTTGTTAAATAAGGAGAAATATCAATAGAAGTAATGTCCCAACCTTGCCTTCCTGCAGAGATATTTGTACTTGTAGAAGCGCTTTGATTTCGTGTTCCGAATGTCCCCGTTGTATCCAAATTTCCGGCGGCATTATTAACTTGAGAACCGAAGAAATTACTTACAGCATTATTTGGCCCAGATAATGCATTTAATGAACTGAAATTTGGTCCAAATAATGCTTGATCCCCAGTTAAATCAGCATCCCCTTCAGTAGAACTTAAAAATAATCTACCGCTTACAGGTCCTCCTGAAGGTGTTAAAAATCCTGAGACTGATACATCGGCACTACCAGTTTCTACAGAAACACGGTTACCAGCTACATAAATTGTTAAATTTCTTGCGGGTAAGGAACCGTTTTGATAAGCGACAATGAGCGTCCATCCAGAAGAATTGATAGCCCCGTTAGAAGCATCTAAAGGGTCAACAAGTCCAGGGACAGAGCCAGTTGTATAAGAGCCGGATCCTCCAGCTTGAACGAGGGATGTTACATCTGCGGACCGTGTATAGAATCCAAATGTGACAGATCCAGAAACGAAAGTTTGATTTGAAGCTGTAACAGCTGAAGGGGGAATTGAGTATGTTGACACAGGTGTTGTAAAAGAAACGGGGTTTCCTAATAAACTCGTAATGTTTTGATCACGAGATAAATAGTTTCCTCCCCAAACAAGTTCTGCGTAAAGGATAGTACTACCAGCAGGGATATTCAAAATAGCGGTAGAACTATTTTGTGTATAGTTTAATGTTGTACCAGCAGGAAAAGTAGTTACTTGTAAAGCAGTATTCGTAGTTACGAATGCACCAATTGCCCCGATTGTACCAGCACGGTTTTGATTACTAATTTTACTTAAGCCGAGAGTGTTTCCTGTAATAGCGAGTGCGCCGTTAGTGGTGGTAGAAAATCGATTTGTAATGGGCATGTTGTCACCTCATTTATATTATAGTCTTGGTCAAAATAGGATATGTGTGTGACAGATAAAGGGAAACATGTACAAGTTGATTTGGAAAGAATGATTCAAATGTCTAGATAAGGAGATGGAGAATGATTGAATTGGAAATGAGGGTAGAACGTCTTAGGCAAGAAGAAATAGAGGACATTGTAGCGTTATCTGCTTATATTGGTTGGGATTATAATAGAGAAGAAGTTGAAACGATTTTTAACTCAGGTATTGTATATGGCGTATGGAATGAGAGAAAAAAACTTATTGCAAGCGCTGCAATTATATTATACGGAGAGGCGTTAGCGTCAATAGGAATGGTGATTGTACATCCGGATTATAAGGGAAGAGGGATTGGAAAGGCGATAACGAATTTATGCATTAAGAGCGTATCGGTTCAAACTCCCATTATGCTTATTGCTACGGATGAGGGAAAGCCTCTATATGAAAAATTAGGATTTAGAGCAGTAAGCTATGTTTCTAAATACATATGTAACTCGTACAATGGGAATGATTATTGTGTAGGAAATGAAGATTATATGATGAATTATGAAGAGTGTGATTTAGAAGAAATAATAAAATTAGATGAGTATGCGTTTGGAACAAATAGAGAAGAGTTCTTAACGAAAAGAATTATGCAAAGTGAACAGTGTATTGTTGTAAAGGATAAGGAACAAAATGTATTAGGTTACGGTTTAAGTATACAAACACCAGAAAATAAAATAATAGGACCAGTCGTTGCAAGAAATGATGCGATGGCAATGAAGATTGTACATTATTTAGCAAGAGAGTATCATGGTAAATTAAGAATTGATGTACCAGAAGGAAAGAAAGATTTCATGAAAGAATTAGAGATTACTGGTTTTAAAAAGGTTAATACACCACCAATTATGATGAAAAATAGCGATAAATTATTAAAAAGGAATAATGAGCTATATAGTATTGCGGCACAAATTTTTGGATAAAAAAGAATCCTTCTGAACGAAGGATTCTTTTTCGTTAATCACGATATTGGTCGTGAGTTGGCTGAAAGAGATCTTCCTCGATATCTCTCACCATAGAAAAATGATCAACATTATAATGACCGTGTAGAGTTTTATTATGATGACCAATAATTTGCTCTGCAGACAATACGTCAGAATCAGTTGTGGAATGACCATTTTTAATTAATGTAACGTCAAATCCTTGTACAGTAGCTGTTCTAACTGCGGTGTCAATGCAATGTTCTGTTTTACATCCACCTATAACAATATGATTAATTTTTTCTTCTTTTAAAAGTTCAAGTAAAGAAGTGCCATAGAATGAATTTGTTGCTGCTTTATTAATAAGGATTGCAGACTGAGGTACTTTAATTTGATTATGTACTTCAAATCCCACGCCGCTACCAGAAGCGACATCAATATCTCTTACGAAAACAATAAGGGCATTTGAATCTATTGCTTTCTGTACGGCTGTATTTAGTGTAGATAATAGCTCGGTTTTACGAAAAACTTCATTTTCTTGTTTATTTCCATCAATTAATTCTTGCTGAGCATCGATAATTAATAGTGCTTGTTTCATTCGATATCCCCTTTAATATAAAATAAATTCCACTTTACATATTCTTTTATATTGTAAGGAAATCCTCTATTGTCTACTCCGTAGACAATAGATTTACAAAGTTGTCAAATAAATTTCATTCTCATAGCGTGTAAAAACATGTATGATAAGAGATGGAGAATTTTTGAGTAGGTGGGAATATCATGCAAACAGTAGAAGATTATCTTTCATTCTTACATACGAAAGGATTTAAATTATCAGAGGAAGCACAAGGGTTTATTATGTTCGGACAAGGATACACCGGTGCGTCTGATGGAATTGTGAATGCAGCAATAGAAGCGACGATTAAGCATCAATTCCAGTTTGATGGTAGTTATTTTGTTGCGCTATTAGAACGATTGAAAGAAGAAGAAATTACAGATAAAAAAAGCGCTAAGGCTTTTATGCGGAAGTTACAAGCGTAACTTCACGCAGCCCGCGCTTCTTTTTTTGTTTTGGAAGGTAGTTCAACAAAAACCATACCTAGGAAAATACATAGACATCCGATAATGGCAGAAATAGAAAGCTGTTCATTTGCAACGAGAACACCTGTTAAGGCAGCAAAAACGGGCTCCATTGCGAAAATAATTGCTACTCTCGTTGGAGACGTATGTTTTTGTGCCGATGTTTGAATGAAAAAAGCAATGGATGTCGCGAATAGAGAAGTTAGAAATAGAGCAAATAAAAAGGAAGAATTCGTCCATAGTGCTACTGAAAATAATTTTTCCCAATCTTCAAACAAAAAGGCGCAAATAGAAGAAAACATACCGACAGCTAATACTTGCGACGTGCTTAACAATAAAGGTGATATTTTCTTAGAAAAGAAGCCGTTAACAAGAATATGGGCAGCGAAAGCAACTGCACAACCGAGAACGAGTATATCTCCAATGTTTAATTGAAAAGAATCACCAGCCGTTAATAAGTATAAACCCGCTGTTGCTACAGCAATACCAAGTACGATAAAAATGGTAGCTTTTTGTTTTAAAAAGATAAAAGATAAAATTGGTACCATAACGATACTAAGCCCTGTTAAGAAACCAGCTTTTGAAGAAGTTGTATAAAGTAAGCCGAATGTTTGTAATACATAGCCAACACATAAAAAGAATCCAACGATTAATCCAGCGAGACTACTCTGTTTTATATCTTGTTTTGAAGATTTTTTTGAGAAAATCATTTGAACGAATAATAAAATAATTCCAGCGAATAAAAAGCGAATACCATTAAAAGTAAATGGACCAACGAAAGACATAGCATTTTGAACGACAACAAACGTAGCTCCCCAAATAAAAGAGACAAATAATAAAGCAAGAGGAGCAATCCAATCTTTTTTCACACTCATACCCCCGTTAATTTTGTAAGATAGCTTTTCTAGCTAATTCATCAGCGACTTTATTTTGACTACTTGGAATCCACTTAATAAAAAAGAGATCGAAACTTTTTATGTACTGCAGTGCTTCCTCTAATAGTGGTGCAAACATTTTACTTTTTGCGTATTCTTTTTCAACAGCTCGCTCGACAAGTTGCGAATCTGTACGAAAAGAGACAATGTTATAATTATGCTCCATGCAATATTTTAATGCTGCAAGTAAAGCGTGGTATTCTGCTTCATGATTGGACATTGTCCCAAGGGGCAGTGATAATTGTACAGCTGGTTGAACCCCTTTAATAAACACGCCTGCACCAGAAGGACCAGGATTTCCTTTTGATGCACCATCAATATATACTTCAATCAAAATGAGAAACCTCCAAATTATAAGATTATCCCCTACTTATATGTTTCCTTGAAGTAGGGGATAGAGTACTTAGCCGATTGTAAGACTATAACGACATGTAAATGTTTCATTCGCTTGTAAAGATTGAATTCCTTTTTTTTCCTTAAAATCTTTTGCTGGATTTATTTCATCAGCAATCCCGTACCAAGGTTCAATACATAAGAAAGGTGCGTTCTCGCCTGGTGTCCATACGCCGACAAATGGGAAGCCGTCAAATTCTACTTTTACAAATTTATTATGTTTATGAGAACGAATAGAGATTTCATTCGTATTCATATTTTCAAAAATAAGCGCATCATTTTTGAATAAATCGTATGTAAGTGGTAATTCATTCGTATTTTCAGCGATTAATTGCTTTTTACTTGAAAGGTAAGGTCCTTCTAATACGTTTGTTTCTAAGCGTTCAGAACCATTAAATGATAAATGATAATCTGTAAATGATTCGCCCTCTAATAAGGGGAAGTTGAAACCAGGGTGTGCTCCGATTGAGAAGAACATCTCTTTTGAAGTAGGATTATTTACTTCATATGTAACATGTATATTTTGTTCGTCTACTTCATAAGAAACGAGTAATTCGAATTCGTATGGGTATTTTTTTAATGTTTCTTCATTACTAGTAACAATATAAGTGATATTCGTTTCACTTTGTTCTTTTACAGAAAATATAAGATCACGAGCGAAGCCGTGTTGTGTTAAAGAATATGGTTTACCATCTACGTAGTATGTATTATCTACTAATCGGCCGACAATTGGGAATAAAATTGGTGCGCGGCGTCCCCAATAAGTAGAATCGCCTTGCCATAAGTATTCAGTGTTATCTGCTTTTAAGCGAACGCTTTGTAATTCTGCACCTTTGTCAGAAATGGAAACGATCACTTTTTCATTTTGAATTGTTGCTGTCATGAAGTGAAACCTCCTAAATCTTTCATATGTTTTATTATACGTTGTCCAAAAGAAAAAAGGTAGTAAATGATAGGAATCTATTGACGAAAGAGTGGCTACCACGTAAAATATAATCTTGTTGCTTAAAAACGAATAACGTGGTTCGAAACCATCCCACGTAAAAAAACTAAGGAGATTTTGTCATGAATATAAGAACATTAGTCGGTAATGGTATTTTAGCTGCATTATATATTGCTGTTTCTATGCTTATTCAGCCATTTGGCTTTACGAATGTACAGTTTCGTATTTCAGAGATGTTTAATCATCTCGTTGTCTTCAATAAGAAAGCAATTTACGGTATTGTATTAGGTGTATTTTTAACGAATCTCTTTTTCTCACCTATGATCGCTTATGATTTAGTATTTGGAGTAGGGCAATCAATTCTTGCACTACTTGCAACTATTATTTCTATGCGCTTTATTAAAGGTGTTTGGGCTCGTATGATTTTTAATACAGTTATCTTTACAATTACAATGTTTATGATAGCAATTGAACTTCATCTTGCATTTGATTTACCATTTATGTTGACTTGGTTAACATGTGCAGTCGGTGAATTTGTTGTCATGGCGATTGGTATGCCTGTAATGTACTGGATTAATAAGCGAGTACAATTTGAAAGATTTATGTAATAGATGAAAGAGCCGTCCTTATATAGGAGGGCTCTTTTTGTATGTGATTATATTGAATATAATACTGTGACTCTTGATAAAATATAATAAAATAAATATAAGAAGTCTTATATAAGGGGAATCTAGTATGAAATATAAAATTCATTGGTTGTACAAAACGAAGCGTGGTTTACAAACTGAATTAACAACAGATTATATGAACATAGAAGAAGTACTTCAATTTGCAGAGGATTTTGAGAAAACAGGAAGGGCGAAAGAACTGTTATTTTTCGATGAAATGGATGCGGAATGGTCATTAAAAGAAATGAAAAAACTGAGTAAGCAAGTGGAGGAAGATCCCCGAGAAATTCAAGTTTATTTTGATGGTGGTTATGATGTACAGACGAAAGAAGCTGGGGTTGGTATATGTGTGTACTATAAAAAAGGAAATACAAATTACCGAATTCGTCGCAATGCATACATAGAAGGCATATATGATAATAACGAAGCGGAGTATGCAGCATTATTATACGGGATGAATACACTCGAGGAATTAGGAATTAAATATGAACCGGTTACACTTCGGGGGGATTCTCAAGTTGTACTGCAGCAATTAGCTGGTGAATGGCCTTGCTATGATGAACATTTAAATCATTACTTAGATCAAATTGAACAAAAAGCGAAGCAAATGAAATTAGAGCTTGTTTGTGAACCGATATCTAGAAAACAAAATAAAGAGGCGCATCAATTAGCAACGCAAGCATTAGAGGGGACGGTAATTGACAGTCATAAAGAAATAACCGAATAGAGAGGTGCCAAGGTGAAGAAAAAGCAACTCATTACAGAGGTAAATGACTTATTAGAGACGTATTGCGAAGGGTGTTTCCTGCAGGAACATAATCGGAAAAATCATAGTAAATACTATGCCCATTCTTTTTGTATACGGCAATGTACGGTTGGAGAGAAGTTGAAAAAGTATGGAGAGCAATTGTCATAAAAAACATCCAGAGAATTTTCTCTGGATGTTTTTTTAATGTTTTGCTTCGTGTAATTGATGCTCACATTTACTTAATTTTTTTTCTTCATTCATGAGAAATGGCTCATCTAAATCTGTCGCAACGGATTTCATAATTTCTAGCTGAGAACGAGCCGCTTCTACTGCAGTAGTGGCATGCTCTAATGTGTCCGGATCCATTGAGATGGTTGCAGAACCTACCATTTTTTGTGCAGTTTCTACACGGAATTTTACTTCTTCAAAATCATTTACATGTGAACCCATTGTTATTGCCTCCTTTGTATTTTGCGCATTTCACATAGTTTTTGCTCTGTAAAAGGGAAATATACAAAGGAATAACAAAGGAGGTTACCAAGTTAGGTAACCTCCTGTCGTATGCTGTATTAAAGTTTTACTACGTTAGCAGCTTGAGGTCCACGGTTTCCTTCAGTAATGTCGAAAGATACTTCTTGACCTTCCTCTAAAGCTTTGTAGCCGTCACCTTGAATAGCAGAGAAATGTACGAATACATCATCAGAGCCGTCCATTTCGATAAATCCAAAACCTTTTTCATTGTTAAACCATTTTACTTTTCCTTGCATGTTACAATTCCTCCTAAAAAACGATTACTTTTTTCATTTAGTGAAATTCATTGAAAAGAAAATATATTTTAAAAATGCTATATTCTAGAATATTCTGCTAAATGATTAATTTAAATATACACGTATTGGTAGAATTTAGTCAAGTAAGCGGTTTTATTTTTTGTATTTTTAAATAACTTTCCGCTCAAATTTTTAATAAGGTATAGGACAAGCCGCGTATGTAATATTCTTAAATGAAAGCTGTACATAATGAGGTGAAAGAATGAATGAGTCTTATTTATTAGATAATGAAGGAATGAAAAATAGAGTCGACATACCGAATTGGGTTGCAAAAGAATTTCATGATTTTTCGAATGTCGTGCTAGAACCAACTTTTCCGTGTTATTTCGGTTTAACAGCTTTGAAAAAGAATGAACTTCGTTATTCATTTCTCTCTCATAATGATTGGGGGCATTTACCTAATACAATGTTATCTTTTTTGGAGTTAATGAAAGAACGGCCAATTGTAAGAAGAGGATTTTTTCTTTTTGTAGAACCGGAATGTGAAGAGAAATCAATCGAATATTATCGAGATTATTTTTGGAACGTACTACAATATTTACATGAAAACGATGATCAAACATGGCCGCAACAAATTCCAACAGATCCAGATCATTATTTATGGGAATTTTCATTTGGTGGTGAACCGATATTTGCGTTTGGAAATGCACCGGCTTATAAACAGCGAAAGACTAGGCATTTAGGAAATTCTCTCGTTATTGGATTCCAGCCACGAACTATTTTCGAGGGTTTAGAAGGAGATCGTCCTAAAGGCTCATATTCGAGACAAATGGTTCGTGAGCGAGTTGAAAAGTGGGATCAGCTACCGAAGCATCCTAACATTAGTCACTATGGCGATCCTGACCATCGTGAATGGAAGCAATATTTTATTGGAGATGATATAGAACCGATTAAAGGTAAATGTCCTTTTCATCATAGGATAGTGAAATAAGAGCCATCAACTGGATGGCTCTTTTGTATATTTTGGATAAAAAAGGGTATTGTATTAGTGAATAATTTTTATGAAAGCTAGTCTATTTTCTATATTTGCATCATTACTTAATAGTAAAAGAAGTAGAAAGGATAGAGAGATGTTTGGAGCAATTATACAACAAATAGTATTGGGTATTTCATTAGCTGCACCGGTAGGTCCAATTAATATTGAAATGTTGAAACGTGGAATTGAACGTGGATTTTGGCATGCGTGGATTGTTGGAATCGGAGGAATGACTGCTGATATTTTGTTTATGCTTCTTATTTATTTTGGTTTATCTTCTGTGTTTATGTATACATATGTACAAGCTTTTATGTACTGCACTGGGTTTTTCCTGTTATTTTATTTAGGATTTCAAAGTGTAAAACAAGGAATCTCCCACTCGAATATGGAATATAACAAAGAAGAGGTAGGTGGACTTAAACAATCCTTTATGGCGGGATTTTTAATTGCGATATCCAACCCATTAAATCTTGTTTTTTGGTTTGGCATATACGGAAGTACACTTAGCTCATTGCTTACAAAGGTAACGAAACAAGAAGCTTTTTTGTACAGTCTTTGCATTATTATTGGTATTATTTTGTGGAACTTAAATATTGCTTTTTCTGTACATTTTGGAAGAACTTTATTAAAACCAAAAGCACTTGGCTATATTACAGCCGGAGCAGGTATTATTTTAGTAGGATATTCTATCCATTTTGCATACAAAGCTTTACAGTTGTTCACATAAGATTGAAGGGGAGATTTTTATGTATCGAACCACTATTGACGGAAAAGAAATT
>Ga0209130_1000527_pt1 | contig 38572 bp, 32 predicted proteins | sample AraplaMF_Cvi_mLB_FD_184264 | JGI IMG/M metagenome (GOLD analysis project Ga0209130, IMG submission 184264) | Arabidopsis root microbial communities from the University of North Carolina, USA - plate scrape MF_Cvi_mLB (SPAdes) (version 2) | ecosystem: Host-associated > Plants > Roots > Endosphere...
TCGAACATGGTCAGGCGCGGCCAGTAATACAGCACCGGGCCGAGGGCTAGTTTCAACATACTCATTTCCATTTGCGGTGATAGGCGCCCAGGGTGTGCTGCTGGCCTTCCGCCACGCGGTCCAGCGCGGCGCTCCAGCTTGGGTGGATGGCGAAGCGGCGCTTGCCGTCGCCGCAGGCGTCGATGGCAGAGCGCCAGGCTTGCGTCACCTGCGCCACGTAGGCGGGACTGCGCTGGCGGCCTTCGATCTTGATCGCCTTGACGCCCATTTGCACCAGCTGCGGCAGCAGCTCCATGGTGTTCAGGCTGGCCGGCTCCTCGATGGCGTAGTAGGTCTCGCCTTCCACTTCAAAGCGACCCTTGCACAGCGTGGGATAGCTGGCGTTTTCGTCCGGCTGGTAGCGATCGATCAGGACGCCATTCAGCCGCGATTCCAGGCCTTTCGGCGTCTGCTGCCAGCGCACAGCCTTGGCGGGCGAGCAGACGCCGGCCGTGTTCGGCGACTCGCCGGTAGCGTAGGACGACAAGGCGCAACGGCCCTCCACCATCACGCACAGGCTGCCAAAACCGAACACTTCGATTTCGGTCTTCACGTGGCGAATCAGGTGTTCTACCTGCTGCATCGACAGCACGCGCGGCAAAACGGCGCGCGAGATGCCGAACTGCTCGTGGTAGAAGTTGATCGCCTCGTAATTGGTGGCGGAGCCTTGCACGGACAGGTGCAGGCGCAAGCCAGGGTACTTGTTGCGGGCGTACTCCATCAGGCCCGGGTCCGCCAGGATGATGGCATCGATCCCAGCGCCGGCGGCGCGGTCGACTGCCTCGCGCCATAGCTGCCAGTTGGCCGCTTGCGGATAGGTGTTCAGCGCCAGCAGCACTTTGCGGCCGCGCTGGTGGGCATAACGGATGCCTTCCGCAATCGCGGCTTCGTCAAAATTCAAACCGGCGAAGTTGCGGGCATTGGTGGCGTCGCGGAAGCCGAGGTAGACGCTGTCGGCGCCATTATCGACAGCAGCTTTCAGCGCCGGCAGGCTGCCGGCGGGACAAACGAGTTCGATCATGCTTTGTTTCCCTGCAGGCGGCGCACGCCATTGACGAAGCGGGCCAGGGTGTCGGATTGTCCGCCGCGCGGCAGCATCGCTTCCACCAATTGGAAGCGGCCACGCTGCTGGACCGCGCTCTCCAGCGCTGCCGCCAGTTCGGCGCGGGTGGAAACGCGATAGCCGTCGCCGCCCAATGCCTGTGCCATGTCCGCAAAGCGCCAGTCGCTCAAGTCGCAGAAGCCGGATTGCGGCTGAAAGGCGCGCAGCATCTCCCAGCTGCAGTTGTTGAAGATGACAACGATGGGGTCCAGGCCATAGCGCTGGCAGTTGCCCAGCTCCCAGCCAGTCATCTGGAAGGCGCCATCGCCAACCAATACCAGCGGGCGCTCGCCGCCAGCCGCTTGCAGGCCGAAGGCAGCAGGCACGCCGTAACCCATGGTGGCGTAGTAGCCGGGAGCCAACAGGTCGGTGTGTTCGATATCCAATGCGGTGAACAGGCAGTCGCCAATGTCGGAGGCGATCGCCATGCGGCCGTGCTTGCGCATCATGTCGTTGATGGCGCTGGCCACGTCGCGCGGCACCAGCAGGTTGTCATCCGCCGGCAGGTCGCAGGGATAGGCAGTGCGTTCACCGCGCAGGGCGGCGTCGGCGCGCAGCGGCTTGGCGCGGGCCAGCAGGCCGTCCACCAGGGCTTCCAGTGGAATGTCGTGGTAGGTATGGTAGCCGAGGGTGACGTCGCCATCCAGCGCCAGCATGCACTTGCGCAGGTCGATGCGTTCGCGCTGCACGCCGAAGTTGGTATCGGACAGGATCACGCCCAGCATCAGCAGGGCATCCGATCCTTCCACGGCTTCAGTCACTTCCGGTGCGCCGGCCACGCCGAGGTAGGTACCGAGCAGCGGCGCCTCCGGTTCGCTGGCCAGCAGGCCGCGGCCCATGAAGCAGGTCACCACAGGCACCTGCAGCCTGGCGGCGAGCTGCGCCACTTTGCTCTCCAGGCCAAAGCGGCGGATTTCAATATCGACCATCAACACCGGGCGCGCGGCGCGTTCGAGGCGGGCCAGCACTTCTTCCACGCAGGCCGCCAATGCATCGGTATCATGGACCGGTGACGGCAAGCGATACACCCGCGCGCATGGCGCATGCACCATATCGCGTGGCAGCTCTATGTAAACCGGGCGCGAATGCGTGAGCGCGCTGCGCAGAACACGGGCGATATCTTCCGGTGCGCGCTGCGGATCGTCCAGCACGCACTGGTCGCAGGTGATTTCGCGGAAGATCGCCATCTGTGAATCCAGGTGCTTGACCTGGTGGTGCAGCAGGAAGCCGTTGCGTCGTTCATTGCTGCCCGGCGCGCCGGAGATCACCACCATCGGCACCTTTTCAGCGTAAGCGCCCGCGACGGCGTTGACCATATTGAGTGCCCCCGCACCATAGGTCACCGCCGCCACGCTTATGCGCCCGTGATAGCGTGCCGCCCCATCGGCTGCAAAGCCTACGCCCGGCTCGTGGCTCAGCGTGTAAAGGGGCAGGACGCCGGATTTCTCAATTTGTTCGAAGAAGGCAAGGACGAAGTCTCCAGGGATGCCAAAGACTTCACGCGCGCCGTGATCAGCCAGCGCGTGCAAGAGTGAGTTTGCGAGATTCATAGCCGGCATCTTGCGCGGGCGCGACTGAAAAATCCTTGAGCCAGGTCAAGGATTCCCCATTCGGCCGCCCGCCCTTCCTTGTCAGGCAGCCTTGACCAGCGCGGCCAGCATCACTTCCAGCGTCTTGTCATGGCGCTTGATCGGCGGGATGTCGCGTTCGATGCCGAGCAGCTGGTACACCGCCATCTGTGCCGCGCGGACCGAGTATTCGACCGTGAACACCACGTCATCCGGCACTTCGACAAACTGGCTGACCAGGGCCAGGTTGCGCGAGCCGGGCGGCACGGGCAGCGGGCGGTCACTGTAATGGCGCGGCATGAACATGCTGGTGATGTAAGGCATGCGGCATGGAATGCAGTTGGCTTGTGCAAACACCTCAGGCTCGAAGTTCAGGTGCCCTGCCAGCTCGCGCAGGATTTCCTCGCCGGTGCAATCGGCCATCGGCTTGGCGACGAAGTTGCCGACGCGGTCCGGGTGCAGGGCATAACCCCAGAAAACTTTTACGTCAGCCGGCTGGTTGGCGAAGTGCGGCTGGTGCGCCAGCACGACGGACATCAGCCAGTTCGAATCCTTGAAGGTCACCAGCCCGCCGGTACCGGCGACGTTGCCGCTGAACGCTTCCATCTGGTCAAAGAAGGCCGTGTCGTGCAGCGTGACCGTGAACGATTCCCACCATGATTGCTGGATGTTGCGGTTGAACGCGGCGGGATTGCCAAGTTCCGGGCGGCCCTCCGCCAGGCGCTCCCACAGCTTCCAGCCGCCGCTCTGGTGACGGTCGAGCCGAGGCGGCGCAGCAGACATGCTGCCGAAGCTGGCAGCATCGGTCATCGAGCCATTCTGGAAGAACACCAGGTCGTCAGGCGCCATCGGCAGCAATTCGCGTTGCCCATCGCGTTCAAGCTCGATCGCATGGACCAGCAGTTCGTCCTTGGCATCAGCCAGCTTGATGTCGGTCACTGTGCAGCCAGTTTCAATGCGCACGCCCTGCTGCGTCAGCCATGCCTGCAACGGGCGCACGAATGAGTCATACTGGTTATACACGGTGCGCTTGACGCCAGCCAGCGTTTCGATGCGCGAAAACTCCTTCATGAAGCGATGCAGGTAACGCTTGAATTCCACGGCGCTGTGCCACGGCTGGAATGCAAAAGTCGTGGCCCACATGTACCAGAACGGCGTCTCAAAGAATTCAGGAGACAGGTGATCGGTGATAGGGGAGTTGCCCAAGGCTGCTTCATCCGCCTCGTGCAGCTTGAGCAGCTCCATCCGGTCGCGCAGGCTGAAGCCCATCGAAGTCACGTCCACCTTATGGCGATTGCGGTCGACCAGGCGCGCCTGCGAATGCGATTTGTGCAGTTCGTTGAAGGCGAGCGTTTCATCCAGCACCGTCTGGCCGGGATGGACAAGGGACGGAATCGTCGCAAACAAGTCCCAGGTGCACTCGTAATTGTCGGTCGTCAGCATGCGGCCGCCGCGCAGGCGGTAGCCATCCTTCGCATTGCCTGCGCCATCCAGGCTGCCACCGGCCACGCCGAGCGATTCGTAAATATGAATCTGGTCACCGCGCATTTTCCCATCGCGGATCATGAAAGCCGCTGCCGCCAGGTTGCCAATGCCGGCACCGACCATATACGCCTGTTTTTCTTTTCCCATTTCGTTACTCCTTGGTTGGTTCGGGAGTAACTATAGGTTTTCGTAAGGCCGCTTGACTTTGATTTGGGTCAAGAACACGCCAATCGTCATGCTTTGAATGTGACCCAGGGGCGGAACCGTGCGACGGCCTTGATCAAGCCGGCCTCCTCCTGGGCGGTAATTACAGGCCCGATTGGCTTGTAGGCACTCGGCGCTTCTTCAACACGCCTTTCTTCGCGCAAGGTTACGCATTGCCACGATTGCTCGCCTGGTGCGCCAGTCGGGCACAGGGCGCGAGTTTCCTGCCTGCGCAGCCGGCGTCCGGCGCCGTGACTGCACGACCATAGCCAGTCGGCATGGCCAAGGCCCGTCGCGAGAAAGGAGCTGTCTCCCATCGAGCCTGGTATCAAGGCGAACTGTCCATCATGCGCCGGTGTGGCACCCTTACGATGGATGTTCATGCCTTGCTCGGCCAGCACGACGTTATGCGGTACATCGACGACCAGCCGCGAAGCGGACGCGCCAACGATTGCTTCCAGGTCTTTGCGGACCAGCTCCGCCAGCACGAGTCGGTTAACCCACGCATAGCGCGCCGCTACACCCATCGCCTCGAGATACTCCAATGCGAGTGGCCCACAAAGGCCATGCAAACCACTTTCCGGATGGCGTATGCCAGCTGGCCATTCAGCCCGGGCCCGGTCCATCCACGCTTGGCCTACGAAAAATCCGAGGTCACGCGAGCCGCTGTGAATCATCACGACCACGTCACCAGCCTTGAGGCCGGCGCGATAGGCCGCGTGGCGATCCAGCACTTCTTCGACAATCTGGATTTCGACGAAGTGGTTCCCGCCGCCGGGCGTGCCGAGATTGGGGTCACGGAATACTGCGTGGCGCTGGCCGATGTACGCCTCCGGCGCATGCTTTGAGGAGCCGCGAAAACTATGCAGCCCAATGCAGCGTGCAAGTTCATCCTGCAGGCGAGTGTGATTCATTTCGCTCCACAAACCGTCGCGAGGGATCTCGTGAAGGAATGCTTCGGGGCCGAAATCGAAAAGGGCGCGGAAGGCGGCCGTACTTGCAGGCACGTCGCGGCCATTATCGAGCAGGCTGCGCGTCAGCCGTCCCAACAAGCGCTCCTTATGCGGTTCGAGCTGCTGCAGCGTGTGTCCCGTGGTGAGCAGGCGCATGCCGCAATTGATGTCGGTACCAATGGCGGCCGGGATGACGAAATCGCTGTCGGTTGCGACGATACTTCCCACCGGCGCGATGGAACCCGGGTGAAAATCGGGCGTGGCGCACGCTTTGCAGGCCCCGCGTTCATTGTCGTGACTTCGCACGGAGGCGAATTCAAGTAACTGGCGCACGGCCTTTTCTTCCAAGGGAAGGCTGGCCGGCAAAAGGATCTGCACCTGCGCCTTCTCATTATGGATATGGTACACACCATCGCGATAATTGACGACGATGCCGGAACGGGCAAAGGCCCGCTGAAGTCGAGTGTAATTGTTCATGGCTGCTACGGACGTAGTGAAAACCCGCGAAGTTCGCGGTTGACGTCCTCTCTTGCAGCAGCGCATTCAAGGAAGGAGAAACGGCCCTAGTCTAGCACGGTTTTACGCGGCAGTGGCGTGCGGTGCAGGAGTTGCGGCAGTCGGAATGGTTTGCTGGCGCAGCATGGCGTCGAAGTCGGCGGCGGGCAGCGGGCGGGCGAACAGGTAGCCCTGGCCGTAGTCGCAGCCGGCACCGGCCAGCAGGTCGCGCTGTTCGGTGGTTTCCACGCCTTCGGCGATCACGTTCAGGCCCAGCTTGTGCGCCATCACGATGATCGCGTCGGATAGGGCCATGTCGCTCGAGTCGGGTGCCAGATTGCGGGTAAAGCTGCGGTCGATTTTCAGGTAGTCGATGTCGAACTTCTTCAGGTACGACAGCGAGGAGTAGCCGGTGCCGAAGTCGTCCAGCGCGACCTGGATGCCGGCGTCGCGCAGTTGCAGCAGCTTGTCGGTGACGCTGGTGTTTGCGTCCAGCAGCAGGCCTTCCGTGATCTCCACCACGATGCTTTCGCCCGGCACGCCGAGCTGCTGCAGGTAGGCCAGCCAGTCCGCGTAGCTGGCGCGCTCGCGCTGGAATTCCATTGGCGACTGGTTCAGGCTGACCTGGAAACCGGGATGCACGTCCTCGCGCCAGCGCTTGACCCATTGCGCCGATTCGCGGAACACCCATTCGCCGATATCGACAATCAGGCCGCTCGATTCAGCCAGCGGAATGAATTCCAGCGGGCTGACCATGCCGCGCTGCGGATGTTCCCAGCGGATCAGGGCTTCGGCTTTGTGGATCTTGCCGGTCGGAAGATGCACGATGGGCTGGAAGTACAGCTTGAGCTGGTTGCCTTTCAGTGCGCCGCGCAAATCGTTGGTCAGGCGCATGCGGTTCAGCGCCGCCACCTGCAAGGCTGGGGTGAAATAGCTGAAGCGATTGCGGCCCGCGCCCTTGGCGGCGTACATGGCCTGGTCGGCATGCTTCAGCAAGTCGTCCATGTTGCCGGCATCGTCCGGGTAGATGGTGATGCCGATCGAGGCCGAAACGAAGGCTTGCTCCTGCCCCAGCTGGAAGGGCATGCGCAGGCTGTCGATGATGTGCTGGGCGATGTCCTCTACCCGGTCCACTTCCGACAGTTCCGGCAGGATCACGGTGAATTCGTCGCCGCCCAGGCGCGAGACGGTGTCCGACTGGCGCACGCAGGCGCCGATGCGGCGCGCCGCCTCCACCAGCAGCACGTCGCCCTGGTGGTGGCCCAGCGTGTCGTTGACTTCCTTGAAGTGGTCAAGGTCGATGAACAGGATGGCGATGCGGGTGCCGTCGCGGCGCGATTTCAGGATGTCGTGCTGCAGGCGATCGAGGAACATGCGCCGGTTCGGCAATTGCGTCAGCGTGTCGAAGTTGGCCTGCTGCCAGATCAGGGCTTCGGTTTCCTTTTTCTCGGTGATGTCTTCGATCATGCACAGGTGGTGCGGCTGGCTCTCCGTTCCCACTGCGTTGATCGAGGCTTCCACCCACACGATGCGGCCGTCTGGGCGTACCAGCCGCGTCTCCATTTTGAAGCCATTGATCTGCTGCGCCGCCAATTGCGCCATCTTTTCCTGTTCCGGCGCGACGTCTTCCGGGTGGCAGATTTCCAGCCAACGACAGTGGCGCATCTCTTGCGCCGAGCGGCCGGCAATTTCGGCAAATCGCGGATTGACGTCGCGGAACTGGCCGCCGCTTGAATCGATCAGGGCAATGCCCATCGGCGCCGCTTCGAACATGGTGCGGAAGCGCTGCTCGCCTTTGCGAATGGTTTCCTCGGCGCGCGTGCGCTCGCGCGTGAGCAGGGAGAAGTGAATCATGGCGCCCAGCACCAGCAGGCCAGCAGCTACGCCCAACACGCGGTACAGCCAGGTCAGGTCCGAACCGGGATCGGCGTTGTACAGGAAGCCGGACCAGGTGGCGCCTTTGGGCAGCATGCCCAGTTCCGTGTAGACGTCGGCGATGTGCTGCCAGCGGTCCGGGTTCATGTAGCCGATTTCCACCAGCACCGGCTGCACCAGCGGCACCATCTGGCGCGCTTCGTACAGCAGGTGCATGCGGTCATGCTGGCGCGAATACTTGTTGAGGATCAGGTCGACGATTTCTTCCTGGTGGCTCATGGCGTACTGCCAGCCGCGCATGCTGGCGGCGCGGAAGGCGCGCACGCGCTCCGGATGGTCCTTGATTTCGGCTTCGCTGGTGAACAGGTTGTCGCCGTAAAAGTCGATGCCGGCGGCGCGCGGACTGTAGATGTCGTAAGGGAAGCCAAGCCGGTCCAGGTAGTCCGGCTCATTGGTCACGTAGATCGACATGGCGTCGACCTTGCCCTTCACCAGGTCATCCGGATTGAAGCTGTGCTCCACGCGCACCAGCTGGTTATTGGTGATGCCTTCCTTGCGCAAGTAGGCCATGACTTCATCGGCCTGCGTCAGTTCGTCGGTCAGGGAGCCGATCATTACGCGCTTGCCGACGATGCTGCGGATGTCCGGCGCGGGGCCGGTCTGGCGCATCGCCAGCGCATACGGGGAATGCTGGAACACCACCGCCAGCACCACCAGCGGCTTGCCGGACAAGCGCGCCAGCAGCAGGCTGCTGCTCGCTACGCCGTATTGGGCGCGGCCATCGAGTACGGCGCGTTCGGGTTCATTGCCGTCGCTGCCTTCCAGCAGCTGCACATCGAGGCCGGCATCGCGGTAGTAGCCTTTTTCCAGCGCGGCGTAATAGCCGGCGAACTGGAACTGGTGGCTGTGCTTGAGCTGCAGCGTGACGCGTTCCTGCGCCTGCACCCAGGGTGCAGAAGTCGACAGCAACAGAAATATGAACAGGCCAGCCAGGAATTGGGGCACGTTTTCGTCCGGATACAAAGTTGGCAGAGTCTACAAGCCGATTGTATCCGCTTCGCCGCACGCAGCGCGCCGAAGTGTCGTATTCCTGCTGCAAAAACCTATGGATTTGCAGCAGGTGATAGCACGTTGGCGTATTACTTACGGCCTGGACGGCCGCCAGTCTTGGCCGGGGCGGCCTTGGGTTTGACTTTGATAGTGTCGAGGATGGATGGACGCGCCTTGGTTTCCACCGAAGCCCGCGCCGTCAGCGAACCGGTCAGCGCATTCGGCTTGCCGCCGCGTGCGATATGGGCTGGCGGCGGCAGGCCGGTGCCACGCTTCTGCTGGCCCGGAGCCAGGGTCGGCATGGCGCGCTTGCCCTGCGATGGCTTGAAGTGCTCTTCGCCCACGCGGTATGGCGGGATCAGGTGGCGTTCGCCATCGCCGATCAGGTCGCCACGGCCCATGCGGCGCAGGGTTTCGCGCAGGATCGGCCAGTTCTTCGGATCGTAGTAGCGCAGGAAGGCCTTGTGCGCCTGGCGCTGCTTCAGCGTGCGCGGGGTTTCCACATTTTCCGAAGTCTCGGTGACCTTGTGCAGCGGGTTCTTGCGCGAGTGGTACATGGCCGATGCCATCGCCATCGGGGTCGGCATGAAGGTCTGCACCTGGTCGAGGCGGAAGTTGTTCTTCTTCAGCCACAGCGCCAGGTTCAGCATGTCCTCATCCGTCGTGCCCGGGTGGGCGGCGATGAAGTAAGGGATCAGGTACTGCTTCTTGCCCGCTTCCAGCGAGTACTTCTCGAACATCGCCTTGAACTCGTCGTAGGCGCCGATGCCCGGCTTCATCATCTTGCTCAGCACATTGGTTTCGGTGTGCTCGGGCGCGATCTTCAGCAGGCCGCCTACGTGGTGGGTCACCAGTTCTTTCACGTATTCAGGCGAACGCACGGCCAGGTCGTAGCGCAGGCCGGACTGGATCAGGATCTTCTTCACGCCCTTGATTTCGCGCGCCTTGCGGTACAGCTGGATCAGCTTGCTGTGGTCGGTGCCCAGGTTGACGCAGATCGACGGGTAGACGCAGGACAGGCGGCGGCAGGTTTCTTCGATCGACTTGTCCTTGCAGGACAGGCGATACATGTTGGCGGTCGGGCCGCCCAGGTCGGAGATGATGCCGGTGAAGCCCTTGGTCTTGTCGCGGATATGCTCGATCTCGCGCAGGATGGACGGCTCGGAACGGCTCTGGATGATGCGGCCTTCGTGCTCGGTGATCGAGCAGAAAGTGCAGCCGCCGAAGCAGCCGCGCATGATGTTGACCGAGAAGCGGATCATTTCCCAGGCCGGGATATTGGCGTTGCCATAGCTCGGGTGCGGGGCGCGCGAGTACTCCATGTCGTACACGCCGTCCATTTCGTCCATGGCCAGCGGCAGCGGCGGCGGGTTCATCCACACGTCGCGGTCGCCGTGCTGCTGCACCAGCGCGCGCGCATTGCCCGGGTTGGATTCGAGGTGGAACACGCGCGAGGCGTGGGCGTACATGACCGGGTCTTCCTTCACCACCTCATACGATGGCAGGCGCACCACGGTCTTGTTGTGCTTTTCCTTGGCGGCGGCCAGGCGCTCTTCGCGGGTCATGATGATGACCGGCTTGATGACCGGTTCCGGCGCGGCGTTCTCGGTGGCGCATTCCTTCTTGTCTTCCTTCGCCATGGCGTAAGGATCGGGATGCGGGTCGACGCGTCCCGGCACGTCGACGCGGTTCGAATTGTGCACTGCCCATTCGTCCGATGGCAGCCAGCCGTGCGGCACCAGGAAGGCGGTGCCGCGCAGGTCCTTGATCTCCTTGATCTTCTCGCCCATGTCCAGGCGGCGGGTCAGGTCGACCAGCGCGCGTTCGGCGTTACCGAAGATCAGCAGGTCGGCCTTGGATTCGGTCAGCACCGACTTGCGCACCTTGTCCGACCAGTAGTCGTAGTGGGCGATGCGGCGCAGCGAAGCTTCGATCGAGCCGATCACGATAGGCGTGCCGGGGAAGGCTTCGCGCGACTTCTGGGCGTACACGGTCACGGCGCGGTCGGGGCGCTTGTTCGGCTCGGCGTTCGGGGTGTAGGCGTCGTCGGAGCGGATCTTGCGGTCGGCCGTGTAGCGGTTGACCATCGAGTCCATATTGCCGGCGGTGATGCCGAAGTACAGGCGCGGCTTGCCCAGCACGCGGAACGATTCGACGTTGTGCCAGTCCGGCTGGGCAATGATGCCCACGCGGTAGCCTTGCGATTCCAGCAGGCGTCCAACCAGAGCCATGCCGAAGCTCGGGTGGTCGATATAGGCGTCGCCGGTTACCAGGATGACGTCGCACTGGTCCCAGCCCAGGGCGTCCATTTCGGCGCGGGACATGGGAAGGAAAGGCGCAGCAGAAGCACGCGCAGACCGCTTGGCGACGGCCGCGAAAAGATTGGTTGGGGGATTCATCCCGGCATTGTACCGGAAATCACCGGTTAGCGCCCGCTTCGGTACGCAAAAAACCTTTAAGTTTCAGTAACTTGTGACGTTCCAGCAAGGCGTTCCCGGCAAATACACATTGCACATCGTGACATTTTTGCTATAACGGGTATACAACGTCTTCCATGGAGCGACATCATGCGACGCAGACTGTACTACATGCTTCCCAATGTTAAAGCCGCCCGCGCAGAACTGGACGAACTGCTGCTGGCACGCATCGAAGAACGGCATATCCACTTCATGGCAAAAGAGGGCACCCTGCCCGATGACATGCCAGATTGCAATTTCCTGCTGCGAACGGACCTGATCCACGGCGCCAAGCTGGGGATTGCCATTGGCGGGATTGTGGGGCTGTGTGCCGGCATCTTCCTGGTCGTTTTCCCACCCGAAGGGCTGACCCTGCGCACCATGACCATCTTGCTGGTCACGCTGGGCGGTGCACTGTTCGGCGGCTGGGCTAGCGGCATGAATGCAGCGGCCGTCCCGAACAAGAAGCTGGAACAGTTTTCAGAACGGATTGAACAAGGTCGGGTCTTGATGATGGTAGACGTGCCGGTGCGGCGCATGAAGGAGATCGAGGAAATGATCGCCAAACGTCATCCTGACTTCAACTTTGGCGGTGAAGAACCGCCCATGCTGGCCTTCCCATAAGGCTAGCCTCCCGGGGGCCGGCCGGACAGCCGGTAAAACCCCGGGTTCCATACCGAAGGCGGGCTGCGGCCCGCCTTTTTATATGCCCATATTTCCCAGGATGCGCGTGAGTTCGCGCAAAGTAGGCTCCAATGCCGGGTGTTTGGCGGCAAATTTGGCAGTGATTTCCTGGGTCCGTTCGGCCAGGCCGTAGGTGGCGGTGCCGCCTTCGGGCTCGGGCGGCTGGTCGAGGATCAGCTTGATGTCGCCGTCGAGCTGGCGCAACAGGCTTTGCAATTCCTCATCGACCGGGCCGTGGTGGGCCAGCGTGGCGTGCAATTGGCGCAGAGTCTCCTTCAGCTTGGTGTCCATGATTCCTTTCCCCGGTGAAGTGGCTATCCCCCTTTATACACCCATCCGCCGTGACCAGCTACGGATGTGCTCAATTTCGGGCGCGCCGAGTCCGAGCGAGCGCAGGAAAGTCTCGTGAGCCTGCGGCGCTTGCTGTTCGAACAGGGCGTGCCAGCGCTCCATCGCCGCGTCATCGAGGCCGGCAGCGCGCAGCAGGGCTGTCCAGCCGGCCTTGTCGATACCTGCCGCGGCAGAGCGGCCGGTGCCTGCCGAGGCTGTCGTACCGAGCACCCGCAGCAACACGTCCTGCTGTTCGCGCAGGCGCGCCATGTCTGCGGCAATCTCCTGCAGGCGGCGCTCGATGGGGCCAGCGTGCGAACCGTCGCGCAGCAGGGTCGCAATCGTCGCAATGTCCATCCCGGTAGCGCGCCAGGCGCGAATCTGCTCGGCGCGAGCGATGTCAGCTTCGCCGTAACGGCGGTAGCCGGCGGGGCTGCGAACGGGCGCCAACAAGCCCTGCTCTTCGTAGTAAAGCAGTGTGCTGCGCGAGATACCGCACCGGCGCGCGAGCTGGCCGATCGTGAGGGCGCTCATGGCAGCGGCGCCAGATCAGGCGGCACGAAGGCTGTGCGCGCGCCTGCCGATGCCAGCACGGCTTCGCTGTAGTGCAGCGCCAGCAGCTCGCGTGCGCTGGCCAGCGGCTCGGTGCCCTGCGCATGCAGCAGGCGAACCAGGGCAACAGTGATGGTAGCGTGATATTTGTCCGCCACGCCGAGGTGAGTGGCGTAGGTACGGATCGTTGCGCAAGTGCGCGCGACAGCCTCGTCGAGCGGATACCAGGCGAGGTAGAGGCACGCCAGCCGCACGTGGCCGGCGTGGTTGAAATGCTCCGGAGGGAGCGTGCAGGCTTCGAGGCCGCTTACGAAGGTGAGGTCGTCCATGGCTTAAGCTTAAAGCTGTCTACCATGGACGGGTCAAGCGTTTAGTTGGCTTTCAGGCCGCGGCGTTCCAGCAGCGGATCGATCTTGGCATCGCGGCCGCGGAACTCGCGGTACATCTGCATCGCATCCATCGTGCCGCCCTTGGACAGCAGGGCTTTGCGGAAGTGGTCACCGTTCTTGCGCTGCATGCCGCCGTTCTCGGTGAACCATTCAACGGTATCGGCGTCCAGCTTTTCCGACCACAGGTAGCCGTAGTAGCCCGCCGAATAGCCGCCCGCGAACACGTGCGAGAAGTAGGTAGTGCGGTAGCGCGGTGGTACCGGTGCGAAATCAACGCCCGCATCCTTCAGCACCGACGATTCGAAGCCCAGGACGTCGGTCGGGATCTTGTCGGCCGGCAGCTGGTGCCAGCGCTGGTCCAGGATCGAAGCCGCCAGGTACTCGGTAGTGCGGAAGCCTTCGTTGAACTTGGCGGAAGCCTGCACCTTGTCCAGCAATTCCTTCGGCATCGGCGCGCCGGTCTGGTAATGCTTGGCATAGTTGTTCAGGATTTCCGGCCAGGTCATCCACATTTCGTTGACCTGGGATGGGAATTCCACGAAATCGCGCGGCACGCGGGTGCCGGCGAAGCGCGGGTATTTCACGTCGGAGAACATGCCGTGCAGCGCATGGCCGAATTCGTGGAACAGGGTGCGGGCTTCGTCGTAGGTCAGCAGGGTCGGTTCACCGGCTGCTGGCTTGGGAATGTTCAGGTGGTTGGCCACGACCGGCTTGGTGCCCAGCAGCTTGGACTGCGACACGTAGGCATTCATCCATGCGCCGCCACGCTTGTTGCTGCGCGCGTAGAAGTCGCCCAGGAAGATCGCCAGTTGCTTGCCGTCGGCATCGAACACATCGAACACGCGCACGTCCTGCTGGTACACCGGCAGGTCTTTGCGTTCCTTGAAGGTGATGCCGTACACCTTGGTCGCTGCGTAGAACACACCGTTCTGCAGCACGTTATCCAGTTCGAAGTAAGGCTTGAGCTGGTTCTGGTCGAAGGCGTAGCGCGCCTGGCGCACCTTGTCGGTGTAGAAGGCCCAGTCTTGCGCCGCGTTGGTGAAGCCGCCCTTTTCCGCATCAATCACGGCCTGGATATCGGCCGATTCCTTGCGTGCATTGTTCACTGCCGGCTTGGACAGTTCGGCCAGCAGCTTGTTGACGGCGTCGGTATCGTGCGCGGTCTGGTCTTCCAGCTGGTAGGCGGCGTGCGAGGAATAGCCCAGCAGCGCGGCGCGTTCTGCACGCAGCTTGGCGATCTTCAGCACCACGTCGCGGTTGTCGAATTCGCCGCCGCGGCTGCCGCGTGCCAGGGAGGTGGCCAGCAGGCGTTCGCGCGTGGCGCGATTGGTCAGCACTTCCAGAGGCGCCTGGCCGGTGGTGTTGGCAATGGCGATCAGGAATTTGCCTTCCATGCCTTTGGCTTTGGCGGCTGCAGCGGCGGCATCGATTGCCTTGTCGGACATGCCGGCCAGTTCTTCGCGGGTGTCGACCACCAGTGCGGAAGCATTGGCCTCCTTCAGCACATTCTGGCTGAAGGTCGTGGACAGGGCGGCGAGCTGCGAGTTGTAGGCCTTCAGTTTTTCCTTGTCGGCGGCAGACAGCTTGGCGCCGGCACGCACGAAGTCGGTGTGGTAGCGCTCGAGCAGGTGTTTCGATTCAGGATCGAGCTTCAGCTTGTCTCGCTTGTCGTACAGGGTCTTGATGCGGGCGTATAGCTTTTCGTTCAGGCGGATCGCGTCGCTGTGCGCGGACAGCTTCGGCGCCAGTTCGCGGTTCAGGGCTTCGAAGGCGTCATTGGTGTTGGCGCCGGACAGGTTACCGAACACGGAGCTCACACGGTCCAGCAGGCGACCGGAACGCTCCATCGCCACGATGGTGTTCTCGAAAGTCGGCGCGGCCTTGTTGTTGGCGATCTTCGCGATTTCCGCAGCCTGCTGCTTCATGCCTTCTTCGTAGGCAGGACCGTAGTCTTCGTTCTTGATCTTGTCGAAGGCCGGGTAGTTCAGCGGCAGCTTGGATTCTTCTGCGAAGGGATTGGAAGCCGGCAGGGCGGCATTTGCAAGACCGGCAACAGCCAGGCTGGCAGCGATCACCAGCAATTTCGGACGGAACATTCTCTCTCCTGTTTTGTAATGTCTCGAGGCGCACGATGATAGCAACCCTGCAGTGCAAAGTCATGCTGCACTGCGTATCGTAAAGTGTCAGGAAATCAGTAATGCGGCGGGCGCTCGTTGAGCGGGGTCTGGTTGGCCAGGGTGGAGGTGCGCACACGCTCAGCGAGCGCGCGCACCAGGTCTTCCAACATGTCGATCTGTTTTTGCTGCTCGTAGACGCGCTGGTTCAAGGATTCCACCAGGTCCTCCTGGTGTACCAGCTTTAATTCGATATCAACAAAACGGTCTTCGCTGCTGCTCACGGCCTGCTCCTGCTTTCGGTAAAACAGGCATTTTACTGGACTGGATCACGCCAGCCATCGCATTGCCATCACAATGGCGGTACCTTGCAGCGTACCGACGGAAATCGCTATGCCGAACATCCAGCGCACGCACGACCATTTGGACTTCTGGATTTCCGCCATCAATTCCTTCCTGAGATCCGCAATCAGGCGGTCCATCCCGGCCTCAAGTTCGGCTTTGGTGCGGTCGATCTTGGTATTCAGGTCGCTGAGGCCCTGATCGATTTTGGTATCGAGCCTGGCCAGTCCCTGATCGATTTTGACTTCGAGCTTGGCCAACCCCTGATCGATCTTGGAATTCAGCTCAGCCAGTCCGGTGTCTATCTTTGACTCGAGCCGCTCTATTGCGATCGAAGCCAGCACTTCCCGTATGATTTCGGCGTGAATTTGCGCCTGCTCGGCGGGCACGCCGGCAGCGGTCAGACGTCTGGCGTAGATGAGCGGGTCAACGGCATTCATGGCGCTATCTCCAGTTGGTCATTATGCAACCAGAATGCCGTAACAGACCACACCGCAGCTTGAGGCTGCTCAGCGTTACTTCACATAGACGCCACCGCAAACGATGATGTCCTCTTCCGGTACGCAGTACATCGTTTTCGGCTCGATCTTGCCGGTGACGGGATTGTTGAATTTGTAGTCCTGCCAGAACGGCACTTTTTTCTTCGCCATCTCGACCCGCTCTCTCACGAAGGGCTTGCCGTCGACGTCCTTCAGTTCCATCAGGTTCTTGCCGATCATTTTGGCGTTTGCGCCATGCGCACGCACGACACCATCGAGGCCATACACGGTGAGATACAGGTCGCGGTCGACGAACTGTCCATCCTTCTTGTCGATTTCGGCGAAGGTCTTTTCACGGCCGTTGGCCTTCAGGTAAGCGAGGGCTTTTTTCACCATCGCTTCGGCTTCAGGCTTGGTCACCACATCCGCGGCGCTGGCGAGGAGCGGTGCGCCCGCCAGGGCGGCGAGCAGGCAAATGCGAACAAACATGGGAGCTCTCCTGTCTAAAGGAAGAGCACCCATGCTAGCACCAATCACGCCGGATTGATGTCGCGCGGAGCCGACAGCAACTCCTTCATGCGTGCCAGGCGTTCGCGCGGCGACAGCACTTCCGACTCCGTCGGCGGCGCGGTACCGACATCGAGCGCCATTTCGGCGATGAAGCGCGAGACATCGCACTGCACATGTTCACCGCCGCGCTTGCGCTTTTTGCACCAGGTGAGCTGCAAGGTACGCTGGGCGCGCGTGATCCCGACGTACATCAGGCGCCGCTCCTCTTCGATGCGCTGTGCCAGCAATTCAACCGGCGCATCGGGGTCGCCCTTGTGCGGCAGGATGCCTTCTTCCACGCCGACCAGGAAGACATGCGGATATTCCAGGCCTTTCGATGCATGCAGGGTCGACATGCGAACCGCATCCGGCTCTTCGTCTTTCCCGTCCAGCATGGACATCAGGGCCACCATCTGCGTCAGCTCCAGCACGTTCTTCTCTTCGCCATCGCGGTCCTTGCCGCCGCGGCCGCGGTCCTTCAGCCAATTGACGAAGTCCATCACGTTGTCCCACTTGCCCTGCGCCGCACGCTCCTCGAAGGTGTCGTACAGGTAGTGCTCGTAGTGCATGCCTTCCATCAGGTCGTCCAGCACCTGCGCCGCATTGTCACCGCTGCCCGACGGGCCGGGACGCGTGGCGCGCGATTCCAGTTCGAGGATGAAATTGCAGAAGTCCTGCAGCGGCCGCAGTTGGCGTTCGTTCAGCACCGCCTCGATGCCGCCCTTGAACACGGCTTCGAACAGCGAGCATTGCCACTTGCCGGAGAAGGAGCCCAGCGCTTCCAGCGTGGATTGGCCGATGCCCCGGCGCGGCGTGGTCGCAGCGCGGATGAAGGCCGGATCGTCGTCCGGATTGGCCATCAGGCGCAGGTAGGCCATGATGTCCTTGATCTCCGCCTTGTCGAAGAAGCTCTGGCCGCCGGAAATCGTGTACGGGATGCGCTGCGTGCGCAAGGCCTGCTCGATCACGCGCGCCTGGTGGTTGCCGCGATACAGGATGGCGTAATCGGTCCACTTGTTCTTGCGCTCGAAGTGGTCGGCCGAAATCATGATCGCCACCTGCTCCGCTTCCTGCTCCTCGTTCGGCATCGAATGCACCTTGATCGGCTCGCCGATACCCAGCTCGGACCACAGCGACTTCTCGAACAGCTTGGGATTGTTCTGGATCACCGCGTTGGCCGCCTGCAGGATGCGGGTGGTGGAGCGGTAGTTCTGTTCCAGCTTGATCAGGCGCAGGTCGGGGAAGTCGACTTGGAGCAGCGCCAGGTTTTCCATGGTCGCACCGCGCCAGCCGTAGATCGCCTGGTCGTCGTCGCCCACGGCAGTGAACATCGGCTTCTTGCCCAGGCCTGTCACCATCAGTTTCACCAATTCATACTGGCAGGTATTGGTGTCCTGGTATTCGTCGATCATCAGGTAGCGCAGGCGGCGCTGCCATTTGTCGCGCACCGTGTCGTGGTTGCGGAACAGCTCCACCGGCAGGCGGATCAGGTCATCGAAGTCCACCGCCTGGTAGGCGGCCAGGGTGGCGATATAGCTGGCGTAGATGCGCGCCGATTGCGCCTCGTCCTCGGTCTGGGCCTGGTTCAGCGCCTGCTCCGGCGTCACCAGGCCGTTCTTCCACAGCGAAATGTCGTTCTGGATGCTGCGGATCAGGTTTTTGTCCGTGGTGATCGCCAGGTCCTGGACCAGCGAATAGCAATCGTCGCTGTCCATGATTGAAAAACGGTCTTTCAACCCCAGATGGTTACATTCCTGGCGCAGGATACGCACGCCCAGGGAGTGGAAGGTACAGACGGTCAGCAGCTTGGCCTGGCGCGGCTGCTTGAGCATCTTGCCGACCCGCTCCTGCATTTCCAGCGCCGCCTTGTTGGTAAAGGTGAGCGCGGCGATCGTGCGCGGGTCATAGCCGCGATCCTCGATCATATGGGTAATTTTTTGCGTAATGACGCGTGTCTTGCCCGAGCCGGCCCCCGCCAGTACGAGGGCAGGGCCGTCGAGATAGAGCACGGCTTCGCTCTGTGGGCCGTTCAGGCCGAACTGGGGTGCATTGGACATCCCGGCATTGTACAGAATATAGTGGTATCCATCCCCCAAATAAGCTCCGAAAAAAGCAGGTAGAAGTGTTATGAAATTTGAACATTTGATAGAAGTGAACGACCTCCTCAACCCGCTGATGGACACCATCACCCACCAGCAGTTGTGGCGCGGCCTGGTGCTGCGCGCGGAGTCGCCCAAGCTGTTCGTCCCGCACCTGGACGAGGCGGAAATCTCGGATCGCACCACGGCTGGCTTCAGCCGCCGCCTGCGCTATGGCGACGTGGTCATCGAAGACAACGTCGTGCTGCACGAACCCTATGTGGTGCGCTATGACGTGCCGGCGCAAAAGGACATCAGCGCTTCAAGCCTGACGATGACGATCGAGATGCCGCAGCCGGAGCGCCTGTACGTGCGCTTCCAGTACGACGACGGCCATGACGCGGCGACCGATGCTGCCAACGCCATGTACGACGACTTCCGCCGCTCCGCTTACCAGGAGTCGGACCTCGACACCATTCGCGTGCTGCGCGAACTAGCCAGCCAGGGCCGCCTGGATTCGAGCCTGAACTGAGCTAGCAGCCGGGCGTGCAGTCCGGCACCGGCTTGGGCGGAGGCGGCGGTTTTTGCAGCTCTTGCGCCAGGTCGCGCAAGGCGGTGCGCAGGCCTTCTTCCACTACCGGGTGGTAGAAAGGCATGTCCAGCATCTGCGACACCGTCAGCCTGGCCTGGTGCGCCCAGGCCAGCAGGTGACCGATGTGTTCCGCACGCGGGCCCACCATTTCGGCACCCAGGAAGCGCCCGCTCCCATACTCCGCATACACGCGCAGCATGCCTTTGTTCTGGCGCATGACGCGGCTGCGTCCCTGGTCGTCGAAACTGACGGCGCCGATCGCGAAGTGTTCGCGGCCGTTCGATAGTTCCTTGTAGCCAGGGCCCACGGTCGCGATCTGCGGTTCGCTGAAGGTGATGGCGAGCGGCGTGCGGCGCAGGCCGGGCTTCACTTCGGGATAGCTGGCGGCATTGGCGCCGGCGATCTTGCCCTGGTCGGCCGCTTCCGGCAATAACGGTATTTCAGCGCTGGCGTCGCCGGCGATGAAGATGCAGCTGTCGCCGCATTGCATGGTGTAGCGGTCGAATTTCGGCACGCCTTTCTTGTCCAGCGCCAGCCCGGTGTGGTCCAGGCCAAGGCCGGAAACGTTTGGCGTGCGGCCAGTGGTCACCAGCACGTAATCGAAATGTTCGGTACGTTCTTTGCCTTCGATGTCGCGCGTGCGCAGTTCGAGGCCGTCGCCGGCGCGCGCAATGCCAGCCACCTCGGTGCGGAAACGGATGTCCATTTCTTCCCCCAGCGCTTGCGAGGCGGCGGCCAGCACATGCGGGTCCTTGACCTGCGCCACGCTGCTGCTGCGCGCGATGATCGCCACGCGCACGCCGAGGCGGTGCAGGGCCTGTCCCAGTTCGAGGCCGATCACGCCGGCGCCAATCACTGCGACCGAGCGCGGCAAGTCGGTCCATTCGAACACGGCGTCGCTGTTGATCACGCGCGGTCCGGCCGCCGCCCATTCGGAAGGGATGTCGGGACGGGAACCGGTGGCGATGACAACCGCTTTGGCCGCGACCTCCAGGTTGGCGCCAATCTGCAGCCGGTTGGGGGCGGTAAAGCGCGCGCGCCCATGCAGCTTGTCCTCGGCCGGCATGGCGGCCACATTTCCCAGCACGAAGCCGACAAAGCGATCGCGCTCGCTGCGCACGCGCTCCATCACGGCCTTGCCGTCGACTTTCAGCCCACCGGGCTGGATGCCAAAGCCCGGCGCCTCGCGTACCGCATGCGCCGCCTCGGCCGCGGCGATCAGCAGCTTGCTCGGCATGCAGCCGACCCGCGCGCAGGTGGTGCCGTGCGGGCCGTCTTCGATCAGCACCGCATGCTTGCCGGCGTTGCGCGCCGCGCGGTAAGCGCTTAACCCGGCCGTACCGGCCCCGATCACCGCCACATCGCACTGGATGGTTTCCATCTTGCCTCCGTCATTGGTAATGCATTAGTATGACTTATCTTCTCGACCTTTGATTAAGCCCAACTTATGGAAAATCTGGACTACCGCGCGCTGGCGGTGCTGGATGCCGTTGCCAGCCATGGCAGCTTCGACAAGGCGGCCAATGCCCTTGGCATCAGCCAGCCGGCCGTATCCCAGCGTATCAAAGCGCTCGAGGACGCGGTAGGCAGGCTGCTGATCGTACGCGGGTCTCCCGCCGAAGCGACTGGCCTGGGCCAGCGCCTCATCTCACATTACCGCAACGTCAAACTGATGGAGGCAGCGCTCGACATCGACCTTGGCCACGAGACCAGCATGCCTGAAATTGCGATGGCCGTCGATGCGGCCAGCCTGGCGACCTGGCTGCCGCTGGCCCTGCGTCCGCTGCTGTCGCCACCGCGCTGCCAGCTCGACGTGGAATGTGCGGAACGCGAGGTGGCGCTGCACCTGATGCGCGAAGGGGCGGTGTTCGGCTGCGTGGCGGCGCGGGCCGAGGTGCCTGCGCCTGCGGCTGCGGGTTCTTCTTCCACTCGGCTGGGAGCCATGCGTTATGTGTGCGTGGCGGCGCCTGCGTTTGCGGCGCATTGGTTTGGCGATGGCTTAAGCGTTGAGGCGTTGGCGCTGGCGCCGGCCGTGGTGCATGACCGCGACCTGATGGCGCGCTTCCTGGCACGCGAGGCGGGCTATGTCAGGCCGTTCCCGCATCACACGCTGCCGCTGTCGACTGCCTTGAACGATACCGTGTTCGGCGGGATGGCTTATGGCTTGCTGCCTTACCTGCAGGCGGCGCATGGCTTGTCACAAGGGACGCTGGTGGATTTGCTGCCGGGGCGCTATATCGATGTGGAGCTGGAGTGGCATGCGTGGGAACTGGATACGCCGTTCACGCATGCGCTTAATGAGCAGGTTGTCAGCACTGCGCGGCGGTATCTTGTGCAGCCGTGAAAACCGGCAGACCCGGGTCAGATATCGACAGGATCCACTTCAAGTGACCACTTGATGCGCGTCTTCTGCTCGCGCAGCGCCTGCATCCATTCCTTCAGGAACGCCTGCAACGCCGGCCGTGACGGCGACTCCACCAGCAACTGCGCGCGTTCCATATTGTGCACGCGCGCCATGCTCATCGGGATTGGATCATTGATGGTGATCCCGCCATGCTGCACCAGGCCGCGCGCGCCGCGCAGGAATTCCAGCGCCAGCTCCAGTTCCCGCGCCTCCGCACGCAGGATCGCCTGGTACAGGTAAGGCGGCAAACCCGCTACTTCCCGCTCCCCAAGCAGCGAGTTGGCAAAGTAATCGTAATCATGCGCCACCAGCGCCGAAAACAGCGGATGTTCCGGATAGCTGGTCTGCACCAGCACCTCGCTTTCGCTGCCACCCTGGCGCCCGGCGCGGCCCGCCACCTGCATCAACTGCGCGAACAGTCGCTCGCTGGCCCGGTAATCCTGCGAGAACAGCGAGCTGTCGGGATTCATGATGCCCACCAGCGTCAGGTTCTTGAAGTCGTGCCCCTTGGCGACCATCTGCGTGCCGACCAGGATATCCACTTCCTGCCTATGCACGCTGTCGAAAGCCTCCTGCGCGCTGCCTTTGCGGCGCGTGCTGTCGGCATCGATGCGCAGCACCCGCGCTTGCGGGAACAGTTCCTGCAAACTCTCCTCGATGCGCTGCGTGCCGCGCCCAAGCGGCTGCAGGTCGATATTGCCGCAGGTCGGGCAATGGCGCGGAATGCGCATCTCCAGGCTGCAGTGGTGGCAGCGCAGGCGGTAATCCGATTTGTGCAGCACCATCGAGGCCGTGCAGCGCTTGCACTCGCTGACCCAGCCGCATGATTCGCAAGTAATCACCGGCGAATAACCACGCCGGTTCAGGAACAGCAAGGATTGCTCGCCGCGTTCCATGCGCAGCCTGATCGCTTCCACCAGTTGTTCGGTCAAGCCTTCCTGCCCGCGCCGGCGCGACGTGTCGATCAGCTTCACGGAAGGCAGCACCGCCTGCTGCACCGCGCGTTCTCGCAATTCCAGCTTGCGGTAGCGGCCTTTCAGTGCGTGGTGCCAGCTTTCCAGCGACGGCGTGGCGGAGCCCAGTACCACGGGTATCTGCAACTGGTGGGCGCGCCACACCGCAAGATCGCGTGCGGAATAGCGCAAGCCTTCCTGCTGCTTGTACGAGGGATCGTGTTCTTCGTCGATCACGATCATCTTCAGGTTCGGCATGGAGGCGAGGATGGACAGGCGGGTGCCCAGCACGATTCGCGCCTTGCCTTCATGTGCCGCCAGCCAGTGCAGCATGCGCTCGCCTTCCGACAGGCGGCTGTGCAGGGTGGACAGCATTACGCCCGGGAAGCGGTTGCGGATATTGGTTTCCAGCTGCGGCGTCAGGTTGATCTCAGGGACCAGCACCAGCACCTGGCCTTGCGCTTCGCGCGCCAGCACCTGTGCACAGGCTTGAAGATAGACCTCGGTCTTGCCGCTGCCCGTTACGCCATACAGCAGGAAGGGGGCGAAGCCCTGCGCGCCGACGATGGCGTCGGCCGCAGCCTGCTGGCACGCATTCAGCGCCGGAACGTTGGCCGGCGCCGGGTCATGCGGTTCCTCCAGTTTCGCCAGCTTCTTGATGGCGCGGTCCAGGGCAACGGTACTGGCCACGCGCAGGTTCTTGGGCAGCCCGGGCAGGGCCACCTCGCCCAGCGGCCGCTGGTAATACTCGGCAGCAAAGCCGGCCAGCGCCAGCCATTGCGGGGACAGGGGGGCCAACTGGCTGCGCACGGCCAGGGCGTCTTTCAGCTTTTCTTCAGGGACGTCCGTTTCATCCAGGATATCCACAATGAGCCCGACGACTTCGCGCGGGCCAAAAGGCACCATTGCCAATTGTCCTACACGCGGTCGCTCTGATATTTCGCAAACCCAGCGGTAATCAAAGACCGCGTTCAGCGGCGTGTCCAAGGCAATTCGGAGAATGCAGTGCGCCATCCAGGGCTATCAATCGAGGGTTTTTCAACTATCCACAGAATCTGGGGATAACTTTGTGAACAAAGGGGCTGGAATCCTGAGCAAGCACTAACCTCCAGCTTGCAATCCGGGGAGAGCCGGCAAAATCGCCTGATTTTTCCCCTTTTAATTCAATCACTTACAAGAGCTGTCCTAGGAGAGCCAGAAAGCGCATATTTTTCCACGCTCTGTGCATAAGTGCACCATTTAAGGAGCAGTTTTTCACCGAAATCAAGCATTTTTTGTGGGCTTTTCGGTGGAAAACGTGCCTGGTGCGCCACAACATCAAGCCAAGCATTGTACACAGGCATGCGTTGCAAGGTTTGTGTTTCCGCAAGCGTTTTCACCACTGAAAGTCTTAGCGAAATATCATGCAATGCAACATGACGCTAAGACAATTCCTACAAATTCCTACTAAGTGCCGGTTTACAAAGTACTTTTGACTTTTTTCCACAGTTTTTGTGGATAACTTTGTGGAGAATGACCCGACAAGCTCGCTTGCACCTTGGGATAAGGTTTACAAAAGCCAAAACATTGACAAAAGCAGTAAAAAATAAACCTTTAAAAATCAATCAGTTGCGAATGCGCTGAGAGGGGAGCATTCGCTGCTGCCTGTTATTTCCGCAGTAAAAATTTTTGTGCATAAGTCGCTTCTGCACGAAATAAAAAAGGGCGCCGCAGCGCCCTTTTGCACTGGGACTATCGTTTTCAGCCGCCGCGCAGCTTGCGGCTATGGCTGTGGACAGTCTCCACCAGCACCGTCACCGCTTCCGGCGGGGTGAACTGCGAGATGCCGTGGCCCAGGTTGAAGACGTGGCCGGTATTGTGCGGGCCGTAAGAGTCCAGCACGCGGCGCGCTTCGGCCGCGATCTGCTCCGGATTGGCAAACAGGATGGCAGGGTCGATATTGCCCTGCAGGGCCATTTTGTGGCCCACCAGCTCGCGGATCTTGCCGATGTTGGCAGTCCAGTCCAGGCCCATGGCGTCGGCGCCGATTGCGGCAATTTCCTCTGCCCAGTGGCCGCCGCCTTTGGTGAAGACGATGGCCGGAATCTTCACGCCATCTTTTTCACGCTTCAGCAGGCTCACGACCTGCTGCATGTATTTCAGCGAGAACTGCTGGTAGGCGCCGTCGGCCAGCGCACCGCCCCAGGAATCGAAGATCATCACGGCTTGCGCCCCGGCGTCGATCTGCGCGTTGAGGTATTCGGCAACGGCGCGGGCGTTCACGTCCAGGATGTGGTGCATCAGGTCCGGGCGCGCGTACATCATCTTCTTGATGGTGTGGAATTCGCGCGAGCCCTGGCCTTCCACCATATAGCAGGCCAGCGTCCACGGGCTGCCGGAGAAGCCGATCAGCGGCACGCGGCCATTCAGCTCGGTGCGGATCTGGGTCACGGCCTTGAAGACATAATCCAGCGAACCTGCCGGCGGCAGTTGCAGCGCCTTGACGTCTTCCTCGGTTTTCAGCGGACGCTCGAACTTCGGGCCCTCGCCTTCCACGAAATACAGGCCCAGGCCCATCGCATCCGGCACGGTCAGGATGTCGGAGAACAGGATCGCGGCATCCAGCGGATAACGGTCGATCGGCTGCAGGGTCACTTCGGTTGCCAAATCCGGATTGGTCGCCAGGCCCATGAAGGAGCCCGCCTTCTGGCGCGTCGCGCGGTATTCAGGCAGGTAGCGTCCTGCCTGGCGCATCAGCCACACCGGGGTGTATTCGGTCGGCTGGCGCAGCAGCGCACGCAGGAAGGTGTCGTTCTTCAGCGGGGCAAATTGTGGCATGAAAGACAATCTAAAGCATGTAGAAAGGCGTTATTATCGCATCCCTGCCCTGTTTTTACGCGTATTGGAGCGCTCATGACATCCACCTCCACCGCGCCTTTTGGCGCCTGGCCATCGCCGATCAGCGCCGACATGGTGGCAGCCGGCGCTACGCCGCTGTCTTCGGTCGTCCTGGACGGCGCGGATATCTACTGGCTGGCCGGGCGCGCGGCCGAGGCGGGGCGAACTACCTTGATGCGCAAGTCCCGACCTGCCGCTGCATTCGAAGCGACGCCAATGCCGTTCAATGTCCGCAATCGCGTCCACGAATACGGCGGCGGTGCCTATGCCGTGGCCGGTGGCGTGGTGGTGTTCTCGCACCATGCGGACAACCGCCTGTACCGGCTTGCCCCTGGTGGCGCGGCAGAGGCATTTACCTCGCCGGGACACCAGCGCTTTGCCGACTTCGTGTTTGACCACGCGCACGCGCGGCTGATCGCAGTGCGGGAGCAGCATCCGGAAGATGAAGGCTCGCACGCGCAGCCGGTGAATACCATTTGCGCCGTCGGCTTTGACGGCGGCGAGCGCGTACTCGTCATGGGTAACGACTTTTATTCCTCGCCGCGCTTGTCGCCGGACGGCCGCCGCCTGGCATGGCTGTCCTGGGATCATCCGCGCATGCCGTGGCAGGGCACCGAGCTGTGGGTGGCGGAAGTGGAAGCCGATGGCCGCCTTGGCCCGCCTGCGCGTGTGGCCGGCGGGCCGCAGGAGTCGGTCTGCCAGCCGGAGTGGTCGCCGCAGGGCGTGCTGCACTTCGTGTCGGACCGCAGCGGCTGGTGGAACCTGTACTGCCAGCGCGAGGGCGCAGGCGGTGTGGCCAGTGGAGTCGAGGCGCTGTGCCCGATGGCAGCGGAGTTTGCGACGCCGCACTGGACCTTCGGCAATTCGCTGTACGGTTTCGGCGCGGGCGGCGAGATTGTCTGCAGCTATATTGAACAAGGCGTCAGCAAGCTGGCGCGCCTGCGAAGCAGCGGCACGGTGCTGGAGCCGATCGCCACGCCCTACCAGGAAATCCGCGAGCTGCGCGTGGGTGACGGCTTCGTGGTGGTGTTGGCAGGCAGTCCGACCATCGCCAGCGAGATTGCCCGCATCGACCTGGCGACAGGCGAGCGCGAAGTGCTGGAGCGCTCGATCGCTGAGCTGCCGCCACTGGGCTACCTGTCCGTCCCCGAAAGCATCAGCTACCCGAGCGCCAACGGCCGCACGGCATATGCTTTCTTCTACCCGCCCACCAACCAGGACGTGCTTGCACCGGAAGGCGAAAAGCCGCCGCTCATCGTGATCAGCCACGGCGGCCCTACCGGCATGGCCGCCAGCACCTTGAGCCTGAAGACGCAATTCTGGACCAGCCGCGGTTTCGGCGTGCTGGACGTGAACTACGGCGGCAGCACCGGCTTCGGCCGCGCCTTCCGCGATGCGCTGAAAGGCCAGTGGGGCATCGTCGATGTGGAAGACTGCATCGCCGGCGCGCGCCACCTGGTGGTGCAAGGCCTGGCGGACGGCGAGCGCCTGATCATCCGCGGCAGCAGCGCGGGCGGCCTGACGACGCTGTGCGCGTTGACCTTCCACGATGTATTCAAGCTGGGCGCCAGCTATTACGGCGTGTCCGACCTGAAAGGGCTGGACGACGATTCCCACAAATTCGAATCGCACTACAACGAATACCTGATCGCCCCCAAGGCCCAGGCCGAAGCGGTATACGCCGAGCGCTCCCCGATCAACCATAGCGGCCGCCTGTCGCGCCCCATGATCTTCTTCCAGGGCCTGGACGACAAAGTGGTGCCGCCGCAGCAATCGGAGGCCATGGTGAACGCGCTGCGCGAGCGCGGCATCCCGGTCGAGTACATTGCGCTGGAAGGTGAAGGCCATGGCTTCCGCAAGGCCGACACCATCGTGCGCACGCTGCTGGCGGAGCTGGACTTTTACCAACGCATGTTTGGCTTGCGCGGATGAGCGACACCCTGCTGGCGGAATTCGACGCCCTCGACCAGCCTGAAAAAGCCATTCTCGCCCTGCTGGCACTGGTGGGCGACCCGGTCGGCCGCACGGCGGTCCTCGACCACATGGTTGCCGCCGGCATCCGCGACACGAACGGCCAGCCTTTTACAGCACTGACGCTGGACGATCCGCTGCTCAAGCTGGAACGCCTGGCCTTCACCACCGCCGTGATGGGCCGCGGCTACACCTGCAACGCCCGCCTGCGCTGGCCGGCCATCCGCGCCGCCATTGGCGCCCACCTACTGGACGATATCTGCAAGGCCTACGAAACGCTGAACCCGATGCGCCAGAACTGGAACGGCGCCTACGAGCCGCGCAGCTATCGCCACGGCGTGGCCCGCCTGCGCATGGCCATGCTGCGCGGCCGCCCGCCGCAGGACGTCATGCCGCTGCTGGCTGCCTGCATGGTGTGCTACGAAGCCGCGCAACTGCATCCGATTGTCGACATCTTCACACGCCCATTCGAGGCGGGCATGCTGCTGCTGGTGCACCCGGCATTGCAGGACGATGTGCTGATGCTGCTGGTGCAGCACACCCAGCGCGAGCCCGGCCTGGCGCCGCTGGTGCGCGGTTACGCGGAGCGCCACGTGCAGCGCCGCCAGGCCGCGGAGCAGCAAATCAGCCCCGCATTGCGGCTGGCGATGGCAGAACACGCCATCCTGTGCGGCAAGCTGGCCGATGCCATGCGCTACCTGGAAGGAATGGATGGCGCGCTGGTGCAGTGCTTTTCCAGCGCCGTGCTGCTGCTGCGCGGCGACGTGGCAGGTGCGGTCAATGGCTTCGAAGCCGCACTGAAGTCGATCCGCCGCGAATCCGGCAAGCGCAAGCAGCTGTTCCAGGGCATCGCAGGCCACCTGTATGTATTGGCCCTGCTGCGCAGCGGCGACGCCAAGCACCTGAAATCGGCCGAAAGCTATCTCGATATTGCGGTGCACGCGCAGCACAACGCCGACAGCGCGGTCTACCAGCAACTGAGCATGCTGCGCCAGATCCGCGCCGGCACCATGCAGGCCGACCTGGTCACGCAGCGCGCCTGGGAAGCGCCGCTGCAAGCGCAAATGTTCCAGTGCATGCTGTACTACTGGCTCGCGCTGCCGCAATTGAAGCAGCGCCGCGCCGAACTGCAGGACTTGTCGCAAGCGGCCGAAGCGGCGGGCTTCATGCTGCTGGCCGGCGGCGCGGAAAGCCTGCTCGGCCATCTTGGCGACGAGACCGCGGCAGGGCGCGCGGCCGCCCTGCGCGAGCAGTTTGGCTTCAGCGACATGGCGACCTGGTTCGAACGCCAGGAAGCCTGGCAGCGCCAGCTGGCGGCCCTGATCAACCTGCAGCAGGGCGGCGCCGAAACCGGCGGCGAAATGCGCCTGGTATGGGCGATCAGCTACGGCGAACGCCAGGGTATCGCGGAAATCGAACCGCGCGAGCAGAAACGCGACGTTCGCGGCGCCTGGGGCAAGGCGCGCCCGGTCGCCCTCAAGCGCCTGCGCGACGATGCTGCGCAAATGGAATTCCTGACGCCGCAGGACATGCGCGTGAGCAGCGCCATCATGCCTTCCCGCCAGGCGTATTCTTCCGGCCTGCGTTACGACATCGACATCGAACAGGCGGTGCTGGCCCTGGTCGGCCATCCGCTGGTGTTCTGGATGGATGCGCCGGACACCCGTGTCGAACTGTTGGCCGGCGCGCCGGAATTGCTGATTCGCAGCCACCAGGGCCAGCTGCACCTTGCGCTGCACCCCGCGATTGAAAACCTGAATGCCAATGTGATCGTGGTGCGCGAGGCGCCGAACCGTTTGCGCGTGGTCAGCGTACAGGACGAACACCGCCGCATCGCAGCCATTGTCGGCGACGGCCTGACCGTGCCGGAACACGCCAAGGACCAGGTATTGAAGGCGATTGGCGCCGTGTCGTCGATGGTCACCGTGCAGTCGGACATCGGCGGCGGTGCAGCCAATACCGAACAATGCGACGCCGATCCGCGCCTGCACATCCACCTGCTGCCTTACCAGCAGGGATTGAAGATGCAGATCCAAGTGCGCCCGCTGCGCGATGCCGGGCCTTACTACGCGCCGGGCGCAGGCGCCGAGAATGTGATCGCCGACGTCAATGGCCGTTCGGTGCAGGCGCGCCGCAGCCTGGCCGGCGAGCGCGATGCGGAGCGCCAGCTGGTGCTCAAGTGCGAAGTGCTGGAGCAGGCCACTGAAGAACATGGCGAATGGCTGCTCGGCGAGCCGGCCTTATGCCTGCAGTTGCTGGCCGAGTTGCAGGAGCAGGGAGCCGACAAGGTGGTGCTGGCGTGGCCCGAGGGCGAAACATTCCGCCTCACGAAGCCGGCGTACACCAAGCAGCTGCGCCTGAACATCAAGAGCAAGAAGGACTGGTTCGCCGCCAGCGGCCAGTTGGTGGTGGACGAAGACCGCGTACTCGACCTGCGCTCGCTGCTGGACATGATCCGCGCCAGCAAGAGCCGCTTCATCGCACTGGGCGACAAGGAATTCCTCGCGCTGTCGGAAGAACTGCACCGCCGTTTGTCAGAACTGGCCACCTACGGCGAGGACGACGATGCCGGCATGAAGGTGCACCGCCTGGCAGCCTTCGTGCTGGAAGAACTGGCCAACGACGTCGGCATGGTGGAAGCGGACGCCATGTGGCGCGAGCACCTGCAGCGCATCGAGGCCAGCGCCAGCTACACGCCGCAACTGCCAAGCACCTTGCAGGCCGAACTGCGCGACTACCAGCTGGCCGGCTTCGAATGGCTGGCACGCCTGGCACATTGGGGTGTGGGTGCCTGCCTGGCTGACGACATGGGCTTGGGCAAGACGCTGCAATCCTTGGCGCTGGTCCTGCTGCGCGCGCCGCAAGGACCGACGCTGGTGGTGGCTCCAACCTCGGTCTGCCTGAACTGGGCCAGCGAAGCCGCTCGCTTCGCGCCGACGCTGAATGTCAGGATGTATGCCACCGGAGACCGCGACGACATCGTCAGCAACGCCGGCCCGTTCGACCTGGTGATCACCAGCTATGGCCTGCTGCAGCTGGAATCCGAGCGTTTCACCAAGCCGAAGTGGCACACCATCGTGCTGGACGAAGCGCAGAACATCAAGAATGCCGCGACCAAGCGCTCGCAGGCCGTCATGGCCCTGAAGGGCGACTTCAAGATGGTGGCCACCGGCACGCCGCTGGAAAACCACCTTGGCGAGCTGTGGAACCTGTTCCGCTTCATCAATCCGGGCCTGCTGGGCAGCCATGAACAATTCAACCTGCGCTTTGCGGGGCCAATCGAGCGCCAGCAGGACCACCGTGCGGAAGTCGGTGCACGCAATCGCCTGCGCCGCCTGATCGGGCCTTTCGTGCTGCGCCGGACCAAGGCGCAAGTGCTGACGGAACTGCCGGCGCGCACCGAAATCGTGCTGGAAGTCGACCTGTCGCCGGAAGAAACCGCACTGTACGAATCGCTGCGCCGCGAAGCGCTGGAAAACCTCGCCTCGATCGAGGGCCCGGCGGACAGGAAATCGATGCAGATCCTGGCGGAGATCATGAAGCTGCGCCGCGCCTGCTGCAACCCGAACCTGGTGGCGCCTTCGCTGCGGCTCGAATCGAGCAAGCTGGCAGCGTTCGCGCGCCTGCTGGAAGGCTTGCTGGAGAACCGGCACAAAGTCCTGGTGTTCAGCCAGTTCGTCGATCACCTGTCGCTGATCCGTGCCCACCTCGATCGCCAAGGCATCCGCTACCAATACCTCGACGGCAGCACGCCCATGGCTGCCCGCAAGCAGTCGGTGGACGCGTTCCAGGCTGGTGAGGGCGATGTGTTCCTGATCAGCCTCAAAGCCGGCGGCGTCGGCATCAACCTGACAGCGGCGGACTATGTGATCCACATGGACCCGTGGTGGAATCCTGCCGTGGAAGACCAGGCGTCCGACCGCGCCCACCGCATGGGGCAACTGCGGCCGGTCACCATCTACCGCCTGGTGGCGCGCAATACAATCGAGGAAGGCATCGTTGAGCTGCATGGCCATAAACGCGAGCTGGCCGACAGCCTGCTCGATGGCAGCGATACCGCCGCGCGCATGACGGCGGAAGACATGCTGGCCATGCTGAACGAAGGCTTGCGCCGCTTCTGACAGGAGACGCTATGCAACTCACATCACTTGTAGCCCGCACAATACTGACCGTCGCACTGGCCGCGGCTTCCACTGCCGCTGCTGCAGCATGCCCCGTTGCCGCGCTGCGAAACGCCAAGGCGGGCAATTGGCTGGTTGAGGACAATACCCAGCGCCAGGTGCTGGCATTGCAAGCGATACCCTGCCTCGCATCGCCCGATCCCGTCGAGCGCGATGAACTGGCCTTCGAAGCCCTGCAAAGCTGGATGCGCGCCGACAAACTGGACACCGCCACAGTGCAGGAGCTGCGCGTCCGCCTGACCGCCCAGCTGCAAACCACCGACCCGCAAGGATTCGCCCGCCCCTTCGCCGCACTGGTGCTGGCCGACGTGGCGCGGGTGGACCGCCTCAAGCCCTACCTGTCTGCCGGAGAGCGCGCGCAACTGGTCGGCGCCGCGACGGATTACCTGCGCGGTGTCAGCGACTACCGCGGCTTCGATGAAAAGCAGGGCTGGCGCCACGGTGTCGCCCACGCCGCCGACATCATGCTGCAGCTTTCGCTCAATCCCGCGCTCGGCCGCAGCGAACATGAGCAGATGCTGGCGGCCATCGCCAGCCAGGCCGCGCCGCCAGGCGAGCACTTTTACCACTATGGCGAGGGCGAACGCCTGATGGCCCCGATCTTTTACCTGTCCCGCGCCAGGACACTGCAATGCAGCGACTGGGACGCCTGGTTCGCGCGCCTGGCGGCGCCGCCCGCAATCGCGGGCACGCGGCAGGCAACGCTGGCCCGCAAGCATAACTTGAACGGCTTCCTGCAGCCGCTGTACATCAGCATCAGCGAAAGCAAGGACGAAGCGCAGCGTAACTGCATCAAGCCGCTGGTGCTGCGCACATTGAAGCAGGCGGCCGGATGAACGCGCAACAGGCCTTGGCTTTCGTCGAACAGCAAGGCGTGGTGCTGGCGTCGGCGCGCGGCAAGGTCCCCACGCTGACGGAAGCCATCATCGGCGCCCCGATCAAAGGCAGCTGGTGGGGCCACCCCGAGGGCAAGCGCATTTTCGCCGTGCTGAGCGAAGTGCAGGAGCACGGCGACATCCTGGTGTGCCGCCTGTTGGCTGGCAAACTGACGCTGGTGCACCGCCGCCTGTGGCCCGCGGTGGCAGCACTGGCGGGCGAACTGCCGGTGGATGCACTGGTGCGGGTGCGGCAAGTACACACCGCCAGCGGCAAGCACGTCAACGAAGAGATCCCGTTTCCACAATGGCTGCCGGCCGAAGAGGCGATGGCAGCCGCTGCCCTCGACCCCGTCCGGGCGCGGGCGGCACTCGGCTTGTGATAATCTCCCACGCTGCACTAGCAAGAGGTTGAATTATGATGAAGACCAAAATCGCTCTCGCCGCGATGATGTTAGGCTTGGCCCTGTCGCCAGCCGACGCCGCGACGAAGGCAAAGAAATCCAATGCACCGGCCAAAACCGCCGTGAGCAAGAAGTCCGGCGGCAAAGGCAAAGCGAGCAAGACGTCGGCCCAGTCCACCAAGGGCGGCAAGTCGGGCGGCAAAGCCGGCAAATCCAAGGCGGACAAAGCCAAAGCGGCAGTTGCCAGCAAGCCTCTGCCGGCCGAGCGCCGCCAGGACAAGGCCTTTGACGGCCAGGCCAACCAATTCCTCGGCGCGCTGTGGCGCATCGATCCGGAAACCGCCATCTCGGTCGGCAAGTACGACACTGCCGCACAACTGACCGTTCCCGACCAGGCTTATCGCGACCAGCAGCTCGCCTTCATCGACGAATGGCTGGATAAGTTCGGCAAGATCGATGCCAGGCAGCTTTCGCCGAAACAGCGCAGCGACCTTGGCCTGCTGCAGAACAAGCTGAACTCGGACCGGTGGTACCTGACCACCTTCCGCGAATGGGAGTGGAATCCTGCCATCTACAATATCGCCAGCCCGATCGATTTCGTGCTGAACACCGAGTATGCAGCGAAGCCGCAACGCCTGCGCACCCTGCTGCGCCGAATTGCCAGCGTACCGGCGTACTACGAAACAGCGCGCAACAACATCAAGAACCCGACCCGCGAGCACGTGAAGCTGGCCATCGACCAGGCGCCAGGCGTGCTGGCGGTGCTGTCCGACCTGGACAAGCAGGCCCAGGAGTCGATCCTGAACGCCAATGAGAAGAATCTGTACGCGCAGCGTATCGCAGCCGCCAAGGTGGCCGTGGAGGCATATGCTGCCTGGCTCGCTGAGCTGGATAAGTCGCTGGCCGTCAGCGGCGCGCGTTCCTTCCGCATCGGCAAAGAGCTGTACGAAGCGAAGTTCGGCTATGACATCCAGTCAGGCGCCAATGCCGAGCAGACTTACCAGAAAGCGCTGGCAGCCCGCGAACAGCTGCTGTCGAACATGGACCGCATTTCGGACGACCTGTGGCCGAAATACCTGGCCGATAAAGCCAAGCCTTCCGACCGCTTCGCCAAGATCGGGATGATGATCGACAAGCTGTCGTCCAACCACGTAGCGCGCGAAGAGTTCTTCCCCGAGATCCGCCGCCAGATTCCGGTACTGCAGGACTGGGTCGTGAAGAATGACCTGTTGACGCTGGACCCGAAGAAGCCCCTGGTAGTGCGCGAAACGCCGGCCTACCAGCGCGGCGTGGCGGGGGCCAGCATCGAAGCGCCAGGGCCTTACCGCCCGCAGGACCGTACCTACTACAACGTGACGCCGCTGGACGATGCCACGCCGGAGCAGGCCGAATCCACGCTGCGCGAATACAACCAGTGGATCCTGCAGATCCTGAACATGCACGAAGCGATCCCCGGCCATTATGCGCAACTGGTGTACGCCAACAAGTCGCCGTCGATCGTGAAATCGATCTTCGGCAACGGCGCCATGGTGGAAGGCTGGGCGGTGTACAGCGAGCGCATGATGCTCGAATCGGGCTACGGCAACAACGAGCCTGAGATGTGGCTGATGTACTCGAAGTGGAACCTGCGCAGCGTGACCAACACCATCCTCGATTACAGCGTGCATGTGCAAGGCATGACGGAGGCTGAAGCGATCGACCTGCTGACGCGCCAGGCCTTCCAGACTGCCGCCGAAGCGAAGGAGAAATGGCGCCGCGCGCAACTGACCTCGGTGCAGCTTACCAGCTACTTCTCCGGCTTCTCCGAGATCATGGAACTGCGCGAACAGCGCCGCGCCGCGCTGGGCAGCAAGTTCTCGCTGAAAGACTTCCACGAAGACTTCCTGAGCTACGGCAGCGCACCGGTGCGCGTGATCAAAGAACTGATGCAGTAGTTCATCCGCCCTTGAGCACGCTCAAGGGCTTCCTTCACTGGCGGGCTTTTAGCATGGTTCCATGCACGCCCGCCCGTCCCGTGTGCCACGAGCCAACTGTTACTTTAGTCGGCTTTTTCTTCCGGAGCGGTGGTAGCCTTGACGAACATCGGCGATACGATCACGCCAATCTCAAACAGCAGCCACATCGGAACGGCCAGCGAGAACTGGCTGACGATATCCGGCGGGGTCACGATGGCGGCAATCACGAAGGCAGCCACGATCACATAACCGCGCCACTCCTTCAGCTTGGTGACGGACACCAGCCCCATGCGCACCAGCACCACCACTACCACCGGCACTTCGAACGCACAGCCGAAGGCCAGGCACATCGACATGACGAAGTCGAGGTAGTTCTCGATATCGGGCATCACCGCAATCGAACTCGGCGACACCTGGTTGATGAACGCGAACACCTTGCCGAACACCAGGAAGTAGCAGAAGGCCACACCCGCCATGAACAGCGTGGACGAGGCAATCACCAGCGGCGCCACCAGGCGTTTTTCATGCTGGTACAGGCCAGGCGCGACGAAAGCCCACATCTGGTACAGCACCCAAGGCAGCGACAGGATAAAGCCGAACAGCAGCGTCACCTTCATCGGCACCAGGAAGGGCGAGATCACGCTGGTGGCGATCATCTTCGAGCCTACCGGCATGGCGGCAATCATCGGCGCTGCGATCAGGTCATAGATCCTGGAAGGGCCGATGCCGAAGCCAATCAGGGCCGTCATCACCACAATGCCGATGCTGGCCTTGACCAGGCGGTCGCGCAGCTCAACCAGGTGGCTGATGAAGGTCTCTTCGACGGGTTCTTGTTGACTCATTTAGAAAAACGATGCGGTTTTGCGGCTGCCGGGGCGGTGGCGCTTCATGCGCGCCGCGCCGGAGATGACGTGGGTGCGGACGCCAGCCTGCTGCTTGTACCACAGCGGCACGGCCGAGCTGCGCACCACGCGCTTGCGGCGGAAATCCTTGGCCTTGCGCGCCATGTCTTCGCTGCTGGGCGTGTACAGGTCGAACGATGGCGTCGTCATGGGCTCGTCGCGCAGCACCGACTCCACCTCTGCGATATCCTTGCCGATGGAGTTTTCCATCTCATCCTTGAAAGTGCTGGCGGCTTCCTCGGCCTGCTTGCGCAGGTTCTTCAGCTCGTCCAGCTCCATTTCGCGGGAGACTTCGGATTTGACGTCGTTCAGGTAGCGCTGGGCACGGCCGTAAAGCGTCCCGGCCATGCGCGCCACCTTGGGCAGCTTTTCAGGACCGATGACGACCAGGGCCACTACCCCGATGACGGCGATTTTGGTAAGACCGAGGTCGATCATTGCTGATTACTGCTTGGTCTTTTCCTTGGCTTCGACTTCGATGGTGCCCTTGTCGGTCACCTGGGCAGCCGGAGGAGCTGGCTGTGCCGGCTTCTCTTCATCCGCGCCCTTGACGCCATCCTTGAAGCCCTTGACCGCCTTGCCCAGGTCGGAGCCGATATTGCCCAGTTTTTTGGTGCCGAATACCAGCATCACGATGACGAGGACAATCAGCCAGTGCCAAATGCTAAAGGAACCCATTACAAAACCCCTAAAAAATCGTTAGTTTGGACAGTATACGCGAAGCGCACCCCGTCATGTGCTTGTCATAACCTCAGGTCCGCATGCCGCGCCATGGACGCGGGCCGCCGTACAGGTGCATATGCAGGTGGTACACCTCCTGGCCACCATCCGGACCGCTGTTGATCAGGGTCTTGTAGCCGCGGGTCGGCGTGCCATCCGCCTCGTAGGCGACGGCGATGTCATGCTGCTCAGCCAGTTGCGGCACCAGCGCCAGCATCTTGCCCAGCAGGGCAGTATGCTCCGGCTTGCAGTCGGACAGGGTCGACAGGTGCAGTTTCGGGATGATCAGCAAGTGTACCGGCGCGGCCGGGTGGATGTCCTTAAACACCATCAAGTCGTCGTCTTCGTGCACCACGGTCGACGGGATCTGTTTTGCTGCAATCTTGCAGAACAGGCAATTTTCCACTTTTATTCCTTACGGGATGCTTTTTCTTCCAGGCCGGACAAGCCTTCACGGCGCGCCAGCTCATCAAGTACCTGCTGCGGCGACAAATCGAATTGCGCCAGCAGCACCAGCGAATGGAACCACAGGTCGGCGCATTCGTACAGCACTTTCGACGCATCGCCGCTGGCGCGGGCGTCTTTCGCCGCCATCACGGTCTCGGTGGCTTCCTCGCCGATTTTCTTCAGGATTGCATCGTCGCCCTTGGAAAACAGCTTGGCGACGTAAGACGACGACGGGTCGCCGCCCTTGCGCGATTCGATGGTGGCCGCAACGCGGTCCAGTACATTGCTCATTTCTTCTCTTCCGCGTAAATCTCTGCCGGGTCTTTCAGCACCGGCTCGGTGTTCTGCCAGTCGCCGTTCTCGAATTTGTTGAAGAAGCAGGAGTGGCGGCCGGTGTGGCAAGCGATATCGCCTTCCTGTTCGATCTTCAGCAACACCACGTCCTCGTCACAGTCGAGGCGGATTTCCAGCACCTTCTGCACATGGCCGGACTCTTCGCCCTTGTGCCACAGCTTCTTGCGCGAGCGGCTCCAGTAGACGGCCTCGCCCAACTCCACGGTCTTGTAGAGCGCATCCCGGTTCATCCACGCGAACATCAGCACATCATTGCTGCCGGCTTCCTGTGCGATGACAGGCACCAGGCCATGCTCGTCCCACTTCACCTTATTCAGCCATTTGGCTTTGGCGACATTAGCTGCAATTGCGGTAGCCATTGTGTGTTCCCCGAAGTTTAAGAAAGGCGCATGGGAATGCCTTGCGCCGCCATGAATTGCTTGGCCTCCTGCACGGTGTGCTGGCCGTAGTGGAAGATGCTGGCCGCCAGGACCGCATCGGCGTGGCCCAGCTTGACGCCGTCGGCCAGGTCCTGCAGGCCGCCCACGCCGCCCGAAGCGATCACCGGGATGTTGACAGCATCGCTCACGGCGCGCGTCAGGCCCAGGTCGAAGCCGGACTTGGTACCGTCGCGGTCCATGCTGGTCAGCAGCAGTTCGCCCGCGCCCAGCTCGGCCATTTTGCGCGCCCACTCGACGGCATCGAGGCCGGTCGCGTTGCGGCCGCCGTGGGTAAAGACTTCCCACTTGCCGGGTGCGACGTTCTTGGCGTCGATCGCCACCACGATGCACTGGCTGCCGTGCTTTTGCGAAGCTTCGTACACCAGCTGCGGGTTGGTCACGGCGGAGGTGTTCATGCTCACCTTGTCGGCACCGGCGTTCAGCAGGCGGCGCACGTCTTCCACTTTTCGCACGCCACCGCCCACGGTCAGCGGGATGAACACCTGGGAAGCCACGGCTTCGATGATGTGCAGGATCAGGTCGCGGTTGTCGCTCGACGCTGTGATGTCGAGGAAGGTCAGTTCATCCGCACCCTGCTCGTCGTAACGGCGTGCGATTTCCACCGGGTCGCCGGCGTCGCGCAGCTCGGTGAAGTTGACCCCTTTCACGACGCGGCCATCGGTCACGTCGAGGCAGGGGATGATGCGTTTAGCCAGCATATTCTTTACTCTGAAAGTTCGTCGGCACGTTCCTGCGCCGAAGCCAGGTCCAGCG
>Ga0209130_1000530_pt1 | contig 38475 bp, 32 predicted proteins | sample AraplaMF_Cvi_mLB_FD_184264 | JGI IMG/M metagenome (GOLD analysis project Ga0209130, IMG submission 184264) | Arabidopsis root microbial communities from the University of North Carolina, USA - plate scrape MF_Cvi_mLB (SPAdes) (version 2) | ecosystem: Host-associated > Plants > Roots > Endosphere...
CGTTGTTCCGAAGTGCTATAGCATACACTAAACGGCCGAGTCCCGGCCGAAATTATCAGATTGGAAACTCATGCAGATCAGTGCAGTCACCTATGGATCCGACCAGTGCGGCCTCGTTTGCGGTTACCTGTTCGGGCGTGGCGCGCAACCGGTGCCCATCGAGGCTTCCGAGGCCGAACAATGGCTGCGTGAACCTGCCAACCCGCCCGGTGAATTCCTCTGGCTGCATTTCAACCTTGCCAACACCGCCAGCGAAAAATGGATGCGCGAACATGCCGTGCTGGCAAATGAATACTACGACAGCCTGCATGAAGAAGGCGCGCGCTCGACCCGCATCGAGCAGGCGGATGACACGCTGGTGGCAGTCGTCAACGATGTGCTGCGCGACTTCAGCTTCGAGCCGTCCGATATTTCCAGCGTCTGCCTGAGTGTCGACCGGCGGCTGGTGGTCAGCGCGCGGCGCAAGCCGCTGCAGGCGGTTGAACGCTTGCGCCAGGCGGTCCGGGGCGGGGAAAACCTGGTGTCGAGCGTGGTGCTGCTGACTCACTTGCTGCGCGACCAGGCCGACGTGCTGACGCGCATCGTGCGCGATGCAACGGCCAGGGTGGATCGGATCGAAGACAACCTACTGTCGGGCAAGCTGAAATTCAAGCGCGCCGACCTTGGCGCCCTGCGGCGCGTGCTGGTGCGGCTGCAACGCCTGCTGGCGCCGGAACCGGCGGCCTTGTTTCGCCTGCTGCAACGGCCCCCGTCATGGGCCAGCGAAGCCGACCGCCAGGAGTTGCGCGAGTCGACCGAGGAGTTTGCGGTGGTACTGAACGATATGGCCGCGCTGCAGGAGCGCATCAAATTGCTGCAGGAAGAGATTGCGGCCCTGGTCAACGAAGCCAATAACCGCAGCCTCTATGTGCTGACGATCGTGACCGTGCTGGCGCTGCCGATCAATATCATTGCCGGCTTGCTGGGGATGAACGTCGGCGGCGTCCCGCTGGCCGACGACAAGGCCGGCTTCTGGATCATCGCCGGCATCGTGGTGTTGTTTACGGTAGTGGCAGGGGCCTGGCTGTTCCGCCAACGAAACGACTAGCTGGCGTTGCCGCGCTCCTTCAGCCACTGCGTAAAGGACTCAACGCGTGGCGAAGCGCGCTGGCGGCCCACGGCAAACGAGTAAGTGCCGCTCTCGATGCAGCCCGGATGGAGGCGCTGCAATGTGCCGCCTTCAAGCATTGCCGAGGCAAAGGCCTCCGGCACCACCAATACGCCCAGCTCTTGTACGGCGGCCTGGATGGCAAGCACGGTGTTATCGAGCTCCATGGTCGGCGCCAGCGCCCGGGCATCCATCCCGTGCGCCTGGCTCCAGCCTGACCAAAGCTCGGAGCGGGAAAGCATGCCAATGCGCGGCACCGTGGCGAGCCAGTGCATGTCCTCCGGCTGGTGCTGCTGCAGTCCCGATGCAAAGGCTGGACTGGATACCAATACGCAGCGCTCGTGCATGAAGACCTGGGATGGCAGTCCGCGCAATTCCGCCGTGTCCCGCCGCAGGAAAACATCGACTGGCGCGGAAGGATTGATGTCGCCGTCAGTGGTGCGCAAGTCAACTTGGATGTGCGGATATTGCTGCCGGAATCCAGCCAGATGCGGAATCAGCCAGTGCATGGCCAGCGTCACGCTGGTATCGACCAGGATGGAGGACTGGCTGCTTGCGCCGCCGCCAGGCTCCAGCAAATCGACGATCCCGGCCATCCTGGCGGCTGCCTGTTCGTGCAACTGGCGGCCGGCTGCCGTGAGCGCAGCCGAATTGCCGGCCGCACGTTCGAACAGTACTTGCCTGAGATGTTCTTCCAGCGCCTGGACCTGGCGGCTGACGGCACCGGGCGTCAGGTGCAGGGCTTGCGCCGCCTGGCGGAAGCCACCCTCCCGCACGACGATGCAGAAAACGTGAAGCGCATGGAGGGGCGGGCGGACGGTCATCGATAGCTCGGCGAGATAGTGTTGAGAAATACTCAACGCATCATACCAAGATCTCGTTTGAATGCCTGGCGCGCAAGCCGCAGACTGTGCGCATGAATAATACCTATTGGATGTATGTCGCCATGGTTGCTGTCACCGTGTCCAGCCCAGGGCCTGGCGTGTTGATGACGCTGGATAACGCCATCGCGACCGGATGGCGCGCAGCGATGCATGGCGTGCTGGGGCTGGCCATCGGTGCTGCGCTCATGGCCGGTCTGTCTTCGGCCGGCGTTGGCTTGGCGGTTCGCTCCTCGCCAACCTTGTTCCTGCTCTTGAAATATGGCGGCGTCTGCTATCTCTTCTACCTCGCTGACCGCGCCTGGCGCCGCGTGCCTGCGCCCATCGGAACCGCCGGCGCTATGCCGGCCAGAGACCATCGCAGCCGGCTGCTGCGCGGCGTGCTGCTGCAGACGAGCAATCCGAAATCGCTGCTGTTCTTCCTGTCCGTCCTGCCGCAGGTTGCCGGCGCCACGGGGAGGTCGGCACAGCAGGTGCCGCTGGCGTTGGCCATTGCCACCTACTGCTTGGTGCTGCTGCTGGTGCACGGCGTGTACGCGGGGCTGGCGGCAAGGGCCAGGTGGTGGCTCAGCCGGCCGAGCGCAGCGCGGGTCCTGTCGCGCCTGAGCGCCTGTGTGTTCTGCGCTTTCGGCGTGACGATGCTGGCGCTGGAGATTTAGTACGGGTCGGCGTAACCGAGGCCGGTGACGATCTCGGTTTCGATGCCTTCCATTTCGGCGGCTTCCTCGTCGTCCTCGTGGTCGTAACCCTGGGCATGCAGCACACCGTGCACGATCAGGTGGGCGGTGTGTTCTTCCACCGTTTTCTTCTGCTCGGCCGCTTCGCGCTGCAGCACGTCGGTACACAGGATGATGTCGGCGCGGGTCGGCTCGTCCTCGGCCACCTCCTCGCCCTCGTTGTAGGCGAACGTCAGCACGTTGGTGGCGTAGTCCTTGCCGCGGTAGTCGCGGTTCAGCTCCTGGCCTTCTTCCGCATCGACGAAACGGATGGTCAGTTCGGCCGGTGCGAACAGGGCGGCCTTGACCCATTTGCGGATCATCGGGCGGGTGATTTCTTCCTGCAGGCGCGGGTCGGCGTATTGGACGGACAGGGTCAGCTTATTTTTTTCGGACATTGCGCACAGCTTTCACAGCGGGTTTCACGGTTTGCAGCAGCGGCGCGATTTCGGCGCTGGCTTCCTGCGAGCTTTCATAGGCATCGACAATGCGCGCCACCAGCGGATGGCGTACCACGTCGGCGCTGGAGAACTGGCTGAAGGCGATCCCGCGCACATTGCGCAGGACATGCATGGCATCGACCAGGCCGGACTTCTGGTGCTTCTGCAGGTCGATCTGGGTCACGTCGCCCGTCACCACGGCCTTGCTGCCAAAGCCGATACGGGTCAGGAACATCTTCATCTGTTCGACGGTGGTGTTCTGGGCCTCGTCCAGGATCACAAAAGCGTGGTTCAGCGTGCGGCCGCGCATATAGGCCAGCGGTGCGATCTCGATCACCTGTTTCTCGAACATCTTCTGCGTGCGGTCGAAGCCGAGCAGGTCGTACAGCGCATCGTACAGCGGGCGCAGGTAAGGGTCGACTTTCTGCGCCAGGTCACCGGGCAGGAAGCCCAGGCGTTCGCCCGCTTCCACCGCAGGGCGGGTCAGGATGATGCGCTTGACCGCATCGCGCTCCAGCGCGTCGACTGCGCACGCCACGGCCAGGTAGGTCTTGCCGGTACCGGCCGGGCCGATGCCGAAGCTGATGTCATGGTCGAGGATATTGCGCAGGTAGCGGATCTGGTGCGGCGTGCGGCCACGCAGGTCGTTGCGGCGCGTTTTGAGCACCGGGCTGGTGATGTCCGGCTCGTGGAAAGGCGGCTCCTCACCGGACGGGGCGAAATCGTCCGGCGCCGCGCTGGCGCGCTGTTCGACCAGCGCGAGCTGCACTTCTTCCACCGGCACCACTTTGTCGGCAACTTCCCAGAAGCGCTCGAGAATGGCCACGGCGCGTTCGGCATTGGTGCCGCTGACGATGAACTTCTCGCCGCGGCGGAAAATGGTCACGTCCAGCGCCGCGGAAATCTGGCGCAGGTTTTCATCGAGCGGGCCGCACAAATGGGCCAGGCGCGTGTTGTCCAGTGGTTCTGGAACGAAGTAGTGCGGTTGCACCGGGGTTTTTGTTTTCAAAGTATCGCTTCTCCGCGCAGGGAGTAATCCAGGCTTTCAGTGATGCGCACGCTGACCATCTGGCCAATCAGTGCCTGCGCATTGGCGCCGCCGTCAAAGTGCACAGTGCGGGTATTGCTGGCGCGGCCCTGCATTTCATTGCCGCCGCGCTTGGATGGGCCTTCCACCAGTACTTGCATGGTCATGCCGACCATGGCGGCGCTGTGGCGCTTGGTGTTTTCATCGAACAGGGCTTGCAGTCGCTGCAGGCGGGCCGATTTCACCTCGGCCGGCGTGTCGTCGGCCAGGTTGGCGGCCGGCGTGCCGGGGCGCTTGCTGAAGATGAAGCTGAAGCTGTTGTCGAAATCGACGTCCTGCACCAGCTTGTACATGGCTTCGAAATCCTCGTCGGTCTCGCCGGGGAAGCCGACGATGAAGTCCGACGATATCACCACATTCGGGCGCACCGCGCGCACCTTGCGGATGATGGACTTGTATTCCAGCGCCGTATAGCCGCGCTTCATGGCGCCCAGGATCTTGTCGGAGCCATGCTGGGCCGGCAGGTAGAGCTGGTCGGCCAGTTTCGGGATCTTTGCGTAGCATTCGATCAGGCGCTGCGTGAATTCCTTCGGGTGGCTGGTGACGAAGCGGATGCGCTCGATGCCCGGAATCTCGGCCACGTATTCGATCAGCATGGCGAAATCAGCGACGCTGCCGTCGGCGGTCTCGCCGCGGAAGGCATTCACGTTCTGGCCGAGCAGCATGACTTCCTTCACGCCTTGCGCGGCCAGGCCGGCGACTTCAGTCAGCACGTCCTCAAAGCGGCGCGACACTTCCTCTCCGCGGGTGTAAGGCACCACGCAGTAGGAACAGTACTTGGAGCAGCCTTCCATGATCGAAACGTAGGCAAAAGCGCCTTCCACGCGAGCCGGCGGCAGGTGGTCGAACTTCTCGATCTCGGGGAAGCTGATGTCGATCTGCGGCTTGCCGGTGTGGCGGCGCAGCTCGATCATTTTTGGCAAGCGGTGCAGGGTCTGCGGACCGAACACCACGTCCACCAGCGGCGCGCGCTTGACGATGGCTTCGCCCTCTTGCGAGGCGACGCAGCCGCCCACGCCGATCACCAGTTCAGGCTTGGCCTGCTTGAGCTTTTTGAAGGTGCCCAGGTCCGAAAACACCTTTTCCTGCGCCTTTTCGCGCACGGAGCAGGTGTTGAGGAGGATAACGTCGGCGTCTTCCGGGGATTCTGTGCGTACCAGTCCCTCGGACGCGCCGAGCAGGTCCGCCATTTTGTCCGAGTCGTACTCGTTCATCTGGCAGCCGAAGGTTTTGATAAATACTTTTTTCTGCATACCCGCAAGTTTACCGTAAATCGTCACCTGGCCCTTGAAAACAGGCCCCGCGGGCTCTAGAGTTAAAAGAGCAATTTTCTGCGGGAGCTAGTCATGGCTATCAATGGAATAGGATCGACCACCCCGATTTTCCAGCAGGCACAGCAGGTCGATGCCGCAGCCGCTGAGCGCCGCCTGGCCGAACAGCGCCAGTTGCAGCAGGAAGAGCAGCGCATCCGCGAGCAGCAATCCGCCAACTCCGAGCAAGTCAGCGCCCGCCGCGAACAGGCTCGTGCCTTGGAGCAATCCCAAGCGGCGGAGCAGCAAGACTTCCTGACCCGCCAGGACCTGTTGGCCCAAAATGCCCAGGCCAGCCAGCGCACGCCCGGTGCGCCAGCCCCGGGCAGCATCATTTCCGTTACCGCCTGAAATATCCGCGTAACACAATTTCCGTGTGGTTCTTTCGTGCGACACAGGAATAATGACTGTGTTGAAATGGCATTGTTGTCAAGATTTTCGGCAAATCATCGCCAAGTCTTGATGTTGAACAAGGTTCGCTTCGCAGCGCAGTAAGAAGATTAGCAAGACTGCAAGGCCTTTCCTCAACACTCCACTGTCAAGAGAGGATCATCATGGCACACCACGCTCTCGCTTCGCAGGAAAGCTACAACCCGAACCACCTGCTGGACATCCTGCTCGGCAAAATGCAATTGAAGAACGATGCTGCGCTGTCGCGCATGCTGGAAGTTGCACCACCTGTCATCAGCAAAATCCGTCACCACCGCTTGCCTGTCGGCGCTTCACTGCTGATCCGCATGCACGAAGTGACTGGCATGAGCATCCGTGAACTGCGTGACTTGATGGGCGACCGCCGCACCAAGTACCGCCTGTCGGATGCCCAAGGCCGCCCGAAACCGGAAGACAAGCCAGTCGGCGCGTCGACCCAGGGCGGCATGCCGCAAGCCAGCGCGCACTGAGCGCGCCGGCGCCTTAAGCCATCAGCACCATTGCAATCTCTTCATATTGCAGTTCCGTTTCGCGGAACAGGTGCAGGAAAGTGTCTTCGCCCAGGTTGAGCGCTTTCCAGGCAATCGGGGAAACGGACGGCACCAGGTCGTCCGGTTTCTGCACCAGGTCGAGCGCATGCACCACCGCGTCGGCCACGTGCACGATGGCGGCCAGGAAGCCGGCCCCCGGCGTTCCGGGCTCGTGGTGGCCGGCAATGGCCAGCCGCATCGTGTCCGAAAAATTCCAGTGCTCAGCCAGCGCCAGGCCGGCTTCGACGTGGTCGATGCCGAGCACGGCGCGTTCCGCCTCCAGCGTATAGCAGTCGTTTTCCTTCTGGTAGGCGATCACTTCCGCATACAGTTCCGGGAAGGTCGAGACCAGCACCAGGCGGCCGATATCGTGCAGCAGGCCTGCCGTAAAAGCATAATCCTGGTTGAAGCGCACGTGGCGCGCCAGCACCTTGGCGCAGGCCGCCGTGGCGATCGAGTGGCGCCAGAACTGGCCGTGGTCGAAACCCGGGCAAAGCTTGTCGGCAAAGCAGCCGGTGACGGCAGCGGCCGTAATCAGGTTGCGCGTGCTCTGGAAGCCAAGGAAGGTAATCGCCTGCTGGATCGTGGTGACCTTGACCTGCAGCCCGAACAGCGAAGAGTTGGCCAGGCGCAGCGTCTTGGCGGTCAGGGCCTGGTCGTGCGAAACCTTTTTGGCCAGCACCGCGATATCGATTTCTTCCTGGTCTACGCTGTTGAGCAATTCCATCACCACGGCCGGCAGCGAAGGCAGGTCGTCCAGGTTCTTCACCACATCGTCATAACTGAGCTGCTCGCTCATGCAGCCTCCTTGCCGACGCGGAATTCGGTAACCAGTTTGCGCAGCGTGTTGGCCGCCGAATCTTCGCCATTGGCTGGATCGTGGCGGCGGAACAGCACACCGATGCGCGCCAGGTGGGCTTCGCGTTCGGCGGCCGTTTGGGCCGGGTCGGGCGGTGTATCGTCGACCACGGCCAGCGATTCGATGCCGTGGTCGTGCAGGCGTTCCAGCATGCGTTCGGTCAGCTGGGCGCCTGCCGGCAGCAGGACCTGGCCATGCTTGTCCAGCAATTCATCAGAAAGCACCATGCCCGGCTCGACTTTGGCCAGGGGCAGGTGGCGATATGTGCCCGTCATTTGATTCTCCATTGTATGCAAAGCAAATCTTACCTCAGTGATGGAAAGCCATCATCCTTAAAATCTTGCCAAGCAACACTCCATCCCTTACATTGGTGGGAATATGGGGAGGGACTGAATGTTTGGTATCCAAGGCCGGCTGACTGCACTGTTCGTTGTGATCGTCACCGTAGTGCTGGGCATTTCCGGCACCTACGCGCAGTACAGCCTGGGTCATGAACTGGAAATAGCCAACCAGCGCCTGCGCGAAGGTGTGCTGACCCGTTTGCAAACCAGCTTGCCCTCTGCCCTGTGGGACCTCGACAAGGCCAAGGTCGACAATATCGTGGCGGCCGAAATGCTGCCGCCGGAACTGGTCGCGATCCGCGTCTACGATACCTCGGTCGGCCTGTTCTCCGGCAAGCGCCGCAAGGATGACGGCAATATCGTCCCCATCGAATCCGAAACGACCGTGCCGGGCGCCCCGGTGGTGGCCGACCTGGCTTACCGCGATGCCGGCGCCGCCGGCAGTGCATTGAAGCCGGTGATCGTCGGCCGCGTCGTGGTCAATTTCAGCCGCGCCCAGATCGATGCCACGCTGGCCGCCGAGGTGCGGCGCAAGGTGGTGGAAGTACTGACGCTGGACCTGATCCTGGTGGTGGCGCTGGCGCTCTCCCTGCGCATCGTGTTCGACCCGCTGAAGAAGCTGCGCGACGGCTTGTTCGAGCTGGCCACACGCGGTTCGGATGAAGTGGAGGAATTGCCGGAAAAGCGCAGCGATGAACTGGGCGACGTGATCCGCGGCTTCAACGCCATCCAGCGCAAGGTGAAGTCGATCATCAAGCGCACGCGCGAAGCGGAAGACCTGGCACGCCGTTCGGCGCAGGAAACGGCGCAGGCGCTGGACGACCTGCAGCGCACCCAGGAATCGCTGCTGCAGGCCGAGCGCCTGGCGTCCCTTGGCTCGCTGGTGGCCGGCGTGGCGCATGAAATCAATACGCCGGTCGGCATTGCCCTGACCAGCGCTTCGGTCCTGATGGATGCCACCACGGCCGTCGACGAATCGATGAAGGCCGGCCAGGTGAGGAAATCGGAGATCCAGAAGTACATCGATACCGCCGGCGAAAGTGCGCGCCTGATCATGAACAATGCTTATCGCGCGGCGCACCTGATCCACAGCTTCAAGCAGATCGCGGTCGACCAGGTGAGCGAAGCGCGCCGCCGCTTCGAACTGAAGGAATACATCGGCGAGGTGGTGTCCAGCCTGCAGCCCAAGCTGAAGAAAACCCGCATCGTGGTGGCGATCAACTGCCCCGACGACATCATGCTGGACAGCTATCCCGGCGCCCTGGCCCAGGTCATCACCAACCTCACGCTGAACTGCGTGGAACACGCTTTCGAGCCGGATGGCGCAGGCAATATCGATATCAACGTGATCCCCGAAGGCGAGACCATCGAGATGCAGGTGGTCGACAATGGCAAGGGCATCCCGCCCGACATGCTGGACAAGGTGTTCGACCCCTTCGTCACCACCCGGCGCGGGCAGGGCGGCACCGGCCTTGGCCTGAACATTGTCTTCAACCTGATCGTCAAGCAGTTTGGCGGTACCATTTCCGTTTCAAGCACGCTGGGCAAGGGCGCGAGCTTCGTATTGCGCATCCCGCGCGTGACGCCGGGCGGTGAGAACGAGGACAAGCATCCGGATGCGCCCCTGCATGCTCCCACCGTGAGCTGAGCGCCGCCACGGCCACATCTGCCGCATACTGCCGCCATGCAGGGAGAAATGTTATGAATAAGCAGCGCTTGATCGCCTTGCTGCGCGGCATTAATGTCGGACGCGCAAAACGCGTTGCGATGGCCGACTTGCGCAAGGTGCTGAGCGATATCGGTTTCAGCGATGTGCGCACGCTGCTCAACAGCGGCAACGTGGTGTTCGATTGCAACGCTGCCGATTCAGCCGACAGCGCGGAGCGCATCGAAGAAGCGCTGGTGCTGAAGCTCGGCGTGCCGGCCAAAGTCACCGTGATCGAAGCCGCCCAGCTGGCAGAGATCGTCATGGAAAACAGCCTGCAGAATGTGGCCAATGACCATTCGCGCCTGCTGGTGGCTGTCCTCAACAAACCCGATGAAGACCGCAGCAAGCTGGAACCGCTGGCGCGCCAAAGCTGGCAGCCGGAGGCGTTTGCGCTGGGCCGCCACGCCGCCTATATCTGGTGCCCGGACGGGGTGCTGGCCAGCCGCGCTGCCGCCGCCATGGGCAAGGCGCTGGGCGACGCGGTCACCTCGCGCAACTGGAGCACCATCAGCAAATTGCACGCGATGGCAAATAATTAGTTGTCGACTGCCGCTTCCTGCGTCTAAAATCGCTTGTCAACGAATTTGTCAGATGAGCAATGAGAATTGGTGATTCGATAAGAGGTGCGATGATACTCGGCGCCGTGGTGCTGGCCCTGGTCATTGGCGGTTTCGCTGTGGCCGACAATGGCTGGCAAAAGGTCAGTTGCATTGGCCGTGCCATTGTCGGTGGTGTCGCATGGAGCAATATCCACAGCGTTTGCGGCTTATGACTGGCGCGCTCGCCGCTCGGTCACCGATTCATATCCCACTCCCCAGCTATCGGTCTCCACTTCGTCGATGATGACGAAGGTGGTCGCCGGGTCTTTGTCCAGCACTTCCTGCAGCATTTTCGTGGTGCGCACGATCAGTTCCTTCTTCTGCTCCCTGGTCGGGCCGCCATGTTCGCGGGTGACTTTGATATTCACGTAGGGCATGTCGTTCTCCTTGTTTACCAGTTGCCGGCTGCGGCGCCGTCGTCGACGGTCAGCACATGGCCGGAGATGAAAGTGGAATCGGTCAGGTAGAGCACCGCGTCGGCAATGTCTTCGGCGCTGCCCATTTTGTGGGTCGGCACCAGGCCTTTCAGGAATTCCTGGGTGCCGGCATCCGGGCTATGCAGCGGGGTGCTGATAATGCCTGGCGCTACCGCGTTTACCTTGATGTTCTTGTTCGCCACCTCCAGCGCCAGGGCGCGGGTTGCCATGTTCAGGCCGCCCTTGATCAGCACTGGCAGCAGGGCGGTTGCCTTGGCTGGCGTCACACCAAGGCTGGCGGTGATGTTGACGATATGGCCGCCGCCGTTGGCTTCCATATGGCGCACCGCTTCCTGCGCCGGGAACAGGAAGCCCTTCAGGTTGGTCGCTACCAGCGCGTCGGTCTCGGCTTCGGTGTAGTCGACGGTTGGCTTGGCAATGAAGATGCCGGCGTTATTCACCAGGATGTCGACTTTGCCGAAACGTGCTGCCGCTTTCTCGAACAATTCCCTGGCCGTGGCGGGGGAGGCAATGTCGCCGGCTACCGGCAGGAAGTTGGCCGGGTTGCCCAGTTGTGCCGCTGCGGTTTGCAGGCGGTCCATGGTGCGGGCATTGCCGACTACGTTGTAGCCGCGGGCCAGGTAAGCCTTGGCGATGGCGAAACCGAGGCCGCTCGATGCGCCGGTGATGATTGCTGTCTTGGTCATTTGGAACTCCTTGAGTTGGGTTACGGTGAGTCCACTATACTTATGACGTTTGGGTGGATAAATACGGCTTCCGGCAATTGACTTGATACATGGGGTAATAAATGCAGCGCCATTTCGATGATATGCAGTTGGGCAGCATTGAGTTGTTCGTTCTGGCCGGGGAGCAGGGGAGTTTTACTGCGGCGGCAGCAATGGCGGGCGTGACGCCGGCGGCGGTGAGCCGCTCGGTCTCACGGCTGGAAGAGCGCCTCGGGGTGCGGCTGTTCGTGCGCACCACGCGCCAGATCCGCCTGACCGATGGCGGCAAGGTGTATTTCGAGCAGTGCCGGCAAGCCCTGTCGCAACTGGTGGAAGCTGAACGCGAAGTGACGGGGCAGCAGGCCAAGCCTTCCGGCAAGCTGCGCATCAGCGTGCCGACGCCCTATGCGCATTATCGTTTGCTGGAGCGGGTGGCGGCGTTCCGCCTGCAGTTCCCCGAGGTGCAGGTCGAAGTCCATGTCAGCAACCGCAACATCGATTTCGCAGAGGAGGGCTACGACCTGGCCGTGCGGGGCCGTGCGCCGCAGGATTCGACCCTGATCGCGCGCAAGCTGGAAGATGCCAAACTGGTGCTGGTAGCGTCGCCGTCTTACCTGAAGCTGCGCGGCAAGCCCAAGTCGCTGGAGGAGTTGGCGGGGCACGACTGCATCCAGTTCGTACTGCCAAGCACGGGGCGGATGATTCCCTGGCAATTCATGCGCGACGGCGAAGAGATTGAGCTGACGGGCAGCGATGCCATCGTGTGCGCGGAAGACTTCCTTGGCATGGGCACGCTGGCCGTGCATGGCGGCGGCATTGCCCAGACCTATCGCTTTGCCGTAGAACGTGAGCTGGCGAGCGGAGCGCTGGTCGAATTGATGCCGCAGCACGGCGGCTGCTCACGGCCGTTCTACCTGATCTATCCGCACGCGCGTCACCTGTCGCTGCGCGTGCGCAGCTTTGTCGACTTCCTTTTGCGCTAGCCTTCCTGCTGGCGCTGGCGGAAGGCCGCGACCTTGTTGCGGTTACCGCACAGCGCCATGCTGCACCAGCGGCGGCGATGCGATTTGGTGCGGTCCAGGAACCACAGCGTGCAGGCGTGGTCTTCGCATTTGCGCACCAGGTTGAAGTCGGCGGTAGCCAGCAACTGCGCTGCCGCTTCCGCCAAAGGCGCCAACAGCTGCTGCGGCGTGCGGGCGGCATAACGGGGCTGCAGCGACAGGCCATCCCCACTTTCTTCCATCAGCACCATGTGGCGCTCTGCGTGCGCCAACGCTGCATTCAACGCTGCCAAGTCGAGCCGCTGGCCTGCCTTGCGCGCCGCGACGGCCGTGCGGACGGTCTCGCGCAAGGCGCGTGCAGCCGCCAGCAATTCGCCTGGCTTGCCTGGGGCGGCGGATTCCGCTGCCAGCTGTCCGGACGCCGCCAGCCACGCCATGACATCGGCATCGCCATGCCAGGTTTCCTCGCCCTGTACGACGGTATTCATCAGATCCAGCGCTGGATGGTCGCCATAGAACTCAAGCATTTTCATGTCCTCCCGTTTTTAATTGTAACCATCAAAATAACGCTTGACAAGTTACGTTGCGAGAGTAATCTAGTAACCATCAAAACTAATTTTAAGGAGTTAGACATGAACCGCACTATCCAGGTCGATGGCGTCAACATCTTCTACCGTGAAGCAGGCGCCCCGGACGCGCCGGCGATCCTCCTGATGCACGGTTTTCCCACCAGCTCCCACATGTTCCGCAACCTGATCCCCCTGCTGGCGACCAAATACCGCGTGATCGCCCCGGACATGCCAGGCTTTGGTTTCACCGAGGTGCCGGCGGAGCGCAATTACGAGTACACCTTCGACAACCTGGCCCGCACCATGGAAGCCTTCCTGCAAGCGATCGAGCTGGATAAATTTGCGTTGTACGTATTCGACTACGGCGCCCCGGTCGGTCTGCGCCTGGCGGCTGCCAAACCCGAACGCATCACCGCCCTGATTTCGCAGAACGGCAATGCCTACCTGGAAGGCTTGAGCGATGGCTGGACCCCAATGCGCAAACATTGGGCCGACCCGAACGAAGAAAACACCAATGTGATGCGCGGCTTCCTGACGCCCGAAGCAACCAAATGGCAATACACCCATGGTGTCGCCGATCCTGCCAGCGTGGCGCCCGAATCCTATACCCTGGATTCGGCCCTGATGGCGCGTCCCGGCAATATCGACATCCAGCTCGAGCTGTTCTACGACTACCGGAAAAACCTGGAGCTGTACCCGGTGTTCCAGGAGTTCTTCCGCAAAGCGCAGGTGCCGACGCTGGCGATCTGGGGCAAAAACGATCCGTTCTTCACCCCACCGGGCGCCGAGGCCTATCGCCGCGATAACCCGAACGCTATCGTGCAATTGCTGGATACCGGCCATTTCGCACTGGAGACCCACGTCGAAGCGATCGGCAAAGCCATCCACGCCCTGTTAGACTAGGCGCTTTCGAGGATACCTGACCACGCATCGATGAAGCCAATCACCATCGCACTGCTGTCGGCCGGCCTGGCTTTGGCCGGCTGCAGCAGCAAACAAGCCGTTACCTACTCGGCCCCTGCTACTGCATCCAACCCGCAAGTCCTTATGCTGGGAGAGGTGCATGACAATAAAGAGGGCCACAAGCTGCGCTTCGAGGAATTGCGCCAGCGCGTGGAAGCCGGCTGGCGTCCAGCCATTGCGATGGAGCAGTTCGACCGTGAATCGCAAGGCTTGCTGGACGAAGCGCAGAAGGGCTGCCTTGACGCTTCATGTGTGATCAACGTCATGAACAAGAAAGGGTGGGACTGGCAGCTCTATCACCCAGTCATCCAGCTGGCCCTGAGCAACCACCTGCCGCTGATCGCCGCCAACCTGTCGCGCAGCGACGCATCCAAAGTGGTGCGCGATGGCCTGGCCTCCAGTTTTGATGCCGCCACGGTTGCTGCCTACAGGCTCAAGGACCCGCTGCCTTCCGACCTGCGCCGCGGCCAGGAAAAGGCGATCCAGGAGGGCCATTGCAATATGGCGCCCGACATGATGCTGCCCGGGATGGTCAACGCCCAGGTGGCACGCGATATCTGGATGGCCAAGCTGATTCGCCAGCAGCAGCCGCGCGACGTCGTCCTCATCGCGGGCAACGGCCACGTGCGCAAGGACATTGGCGTACCGCGTTGGCTGAATGCTGTTGAACCCAAGCTGACCGTCCGCACCATAGGCTTTATCGAGCCGGACGGCCTGCAGGGCAGCTATGACGAAATCCGCAAGGTAGCTGCGCAAAAGCGCACAGACCCTTGCGCCAAATTCAAGTAAACTTCCGGCCCTGCCGACCCCCATCAATCAAGGAGCAAAGAATGCAGATCGCAGGTGAAATGTTGATCGGACAAGCCGCCATCAAAGGCAGCGCAGGCCAGATGAAGGCCACCGACCCGGCCCGCAATATCGAAATCGAGCCAGCATTTGGCATGGCCACTCCGGCCGACCTGCAGCGCGCCTGCGAGCTGGCGGCGCAAGCATTCGACTCCTACCGCGAAACCACGCTGGAAAAGCGCGCGCAATTCCTGGAGCAGGTGGCACAGAACATTCTCGACCTCGGCCCACAGCTGATCGAGCGCGCCATGCAGGAATCCGGCCTGCCGCAAGCCCGCCTGGAAGGTGAGCGCGGCCGCACCGTCAACCAGCTGCGCCTGTTCGCGAAAGTGGTGCGTGATGGCCTGTTCCTGGGCGCGACCCTGGACTCCGCGTTGCCGGAACGCGTGCCGCCCCGCTCCGACCTGCGCATGCGCAAGATCGGCGTTGGTCCGGTCGCCGTGTTTGGTGCCTCCAACTTCCCGCTGGCGTTCTCGGTTGCCGGCGGCGATACCGCTTCCGCACTGGCTGCCGGTTGCCCGGTGGTCGTGAAAGCACACCCGGCGCACCTTGGCACTTCCGAGCTGGTGGGCAAGGCGATCCAGAAAGCCGTGGCCGATTGCGGCCTGCATGAAGGCGTATTCTCTCTGGTGATCGGCGACGTGCAGATCGGCGGTGACCTGGTGGCGCATCCTGCCATCAAGGCCGTCGGCTTCACCGGCTCGCGCGGCGGCGGCCTGGCGCTGGTGCGCATCGCCCAGGCCCGCAAGGAGCCGATTCCCGTCTACGCTGAAATGGCTTCGATCAATCCGGTCTTCCTGCTGCCGGGCGCCCTGAAATCCGGTGCCGCGCGCATCGCGCAGGGCTTTGCCGATTCGCTGACCATGGGCTCCGGCCAGTTCTGCACCAATCCGGGCCTGTTGATTGCGCTGGAAGGCCCGGAACTGAACGAATTTGCTGCTGCGGCAGCGGCTGCGGTGCAAGCCAAGCCGTCGACCACCATGCTGACCCCGGGTATCCACAAATCGTACGAAGCCGGCGTGGGCAAGCTGTCCTCGCTGGACAAGGTGGAACTGCTGGCGCAGGGCGGTGCGGGCAGCACAGCCTGCGCAGCGCAGCCGCACCTGTACAGCACCGATGTCGACACCTTCCTGTCCACGCCAGCTTTGGAAGACGAAAACTTTGGCCCAAGCTCGGTACTGGTGCGCTGCCGCGACGTGGCCGACCTGCGTCGCATTGCCGAGCATGTGGAAGGGCAGTTGACCTCCACCGTGCACGCCACGGCCGAGGACCGCGAGATCGCTGCCAGCCTCCTGCCGACACTGGAGCGCAAGGCTGGCCGTATCCTGTTCAACGGCTTCCCGACCGGCGTTGAAGTAGCGCATGCCATGGTGCACGGTGGCCCGTTCCCGTCGACTTCCGATCCGCGCAGCACCTCGGTCGGCGCTACCGCCATCGACCGCTTCCTGCGTCCGGTGTGCTACCAGGATGCGCCGGAGTGGGCGCTGCCATCGACCCTGGCCGACAGCAATCCGCAAAACGTGCCGCGCGTGGTTGATGGCAAGGTCCAGCCGGGCGCATAAGCCCCCGCGATCATGGTAAGGTGGGCAGCATAATGGAAACCGTGTACAAGACAGAGCAGCCCACCCGGGCTGATATTGATGCGCTCACCGGACCAGCAGTGCTGGAATTCGGCACCAACTGGTGCGGCTACTGTCGTGGCGCCCAGCCTGTCATCGCCGAGGCGTACCGCGAGTACGCCAACATCCCTCACTTTAAGGTGGAAGATGGCCCAGGCAGAGTGCTGGGCCGCTCCTTCCGCATCAAACTGTGGCCAACCGTGATCTTCCTCAAAGACGGCAAGGAAGTCGCCCGCGTGGTACGTCCGGAAGACGCCGACGAACTGCGCGAGGGCTTCGGCCAAATCGCCGGCGGCTGAGCCGACAGCAACGCTGCTCCTCAATCTTCAAGCTTGACACCGGGTCCGAAATCGATTCAACTATTAACGAATTAGTTAATAGTTGAATCGTGGTATTTGTCGGTGCTGGACGATGGCCGCGGCAAAAAAGGGAGAGCGGCATGAGAAAGATTCGTAATGTCACAGGAAATCATCGCGTCGCAAGCGAGGACCTGGCTGCGGTGTGTGCAGGCCAGGTGCGCTACGCGCCGGCCAAGTCCTTTTGGCTGCTGGCGATGTGGGGCGGCGCGGCATATGGTGCGCTTGCATACCCATATCTGGCGGCGATGGCATTGTTCGCCGCCGCCACGGCCTTTGTTCTGCTGTTCGGGCACTCGCTCGGAAGCCATCGCAAGCTGATTCACAACAGCTTTGGATGCCCGAAATGGCTCGAATACCTGCTGGTCTGGCTAGGTGTGCAAGTTGGCCTCGCCGGACCAATCGGCTTGCTGCGCCAGCATGAATTGCGTGACTATGCACAGCGCCAAGCCGACTGCCACCCGTACTTACGGCACGGCGCAGGATTCTGGCGCGATGCCTGGTGGCAGTTGCATTGTGAGCTGGTGCTCGCGAATCCGCCGGCGATTCGCATCGAACGGCGCATTGCTGACGATCGGTTCTACCAATTGCTGGAACGAACCTGGATGTTGCAGCAGTTGCCGTTGGCTGTGCTGTTTTATGTATGGGGCGGCTGGGCCTTCGTTTGCTGGGGTGTCTGCGCCCGCATCGTCGCCGGCGTGACTGGTCATTGGCTGATCGGCTATTTTGCCCATAACCACGGCGACATGTCGTATGAGGTGGATGGCGCAGCGGTCCAGGGGCGCAATATCCGCTGGACTTCCCTGTTGACGATGGGCGAGAGCTGGCATAACAACCATCACGCCTTCCCGCATTCTGCACGGCTTGGGCTGGCAGAAGGGGAGTGGGACCCGGGCTGGTGGGCATTGCGCGCGCTGGAGCACCTTGGCCTGGTCAGGGACCTGCAGTTGCCCGACAGGCTGGAAAACAAAAATGGCCTGGACCGTTGCCGGTTCAGGCCACTTCTGATGAATCTTTGGTGGTGATAGGTGGACTTGAACCACCGACCCTAGCATTATGAATGCTATGCTCTAACCAACTGAGCTATATCACCAGAGCCACGCATTATGAGGGGTTTCGCGGAAGCTGTCAACCATTGCCCCCTCCCGATCCGCAACGTGGCGGATGTTCTCAAGTGCCAATCCTTGCGCCCGCAAGATGATTCCCGAGTGAAACGTGACAAAAGCCCTGCTTCTTGCCCGTTATTGATGGGCTCTTCCGCCTAGCGAAAAGAGGGCAATGTGCTCATGCGCTCTAGCAATCTCCACTGTTAAATTGATATCGATTGATAGCTGGAAAGTTAAATGCCCAGTAGTCAAGTTAAGTAGATAAAAAGTATCAATATTTACGGATTGTCACTTTTTGCGCCGCCGCGCCGGCACTATCTGGGAGAAGACCATGGGCACAATCACCGGAACCAATGGAAGCGATTCGATCACCGGCACCAGCGCAAATGACATCATCAACAGCGGCAATGGCGACGACTTTGTTAATGGCGGCGCGGGAAGTGACCAGATTAACGGTGGAGCCGGTGACGACACCTTGATCTACTGCCTCGCGGAGAACGTGGGCGGCTACAAGGATGTGTATACCGGCGGCTCTGGCATAGATACCGTCCGGCTCCTGCTGACATATAAGGAATGGTGCAACAGCGAGATACGGGTTGAGTTGGAAAGGTATGTGAAGTTCCTGACGACCGTCAAAATGAATCCGCAGGGAGAAGTGTCAAACGGTTCGGCCAGCGATTTCGTCTTCACCTTTGGAACGTCGACACTGACAGTACAAATGATGGAGAAGCTCGCAGTGTGGGTGCAGCCTGAAGTCGGCGGTGACTATGCTCCGATCGACTACCGCGCATCGCTCATCACCGGCGTCACAGCGGGTACCGCTGTTGAAGCCGGAGGCATCAGGAATTCAAACGTCGGGATGCCGACTGTCAGCGGCCAACTCCGTTCGGATGATCTGGACGGCGCCGACAACGTCTTCAAGTCCGTGAACACCGGGGCTGCAGCAAAGTATGGCACCTATACTGTCACGACCGACGGCCAGTGGTCCTATTCGCTGAACAACGCGGATAGCCGGGTGCAGGAGCTCAGGGCAAACGATGTTCTAAGCGACACGATCACCGTGTACAGTGCCGATGGCTCGGCCAAGGTCATTGAAATCACCATCAAGGGCAGCAACGATGCACCGGAGGTCACTGCTGCGCTGACTGGTGGGACAGCGGAAGGCTACGGGGCCTATACCCTGAACTTGCTGGCGGGCGCCAGCGATGTCGATCGGGGCGAGACCGCAACTCTGCGCGTAACGAACGTAAGCTACAAAGTCGATGACGTGACAGTTGTTGACGTACCATCGGGCATCGGCTTGTCTGGGAATACCTTGAGCGTCAATCCGAAGGATGGCTCGTTCGATCACCTTGCAGTCGGTGAAAAAACCACGATCGTGGTCTATTACAAGGTCATGGATGCGCAGGGCGCGACGGTCGACCAGAGCGCAACGATCACGATCAATGGCAGCAATGATGTCCCTACTGTCAACGCCAAATTGACTTCGACAGCAGCGGAGGGAAGCGCATCGTTTGCGTTAAATCTGTTGGATGGCGCGAGCGACGTCGATCACGGCGAAACCGCAACGCTGCATGTCACTGACTTGAGCTACCAAGTCGATGGCGTTACGGTCGCCGAGGTGCCTTCAGGTGTCAGCCTGTCGGGGAACACGCTGAGCGTCAATCCCGTACATCCTGCCTTTGACCACCTTGCCGTCGGTGCTCAAACCACGATCGTCGTCACCTATAAAGTTCAGGACGCACAAGGCGCGACTGTCGAACAGAGCGCCACGATCACTATCACCGGCACAAACGATGCTCCAGTTGTAGGTGGTGCGTTGACGTCGACGAAGGCCGAGGGAAATGGCGCGTTCACGATGAATTTGCTGGCTGGTGCGAGCGATGCCGATGATGGTGAGACCGCAACACTGAACGTCAAGGACGTCAGCTTCAGTGTCGATGACGGCGCCGCTTCCGCTAACGCCCCTGCAGGCGTAAGTTTGGCGGGTAATACGCTGAGCGTTAATCCTTCGAACAACGCCTTCGATCACCTGGCAGTCGGCGAAAAAGTGACGATCGTGGTCAGCTACAAGGTCATGGATGCGCAAGGCGCGACGGTTGCCCAGAGCGCGACGATTACGATTGCCGGCACCAATGATGCGCCCACGGTAAGCGGCTCCCTAACTTCTGTTAAGGCTGAAGGAACGGGATCCTATGAATTGAATTTGCTGGAGGGCGCGAGCGATCTCGATCATGGCGAGACTGTGTCACTGAGCGTGACGGGTGTCACGTACAGTGTCGACGGCGTGGCGAGCGCTGGTGTGCCGGCCGGTATTAGTCTGGTGGGCCACACGCTGAATGTTAATCCAGCTGATGGCACGTTCGACCATTTGGCCGAAGGGATGCAGAGCACTATTGCTGTCCATTATTTCGTCAAAGACGCGCAAGGCGCGACGGTCGCCCAGAGCGCAACGATTACGATCGCTGGTACCAATGATGCCCCGGTGGTGACGGGAGCAGTCACCGGCAGCGCGACAGAGGACGGTGCGACTGTAACGCTTAATGCGCTGGCCAACGCGTCGGATGTCGACGCTGGTACGACCCTGGCAGTCGGATCGGTACCGGCCATTCTCCCTGCAGGTGTCAGCTACAACGCCCTGACGCACAGTTTCACGTTGGATCCAGGTCATGCGGACTATCAGAGCCTGGCACAGGGCCAGACGAAAGAGGTGACGGTCAGCTACCAGGTGTCCGACGGCATCACGACCACCCCGGCATCGGTCACCTTCACCGTCACCGGGACCAACGACGCTCCTGTCGTGATGGGCGCAGTCACTGGCAGCGCAAACGAGGACGGCGCGACCGTGGCGCTCAATGCGCTGGCCAACGTATCGGACGTTGATGATGGCACAACGCTTGCCGTGGAATCGGTGCCGGCCGAGTTGCCTCAAGGCGTCAGCTATGACGCCCTGACGCACAGTTTCACGTTGGATCCAGGTCATGCGGACTATCAGAGCCTGGCACAGGGCCAGACGAAAAAGGTGACGGTCAGCTATCAGGTCTCTGACGGCATTGCTAGCACGCCGGCATCGGTCACCTTCACCGTTACCGGTACCAATGACGCTCCTGTCGTGACGGGCGCAGTCACTGGCAGCGCGAACGAGGACGGCGCGACCGTGGCGCTCAATGCGCTGGCCAATTCGTCCGACGTTGACGCCGGGACAACGCTTGCTGTGGAATCGGTCCCTGCCGAGTTGCCTCAAGGCGTCAGCTATGACGCCCTGACGCACAGCTTCACATTGGACCCGAGCCACGCCGATTATCAGAGTCTGGCACAAGACCAGACGAAAGAGGTGACGGTCAGCTACCAGGTGTCCGACGGCATCACGACCACTTCGGCATCGGTCACCTTCACCGTCACTGGTACCAATGACGCACCGGTGGTGACTGGGGCAGTCACAGGCAGCGCGAATGAGGACGGCACGACCGTGACGCTCAATGCGCTGGCTAACGCATCGGATGTCGATGCTAGCACGACGCTTGCCTTGGAATCGGTGCCGGCCGAGTTGCCTCCAGGCGTCAGCTATGACGCCCTGACGCACAGCTTCACGTTGGACCCGAGTCACGCCGATTATCAGAGTCTGGCACAAGGGCAGACCAATGAGGTGACGGTCAGCTACCAGGTATCCGATGGCATCACGACTACGCCGGCATCGGTGACCTTCACCGTTACCGGTACCAATGACGCTCCGGTGGTAACTGGGGCAGTCACAGGTAACGCGAACGAGGATGGCGCATCTGTGACGCTCAATGCACTGGCTAACGCATCGGACGTTGATGATGGCACGGCGCTTGCCGTGGAATCGGTGCCGGCTGTGCTGCCTTCAGGCGTGAGCTACACCGCCCTGACGCACAGCTTCACCTTGGACCCGAGCCACGCCGATTATCAGAGTCTGGCACAAGGGCAGACGAAAGAGGTGACCATCAGCTATCAGGTGTCCGATGGCATCACGAGCACGCCGGCATCGGTGACTTTCACCGTCACCGGTACCAATGACGCACCGGCGGTGACGGGCGCAGTGACAGGCAGCGCAACCGAAGACGGTGCATCTGTGACGCTCAATGCGCTGGCCAACGCATCAGACGTTGATGATGGCACGACGCTTGCCGTGGAATCAGTGCCTGCCGTGCTGCCTTCAGGCGTGAGCTATGACGGCGCGACGCATAGCTTTACGCTGGACCCAAGTCATGCCGACTATCAAAGCCTGGCACAGGGCCAGACGAAAAAGGTGTCCGTCAGCTATCAGGTCTCTGACGGCATTACGAGCACTCCTGCATCGGTCGCCTTCACCGTCACTGGCACCAATGACGCACCGGTGGTGACGGGGGCAGTGACTGGCAGCGCAACCGAAGACGGCGCATCTGTGATGCTCAATGCATTGGCTAACGCATCGGACGTTGATGCCAGCACGATTATGACAGTGGAATCGACGCCGGCAGTGATGCCGTCAGGCGTCAGCTATGACGCTCAGACGCACAGCTTCACCTTGGATCCAAGCCATGCCGAATATCAGAGCCTGGCGCAGGGCCAGACGAAAGAGGTGACGGTCAGCTACCAAGTGTCAGACGGCATCACGACCACCCCGGCATCGGTGACCTTCACCGTTACCGGTGCCAATGACGCTCCGGTGGTGACTGGGGCAGTCAAAGGTAACGCGAACGAGGATGGCGCATCTGTGACGCTCAACGCACTGGCTAGCGCATCGGATGTGGATGATGGCACGACGCTTGCCGTGGAATCAGTGCCTGCCGTGTTACCCGCAGGCGTGAATTATGACGGCGCGACACATAGCTTTACACTGGATCCAAGTCATGCCGACTATCAAAGCCTGGCACAGGGTCAGACGAAAGAGGTGACCGTCAGTTATCAGGTGTCGGATGGCATCACGACTACGCCGGCATCGGTGACCTTCATCGTTACCGGTACCAATGACGCACCGGTGGTGACTGGGGCAGTCACAGGTAACGCGAACGAGGATGGCGCATCTGTGATGCTCAATGCACTGGCCAACGCATCGGACGTTGATGATGGCACGACGCTTGCAGTGGAATCGGTGCCTGCCGTGCTACCCGCAGGCGTGAGCTATGACGGAGCGACGCATAGCTTTACGCTGGATCCAAACCATGCCGACTATCAGAGCCTGGCACAAGGCCAGACGAAAGAAGTGACCGTCAATTATCAGGTGTCGGATGGTATCACGACTACGTCGGCATCGGTCACCTTCACCGTTGCCGGTGCCAATGACGCACCGGTGGTGACTGGGGCAGTGACTGGCAGCGCAACCGAAGACGGTGCGTCTGTAACGCTCAATGCGCTGGCCAACGTATCGGACGTTGATGATGGCACGACGTTTGCCGTGGAATCGGTGCCGGCTGTGCTGCCTTCAGGCGTGAGCTACAACGCCCTGACGCACAGCTTCATCTTGGACCCGAGCCACGCCGATTATCAGAGTCTGGCACAAGGGCAGACGAAAGAGGTGACCATCAGCTATCAGGTGTCCGACGGCATCACGAGCACGCCGGCATCGGTGACTTTCACCGTCACCGGTACCGATGACGCACCGGCGGTGACTAGCGCAGTCACTGGCAGCGCAAACGAGGATAGCGCGATCGTGACCCTCAATGCACTGGCCAACGCATCAGACGTTGATGATGGCACGACGCTTGCCGTGGAATCAGTGCCTGCCGTGCTGCCTTCAGGCGTGAGCTATGACGGCGCGACGCATAGCTTTACGCTGGACCCAAGTCATGCCGACTATCAAAGCCTGGCACAGGGCCAGACGAAAAAGGTGTCCGTCAGCTATCAGGTCTCTGACGGCATTACGAGCACTCCTGCATCGGTCGCCTTCACCGTCACTGGCACCAATGACGCACCGGTGGTGACGGGGGCAGTGACTGGCAGCGCACCCGAAGATGGTGCATCTGTGACGCTCAATGCATTGGCTAACGCATCGGATGTAGATAATGGCAGCACGCTCGCTGTGGTCTCTGTTCCGGGGACGGTGCCAGCTGGCGTCACTTACAACGCTGGTACGCACAGCTTCACGCTGGATCCAAGCCATTCTGCTTATCAAAGCCTGGCGGCAGGACATACGCTGGATGTGACGGTCAACTATGGTGTGAGTGACGGGGTGGCAACGACGCCGGGATCGGTCAAGTTCACCGTCACCGGCACCAACGATGCGCCGGTGGTTACTGGTGCAGTCACTGGCAACGCTACCGAAGACGGCGCATCTGTGACGCTCAACGCATTGGCTAACGCATCGGATGTGGATACTGGCACCACGCTCTCGGTAGTATCGGTTCCGGGGGCGCTGCCAGCTGGCGTAAGTTACAACGCTGGTACTCACAGCTTCACGCTGGATCCAAGTCATTCGGCTTATCAAAGCCTCGCGGCAGGACAGACGCTGGACGTGACGGTCAACTTTGGTGTGAGTGACGGCGTGGCAACGACGCCGGGATCGGTCAAGTTCACGGTCACCGGCACCAATGATGCGCCGGTGGTGACAGGTGCGGTGACTGGCAGCGCAACCGAAGACGGCGCATCTGTGACGCTCAACGCATTGGCTAACGCATCGGATGTGGATGCTGGCAGCACGCTCTCGGTAGTATCGGTTCCGGGGACGTTGCCAGCTGGCGTGACTTACAACGCTGGTACGCACAGCTTCACGCTGGATCCAAGTCATTCGGCTTATCAAAGCTTGGCGGCAGGACAGACGCTGGACGTGACGGTCAACTATGGTGTGAGCGACGGAGTGGCAACGACGCCGGGATCGGTCAAGTTCACGGTCGCCGGCACCAACGATGCACCGGTGGTGACAGGTGCGGTGACTGGCAGCGCAACCGAAGACGGCGCATCTGTGACGCTCAATGCACTGGCTAACGCATCGGATGTGGATACTGGCACCACGCTCTCGGTAGTATCGGTTCCGGGGACGTTGCCAGCTGGCGTAACTTATAACGCTGGTACGCACAGCTTCACGCTGGATCCAAGCCATTCGGCCTATCAAAGCCTGGCGGCAGGACAGACGCTGGACGTGACGGTCAACTATGGTGTAAGTGACGGCCTGGCAACGACGCCGGGATCGGTCAAGTTCACGGTCGCCGGCACCAACGATGCACCGGTGGTGACAGGTGCGGTGACTGGCAGCGCAACCGAAGACGGCGTATCTGTGACGCTCAACGCATTGGCTAACGCATCGGATGTGGATGCTGGCAGCACGCTCTCGGTAGTATCGGTTCCGGGGACGTTGCCAGCTGGCGTGACTTACAACGCTGGTACGCACAGCTTCACGCTGGATCCAAGCCATTCGGCTTATCAAAGCTTGGCGGCAGGACAGACGCTGGACGTGACGGTCAACTATGGCCTGAGCGATGGCGTGGCAACGACGCCGGGATCGGTCAAGTTCACGGTCTCCGGCATCAACGACGCGCCGGTATTGAACGCCGCTGCAACACCAGTTCTCACCAATGTCATCGAAGATGCTGGAGCGCCAAGCGGTGCAGTAGGTACGCTCGTGTCCAACCTGATCAATCTGAATCCGCCGGTTGGTGGCCTCGATAACGTATCCGACGCCGATAGTGGCGCAATCACCGGCATTGCATTGACCGGAACCAATGTCGCCAATGGCTCCTGGTGGTATTCCACCAATGGCGGCACAAACTGGACGGCGGTTGGCGCGGTGTCGAATTCGTCTGCGTTGCTGTTGTCGGCAGACGCGAACACGCGGCTCTACTTCCAGGGAGGTACTGACTTCAATGGAACCGTCAGCGATGGCTTGACTTTCCGCGCTTGGGATCGCACTAGCGGTACGGCCGGTACGATGGTCAACACCACTTCCAATGGCGGAAGTACGGCCTTTTCAACGGCCACCGATACTGCCTCCATTACCGTCGTTGACGACAATTACCCTCCGGTTGCAACAGCCGACCGGGTCATCGTATCGAGCAGTACTACCGTCACCATCTCGACGAGCGCGCTACTCGGCAATGACACCGATATTGACGGGGCCGCGTTGGTGATTACTGGCGTAGGAGCCGCCTCAGGGATTTCAAACCTGGCTTTAACCAGCGCAGGTATCACGTTCAAGAGCGGAAGTACTGCTGGTAATTCGGTCGGCAGCTTCCAATATACGGTGTCCGACGGTCGTGGTGGCACTGCGACAGGGACAGTCGCAATTGACGTTAGGGCAGTCACCAGCAGTAGCAGCAGTGGCGATACAGTTGATCTCAGCGGAGCCGGCACTTACCAGGCCTCTTACATCGATGCCGATAACGGGTCCGATACGGTGACCGGTGGCGCGGCCGGTGACAATTTCTACGGTGGTTCTGGCAATGCCATGGACATACTGAGGGGATCGGCAGGCAACGATCTCCTTGTCGGTGAGGGCGGCAACGATGATTTGTCCGGCGGTGCGGGCAACGACGTTCTGCGCGGCGGCAGTGGCGATGATGTGATGGATGGCGGCGACGGTAGCGAGGACATGCTGGACTTCTCCGACGGCAGTGCGCTGAGCAATTTCACGCTGGTACAGAGCACCAATGCGACCAACACCAATGGTGCGGGCGGGCTCGGAAACGATTCCTATAAAAACATGGAAGGCGTCATCGGCAGCTCTTCGAGCGATATCATCAACGGCAGCGCAGGCAACGACATCATCCGCGGTGGCGGAGGTAACGACGCGCTTGACGGGAAAGGCGGTAACGACCTTCTCGACTTCTCGGATGCCACGGCGGGAATTACGTTTACGATGGGCCCGAATGGCGCTGGCACGTTCACTGCGTCGGGCCTGGGCACCGATACGTATTCCGGATTTGAAGGCGTCATCGGTACCGCTTTCGCTGATACCTTGACCGGCCTGGCCGTTGCCGATGAACTGCGTGGTGGCGCCGGCAACGATACGATCAACGGTCTGGCTGGCGACGACCGCATTGTCGGCGGGGCGGGCGCCGATACGTTGACTGGCGGCGCCGACAACGACACCTTCGTTTTTGATACGGCCCCCAATGCTGTCGACACGATTACGGACTTCAATGCATCGGGATCCGCTGCCAGCGGCGACACGATCGAGTTGTCGCTTGCAGTGTTCACGGCCATCACGACCCCATCAGGCAATGTCTTGTCTTCGTCCGAATTTGCATCGTCCGCTGAGGGCGGCGTGACCGATGTGGTGGCCGCCGGCGTAAGGGTGATTTACGACAGTGTCACCGGCAACCTGTACTACGACGCCGATGGGCAAGGCGCCGCCGGACGGACGCTGGTTGCCAAGCTGGTGCTGACTGATCCGGCCGATACGTTCGACTACAACGACATCAAGCTGGGTTCATGATCTGGTGACGGAACAGGGGAATATCATGAAGCCTCTCTTTCAGCTCCTCCGGCGTCCGCTCCTGGTCGTCGCCGGTTTCTCGTTCTTCGTCAACCTGCTGCTGCTGGCCCCTGCGCTGTTCATGTTGCAGGTCTTCGACCGCGTGCTGACCAGCCAAAGCAGGGAAACGCTGCTGGTCCTGCTGCTTGGCATGGTGCTCGCACTTGTTTTGATGCTGATGCTGGATTACCTGCGCAGCCGCTTGCAGGGTGTGGTCGGCAACCTGATCGCCGAACACCTGTCGCCTGCCGTGGCCAAGGAGATGCTGGCAAAGACTGCCCGCCGGGCGGACAGCGTACCATCCGAAGGGCTGCGCGATGTGGCAGCCCTGCGCAACCTCTTTTCCGCGCAAGGCCTGCTGGCACTGTTCGATACGCCATGGGCGGTGGTCTACATTGCGGTCATCTGGCTGGCCCACCCGATGCTTGGCGCTGCCGCGGCGGCGGCCTCCGCGTTGATGCTGGTCCTGGCTGTGCTCAACGACCGGATCACGCGGCGCGACATCGAAGCGCTGCAAAAAGAGGCCGCGAAGGCAACCCGCTACCTCGAATCGTCGATACACAATGCGGAAGTGGTGCAATCGCTGGGCATGGCAGACGCACTGATCGAGCGCTGGCGGGCGCTGAATGCCAAGGTTTCCGCCTTGCAGGGGCCGACTGCACGCAGGTCGGTCGCGATGGCGGCTTTCACGCGGATGACGCGGCAACTGGTGCAGATCCTGATGCAGGCGCTGGGCGCATATCTCGTCATCAGCGGCGAAGGCACGCCAGGCATCCTGGTGGCTACCACGGTCTTGCTGGGCCGTGCATTATCGCCAGTGGAGCAAGTGGTGGGCAGTTGGCGTGTGCTGGCTGAGGCGCGCCTTGGCTTCACTCGGCTGGCCGGCCTGCTGGATGCCGCTGAGCGCCAGCCGGAGCGCATGAAACTGCCGGCACCCATCGGACGTCTGCAGGCGCAAGGCCTGGTGTTCCGCCCGCCGCAAAGCGAACGCATGGTGCTGGCCGGCGTGACACTGAATTTGGAACCGGGCGAATCGCTGGCCATCATTGGCGCCAGCGGTGCCGGCAAGTCGACGCTGGCACGCCTGCTGACGGGCTTGTGGGCGCCGAACAATGGCACGGTGCGGCTTGATGGCGTTGACCTGGCCCAATGGCCCCGCGAAGAACTAGGGCCCTGGCTGGGCTACCTGCCCCAGGATGTGGAACTCTTCGCCGGCACCGTCGCCGAGAATATTGCGCGCCTGGGCGCGGTCGATTCTGAAAAGGTGGTGCAGGCGGCGCAGCGCGCCGGCGTGCACACTCTCATTCTCTCGCTGCCGCAGGGTTATGACACGCAGATCGACGGCATGGGCGTGATGCTGTCTCCCGGCCAGCGTCAGCGCATCGCACTGGCGCGCGCCTTGTACGGGGAGCCAAAACTCCTGGTGCTGGACGAACCCAACTCCAACCTCGATGGGGCCGGCGAACTGGCGCTTGCCGATGCGTTGAAGGCGTTGAATGGAGAGGTCACCGTGATCGTGATCACGCACCGCAGTACATTGGTGCAGCACATGGACAAGATGCTGGTGCTCGATGCCGGCCGCGTACAGCACTTCGGTACGGTGGCCGAAGTCATGCAGGCGATGCAGCCAGGCCAGGGCAGGGCGGGTGGGCAAGTTGTGGCCATGCCGCGCGTGGCTGAAGGGAGGGCATGATGGAAAGCGCACTGTATAAGATGCCGGCAAACGATTCCTTGCAGCTGCATGTCGGCGAGGCGCGCCGCCTGGCGCGCTGGGGCATGGCTGTGGTGATCTTCGGGCTGTTGCCGGTTATGGCCTGGATGGCGTATGCACCTTTGTCCTCGGCTGTGGTGGCTCAGGCGTATGTGAAAGTGGACTTGAACCGCCGTCCGGTGCAGCATGCGGAAGGCGGCATCGTGCGCCAGGTACTGGTACGCGATGGCCAGCACGTCAAGCAGGGCGAACCTTTGCTGGTGCTGGGCGACGTATCCGTCGATGCGGACAAAAACCGGCTGGATTACCGCGTCAAGACCGAGCGCGCCAGCCTGGCGCGGCTCGACGCCGAGCAGGGCATGCAGCAGTCGATCACATTCCCCGGGGACGTACTCGAAGCCGCGCAAGCCGACCCGCGCCTGGCAGAGCAGATATCCAAAGAGCGCGCGCTGTTCGCTGCGCGACGCGATGCTCTGCTGGCGCAGGTACGGCTGCTGCATTCGCAGCGCGACAAGGTGGCGGAGGAAGTCGTTGCGCTGCGCGCGCAAATCACGCAGGCAAGCGAATCGATGAAATTCCAGAAGATCGACCTGGATAACAACAGCAAACTGCGCAAGGACGGCTTTGTTTCCGCCACCCGCATCTCGCAGCTCGAAGGCTCGCTTGCCGATTACGGCGTGAAGCTCGAAGAGCGTCGCTCGGAGCTGGCGCGCGCCCAGCAGCGTATGGTCGACATCGACCTGCGCGTGAGTTCCCTGGAAGGTGAATACAGGCAGCAGGCGAGTGACCAGCTCAAGGTGGCGACAGCGCGCCTGTCCGAAATCGAGCAGGAGCAGCGCAAGTCGGTGGATGCGTCAGCGCGCCAGGTCATTACCGCACCTGCCAGCGGCGAAGTCATTGGCTTGAAGTACCCGGTGTCCGGAGCTGTGATCCCGCCGCGCGAAACTATTGCCGACATTGTGCCGGACGACACGCGCCTGGTGACGGAGGCGCGCATCCGGCCGGACGATATCAGCCGCATCATGCAAGGCCAGCCTGCCGATATCCGCTTCACCGCTTTCAAGTACCGCACGACGCAACTGGTGCGCGGCAAGGTGATTTACATTTCCGCCGACCGCCTGGTCGACCGCGCCACGGAGGCTCCGTATTATTCGGTGCTGGTGGAGGCCGATTCGGCATCGCTGGCCAAGGCGGGCGATCTTAAACTGCTGGCCGGGATGCCGGCGGAAATTTATATCGAAGGGGAAAAGCGCACGCCGCTGCAATACCTGCTTGAGCCGGTCACGCAGGTGCTGCGCCACGCGGCGCGCGAGCGCTGAAAAAACGAAAAACCCGCAATGCATCGAGTGCAGTGCGGGTTTTCGCTGAATCCTTTGGTGGTGATAGGTGGACTTGAACCACCGACCCTAGCATTATGAATGCTATGCTCTAACCAACTGAGCTATATCACCGCAAGGCCAACATTATCGGCGCTGGCCGCTGATCTGTCAAGAAATGTTTACGCCGTGGCGATTTTTGCAAGCACTTTGGCCTGCAATTGTTGTGCGGCGTCGGTCGCGCAGCAATCCACCACAATCCGCTCCGGCATGGCGCGCAGCCAGGTGAGCTGGCGCTTACATAGCTGGCGGGTGGCGATGATGCCGGTTTCGCGCATCGCCGCATAATCGATGGTGCCGTCCAGGTATTCCCAGGCCTGGCGATAGCCCACGCAGCGGATCGACGGCAGGCCAGGATGCAGGTCGCCGCGGGCACGCAGGGTTTTCACTTCATCCAGGAAGCCGGAATCGAGCATGATGTCGAAGCGGCGCGCGATGCGTTCGTGCAGCCAGGCGCGGTCGGAAGGTTCAAGCGCGAACGACGCCAGGTCGAAGGGCAGTTCTTCCTTTTCACGCTGGGCCAGCAGCTCGGACATCGGCTTCCCGGACAGGGCGTGGATTTCCAATGCACGCTGGATGCGCTGGGCGTCGGCTGGCTTGAGGCGGGCAGCGGTTTCGGGATCCACTTGCGCCAGGCGCGCATGCATGGCAGGCCAGCCGATGCGGGCTGCTTCTTCGTCCAATTGCGCGCGCAGGGCGGCGTCGGCGCCCGGCAGGTCGTCCAGGCCATCGGCCAGGCCTTTGTAATACAGCATGGTGCCGCCGACCAGCAGCGGGACGTTGCCGCGTGCAGTGATTTCAGCGACCAGGCGCAAGGTATCGCTGCGGAACTGGGCCACCGAGTAGGAGTCCAGCGGATCGATGATATCGATCAGGTGGTGCGGCACGGCGGCCAGTTCTTCTTTCGAAGGCTTGGCGGTGCCGATGTCCATGCCGCGGTAAACCAGCGCGGAATCGACCGAGATGATTTCGCATGGCACCTGCTGCGCGATGGCCAGCGCGGCGGCGGTTTTACCGGACGCGGTCGGCCCCATGATGGCGACCGCCAGCGGACGCTTGTTCAACTGCTCATTCATTGCAATTACTGCCCGCGCAGGAAGAGTTTATCCAGCGCGTTGATGTCGATCTGCACCCAGGTCGGGCGGCCGTGGTTGCACTGGTCGGCGCGCTCGGTGGCTTCCATGTGGCGCAGCAGGGCGTTCATTTCCGGCACGGCGAGGATGCGGTTGGCGCGCACTGCGGTGTGGCAGGCGAGGGTGCCGAGCAGCTCGTTGCGGCGCTCGATCAGCACGCGCGAGCCGCCGAATTCGCGCACATCGCGGATCACGTCGCGCGCCAGGGTCTGGGCATCGGCGTTTTTCAGCAGTGCCGGGACGGCGCGCACGGCCAGCGTGGTCGGCGACATGACGGCAATGTCAAAGCCCAGGGTTTTCAGCGTGTCGCCGTGTTCCTGCACGGTGCCCACTTCCACTGCGTCGGCGTAGAAGGTGACGGGGATCAGCAGGTTCTGCACCGACATTTCGGTGCCGTCGATCTGGGCGTCAAGTGCGTTCTTCAACTGCTCGTACAGGATGCGCTCGTGCGCGGCGTGCATGTCGACCAGTACCAGGCCTTTGCTGTTCTGGGCCAGGATATAGATACCGTGCAGCTGCGCCAACGCGAAGCCGAGCGGGAATTCTTCGCCGGCCATCTGCGCCGACGAAGCGGTGATCGGCGAGGCTTGCGGCAGCGTGTAATCGGCGGAGGCGCGGAAGCCATTGCCGCCGTCGGCTGCGGTGGCAGGCGGGGCGAAATTGTCGCGCGGGTCGTTCGACCACAGGGCGCCGTAGCGCTCCGTGCTCTGGGCCACGCCGCCATTGCCGGCACCGCCGCCGAATGGCGATGGCGAGAACGTCGGGCGGTATTCCGGATTCAGGATGGAGCCGAAGCTGGTCTGCTGCTGCGGGCGCCAAACGGGCCCCGACGCCTGCAGGTTGTCGGCGGCCGGCAAGGGCGAAGGCACGCTGCCGTGCGAAGTGGCCGACGTCGCGGCCAGCGCACGCTGCACGGCGTGGAACACGAACTGGTGCACCGCGCGGCCATCGCGGAAACGTACTTCAATCTTCGACGGGTGCACGTTCACGTCGACCAGGGCCGGGTCGAGGTCGAGCGCCAGCACATAGGAGGGATAGCGGTCGCCATGCAGCACGTCTTCATAAGCAGCGCGCACGGCATGCACCAGCAGCTTGTCGCGCACGAAGCGGCCGTTGACGTAGAAGTACTGACTGTCTGCACGGCCTTTGGATGCAGTCGGCAAGCCGGCAAAGCCATGGAGGCGCAGCACGCCCGAACCTTCATCCAGCGCCAGGCGGGCTTCTTCGAAATTGCTGCCCAGGATTTGCGCGCTGCGCTTGGCCATGTCGCTGACCATCCAGTGGTCGACGGTCTTGCCGTTGTGGCTCAGCGTGAACGATACGTCCGGCCGGGCCAGGGCGATGCGGCGCACCACTTCCGCGCAGTGGCCGAATTCGGTCTGCTCGGACTTCAGGAACTTGCGGCGTGCCGGGGTGTTGAAGTACAGGTCGCGCACATCGATCGTGGTGCCGGGAGCGCCGGAAGAAGGCACCACCGTGCCTTCATGCGAGCCTTGCAGTTCCCAGGCGTGGGCGCCGTCGGCGGTGCGCGACGTCAGGGTGACTGCCGCCACGGAGGCGATCGACGCCAGGGCTTCGCCGCGGAAGCCGAGGGTGCCGACATTTTCCAGGTCGTCCAGAGAGGCGATTTTTGAGGTCGCGTGGCGCGCCAGGGCCAAAGGCATCTGGTCCGGCGGAATGCCGCGACCATTGTCAGTAATGCAAATACGTTTGACGCCGCCTTCTTCCAGCCGCACGGTGATCTGGGTCGAGCCCGCGTCCAGGGCGTTTTCCAGAAGTTCTTTGACAACTGCCGAAGGGCGTTCCACGACCTCGCCGGCAGCGATTTGGGAAATCAGTTGGTCTGGGAGGGCCCGGATCGGGCGGGGTGGGTTTGGCGCGTTCATTGCCACATTATAATGTCCACCTTGGGGTCAGGAACGAAAGTGGACAATGTCCACATTTGTTCCTGACCCCGAAGTGGACATTTTCCTTATTTCACTTCGCGGACGGGGATGGGGACGTTGCACAGGTCGACGTGGCCGGCGGCGTATTTGGTCCATGGGCCGCCGCGGTTGCGCTGCGCTTCGGCCACGGACTTGAATCTGGCCGACTCGGTGCGCATCACTTCGAACTTCGATCGCTCGCCTTCGGGCACGTCGGCGGCCAGGCGCACCGACTTGATCGGCACCCATTGCTCTTCTTTCTCGAACATGCCCATCGGCGCCGGGCCGCGCGGCAGCACGGACAGCAGCGGCATGCCGCTCACGATGCGCCCCACCACGGTGATATTGCGGTCCAGGTGGCGCGGCGAGTTGCCGATCACGGTGTACAGGGTGCCGCCGTTGCCGCTATCGGACTCATTGCCGCGCGCTACGCCAACCATGCCGTAGCAATGCGCCAGCCAGGTCTGGCCGGTTTTCGGGTCGCGCGCGGAGGGGAAACCATTGGAGTGGCCAACCTGCGGCGCGTAGCCATCCTTGTCCGGCAGGCGGGTGAACTGGGTGTCGTTCTTCATTGCGACCGTGAATTCCTGCTCCAGCTTGGCCTTGGCGGATCCGAGCGGCTTTGGCTTGTCCTCGCGCGGGTCGCCCCACTGCACCACGAAATTATCCTGCGTACGGTAGATCCACAGGCCGTCCCAATAGCCTTCCTTGGCCATGGTGCGGATGTTGGCGGTGTGGTTCGGCGCGAAGGCAGGCGCCAGTTCGATGATCACGCGGCCGGTCGGCAGGTCCATGTACAGGGTGTTGGCCGGGTCCAGCTGGCGCCAGTCGGCTGGCGGCGCGGCCTTGACGATGTCGCCGACGGTTGGCTTGGGCGGCAATTCTTTGGTGGGGGCGGCCATGGCGGCCAGGGGCAGGGCCAACGCGAGGATTGCGGGCAGGGTGGACTTCACTAAGGTCTCCTTTGTGGGGTTCTAAGCAGATGCTAAGATGCCGGGCAATTTTAGCCTGTAAGATAGACAGTTTGGTATCATCCCCGCCGCAACCTTTTGGGATTTAATAATGGATTTCGTTCAATTGCTGGACATGCTGGTGCACGTTGACAGTGCGATGGATAAGTTGATCGCACAGTATGGCATGTACATCTATGCGCTGTTGTTTGCCATCGTCTTTTGCGAGACCGGCCTGGTCGTACTGTTCTTCTTCCCCGGCGATACGCTGCTGTTCATCGGCGGCGCTTTCTGCGCCACCGGCCAGATGCACCTCGGATTACTGATGTTCCTGTTGGCGACTGCTGCAATTTTGGGCAATACCACCAACTACTGGATTGGCGAAGCCATTGGCCAGAGGGTGTTTACCCACGACTACCGGTGGATCAACAAAGATGCCTTGCGCCGCACCCACGAGTTCTTCGAGAAGCACGGCGGCAAGACCATCATCCTGGCGCGCTTCGTTCCCGTGGTGCGTACCTTCGCACCGTTCGTGGCCGGCGTGTCGGACATGACCCATGCGCGCTTCCAGCTGTTCAACATCGCCGGCGCCGTGGCCTGGGTCGTGTCGCTGTGCGTGGCGGGTTATGTCTTCGGCAACACCCCGTTCGTGCGCGATCACCTGAGCAGCATCGTGCTGTTCGGTGTTGGCGTGGCCGTGGTGCCGATGGCACTGGGCGGCGCCTGGAAACTGGCCCGCCGCATGCTCAAGCGTTAAGCCGCTCTCAAGTTTTCCCGCAGCGCAACCGTTAACCGGAGAAACAGTCTCTCCTCCGGATTTAACATGCGTAACTTGATCGCCCTGTCGGCCTGTTGTCTTGTCCTCGGGACAGCAGGCGCCGCCGATCCCGCCACCACGCCGTCGAAGGGCGTGCCGAGTATTCGCCCCAACCTGGCTGCTGCTGCTGCGGCCGAGAAGGCGAGTATTGAAAAAGACGCCAGTTCGGCCAGTGGCCCCAAGTACGTTCCTCCTGTGCGCAAGAACCCGGCTGCATCCGCCGCTGCCCAGCGCGAGGAAGAGGCGCGCGCAGAAGCCGAACTGTCGGAGAAGATCGCCCAGCGCCTGGCCGAGATGCGTGCCAACCAGGCTGCCCGCATGGCCGCCGCCGAAAAGGCGCGCAAGCAGAAGGCCGCCAAGGTTGCCGCGGCCGAAGTCGCTGCCAAGGCACCGCCGCCGCGCGTGTATGGCACCCATTGGACCTATGAGGGCGAATATGGTCCGGCCAACTGGTCCAAGATCAATTCGGACTGGGCGAAGTGCTCGACCGGCAGCCGCCAGTCGCCGATCGATATCCGCGATGGCATGAAGGTGGACCTGGAGCAGATCGCCTTCGACTACCATCCTTCCGGCTTCAACGTGACCGATAACGGCCACACCGTGCAGGTGATGGTCGCCCCGGGCAATTACCTGAGCGTGGCAGGCCGCACCTACGAGCTGCAGCAATTCCACTTCCACCGTCCGGCCGAGGAGCGCGTCAACGGCAAGGGCTTTGAAATGGTGGTGCACCTGGTGCACAAGGATCCGGAAGGCAGGCTGGCGGTGCTGGCGCTGCTGCTGGAGCGCGGCAAGCCGCAACCGACCATCCAGACCGTGTGGAACAACCTGCCGCTGGAAAAGGGCGATACGGCCACGCCGAGCATCGTGCTGGACCCGAACGACATGCTGCCGCAGCGCCGCGAGTACTATACGTTTATGGGCTCGCTGACCACGCCGCCATGCACCGAAGGCGTGCTGTGGCTGGTGATGAAGGAGCCGGTGCAGGCCTCTCCTGCGCAACTGGCCTTGTTCAGCCGCCTGTATCCGTTCAATGCACGTCCGATCCAGGCCAGCTCCGGCCGCATGATCAAGGAATCAAACTGATGGTGTGAAGGCCGGTCCATTCGGCGCCGGCCGCCAGCACCTGCTTGTCCACCCGGGCAGGTTCAATACAGACGAAACGGCGGTAGTCGCCGTCGTCCATGTCGGTGGAAGCTGCCGCGCCTTCCGCACCCGGATTCCAGACCACCCATTCCGAAAAGCCTTGCTGTTCCAGCTGCAGCGTGCCGGCGCCGGTGTCGAGGCGCAGTTGCGGCGTGGCGGGGCGGATATCGTCCAGCGCGCCGCTGAAGGGCATGCCGTCCAGCGTGGCTTGCTCGAATTCCGTGACGGCGAAATAGGTGTGCAGTGCACCGGCCCAGCTGAAGTCCTGCAGGCCGGTGTTGCGCACGGCGTAGCGGATGTCGAGGGCGCTGGCTTTCAGTTCGACGCGCAGGCGCAGTTCAAAGGCGCGCGGCCAGGCGTGGAAATGGTTGCGTGGCAGGTCGCTTTGCGCCAGGGCCAGTTCGGCCCAGTCATTGGCCTGTTCGACGATGCGCCAGGTGGAGGTGCGGGCGAAGCCGTGGCGCAAGCCGTCGCCGCGCGTGGCGAACTGGGGAAAGATCACCGGCACACCGCCGCGCACGGCGGCACTGCCGTCGAGCGCCGAACGCTGGCTCAGGAACAGGCGTTCCTTGCCGTCCGCAGTCTTCCACGACATCAAATGCGCACCGAACAGGGAAATGGTGGCTTCGGCGCCTTCGGGTGTGGAGATGCGAACTTCGTTCATGCGCTTTCCCTTTTGCTTATGTGAGCCGGTTCTTGGCGAGCGGCGGGTTCTTGGCGAAATAGCGGCGGATGCCTTTGACGATGGCGTCCGCGATCTTGTCCTGGTAATCGTCGTCCAGCAGGCGCGCTTCTTCTTCCGGGTTGGAGATGAAGGCGGTCTCGATCAGGATCGACGGGATGTCGGGGGCTTTCAGCACGGCGAAGCCGGCTTGTTCGACCGCGCCTTTGTGCAGCTTGTTGATGCCGCCGATTTCGCCCAGCACCGCCTTGCCGACCTTCATGCTGTCGTTGATCTGCGCGGTGGTTGAGAGGTCGAACAGCACGCTGGCAAGCTGCGGGTCGTGGCCCTTGGCATTGGCGCCGCCGATCAGGTCGGCCTGGTTTTCCTTGTCGGCCAGCCAGCGTGCGGCGGACGAGGTGGCGCCTTTTTCAGACAGCACAAAGACCGAAGAGCCGCGGGCGCTGGTTTTCACGAAGGCGTCGGCGTGGATCGAGACAAACAGGTCGGCGTCGACCTTGCGCGCCTTTTCCACGCGCTTGCCGAGCGGGACGAAGTAATCGCCGTCGCGGGTGAGCATCACGCGCATGTTCGGGTGGTCTTCGATCTTGTCTTTCAGGCGCTTGGCGATAGCCAGCACGATGTCTTTTTCGCGGCTGCCGCGTGCGCCCATGGCACCGGGGTCTTCGCCGCCGTGGCCGGGGTCGAGGGCGATGGTGAGCATGCGGACCATTTTCTCGGCGCCGGGTTTCTGGCCGGGCTTGGCGTGTGCCGGCACAGGGTCTGGCTCGGCAGGAGTTGGCTTGCCGCTCTGGTTGGCGAGCGCAGGCGCCTGGCCGGGCGCATTGGCGCCGGCGCTCGTTCCGCCTGGCGCCGGCGCGGTCGTTGCAGTGGCGGGCTGGCCGGGGCCAGCGGGAGTGGTCGATGTGATGGGCGGGGTGCTTGCACCGTGAGCACCGCTGTTCGTGGCGCCCTGGCCCGGTACAGCCGCCTGGACTGATGCGGCAGGCTGGCCTGCCGCGGCTTGCTGCTGCGCCTTGTCGTCCTGCGACCATTCGCCCTTTTCGATCAGTGCCGCGATCGGGTCAACCGCCTTGACCGGGTACAGGTCGAAGATCAGGCGATGCTTGTAAGTGCCGACCGGTTCCAGGGTGAACACTTGCGGCGTGACCTTTTCCTTCAGGTCGAACACCAGCCGCACCACATTCGGGCGGTTCTGGCCGACGCGCACTTCCTTGATGTAGGGGTCATTCGACTCGATCTTGGCGACCAGGCTTTTCAGCGTGGAGTTCAGCACCAGGCCTTCGATGTCGACCACCAGCCGGTCCGGGTCCGGAACCAGGAAGTGCTTGACCTTGAGATCGGTGTCGTTTTCCAGCGTAACGCGCGTGTAATCTTCCGCCGGCCAAACGCGCACCGCCAGGATCTGCGCGGCCTGCGCGGTCATCGGTGCAAGCACGGACAGCAGCAGCGTGCCGCCGGCCTTGAGCACGGTGCGGCGGCTTACAGGTTTGGAGCGAACTGGAGGCGTTGAAGGCATGACGTACCAAGAGCTGAAGACGGCTGCAATTCTACATCACGTCCAGTGCCGGCTACAGAGAGGAAAACATGAAGGTCGGGCGGCGGCAACACGCCGTCCGCCTTCTCCGGCCATTCGACGATGCAGACGTTCTCGCGATTGAACTCTTCGCGGAAGCCGGCA
>Ga0209130_1000534_pt1 | contig 38300 bp, 26 predicted proteins | sample AraplaMF_Cvi_mLB_FD_184264 | JGI IMG/M metagenome (GOLD analysis project Ga0209130, IMG submission 184264) | Arabidopsis root microbial communities from the University of North Carolina, USA - plate scrape MF_Cvi_mLB (SPAdes) (version 2) | ecosystem: Host-associated > Plants > Roots > Endosphere...
GTATGGCAATCGATCGCGTCACTCCTTCCAATCCGAGCCTGAGCATCCACGACCGCCAGGTCCGGGAAAATCCCGGACAAGTCAATGCCCAGCCGGTCCCGCCGGTTGCCCAGCCGCCGGGCGATGCGCCCGAGTTCGCGTTGCAGAGCGGCTTGCCCGCGTCCGTCGGTGCGCTGATCGAGGCGATGGAAGGTGCGCAACACGGCCAGCTTGCACGCAGCACCGCTGCCGCAGGCGCAACCATCGGCGCCCTGCTGTCGCAGGAAGCACTGTCGATGCAGCCGAACCAGCTTTTCCCCTTGCGCCAGATGGTCTGGCATACCCCGGATACCAATTTGCTTGCTGCGTCATGGCAGGTCATGGTGCGCACGTATAGCGAACAGCGCGCCGCGCTGCAGCAGCAAAATGAAGGCCGCCACGTGCCATCGAGCCTGTTCATGGCCGACCCGCCGCCCCCCGTGCTGCGCGATGGCCGTCCTCACCCGGGTCTGGTGTCCGAGCTGGATGCCTGGCGATTCGCGGTCTACGCCTGGGGTGCGGAAAAACTCACGCTGCGCGTCGTGGCACGCGATCCCGGCCAGGATGAAGGGCCGCCGGAACAGCGGCGGCGCCGGCCGCGCGTGGCGCTGCGCCTGGAAATGAACCTGCCCGACATCGGCAAGGTCGTGGTGCAGATGGAACCCAACGAGCTTGGGGTGGTGCTCGAGATCGGCGCCGCCAGCAGTGAAGCGATGCAGCGCATGCGTGAACTGTTGCCGCGCATCGCCACCATCATCGGCCAATGCGGCCTGCAGATCGTGCGCGCGCGCCTGATGCGCGAGCTGACACCAGTCAACTACCTGGAAAACGATCCCTCGCGCACGCAGGTCGCGCTGCTGACCGCCGCCCTTTTCAAGGCGATGGCGGAAGTCGCCGTGTTCCTGTCGCAGCCGCGCTTGCCGGAACAAGCGCTGTCGGCCTAGTCCAGTATCCCGGCTGCGCGTAAACCTCCTTCAACTCGTCGATGAAGAAGCGTATCTTCGCCGGCAGATGCCTTTGCTGCAGGTAGACGGCCATGATGTCGTAATCGGGCAGCGCAAAATCGTCCAGCACCGTAATCAGGCTGCCTTCCGCCAGCTGCGCCTGGATTTCCCACGTTGAACGCCAGGCCAGGCCCAGGCTCTCGCACGCCCAGCGATGCAGCAATTCGCCGTCGTTGCAATCCAGGTTGCCCTGCACCCTTACCGTGACTGGCTTGCCGCCTTGCTGGAAGTACCAGCCGCGCTGCTGTCCGCCCTGCAGGTTGAAGGCCAGGCAGTTGTGCTGCGCCAGGTCGTCCAGCGTGCGCGGAATGCCATGCCGCGCAAAGTAGTCCGGTGTGCCGCATACAACACGCCTGTTCTTCGCCAGCCGCACGGCGACGAAACTGGGGTCGATCACGCCGCCGATACGGATGCCGAGGTCATAGCCTTCGCGCACCAGGTCGATCACCTGGTCGGTCAGGTTGAACGAGATCTGCACGTCCGGATTGGCAGCCAAAAACGCGGGCGCGTGCGGTGCAACATGCTGGCGTCCAAACGAGGCCGGCGCCGACACGATCAGATGGCCGGTGGCCTTGTGCCTTCCTTCCGAAATATTGCGCTCGGCGATGTCCAGGCCAGAGAGAAGCTTGCGGCAATCTTCGAGGAAGACGTTGCCCTGCTCCGTCAGCGTCAGGTGGCGCGTGGTGCGGTGCATCAGTTTTACACCCAGACGCTTTTCCAGCGCGTCGATGCGGCGCCCCAGCATCACCGGCGTGATGTTCTGTTCCAGCGCGGCGCGCGCCAGGCTGCCCTTTTCGACCACGGCCACGAAGGCCTCGATTTGCTTCAATTTGTCCATGGCTTGGATTATTCCATACTCAGGGTATCGAATGAAACGATTTTTTGTCGTCTTATCAGGGGAACTCATCGCCTATAGCATACAAAACATCAACAACAGACTTTGCATGCATATCAGGAGATCACCATGGCAAAAATGACGGCGGCCGAAGCGGCTGTCCACGTACTGCAGAAGGAAGGCATTTCGGTTGCATTCGGTGTACCGGGCGCCGCCATCAATCCGCTGTACGCAGCACTGAAGAAGAACGGCAAGATCAAGCACATCCTGGGCCGCCACGTCGAAGGCGCTTCCCACATGGCTGAAGGCTATACCCGCGCCGCCCCAGGCAACATCGGCGTCTGCATCGGCACCTCCGGTCCGGCCGGCACCGACATGATCACCGGCCTGTATTCGGCGCAGGCAGACTCGATCCCTATCCTGTGCATCACCGGCCAGGCGCCGCGCGCCCGCCTGCACAAGGAAGATTTCCAGGCCGTGGACATCTCGTCCATCGCCAAACCGGTCACCAAGATGGCGACCACGGTTCTGGAACCGGCCCAGGTGCCGCGCGTGTTCCAGCAAGCCTTCCACCTGATGCGTTCCGGCCGTCCGGGCCCGGTGCTGATCGACTTGCCGTTCGACGTGATGATGGCGCAGATCGAATTCGATCCGGAGACTTACACGCCGCTGGATGCGTTCAAGCCGCGCGCCTCGCGTGCCCAGGTCGAGAAGGCGCTGGAAATGATGAACGACGCCGAGCATCCGCTGATTACCGCCGGCGGCGGCATCATCAACGCCAATGCATCCGCCCTGCTGCAGGAATTCGCCGAAATCGTCAACGTGCCAGTGATCCCGACCCTGATGGGCTGGGGCACCATCCCCGACGACCATCCGCTGATGGCGGGCATGGCCGGCCTGCAGACCAGCCACCGCTACGGCAACGCCACCGTGCTGGCCTCCGACTTCATCATCGGCATCGGTAACCGCTGGGCCAATCGCCACACCGGCTCGGTCGACGTATTCACCGAAGGGCGCACCTTCGTGCACGTGGATATCGAGCCAACCCAGATCGGCCGCGTGTTCGGGCCGGACCTGGGCATCGTGTCCGACGCCGGCTACGCGCTGGAACTGTTCGTCGAAGTGGCCAAGGAATGGAAGGCTGCCGGCAAGCTGCGCGACCGAGCCGGCTGGGTGGCCCAGTGCCAGCACCGCAAGCGCACCATGCTGCGCCGTACCGATTACGACAACGTGCCGGTCAAGCCCCTGCGCGTGTACGAGGAAATGAACAAGTACTTTGGCCGCAACACCCGCTACGTGTCGGCCATCGGCCTGTCGCAGATCGCCGCCGCGCAGTTCCTGCACGTCTACCAGCCACGCAACTGGATCAACTGCGGCCAGGCTGGCCCGCTGGGCTGGAGCATCCCTGCCGCGCTGGGCGTGCGTGCCGCCGATCCAACGACCGACATAGTGGCGATCTCGGGCGATTACGACTTCCAGTTCCTGATCGAAGAACTGGCGGTGGGTGCGCAGTTCAAGCTGCCGTACATCCATGTGCTGGTGAACAACTCCTACCTGGGACTGATCCGTCAGTCGCAGCGCGGCTTCGACATGGACTTCTGCGTGCAGCTCTCCTTTGAAAACGTGAATGCACCGGAACTGAATGGCTACGGCGTCGACCACGTGGCCGTGGTGGAGGGCCTGGGCTGCAAGGCGATCCGCGTGCACAAGCCGGACGACATCATCCCGGCCTTTGAGCAAGCCCGCGAACTGATGGCGAAGCACAGCGTGCCGGTCGTGGTGGAAGTGATCCTGGAGCGCGTGACCAATATCGCCATGGGCACCGAGATCAATGCCATCAACGAATTCAACGACATCATCGACGCTGCATAAGAGGAACCGCAATGCCAAAATTCGCTGCCAACCTGACCATGCTGTTCAACGAGCAGCCTTTCCTGGACCGCTTCGGCGCCGCTGCACGCAACGGCTTCAAAGGTGTCGAGTTCCTGTTCCCGTACGAATTCGAACCGCAACAAGTGCATGAGCAACTGGAACAGCACAAGCTGGAAATGGTGCTGCATAACCTCCCTGCCGGCAACTGGGCCGGCGGTGAGCGCGGCATCGCCTGCCACCCGAACCGCATCCCTGAATTCGAACAGGGCGTGGAAACCGCCCTCGCCTACGCCAGCGTACTTGGCACCCAACGCATCAACTGCCTGGTCGGCATCAAGCCGGAGGGCGTGGCAGATGCAGACGCCCGTGCCACCCTGGTGAGCAACCTGAAGTTCGCGGCCACCGCACTGAAAAAAGCCGGGATCCCGTTGCTGATCGAGCCAATCAACACCTTCGACATCCCTGGTTTCTTCCTGTCCGGCACACGCCAGGGCCTGGACCTGGTTGAGTCGGTCGGTTCAGACAACCTGTTCCTGCAGTACGACATCTACCACATGCAGCGCATGGAAGGCGAACTGGCCAACACCATCAGAAACCACCTGTCGGTCATCAAGCATATCCAGCTCGCCGACAATCCGGGCCGCTTCGAACCGGGCACCGGCGAGATCAATTACCGCTACCTGCTCAACTTCCTCGACGAGATTGGCTACGAGGGCTGGGTGGGCTGCGAATACAAACCAAAGGCCGGCACCGAGCCTGGCCTGGGCTGGCGCCAGGAACTGGCAGCTTAAACAAAACTCAGAGGAGAAAGCACCATGCAAAAACTTGGATTCATCGGTCTCGGCATCATGGGCGGCCCAATGGCCGGTCACCTTCAAGCAGCAGGCCATAAGCTCTATCTGCACGACGTGAAGAACCCGCCGGCCAACCTGGTCGAAAACGGCGCCACCGTCTGCACCTCGGCGATGGAAGTGGCCAAGCGCGCCGACATCATCTTCCTGATGGTGCCGGACACGCCGCAGGTGGAAGAAGTCCTGTTCAAGGAAGACGGCATTGCCGCTGGCTTGAGCGCGGGCAAGATCGTCGTTGACATGAGCTCCATCTCGCCGATCGCCACCAAGGAATTCGCCAAGAAGATCAACAAGAAGAGCTGCGCTTACCTGGATGCCCCTGTATCCGGCGGCGAAGTGGGCGCCAAGGCGGCCTCGCTGACCATCATGGTTGGCGGCCCGCAGGAAGCCTTCGACACCGTCAAGCCGCTGTTCGAGCTGATGGGCAAGAACATCACCCTGGTCGGCGGCAACGGCGACGGCCAGACCACCAAGGTCGCCAACCAGATCATCGTGGCGCTGAACATCCAGGCCGTGGCGGAAGCCCTGCTGTTTGCATCGAAAGCCGGCGCAGATCCTGCCAAGGTGCGTGAAGCGCTGATGGGCGGTTTCGCTTCCTCGCGCATCCTCGAAGTGCATGGCGAACGCATGGTCAAGCGCACCTTTAATCCGGGCTTCCGCATCGCGCTGCACCAGAAGGACCTGAACCTGGCCCTGCAAGGCGCAAAGGCCCTGGGCGTGTCGCTGCCGAACACCTCGGCCACGCAGGAACTGATGAATGCCTGCGCCGCCAATGGCTTGTCCGGCCTCGATCATTCCGCACTGTGCCAGGCGATCGAACTGATGTCCAACCACCGCATTTCGCAGGCTTGATATGACGTCCACTCCAGCCCCACGCGAGCTCTTGCTCGACCTGTACAACGCCGCCATTGCCGCAGTCCACCCGCGCAACCTGGTGCAGGACTACTTGCCGCCGGCGCCGGCCAAAGGCCGCACATTGGTGGTCGGCGCCGGCAAAGGCGCCGCAGCAATGGCGCAGGCGGTGGAGCGCAGCTGGCAGGGACCGCTGTCGGGGCTGGTGGTGACGCGCTACGGCCACGGTGCAGGCACCCAGCATATCGAAGTGGTGGAGGCCTCGCATCCCGTGCCTGACGACGCGGGCCAGAAGGCCGCAGCACGCATGCTTGAAATGGTGCAGGGCCTGACCGAGGACGACCTGGTCCTGTGCCTGATTTCCGGCGGCGGCTCGGCCCTGCTGGCACTGCCCGCCGAAGGCATCTCGCTGGCGGAGAAGCAGGCGCTGAACAAGGCGCTGCTGAAAAGCGGCGCCACCATCGGTGAAATGAATTGCGTGCGCAAGCATCTGTCCGCAATCAAGGGTGGCCGACTGGCGCTGGCCTGCGGCAAGGCGCGCGTGGTGACGCTGCTGATCTCCGACGTGCCGGGCGACGATCCGCGGGTGATTGCCAGCGGGCCTACCTTGCCCGACGCCACCACCAGCGCCGAAGCCCTGGCCATCCTGTGCAAGTACCGGATCGACATTCCGAAAAGCGTGCTGGCCCACCTGCAGTCGGCCGGCAGCGAAACGCCGAAGCCAGGCGACGCACGCTTTGAAGGGCACAGCCACCACGTCATTGCGACCGCCCAGCATGCGCTGGAAGCTGCCGCAGCGCGGGCGCGCGAAGCCGGCCTCACACCGTACATCCTGTCCGACGGGATCGAGGGCGAAGCGCGCGACATCGGCTTGATGCATGCAGCCTTGGCGCGCCAGGTGGTGGCACGAGGCCAGCCCTTCCAGCGCCCATGCGTCATCCTGTCCGGCGGCGAAACCACGGTCACCGTGCGCGGCAACGGTCGCGGCGGCAGAAACGTCGAGTTCCTGCTCAGCTTCGCGCTGGCGATGGAAGGTGCGGCCGGCGTGCACGCCATTGCCTGCGACACCGACGGCATCGACGGCTCGGAAGACAATGCTGGTGCAGTCTATGCACCCGATTCGCTGGCGCGCGCTGAAGCGCAAGGCGTGAGCGGCAAGCACCTGTTGGCCAACAACGACGCCTACAGCTTCTTCAGCGCACTGGACGACCTGGTGGTCAGTGGCCCGACACGCACCAACGTCAACGACTTCCGTGCCATCCTGATTCTTTGAATCATTGAGAATAGAGAGAGACACCAATATGCGTCGCGAACGCAAAGCAAAAATCGTAGCAACCCTCGGCCCTGCAAGCAGCGACTACGCCACCATCAAGGCGCTATTCGAAGCAGGTGCCGATGTCTTCCGCTTCAACTTCAGCCACGGCAGCCATGCCGACCACCACGCCCGATACGAAATCGTGCGTGCCGTCGAAAAGGAGTTGAGCCGCCCTATCGCCATCCTCGCCGACCTGCAAGGCCCCAAGCTGCGCATCGGCCAGTTCGAAGGCGGCAAAGTGACCTTGAACGCGGGCGCAGAGTTCCAGCTCGACCGGGCACCCGCGCCAGGCAGCGTTTCCCGCGTCTGCCTGCCGCACCCTGAGCTGTTTGACGCCGTCAGCGCGGGCCAATCGCTGCTGCTGGACGATGGGCGGATCCGCCTGGAGGTATTGGCCAGCGACGCCGGCACTATCCGCACCCGTGTGGTGACAGGCGGCGTACTGTCCGACCGCAAGGGTGTCAACGTACCTGATGCCGTGCTGCCCATCCCTGCCCTGACCGTCAAGGACAAGGCCGACCTGGAATTCGCCCTCGGCTTGGGCGTGGACTGGATCGCCCTCTCCTTCGTGCAGTTGCCGGAAGACGTGGTGCAGGCCAAAGAGCTGGTGCAAGGCCGTGCCGGCGTGCTGTCGAAGCTGGAAAAGCCGGCCGCGCTGGACCGGCTGGAAGAAATCGTCGGCGTGTCCGATGCCATCATGGTGGCACGTGGTGACTTGGGCGTCGAACTGCCGCCGGAGCGCGTGCCGGGTGTGCAGAAGCGCATTGTGCGCCTGTGCCGCAAGCACGGCAAGCCGGTCGTCGTCGCGACGCAAATGCTGGAGTCCATGGTCAGCGCACCGGTCCCGACCCGCGCCGAAGCCTCGGACGTCGCCAACGCCGTGTATGAAGGCGCAGACGCGGTGATGCTGTCAGCCGAATCGGCCAGTGGCGCCTACCCTGTGCAGGCGGTATCGATCATGAATCGCATTATCTCCGAAGTGGAACGCGACCCGCTATACCCAGCCATGATTGAAGCCCAGCACCAGACACCGCTGCCGAACAAGGGCGATGCAATCAGCGCCGCCATGCGCGACGCCGCCCGCATCATGGGTGCAAAAGCCATGGTGGCCTACACCACGTCCGGCCACAGCAGCCTGCGCACGGCGCGCGAGCGGCCGATGGCGCCGATCGTCAGCATTACGCCGAAGCCGGAAACGGCGCGGCGCCTGGCGCTGGCATGGGGCGTGCACAGCACCGTGAGCCAAGACGTGAACAGTGTTGATGAAATGGTGGCGGCGGCTTGCCGTACCGCGCTGCGGGAAGGATTCGTCAAGGCCGGCGACCAGATCGCGATCGCTGCAGGGACGCCGTTCGGACAGCCAGGCAGCACCAACCTGCTGCGCCTCGCCGAGATATGGCCGCAATAAGCAGCCGTTCAGTACAGACTTTCTCTTTTAACGCCGGTCCTCCAACCGGCGTCTTTTTTTATTCCCCGCGCTGATGAACCTGGACACCTGCCGCATAAGTGGCGGCAATCGCGCGATCATCACCCAGCAAAGCCAGCGCGAACAGCAATTCCTCCAGGCTGTCGCAACGGGTGGTGCGGCGCTCCAGCAACGGCGTGGCTTTTGGGTCCACCACGATGAAGTCGGCCTCGGCACCAGTCACAAAATTGCCCACCGTGCCTTCCAGCTGCATGCTGCGCGCACCGCCCAGCGTCGCCATGTAGAACATGCGCAGCGCCGGCAGGTAAGTGCCGCCCATGCGCGCCACCTTGTAGGTTTCATTCATGGTTTGCAGCATCGAGAACGAGGTGCCGCCACCGACGTCGGTCGCCAGCGACAACGCCACATGCTGGCGATCGGCTGCCGCGAAGTCGAACAGTCCACTGCCGAGGAACAAGTTGGACGTCGCGCACATGGAGACGGCGGCGCCAGTGGCGGCCATGCGCGCGCGGTCTTCGTCGTCGAGCCAGATGCAATGGGCGTACATGGAACGCTCGCGCAGCAGGCCATATTTGTCGTACACGTCCAGATAGCTGCGCGCCTCAGGGAACAATGCCTTTACCCAGGCCACTTCATCCGTGTTTTCCGCCACGTGCGTCTGCACATAGGTATCGGGATAGGCAAGCGCCAGCTCGCCGCACAGATGCATCTGCGCTTCGGTGGATGTTGGCGCAAAGCGCGGTGTGAGGGCGTACATATTGCGGCCCTTGTTGTGCCAGCGGTGAATCAATTCCTCGCTCTCGCGCGCGCCGGTTTCCGCCGTATCCTGCAGGAAGTCGGGACAATGACGGTCCATCATCACCTTGCCGGCCGCCATGCGCAGGTTGCGCGCTTCAGCCGCGCCAAAGAAGGCGTCCACCGATCCCGGGTGCACGGTGCAGTACACCATGGCGGTGGTGGTGCCGCAACGAAGCAGCTCCTTGACGAAGAAATCGGCCACTTCCCCCGCATGCGCCGGGTCCTTGAACTGGCGCTCGGTAGGGAACGTGTAGGTATCCAGCCAAGGCAGCAGGCCCGGCGCCGGCGAGGCGATCATGTCCGTCTGCGGATAGTGGATGTGGGTGTCGATAAAGCCCGGCATGATGATCTTGCCGCGGTAGTCGCGCACCTGGGTATCCGGCGGCAGCGTGTCCTTCAAGTGCGCGTAGTCGCCAGCCGCTTGCACGCGGCCATCGTTAATCACCAGCAGGCCATCTTCGTGCCATGCGTGGGCACCGGCGTCGAAGGCCGGATCGCCAATGAAATGCAGGATGCTGGCGCGGAAAGCTTTCAAAGTATTCATCACGCCTTCCTAGCTGCCACGGTAAGTCGAATAGGCCCACGGCGACACCACGATTGGCACATGGTAGTTCGCGTTGACGTCGGCGATGCCAAAGGCGATGACCACCTCATCGACAAAGCGCGGCTCCGGCAGCGCCACGCCTTGCGCGGCAAAGTAGTCGCCGGCCGCGAAAACCAGCTCATATTTGCCCGCCACGACCTCGCCGCCCGCCAGCAACGGTGTTTCGCAACGCCCATCCTGGTTGGTAGTGTCGGTCTTCAACAACACTTTTGTGCTTCCCTCAACGCGGAAAAGCTTCACTTTGACGCCCGCGCCAGGCTTGCCCTGCGTGATATCCAGGACGTGTGTACTCAGTTTGCCCATATGGTCTCCTCTTGTGAATGAAGAAAATCATATACGGCAGGCCATTGCGATATATACACGGCGGTGAATATCAACCATGACTTGCACGGACATAATCGGGACTCCATATCAAAAAATACAGGAGACACCATGCAGCAAGCATTACGCGTAGCGGCAGCCGGCACCATCGCGGTCCTGGCCCTCACGATGGGCGCACAGCAAGCCAACGCCGCCGACTGGAGCGACACCTCGATCGGCTACCGCTACGGCACCAAATTCGCAGAACCGTACAACCCGAACGACATCAACAAGCAAATCCTGAACTGGACCTATGTCGACGGCTACAAGTACGGCGGCAATTACATGAACCTGGACTTCCTGCGTTCGGACGGCAAGGACAACAATGCACATGAAGCCTACCTGTTGTACCGCCACACCCTCGACCTCGGCAAAGTAAACGGCAAGGAATTCAAATTCGGCCCGGTGCGCGGCGTAGGCCTCACCGCAGGCTTCGACTGGAACACCAAGAATGACGACACTTACAACTCCCGCAAGCGCATGGTGGTTGCCGGCCCCACCCTGATGCTGGACGTGCCGGGCTTCCTGAATGTGAGCCTGCTCGCCCTGTGGGAAAGCAACCAGCCGCTCGGTATCGCCCAGCGCTACAAATACGACACGCATGCCATGCTGAACGCCGCCTGGGGCATTCCACTTGGCTCCGGATTCAGCTTCGAAGGCTACGCCAACTGGATCGGCAGCAAAGGCAAGGACGAATTCGGCGGACAGACGTCGCCGGAAGTGAACATCGATGCCCAGGTGATGTACGACTTGAGCGGCCACCTGGGCGCCAAGCCGAACACCTTCAAAGTCGGCCTGGAATACCAATATTGGCGCAACAAATTCGGGAATCCGCATAATATCCCCGGCAGCACGGCAAAAACCCCGATGATCCGCGCCGAGTACCACTTTTAAAAAAACTGACCCGCAGCGGCATGCCGGATAGCACCGGAACAAGTAGTTCAGACAAAAATCCTATAACGGAGACAGCATGAACAACCTGCTATACCAGGTGGACGACCGTCCACCACCAATCACCACCGCCCTCCTCGCAGCCCAGCACATGCTGGCCGCCCTGGGCGGCATCATCGCCGTTCCCCTGGTGGTCGGCGCCGTCCTGAAGCTTCCCGCCGACCAGGTGGTAGCGCTGGTCAACGCTGCCCTGCTGGGATCCGGCATCGTCACAACCATCCAGTGCATCGGCGTGGGCCGGGTCGGCATCCGCTTGCCTTGCGTGATGGGTACCAGCTTTGCCTTTGTCGGCGCGGCCATCAGCGTCGGCCTGGAGCACGGCGTACCCGGCATCCTGGGATCATCGCTCGCCGGCTCCGCGATCATGATCCTGGGCAGCTTCTTCATGCCGCAAATCCGCAAGCTGTTCCCGCACCAGGTGACCGCAGTGGTGGTGACCATGATCGGCCTGTCGCTGGTGCCGGTCGCCGTCGACTGGGCCGCCGGAGGCAGGAACGCCGGCCCGAACTACGGCGACCCGACCAATCTTGGCATTGCGCTGTTCGTGCTGGCTACCGTGATCGCACTGGTGCAGTTCGGCAAAGGCATCATTTCCGCTGCCGCCGTGGTGATCGGCATCGCCATCGGCTACGCGGCCTGCCTTGGCCTCGGGCTCGTGAACTTTACCGCCGTCCAGAAGGCAGCGGTCTTCGCCGTGCCACAGCCGCTCTACTTCGGCATGACTTTCCCGCTGAGTGGCATCCTGGCCATGGCGCTGGCCTACGTTGTGACGATTGTGGAAACCACCGGCACCTTCATGGCGCTGGGCTCCGCGACCAACACCAAGATGCGAGGCAAGCTGCTGTGCCGGGGGGTGCTGTGCGACGGCCTCGGATCCGCCTTCGTCTCGGTGCTGGGCGCGCCGCCGGTATCGACTTTTGCACAGAACGTTGGTGTGATTTCGCTGACCGGCGTGGCAAGCCGCTACGTGGTGGCGCTGACCGGCGTGTTCCTGGCCGCTGCCGGCCTGTTCCCGGTGCTCGGTGCCATCGTCGTGACGATTCCACAACCAGTACTTGGCGGCGCAGGCCTGATGATGTTCGCGATGATCATCGCCGCCGGCGTGCAGATGCTGTCCAAGGTCGAACACGACAAGCGTACCGGCCTGCTGATCGCGGTTTCGGTAGGCTGCGGGCTGGCTGTATCGGTTCGCCCGGAACTGCTGTCCAAGCTGCCGGCTTTCGTGCATGAGATCTTCGGCTCGGGCATCTCCACTGCCGCCATCGTGGCCGTGGTGCTGAACCTCGTGCTGCCGGATCGTCCTGTCGCCGAACATGACGAGGACGAAGAAGACGATGTGCCGCAGCCGATGCTGATTCCGAAAGTCGGCTAAACTCCTGGCGGTCCTGTCACCATCATCGGCGGGACCGATTCTTTCCCTGACATTGTTTCCGCATTGCCCCGCGCATTGTTTCCGCAGTGTTTAATCATTTCGAGAAGAGCCAAATGAGCAAAACCCTCCTGATCAAAAATGCGCGCGTGCTTGTCACCATGGACGAACAGCGCCGCGAAATCGAACACGGCGCCATCTTCGTGCGCGGCAATGTGATCGAACAGGTCGGCCCCACTGCCGATCTGCCGCAGGCGGCGGACGACGTGATTGACGCAGCCGGCCATGTCGTGATTCCCGGCCTGGTCAACACCCACCATCACATGTATCAAAGCCTGACGCGCGTGATCCCCACCGCGCAGAATGGCGAACTGTTCAACTGGCTCACCAACCTGTACCCGATCTGGGCCAACCTGGACAGCGAAATGGTGCATGTGTCGACGCTCACCGCCATGTCGGAGCTGATCCTGTCCGGCTGCACCACCAGCAGCGACCACCTGTACATTTACCCGAACGGTTGCAGGCTCGATGACAGTATCGAAGCCGCAAGCAAGATCGGCATGCGCTTCCACGCCGCGCGCGGCTCCATGAGCGTGGGCCAGTCAAAAGGCGGCCTGCCGCCCGACAGCGTCGTCGAGGAGGAAAAGGCAATCCTGCGCGACACCCAGCGACTGATCGAGACCTACCATGATGCCAAACGCCACGCCATGCAGCGCATCGTTGTCGCTCCCTGCTCGCCATTCTCTGTCTCGCGCGACCTGATGAAAGAAGCTGCCGCACTAGCCCGCAGCCACGGCGTGTCCCTGCACACCCACCTCGCCGAGAACGTCAACGACATTGCCTACAGCCGCGAGAAGTTCAATATGACCCCAGCCGAATATGCCGAGGACTGCGGCTGGGTAGGCCCCGACGTATGGCACGCGCACTGTGTGCAGCTGGATGACGACGGCGTCTACATGTTCGCAAAGACCGGCACCGGCATCGCACACTGCCCCTGCTCGAACATGCGCCTGGCGTCCGGCATTGCCCCGATCCGCAAGATGGTCGACGCCGGCGTTCCCGTCGGCCTGGGAGTCGACGGCTCCGCATCCAACGATGGCGCCCACATGCTGGGCGAAGTGCGCCAGGCCATGCTGCTGCAGCGCGTAGGCTTCGGGCCGGACGCAATGACTGCACGCCAGGCACTCGAATTGGCCACCCTGGGCGGCGCGAAAGTCCTGAATCGCGATGACATTGGTGCGATCAAGCCCGGCATGTCGGCCGACATCGTGATGTTCAAGCTCGACCAGGTTGGCTTTGCCGGCGCACTGCATGATCCGGTTGCCGCTCTGGTGTTCTGCACGCCAGCAAACGTCAGCTACAGCATCATCAACGGCAAAGTGGTCGTGAAAGACGGCATCCTGCAGACGCTCGACCTGCCGCTTGTGATCGAGCGCCATAACCAGCTCGCCGCCCGCCTCGCGCTTGCAACGGGGGCGCGCAAGATCGCCTGAAGTCCAGGCCTTGCCTAAGGAGTAGCGGCGCGGAAATCCCGGCAGGGTCACAATCGGATTGCTATGTCCGTTTCCGCACAGAGCGGGCTCAGGCCGAGTCGTATGCTTCGGAAATAACTCAGGCATACACCGAAAAATGACTACGCCTACTTCAGCGACCCGCGACACACCAGCTGGCGAAGTGCCAGCAGCGGCGTCACGACGGCGCCGGCCGCCCTCCTTGTCGCTCGCGGCATGGCGGCACTTCCTTAATGTAGCGCAGCCCTACTGGCTGGGGAACGAAAAAAGCAAGGCCTGGGGGCTGCTGCTATTCCTGGTCGTGCTGATGCTGGTCGAGACCCAGTTGGCCGTCATGCTGAACAATCAGGCCGGCGAAATGACCTCGGCGCTGGCCGGGCGCAACGCCAGCCGCTTCTGGATTGCGGTGCGGGCCTGCCTGCTGACGCTGGCCTTCGCCATCCCCGTCTATGCCTTCTATTACTACATGCGCGACCTGTTCGCCAACCATTGGCGACGCTGGCTCACCGGCCGCTTCCTCGATGGCTACCTCAAGGAACGCAAATACTACGAGCTCGGTGCGCTAGGTGAGATCGACAATCCCGACCAGCGGATCAGCGAAGACATCAATACCTTCACTGGCAGGTCGATCCATTTCCTCCTGATCTTCCTTGGCTCGATCATGCAGCTTGTCGCCTTCAGCTCAGTGCTGTGGTCGATTTCGCATGTCCTCGTCGGCGTGCTGGCCGTCTATGCGCTGACGGGTACCGTCGTCGCCCTCTACATCTTCGGCAACCCGCTGATTCAACTCAACTTCTGGCAACTGCGGCGCGAAGCGGATTTTCGCTTCAGCCTGATGCGGTTGCGCGAAAATGCCGAATCCATTGCCTTTTACCGCGGCGAGTCCCAGGAGCGCGCCTACATTGACGGCAAGTTCGACAAAGTCATTCACAACTTCAGCCGCCTGATCAAGAAACAGCGTGACCTCAACCTGTTCCAGCGCACCTTCAGCCAATTGACGCTGGTGCTGCCGGGCGTGATCCTGGCCGACCAGGTCTTGTCCGGCGAACTGGAGGTCGGGCGTGCGATACAGGCGACTGGGGCATTTACCGCCGTGCTGGCGGCCGTCGGCGTCATCGTCGAAAACTTCGAAAGCCTGAGCCGCTTCGTGGCAGGCGTCGGCCGCCTGCAGACCTTGTCGAACCTGGTCCTGCCCGGCGCCGCGCAGGGCGCCAGCGGCAATGAGCCGCGCCGCATTGAAATGCGCCAAGGCAGGAACCTCGCGCTGGAATCGCTTACCCTGTGCCCGCCCCAGTCAGACCGCGTGCTGATCAAGGATCTGTCGCTGGCGTTGAAGCCGGGGGATGCCCTGCTGATCACCGGCGACAGCGGTTGCGGCAAAAGCTCGCTGCTGCGCGCGATCGCGGGCTTGTGGAGCACCGGCAACGGTGTAATCCAGCGCCCGCCCTTGGAAGAGCTCTTCTTCCTGCCCCAGCAGCCGTACCTGCAGTCCGGCACCCTGCGCAGCCAGCTGATCTACCCAAGCGTACAGTCCGACCTGAGCGACGAGCAGCTCCTGGCGATCCTGGAACGGGTAGCTCTCCCACAGCTGGCAGAGCGCGTCGGTGGGCTCGACGCCATACACGATTGGGGGAAATTGCTCTCCGTGGGCGAACAGCAGCGTCTCGCCTTTGGCCGTGTTTTCGTACGCGAGCCGGGAATCGTCATCTTGGACGAAGCAAGCAGTGCCCTCGACAGCGGCAACGAGGCCGCGTTGTATGGACAGCTGCGCGCCAGCGGCGCCACGTTGATCAGCATCGCCCACCGCGCCGGGGTGCTCCGCCATCACACCCATGTCCTCGTGTTGAAGGGAGATGGCGCATGGGAGTTGCATGACGCGAACGGATACGAATTCCCTTAGTAGGCGATCGTCAAATCCGGCTTGGCCAGCTGCGTACGGTGAAACACCAGGCTACGCTCTTTCGAATCCCATCCGAATGCGCTGCCGTCATAAGGATTCCGGACGTCCGTCTTCCTCAGGCTCTCGGCAACGCTTTCGTCCCTTATGCCTTTGCTCCGGAAGTCCGATGCCAACAGCGCCAGCCTGCGCACAGCCTCCAGGTTCGCCACATGGAATCCATAATTGGAAAGGGCCTTCATATCGTTCAAGTTGACAAGAAGCTTTCCGACGGGGTTGTAGACACCAAGCTCTTGAGCGAATTTGGGGGAAGCAAGCAAAGCTTCTGCGGCGCCTGGCATCACCGTGTAGTCACGGTCAAACAATTCGGCGATTCCAAGCATGCGCTCCCCGCTGATATTGCTCGTCGCCTGTGGCTTGAGCAGTATCCCTGCCAATGTCCTCGACACAAAGGTATCTGCCTCGGGCCCGCCTTCGTTCTGCTGCAAGTAGGCCGCAAGATGAACCGGGCCGATATTCCGGTCAGCGAACTCCCATTCATTTGCCATGACATTCGCCATTGAGCGTTCACGGACCGAGATCGGGACTCGCCACGCATCCGGTATGGACCTTTCTGCCAGTCCAGCAGGCAGGCGGCGCAAGACAACACTGCCCATCGCAAAATGCTGCTCGATGGCTCGTGTCGCGATTATCTTATGAACCAGGCTTGAGGTTTCGGCCAACACCATCCGCCAGAACACAAGATCCCGTTCAAGCATGCGCTTGCAGCCTGCAGCGTCGCCCTGGTTCGCCATCAGCCATCCCTTGACGAGCATTAGGCGTTGCGCCTCCAGGACAGGGCTGAACGGCGCAACAAGCGAACGCGCATCATTAGGCCATAATTCTCGCCACTGCCTGAATTCGAGCAGACTTTCATAACGATCGACTACCTTGCCTTCGCGCTGAATCCATGCCTGCAGGCGCACAGGGTCGCTCTCCATCGCAACGAGGCAGGCGCGGTTATTTTCCTTGCAGGTGCGGGCGAACTGTTTGAATTCCTGCTCCCTCGACTCGAAAGAATCGCTTTTCTCGCCAGGCAGATTCGGAAACTGGTACGGGGCGGCAGTCGCCAGGAATTTGCGCATCCACTCAACACGTGCAATCCCTTCCAGAAGCGCATCGGCATTCTCCGCAGATGAAAATCCGATGGCATAGACGTACGCGTTATCACGGTCCGCCACCGGCGCCCGGCTGTCAACGATACCTTTCAGCGTCTGCACAGCCTGCGACGGAGCCTCGTCCTTGCGATTTACAAGAATGACGGCCAAGGCCAGCAGGATCAAAAGCGCCATCGCGCCGGCCAGTAGTTTGAACAACCAAGAAGTCAATTTCCGCAGATTCATCTATCTGTTACGGTGATGGAAGTACAATGCCGCATTCAAAAATGAACACACCAGATTTGCGCGCCCCAATTTTACTGAACTTGACGCGAAACCGCGAAGGTATCATTGCATGCGTCAGCGAGTGGACCGATCAAGGCGTCCCTACGATCACTACCATAGCCCTGGATCGCCTGCCGGACGCGGTGTATCCACAGCGCGGCGTCTTGCTGGATGACTGGCGTGCATTGGGGTGCGCGCGCGAAATTGAGCCGGTATGGCCAGCGTTCTGGCGGCTGTTCTGGGCGACGTTTTCGGAATCGAACGAATCGGCTCCTGCACCCATGCCACAGCGTGTCGCCCCGCCTGCACGCCCCGTTGCCACGGCAGCGCATCCACGGGCATTTCGTGGCACTAAATTCAAGCCGCCCAAGCCGCCGCTTGTGTCGCTCGACCTGCAAGCGTGGCTGGCGGATGACCGCTTGCTTGACGGCTTCTTCGCCCGGCACGACTTCGACCGATGGCCAATGACCGGCCCCGACGGCGCTCTTTGGGCAGTTGATCATAGCGACGTTGCCACGCCGACCGTGGCCTCCTTGCTGGCAAAATCGGGCGCCGCCGGGGAGACAAGCCTTCCCTCCGTTTACAGGCGCCATTTCCTGTGGAGCTTGAGAACCCAAGCTGGCAACAAACACCTCGCATGGCTTGCGATCTGGCGCGCACTCGGCGCACCAACGGACGGAAAGCTGTTGGCGATTCTGGCTCGTCTCTGCGCGCTTGATGCATCGGCGCATGCATGGGCGGAACTGGCCCTCGGCCTGCCCGGTGAGCGCCAGCCGATCTTCCTCCTGCAGCTTCTGAGGCACGAGGCCTTTCGTTTCCCCATAACCGCCATGACCGGCGAACAGCTTGGCGCATTGAACGCTCTCGCAGATGGCGATGCGCATTTTGATGCCCTGCTCGATATCGCGCTCGAAAATCTTGGACGTGGCGTCAGCATTGCCTACACGCTGATCGGCGCGCATTTGCCCGACGGCACAGCAAGCGTTGAGTCCACAACCAGGGGGCTACGCACGGACAGCCATTGCGATGACGTTCCAGTACCAGCAATCGGATGCATGCTGGCGACCCTTGGCGACGGCGGCGCCCACTGGGCCCGCAACGCATGGGAATACTGCGCAAAGCTGCCGGGCTTCGGGCGCATACTGACTGACACCAGTTGGGAATCCATGTCAAGTGAAACGGCCGATCGCTGGCTCATGCTGTTTCGTGTGGGGGAATGGGAATTCGACAATCCCGCACTCCGCAAAAAACAATGGCAAGTACGCCTTGCATTGTTCCCCTTGCTGCACAGCCAATTGCTTGCCTTGCCTGGCGAGCGGCGCGAGAAGTTCGTTGGCATGCTCGTTGACTATTTCTGGAGCTGGGACAACCCGAAATCCTTGCATGACAGCCTGCAGGTACTCTTGCCCATGTTGGCCCGCTTGTGCCAGCCGCCATTCCAGGCAAGGGCTACGGGAAACGACGTCGTAGCAGCGATCGCGTTTAATTTGCCGGAAAGCGCGTGGCGCCAGCTCCTGGCAATCCCGGATCGCACATGGCTCGTCGCCGAACGCTCATGCCGGCGAAGCAATGACGCTACCCTGATCCGCTATGGGCTCTCCAGCCTGGCCGAAGCGGCACCCGGCTTCCTGTTGCAGGCTTTGGCGTTCGCCCCCAAGCGTTTGATGCGTTCGATGTCGCTGCTTGGCTGCCTCGAATACAACACGCGGCGCCGATTTCTGGCGCAGGTTGCCCGCGTGCCGTGGTTTGAAACTCGCTGGGACCAGATCGGGCCTTTGGAGGCATGCAAAGCCATCCTGGCGCATTGCCGTGAATATGAACTGGATAGCCCGTTGCCGCGCCGCTTGCGCGAACACCTCGCAGGCACGGTAACGTTAAACGAAGCCCAGATCGCCCGCCATTGTCGAATTACCTTAACTCGACTGCCGTCGACGCAGCTCGCCGCGCTCGATGCAATGGCCTGGCGTGAGATCGATGGCCCGTTCAACCTGCGAGCGCAATCGGAAGCCGCGAGTCATGCAGTGCGCTTACACGCCAGTGTCGATGGCGGCAACAGGAAGACCCTGCGCCGTTTTCTCCGCGCTTATGCAAACGGCGACGCGCATAATTACCTGGACCACCCGTTGAACGCAGCCTGGCATGCTCGCCACCCGCGCGTCAACACGGCAATCTGGAACTCCGCCACTGTCCGGGAATGCGTGGAAGGAAGCCAGGTCTCGATTTCGATCGAATCCGATCCATTGGAAGTCCTGATGCTCGGCAGCTATGTCGGCAGCTGCCTCGGCCTTGGCGGCTTATGCGAATACTCCGCGGTGGCATGCCTGGTGGATGCGAACAAACAGGTCGCGTACGCGCGCGACGCCGCTGGACGTGTAGTGGCTCGTCAACTCCTTGCCATCGACGAGAGCGATCGGCTGGTTTGCTTTGAGGTGTACCCCCATACTGTGGACGCATCGCTGAAGCAGGCATTCAAGCGCTTCAATTCGGCCCTTGCCAACGCCCTGTCGCTCGACCTTTATCGCGACGACGATGCCGTGCCTTACGAAATTCAAATCATCCTGGCGAAGGAATGGTGGGATGATGGCCACTGGGCGATCGATCTGTGAAAACGGCCCATGACGGGCCGCTGTATTTCTTGATTCCCGATCCTCAGACGAACTCGCCGACCTTGGCGGTAACCGCCTCGCGCACCGAGCCACTGGTGACGAAGCCATGTGCCACCTGGATGTCGTTGTGGAACCAGCGATCGCCTTCCAGGCAGGCCGGGATCTGCCTGCGGATTTCGTCGTACGCCGCCTGGGTACCCTCGCCCAGTTTAAAGCCTGGCAGCAGCTGCTCCGTCATCGTCAGCGCTTGCGCGGCCAGCAGCATCTCCACGCCCACGATGTACTGGGTGTTCTGCACCACGGTGTGCGCCTTGCGGGCACACCAGGTCGAGTTGGAGATGTGGTCTTCGCTATTGGCTTTGGACGGGATCGAGTCCACGCTGCCTGGCATCGACAGCGTGCGGTTCTCCATCACCAGGGAACTGAGCGAGCACTGCACCACCGGGTAGCCGGTGTTCACCCCACGCAAGCCGGACATCAGGTTGCGCGGCAAGCCCCACGACAGGGTCGGGTCGATCAGGCGGGCCACGCGGCGCTCGCAGATGCTGCCGAGGTCCGTAATGGCCATGGCCAGCAAGTCCATTGCCTGCGCCAGGTACTGGCCATGGAAATTGCCGCCCGAGATGATCTCGAAACCGCCGCCGTCCTTGCCGAAGATCAGCGGGTTGTCGGTCGCCGAATTGATCTCGTTCTTCACGATGGTATCAATGTAGTCCAGCGCATCGAACACGGGACCGTAGACCTGGGGCGTGCAGCGCAGCGAGTACACGTCCTGGATACGCGGGGTGTAGGGAATATCGGTGCGGCGCAGTTCGTCAGGAAATTGCACGGCGCGCGCTTCATGTGTGGTTCGCGTCGAACCTTTCAGCAGCTTGCGCACGACGGAGGCGGTCTTGATCTGGCCCGGATGCGGGCGCGCCTGCTGGATACGCGGGTCGAAGGCGGACATTTCGGCGCGCATGGCTTCCAGCGTCAGGCCCAGCGACAGGCAGGCGTCGGTCAGCAGCTCGCGCGCGTCCTTGGCGGCCAGCACGGCCACGGCCAGCGAGGCAGTGCAGCCGTTGATCAGGGCCGAAGCATCCTTGGCCTTGAGGTCGAACTTGACCGGACCGACTTCCGCTCGCGTAATCGCCTCTGCGGCCGGCATGCGTGCGCCCTTGTACATCACTTCCGCTTCGTCGAAACCCGCAATCGCGGCTGCCAGGTAGGCCAGCGGCGCCAGGTCGCCGGAAGCGCCAACGGAGCCTTTCTGCGGCATGATCGGGTGGATGCCGGCGTTGATGAAGGCCAGCAGGCGGTCCACGACCTCCACGCGCGGTGCGGAGTAGTTGCTGGCGAAGGCGTTCGCGCGGAGCAGCATGGTGGCGCGGCTGACTTCCTCCGAAAACGGCTCGCCAATGCCGCCGCTGTGGGCCTTGATCAGCTGCGTCTGGAACAGTTCGATATGCTCGACCTTGATGCGGGTGTCCTTCAGCAGGCCCACGCCGGTATTGAAGCTGTACATCATCGGCGCTTCGTCGTGCATCCAGGTGGATTCGATGTAGTCGCGGCTTTCCCTCAGCGCAGCGCGCGAAGTGGCCGACAGTTCGACTTTTGCGCCATGGCGCGCCACCGCCAGCACTTCTTCGGCGGTCAGGTTGAAGCCGTCGATCGTAACGTTACTCATTGCTTTTCCTTTCAATTCGCGCTGGTCTCGAACCAAGTGCCGATCAGCTGGCGTTCAGCGTCGGTCATATGGGTCATGTTTGCCAGCGGCATATCCTTGTTTTGCACCGCGCGCTGGTAGATCTTGGCGGCGTGCTGTTTAACCTGGGCCTCGGTATCGAGCATCACGCCGCCCGGGGCTGATGCGAAACCCGCCTGGGTCGGCGTCGCGGAGTGGCAGGCCGCGCAACGCTGCGTCACAACCTGCTGTACGTTCGCCAGGCTGGCCTCTGCGGCCGGAGGGACAGCATCGGTGCCAGTGGCGGCGTGTGCGCCATGGCCGTCGGCCTCCACCGCAGCCGCAACGGCCGCTGGTGCAGCGATCGCCTTGCGTGGTGGCGGAGCGATTGCCACGGCCACGCCAGCCAGCAGGATCACGCCAGCGATCGGGAATGCCGGCGATACCTTGCCCGCATGGCGCAGGTTGAAGAAGTGGCGAATCAGCACACCGGCAGCCATGATGGCGGCCAGCACCAGCCAGCTGTAGGCGTGGCTGTAGGTCATCGCGTAGTGGTTGCTGATCATGATCAGCAGCACGGGCAGCGTGAAGTAGTTGTTGTGCACCGAACGGACTTTGGCACGCTTCCCGTAGATCGGGTCAGGCGACTCGCCCTTGGCCATGGCGTCCACCAGCTTGCGCTGGCCGGGGATGATCACGAACAGCACGTTACCGACCATCATGGTGCCGATCATGGCGCCGACGTGGATGTAAGCGGCGCGGCCGCTCAGGGTATGCGTCAACACGTAGGCGGCACCGACGATGAGCACGAACATCACGGTCCCCAGCACCGCAGGCTTTTCGGCCAGCGCGGTCTTGCACAGCGTGTCGTACACCAGCCAGCCACCGGCCAGCGTGCCCAGGCCCACGGCCACGGCTTGCATGGAGCTCAGGTCGGCCACGTTCTTGTCGATCATCATCGCCGAAGCGTTGAAGTAGTAGACGATGAATAGCATGGCAAAGCCGCTCAGCCAGGTGGCGTAGGCTTCCCATTTGAACCAATGCAGGTCTTCCGGCAGTTCGGCCGGGGCAACCAGGTATTTTTGCGGGTTATAGAAGCCGCCGCCGTGTACGGCCCACAGCTCGCCCATCACGCCCTTCTTGGCGAGGGGGCTGCCAGGCTTGGGCGGCCGGATCGAATTGTCCAGCCAGACGAAGTAAAACGATGCCCCGATCCAGGCAATGCCGGTGATCAGGTGCAGCCAGCGAACCAGCAAGTTAAGCCATTCCACCCCGTAAGGGCCGAATAAAGTCTCCATGATTTTTATCCAATAGAACTGTGTTCACCTGCCTCTGGCGGGCACTTCAGGTGAACCAATCGGTCGTTATATCGCCGCCGCTACGACCTGCGTGGATGGAACGATATCGGTTGCGGGCGCGGGAGACCTTCCATTTCCTATATAACTCGCATAGTCCTGGAGATATAGTTTCAAGGCCCGGAAGGTGCGAACCTCACATGGATAAATCTAAATAACTAATATTCGGAGACCATGATGTCCAGATTGCCAGAACACTTAGACATCCACCTGATCCGTATTCTGTACCTGCTGCTGGTGGAGAAAAACGTATCGCGCGTGGCCCTTAAACTGAACCAGCCGCAGCCCTCCATTTCCGGCTCACTGCGCAAGCTGCGCGACCTGACCGGCGATCCCCTGCTGGTACGTGGCGGCCGGGGTATGGTGCCGACACAACACGGCGAAAGCCTGCTGAAGACCGCCAAGCGCATTCTCGACGAAACCGAAAGCCTGTTCAGCCCCAAGACCGCGTTTGTGCCGCAGGACGAAGCGCGCACCTTCCATATCGCCGCCCCGGATTACATGAACACCCAGTTCTTCACCGAGGTGATCGCCCGCCTGCGCCGCGAGTCGCCCCGCAGCCGCCTGGTGATCCACTCGCTGGGCCCGGACATCGATTATGTGCGCTTGCTGTCCGACGGCGACCTGGACCTGGTGGTCGGCAACTGGGATGAGCCGCCGCAGCACCTGCACATCTCCAAGCTGTTCGACGACCCGATCGTGTGCCTGATGCGCGCCAACAGCGCCTACGCCCGCCGCACGCCAAAAGACGGCATGACGCCCGAGGAATACCTCACCCTGCCCCACGTGGCCCCCGCCCAGATCCTGCCGGGCTACCACGGCAATATCGATTCCTTCCTCGAAGAGCGCGATATGGAGCGCAATATTGTGGTGGAATCGGCACACTTCCGCATGCTGCCCTACATTGTGCAGCAGACGGATTTGGTTTTGACGAGTGGCAAACAATTCGCCAATTTCTACGAAAATCTGCTGGGATTGAAGTCCTACAAGGTGCCGCTGGACTTCCCGCCGCTCAGCTTCTACCAGCTGTGGCATGAGCGCGCCCACCATGCGACCGAACATAAATGGCTGCGCGCCCAGGTCAGCGCCGCTGCCCGCCTGCTGGTCAAATAGAACCGCACCGGATAGCCGTTATCGGCCCAGCGTTATATCTCACGCCTGCTGGGCCTCTATTATCAATTCGCCATTCCCCAGAACACCTTACTTGGAGCGGGCCGTCGCCAGGCGGCGGCCCGAAGCACGATGACGAGCCTGAAGCGACTGAACACCTGCGACGCAGGGACATTTACCGAAATCCTGCACGGCCTGTACGAGCATTCCCCATGGATTCCACAGCGCGCCGCAGCGCAGCGCCCATTCCGCACCATCGACGAGCTGAAACTCGGCCTGCAGAAGGTCGTGACGGAAGCCACCAACGACGAGCAACTGGGCCTGATCCGCGCCCACCCGGAATTGGCCGGCAAAGCCGCCGTGGCGGGCGAGCTCACGCCCGAATCCACCGGCGAACAGGCAAAGGCCGGCCTGAACCTGTGCACCAAGGAGGAATTCGCGGCGCTGCAGGAACTGAATGCCGCCTACAACAGCAAGTTCGGCTTCCCCTTCATCCTCGCGGTAAAGGGCGGCGACGGCAAGGGGCTGACGCGCCAGGCCATCATCGCCGCCTTCCGTCGGCGCCTGCGCAACCAGGCTGACGACGAGCAGCGCGAGGCGCTGCGCCAGATCCACCGCATCGCCGAGATGCGCCTGAACGCCCTGCTCTCCTATGTGCCGCACATGGGCCGCGACATCATGGAATGGGCCGAAGAAATCGGCGCAATGAGCGAGGATGAACAAGGCCTGACCTGCACCTATATGACGCCGACGCACCGCCGCACTGCCAACCAGCTGGCGAAGTGGATGCGCGAAGCAGGCATGCACGCGCATATCGATGCGGTAGGCAATGTGGTGGGCCGCTACCTGTCCACCGACCCTCAGGCACGCACCCTGCTCACCGGCTCGCACTACGACACGGTACGCAACGGCGGCAAATACGACGGACGCCAGGGCATCCTGACCGCCATTGCCGTGGTCAAGCACCTGCATGAAACCGGCGAAACCCTGCCGTTCCACCTCGAGGTGATCGCCTTCGCGGAAGAAGAAGGCGTGCGCTTCAAGAGCACCTTCCTCGGCAGCAGCGCCGTGATCGGCCAGTTCGACCAGAAACTGCTGGACTTGCGCGACCGCGACGGCCAGTTGCTGCGCGACGTGCTGACCGATGCAGACCATGACGTCAACGCCATCGCCGACATTGCCCGTGATCCAAGCGACCTGCTTGGCTTCGTTGAAGTCCATATTGAACAAGGCCCGGTCTTGCTGGAGCGCGGCCTGCCGGTCGGCGTGGTGACCTCGATTGCCGGCAGCAAGCGCTACCTGGTGGAGCTGAAAGGCGTTGCCAGCCACGCCGGCACCACGCCTATGCCGATGCGCAAGGACGCTGCCGCCGCTGCCGCAGAGATCATCCTGTACGTCGAGCAGCGCTGCGCACAGGACCAGGATTCCGCCCTGGTCGGCACCGTCGGCCAGCTTCAGGTGCCGAACGGCTCCACCAACGTCATTCCGGGCGCCTGCACCCTGTCGCTCGATATCCGCGCCGCCAACAACGCCGCGCGCGACGCTGCCGTGGACGACATCCTCGCCTACATCGAAAAAGTGTGCGAAAAGCGCCACATCACCTGTCAGGTCGAACAGACAGTTGCCGCCGATTGCGCCCCGTGCGCACCACGCCTGATGGAGCAGCTGGCAGCTGCAGTGGAGAGGAACGGCATCCCCGCCTTCCACCTGGCTTCGGGTGCCGGCCATGACGCCATGCTGATGGCGCGTGTCACCGACGTCGCCATGCTGTTCACCCGCTGCGGCAATGGCGGCATCAGCCACAACCCACTGGAGACCATGACGGACGATGACGCCGACCTGTCGGCCCGCATCCTGCTGAGCTTCCTGCGCAACTATACGTAATTCGAGATAGCCGATATGCCCCGGCATATAAGCCGAAAAGGAGACCTTCAACGATATTGTTAAAACAAGCAGCGCGAGGACGCCATATTTGCCCGCCCGGAGAGGCGGGATTTCGGGCGCAAAAAACTAAACGGAGACAAAGCAAATGCAATTCCTGGACAACTATTTCAAGCTCGGAGAGCACGGCACCAACGTGCGCACCGAGGTACTGGCTGGCATTACCACCTTCCTGACGATGGCGTACATCATCTTCGTCAACCCTTCCATCCTCGGCGATGCCGGCATGCCCAAGGATTCGGTCTTTGTGGCCACCTGCGTCGCCGCCGCTGTCGGCACCCTGATCATGGGCCTGTACGCCAACTTCCCCATCGGCCTGGCGCCTGGCATGGGCCTGAACGCCTACTTCGCCTACGGCGTGGTGCAGGGCATGGGCTTCCCCTGGCAGGCCGCACTGGGCGCGGTGTTCATTTCCGGCTGCTGCTTCATGATCGTCAGCCTGTTGCGCATTCGCGAGAAGATCATGAACGCGATTCCACCATCGCTGCGCATTGCCATTCCCGCCGGCGTCGGCCTGTTCCTGGCGCTGATCTCGCTAAAGAACGCGGGCATCGTGGTCTCCAGTCCCGCTACTTTCGTCACCATGGGCGACCTGCACAAGCCTGCACCGGTACTGGCCATCATCGGCTTCCTGGTCATCGTCGCGCTGGACCGCCTGCGCGTGACCGGCGCCCTGCTGATCGGCATCATGACCGTCACTGCCCTGAGCTTCTTCTTCGGCGGGAACCACTTCAACGGCATCGTCTCGCTGCCGCCATCGATCGAACCGACCGCCATGAAGCTGGACATCGTCGGCGCGGTATCGCACGGCCTGTTCACCGTCGTGATGGTGTTCTTCCTGGTCGAACTGTTCGACGCCACCGGCACCCTGATGGGCGTCGCCCAGCGCGCGGGCCTGATGAAGGACGGCAAACTGCCCAAGAACATGAACAAGGCACTGCTGGCCGACTCCGGCGCCATCATCGCAGGTTCGGTAATGGGCACCTCGAGCACCACTGCCTTCATCGAAAGCGCCGCTGGCGTGCAAGCCGGCGGCCGCACCGGCCTGACCGCGGTCACCATCGCCTGCCTGTTCCTGGCGGCCCTGTTCATCGCCCCGCTGGCCGGTGTCGTCCCCGCATACGCCACAGCACCTGCGCTGTTCTTCGTCGCCTGCCTGATGCTGCGCGAACTGGCGGAAGTCAACTGGGCCGAGACCACCGAAAGCGTTCCGGCAGTCGTCACCGCACTGGTGATGCCGTTCACCTATTCGATCGCCAATGGCCTGGCGCTGGGCTTCATCAGCTACGCCGGCCTGAAACTGCTGACCGGTAAATACAAGGAAGTCAGCGCAATGATCTGGTGTGTTGCAGGCGTGTTCCTGTTCAAAATGATTTACATCCCCGGCTGAAGCAAGGAGTAGCAAAGATGTCCCAACCGATTCGTTTCTTCTACCAGGGGCGCGTGCAGGAAGTCGATTCCGCCGCCCCCACCCGCACGCTGTTGCAGCACCTGCGGGAAGACCTGCACTGCACCGGTACCAAGGAGGGCTGCGCCGAAGGCGACTGCGGCGCCTGCACCGTGGTCATCGGCTCGCTGGTGGATGGTGAACTGGAAATGCGCAACGTGAATTCGTGCATCCAGTTCCTGCCAACCCTGGACGGCAAGGCAGTCTTCACGGTGGAAGACCTGAAACAGCCGGATGGCGGCCTGCACCCGGTGCAGGAAGCCCTGGTGGAATGCCATGGTTCCCAATGCGGTTTCTGCACTCCCGGCTTCGCCATGTCGCTGTGGAGCCTGTACCTGAAGCAGGAAGGCCAGAGCGCGCCGCCATGCCGCAAAACGATCGATGAGACATTGTCCGGTAACCTGTGCCGCTGCACGGGTTACCGCCCGATTATTGATGCGGCCGCCCGCATGGGCGAGTTGCCGGCGGTCGGCTTCGACCGCGCAGCTTTGAAGGCAGTCCTGCAAGGCCTGCAACGAGACACCATGTTCAGCTACACCCACGACGGCCAGACTTTCCACGCGCCGCGCACCCTGGCCGAAATGACCGCCCTGCGCGCCGCCAAGCCGAACGCCACCATCCTCGCAGGATCGACCGACGTCGGCCTGTGGGTCACCAAACAGATGCGCAACCTGGGCGACGTGATCTACACGCGCCAGGTCCAGGAGCTGCACCGCATTGCCACGGTCGACGGCAAGCTCGAAATCGGCGCCGCTGTATCGCTGGACGACGCCTACAAGGCCGTGCTGGAGCTGTATCCGAACGATTCGTTGCACGAACTGTGGCAGCGCTTTGCGTCCCAGCCGATCCGCAGCACCGGCACCCTGGGCGGCAGCGTCGCCAACGGCTCGCCGATCGGCGATTCCGCGCCATGGATGATCGTGCTCGGCGCCGAAATCGTACTGCGCTCGGACAAAGGCCAGCGCGTGCTGCCGTTGCAGGACTTTTACCTCGATTACATGAAGAAGGACTGGCAGCCCGGCGAGTTCGTGGAAGCCGTACGCATCCCTGCTCCCAAAGCCGGCCAGCAGTTCCGCACTTACAAACTCGCCAAGCGCTATGACCAGGATATTTCCGCCGTCTGCGCCGCCTTCTCGCTGGAACTGGAGAATGGCGTGGTGCGCAACGCGCATATCGCCTACGGCGGCATGGCTGCCACGTCGCGCCGCGCACCGCAGGCTGAAGCAGCCCTCAACGGCCAGCCCTGGAATGAAGCCTCCCTGCGCGCAGGCATGGACGCCCTGGCGCGCGACTATGTCCCCCTGACCGACATGCGCGCGTCGGCCAACTACCGGATGCGCACCGCGCAGAACCTGCTGCGCCGCTTCTGGATGGAGTCCCGGCCGGAAGACGCAATACCGAACACTTACGTCAACGCTTACGCATTCAAGGAAGGAGCCGCCGCATGAACAGCAAGTCCGAACAGTTCATGACGCTCGGCGCCGCCAAGGGCTGGTCCGAAGTGGGCCAGAGCCACCCGCATGAATCGGCCATCCTGCACGTGCTGGGCGAGGCTGTCTACACCGATGACATCCCCGAAGCCCAAGGCACGCTCCATGCCGCGCTCGGCCTGTCGGCCAAGGCCCACGCGCGCATCCTGTCGCTCAGCCTGGAAGCAGTGAGAGCCATGCCGGGGGTGGTGGCAGTCTACACTTACAAGGATATCCCTGGCACCAACGACTGCGGCCCGATCATCCACGACGACCCGATCCTCGCAGAGGAGAAGGTGGAATACGTCGGCCAGCCGGTCTTCATCGTCGTCGCCGACACCCACGACAACGCCCGCCGCGCCGCCCGCAAGGCCGACATCCAGTACGAAGAACTGCCGGCCATCCTGACGCCGGAAGCGGCGCGCGACGCCGAGTCCTTTGTGGTGCCGCCAATGCGCCTGACGCGCGGCGACACGCAGGCAGCCTTCGAACGCTCCCCGAATATCCTCAAAGGCAAGCTGCACGTCGGCGGCCAGGAGCAGTTCTACCTGGAAGGCCAGATCTCGTATGCCGTCCCGAAGGAAGGCAACGGCATGCACGTTTACTGCTCCACCCAGCATCCGACCGAGATGCAGCACGTGGTTTCACACGCCCTGCACTACCCATCGCACGCGGTAGTGGTGGAATGCCGCCGCATGGGCGGTGGCTTCGGCGGCAAGGAATCGCAATCCGCCCTGTGGGCTGCCTGCGCAGCCGTCAGTGCCGCGCACCTGAAGCGCCCCGTCAAGCTGCGCGCCGACCGCGACGACGACATGATGGTCACTGGCAAGCGCCACTGCTTTTACTACGAATACGAGATCGGCTACGACAACCAGGGCCTGATCACCGCAGCCAAGGTGCAGATGGTGACCCGCGCCGGCTTCTCGGCCGACCTGTCAGCGCCGGTGGCAACGCGCGCCATCTGCCACTTTGATAACACCTACTACCTGTCGGACGTGGACATCCGCGCCATGGCCGGCAAGACCAACACCCAGTCCAACACCGCCTTCCGCGGCTTCGGCGGCCCGCAAGGCGCCATCGCCATTGAATACATCGTCGACGAAATCGCCCGCAACCTGGGCAAGGATGCACTGGACGTACGCAAGCTGAATTTCTATGGCCGCAACGACGAAGAAGGCCGCAACATCACGCAGTACGGCCAGAAAGTAAAGGACAATGTGATCCACGAACTGGTGGCGCAACTGGAAAGCGAGACCAGCTACCGCGCCCGCCGCGAAGCCATCCGCGCCTTCAATGCCACCAGCCCGGTGCTGAAAAAAGGACTGGCGCTGACGCCGGTGAAATTCGGCATCGCCTTCAACGTCACCCACTTCAACCAGGCCGGCGCGCTGGTGCACATTTACGTCGATGGCTCTGTGCTGGTGAACCACGGCGGCACCGAAATGGGCCAGGGCATCAACACCAAAGTGTGCCAGGTAGTAGCGCATGAACTGGGCATTCCGCTGTCCAGCGTGCGCGCCTCGGCCACCGACACCAGCAAGGTCGCCAACACCTCCGCCACCGCCGCATCGACCGGCGCCGACTTGAACGGCAAGGCCGCGCAGGATGCCGCCCAAACGCTGCGCAAGCGCCTGGTGGAATTTGCAGCCAGATCGTTCGGAGTAACAGCCGAAGAAGTCATCCTGGCGAACGGCAGCGTCTTCGCCGGCGAAACCGTGATGCCGTTCGCGGACCTGGTGCAGAAAGCCTACCTGGCGCGCGTGCAGTTGTGGTCCGACGGCTTCTACGCCACGCCCGGCCTGAGCTGGGACCGCGAAACCATGAGCGGCAATCCCTTCGGCTACTACGCCTACGGCGCTTCAGTCTCGGAGGTCATCGTCGATACACTGACCGGCGAGTGGAAGTTGCTGAAGGCTGACTGCCTGTATGACGCCGGCAATTCCCTGAATCCTGCCATCGATGTAGGCCAGGTCGAGGGTGCCTTCATGCAGGGCATGGGCTGGCTGACGACGGAAGAACTGTGGTGGAACCAGCAGGGCAAGCTGATGACGCACGCACCGTCGACTTACAAGATTCCCGGCGTGTCCGACTGCCCGGAAGACTTCAACGTGCGGCTTTTCAAAAAACCCAACCCGTTCGACAGCATCCACCGCTCAAAGGCGGTCGGAGAGCCGCCGCTGCTGCTGCCTTTCTCGGTGTTCCTGGCCATTCGCGACGCTGTGGCCTCGGTCGGCGACTACCGCATCAACCCTCCGCTGCGCGCACCCGCCACCGGCGAAGCAATCCTCGACGCGGTGGACGCCGTTCGCGCCCTGGCATGACGCTCGCAAGACGGCTTGCCGCCGAGGGGCTGGGAACCGCGCTGCTGCTGGCCATGGTGGTGGGCTCTGCCACCATGGCCGACCGCCTGGCTGGCAGCAACGCCGCCCTCGCCCTGCTTGCCAATTCGGTCGCCAGCGCAAGCGGGCTGCTGGCGCTGATCCTGGCCTTCGGCGCCATCTCCGGCGCCCACTTCAACCCTGCCGTCACCTTGTCGGAAGCGTGGCAAGGCGGCATGAAGTGGAGCGATACGCTGCCTTACATGGCAGCGCAGTTCTGCGGCGCTTTCGTCGGCGTGGCAGCAGCACACCTGATGTTCGGAGAACCGGTGTTTGCCGCCGCCACCCACGCCCGAACTGGCGCGCCGCAATGGTGGAGCGAATTCCTGGCCACCTTTGGCCTGATCTGCGTCATCAGCGGCTGTGCGCGCAACCGGCCTGTCATTACACCGTTTGCGGTCGCCGCCTACATCGCATCGGCTTACTGGTTCACCGCATCAAGCGCGTTCGCCAACCCCGCCCTCACCCTGGCACGCGCAGCATCGAGCACGGTGGCAGGCATACGCCCGGTGGACGTGTCAAGTTACGTCGCGGCGCAAATGCTCGGCGCAATCGCGGCCACAGTGTTCGTCACATGGCTGCATAGTCCGGCGCGGACTCGTGCCGGAATGCCCCAGGCGTCACACCCTGCCAATCCTTGAAGGCACGGATGAAGGAATTGACATCCTGAAAGCCAAGCAGGAAGGCAATCTCGCCTTGCGCAATGCCCGGCTTCTGGAGATAGTGGACGGCAAGCTTTTGCCGCGTAGCGTTCAGGATGTCTTTAAACGTGGTCGACTCCTCGCTCAACTGGCGCTGCAGGCTGCGCTTGCTGATAGCCAGGTTTTTCGCAACATCGTCGACCGTGGACTGGCCCGCAGGAAGCCCCTCCAGCAGCACAGCCTTGACGCGCTCGCTCATGGTCGCCGACGCATTCAGGCTACCAAGGCGCTCGCGCAGGCCTGCTTCGAAGAACGTCCACATCGACTCGTTCGCGGTCAGGAAAGGCCGCACCGCATCCTCGTGCGAGAAGGTGACGCAAACCGCGTTGCCGGCCTTCGGCATGACGCCGAAATACTCCTTGTAATCCTCGATCCGATCCGGCAGTTCCGGCATCGAGACCGCGATCGGGACAACGCGATGACGCGTGGCGAGCCTTACCAACTGGGTCAGGAAAACCGTTTCCGCAGCGGCCATGCTGCGCGGGATGGGGCCAGCCTCGGCGTAGCACTCAAGCGTCGCTGACGTGTGGTTTGCAGTCACATCGACCAGCAACGCCAGCGGCCCAAAGAGCTTCTTGAATACCGACAAACGCTGGAACGCGATGTTCAGGTTGGGACTGCACATGCTGGCAAAGATCGGCGGATCGAAGGCCTCAACCGAAATCGCCTGCCCAATCCTGAGCGGCAGCACCATGTCATCCCCCGCCACTTCTTCGACCACCTGCCAAAGCTGGAAAAATTGGGACGGCGAAATGGAGGCGTCCTGCCGCGCAAACAAGTCGGCCGGCAGGTTCGCCAGGCGCAAGACCAGCGCGGGATCCACGCCCATATCGGCCAGCAGCAATTTCCAGCCCGGCTGGATGGCAAAGTGCGTCGGGTGTCTCATGCCTTAACGTTTGGGAATCAAGCCATTGTCGATCATCTGCTGGAACATGTCGCGAATCGAGGTTTCCAATGGACGATACACCATGCCAAGCTCCCGCGCGCTCTTGCTGCTGTCCGCAAACCACGAAAAGCCCACGTTGCGCGCTACGAACTTGCGGGTGGTCGCTTTATCGACGATCGGCGCCACCAGCCAGACCAGCCACTTGGGCAATGTGCGGCGCGGTACCGGATAGGCGTCGAATTTCGGCAGCAGCGCCTTGGCAATGCCCAGCAGCGAAGTATTATGGGCCGAAATGATGTGGCGCCCCTTCGCCTGCGGCAGGTAGGCCGCACGCAAGTGCGCCTCCGCCAGGTCGCGGACATCGACCGCGCCCAGGCCCAGGTCGGGGACACCAGCCTTCATGCGCCCATCGCCCATCTGGCGAACGATGTTGAAACTCTCCGAGGTCCCGTGCGGGTTCACGCCAGGGCCAATGACCAGGCTTGGATTGACCACCACCAGCTCCCAGCCCGACTGGCGCTTGGCGATTTCCCACGCTTCACGTTCAGCCACTGCCTTGGAATAGGAATATGGCGCATGGCCCAGCGACGAACTGCTGTTCCAGACTTCCTCGGTGAACACACCGCCAGGCGTGGCGTCAATGTCGGCGTTGTCGCCATAGATGGCGGCGCAGCTGCTGGTCAGGACCACGCGCTTCACAGACGCGGTGCGGTTGGCCGTTTCGAGGACATTGCGGGTCCCCAGCAAAGCCGGATCGACCAGCTCCTTTTGCGGATCGCGGATATTCAGCATGAATGGCGACGCCGTGTGGAACACAATAGCGCAGCCAGCCATGGCCTCGGCGAACGAGCCTTGATCCAGAAGGTCGGCCTTGAAGTAGCGAATGGTGCCAGGGAGCTTTGCTGCCAATTCGTCCAGGTGCCGGATTTTGCTGCGGTCGTCCGGGTTCCGCACTGCCGCGTGGACCGAAACGCCCTCCTCCAGCAGCCGCTTCACGATCCAGCCGGCGACATAGCCGGTGGCGCCGGTCACCAGCACAGGTTTGGTCTTATCAATTTCCAGCTTACTCATGGACAAATCCTTAGTCATCAACGATGGGAAGAGATTATCGCCACCTTGACGCCAAGTCACTAGCAAAGCGCGCCAATCAACACGCAAAGAGCGCCGCAAATTCGGGGTCAGGTCTGTCATTCGGACAGCTGCGGCGCACCTTTGACATTTCTCAAGACTTTCTCCATCAAAAGAAAACACCCGCTGACCGAATGCGCCAAAGCGGGTGTTTTGATTTAGCTCAAAGGAGTAGACTGCCTGTCCAAATGACAGACCTGACCCCGAATTTCTAGCAACGCTTACGCCATTCGATCAGCTCGGCGATGGTGAGGATCGGCATGCCATGCAACTGGGCGAACTGCTCGATGGCGTCGCCGCGCATCATGGTACCGTCGGGGTTCATCAGCTCGCACAGGACTGCGGACGGCGACAGGCCTGCCAGGCTCGCGAGATCGACCGAGCCTTCGGTGTGGCCGGCCCGCATCAGCACGCCGCCCGGCGTGGCGCGCAACGGAAACACGTGGCCGGGACGCACCACGTCTTCCGGACCCGCTCCAGGCGCGGCGGCGGCGCGGATCGTCGTGACGCGGTCGGCAGCCGATACACCGGTGGTCACGCCATGGCGCGCTTCGATCGAGACCGTGAACGGTGTGCCGTACTTGCTGCCGTTTTCGGCGGCCATTGGCGGCAGTTCGAGCTCGCGCACTTTTTCCGCGGTGAGGCAGAGGCAGACGATGCCGCTGCATTCGCGGATCATCAGGGCCATGGTTTCTACGGTCAGGCGGTCGGTGGCGACAATCAGGTCGGCCTCGTTTTCGCGGTCGAAATCGTCGAGCAGGATGACGGGGACACCGGCCCGCATGGCTTCCAGCGCCGCGTGGATGCGGGCTTCGAGGTCGGTGCTTTGCAGGGAAAATTCAGGGGACAACATAGGAAACGCTCCTCGCTAATAGTTCACGAAAAACGCTCCAGGGCAAGCGAATAGACGCGGCTACCCGTGCCGCCAAAGCGGACAGGGAACACGCGCGACAGCGCACATCTTCTTTCATCCGGACTATACCGTCGGCCCTGGAGTCTCACCAGGTCTGCTGACCCTGCCCAATGCAGCCTGGCAGGCGCTCGCGGGCTTGAACGTTGCCGTTCTTACCGCCGGTGGGGAATTGCACCCCGCCCCGAAGACGTATTTATTTACCTGCTTGGTGCAGGCGGGCGGATTTTAGCAGTCTTTTTGAAAACCGGTAAACCTGGGTCAGACCCATAGGGTCAGACCCTGTCAGCTCACCTGGCGAGGATCTAGGTTTTGAGTCTTTGACTTTCGACGAAGATCAACAGCGCCCCCCCAAACCCGCGGCGGCTGCGCTGACTGGGTCAGACCCTGTGGGTCTGACCCAGATTTACCGGTTTTAGCCAACCGTCCCGATAATGGAAACTTCGCGATTCTCAGGCACTTCGTTATACGACAGCACATGCAAACCCGGCGCGAACAGGCGGGCATAGCGCGCCAGCAAAGGCCGGATCTGCGGCAGCACCAGCAGCAGCGGCGGCGTCGCCTGCTGCTTCATCTGCTCGCGCGCCACCGGCATATTCACCTGCAGCTGCGCCAGCAGATGGGGGTCGATCGGGTAGTTATCCAGCACCACCTTGCCCGTCTGGCGCGCCTGGTTCAGGGAGCCAAGCAGCATGTTCTCCAGTTCCCCGCCCAGGTTAAACGCCAGCATTTCTGTCTTCTGCCCGAACAGTCCGGACACGATCTGGCGCCGCAAGGCGCAACGCACTTCGGCCGCCAGCAGGATCGGGTCCTTGGTGGTCTCGGACGAATCGAGCAATGTCGTGGCAATCGGCACGATATCCTTCAACGATACCGATTCCTGCAGCAGCACGCGGAAGACGCGCAACAGCTGGGTGTGGGTCAGCGCCTTGTCCAGCGAAGCGGCCAGCTTGGGCGAGAGCGCGGTCAGGCGTTCCATCAGTGCCGCCACGTCCTCATGGCGGAACAGCTCCGGCAGGTACTCGCGAATCAGCTTCGACACATGGGTTGCAATAGCGCTCGGCGCTTCCACTACCTGGTAGCCAAGGCCCAGCGCGTGGGCCTTGTCCTTGGTCTCGATCCAGGTCACAGGCATGCCGTAGGCCGGCTCGACGCCGGGGATGCCGTCGATCTGGCCGTACACGTTCGGCGACGGAATCGCCATCAGGCGGTCGGCGAACACTTCGGCCAGCGCGATCGTCGATCCACCGAGCACCACGGAATATTGGGTCGGCTTCAGGCCCAGGTCATCGCGCACATGAATCTGCGGCAGCACCATGCCCATGGCTTCGGACAGGCTTTGGCGCACGCCACGCAGGCGTTTGGTCAGCACCTCGCCATGCGCCTTGTCGATCATGCCAACCAGCTTGTAGCCCAGCGCAACCTGCAGCGGCTGCACCACGGGCAGCGATTGCCAATCCAGTTCCGGCACCTTTTCTTCGCGCAGCGCGGCTTCGATGGCGGCGATATTGTCGACCACCGGCGCCCCCTGCCGCTGGTACAGCCGCCAGCCAACATAGGCCAGCACCGCAGCAAAGGTGAGGAAACTGAGTTTCGGCATGCCCGGCACCAGGCCGATGATCACCATCACCGCTGCCGCGCTGAACAGCACATTCGGCGATGCCAGCAGCTGCTGGCCAACCTGGGACTCGAAGTCCGCCCCTTCGCTTTCGGACACGCGGGTAACGATAATCGCCGCCGCCGCCGACAGCAGCAGCGCAGGAATCTGCGCCACCAGGCCGTCACCGATGGTCAGCAATGCGTACTGTTTGAACGCGTCGCCAAAGCTCATGTCCTGCATCACGGTACCGATGGCGACACCGCCGACGATATTGATGATCAGGATCAGGATCGACGCAACCGCATCGCCACGCACGAACTTGGCGGCGCCATCCATGGCGCCGTAGAAGTCCGCTTCCGTCGCCACTTCCTTGCGGCGCTGGATCGCTTTTTCCTGGTTGATCAGCCCCGCGTTCAGGTCGGCGTCGATCGCCATCTGCTTGCCCGGCAAGGCATCCAGGGTGAAGCGCGCCGACACTTCGGAAATACGTTCGGCGCCTTTGGTCACCACGGCGAAGTTGATGATCATCAGGATCACGAACACCACCATGCCGACCACGTAATTGCCGCCAATGACCACCTGGCCGAAGGCTTCAATCACCTTACCGGCGGCGTCCGTGCCCTGGTGGCCATGCAGCAGCACCACGCGGGTCGAGGCCACGTTCAACGTCAGGCGCATCAGTGTCGTGGCCAGGATCACCGTCGGGAACACCGAGAAGTCCAGCGGGCGCTTGGCGTTCACGCTGACCAGGATCACGATCAGCGCGAGCACGATATTGAATGTGAACAGGACGTCCAGCAGGATAGGCGGCAATGGCAGGATGATCATCGCCAGGATCGCCAGCAGGAATACCGGCGTGGCGAGTTTGTGGAGACCTGCTTCTGCGAACAAGCCCTTCAGGAAATTCATGTTGTTGCTGCCTCACTCATGGAAGTTGGAACCGGTACCTGCGCCGCTTCCAGCGGATTTGGCTGCGATGGACGGCGCCCTTCGCGGAACGCCTTCAGCTGCAGCACATAATGCAGGACCATGGAAACAGCCTGGTACAACTGCACGGGAATCTGCTGGTTGACCTGGCTGGTATTGTAAATTGCGCGCGCCAAGGGCGGCAGCGAAAGCACTTCGACGCCGTGCTCCTGCGCCAGCCGCTTGATGTAGAGCGCCATCTCGTCGACGCCCTTGGCCAGCACGAACGGCGCCTCGGCGCGCTTTTCGTCGTATTTCAATGCCACCGCATAGTGCTCGGGATTGACGATCACCACGTCAGCGCCCGGCACGATCTTGCGCGCGGCACGTTCGGCCAGTGCGCGCTGCAACTGGCGGATGCGCTGGCGCACTTCAGGGCGGCCTTCCTGCGTCTTGTATTCTTCCTTCAGCTCCTGCTTGGACATCTTCTGCTGTTCGGCGAAGAAGTAAGCCTGGGCCGGCACGTCGATGATGGCGAAGATGATGAACACGGCCACCATCGCCATCACGCCATTCAGCATCTGGTTGGCGCCCGAAATCATGGCTTCGTTCAGCCCCAGTCCCTGCAGGCGCGTGTATTCATTGACCGTACTGGTGCCCACGTGCACCAGCACCCAGCCCAGTACCGCTGCCTTGCCGATCGACACCGCCAGTTCGAAGCCATGCTTCTTCGTGAACAGTCGGCCCAGGTTGGTGACCGGGTTGAAACGCTCGAACTTAGGCTCGAGGTTCTTGGTGCTCATGACCCAGCCGCCGGGCACCATGGCGCCCAGCACGACGAACAGCGGCACCACGAACAAGGGCAGCACCATCTTCACCAGCAGCAGCGCGGAGCTGAGCCAGACCGTGCTCATGACGTTATCCAGGGCGCCCTCGCCTTCCAGCGGCGCAAACGCCTGGTGGAAGATTTCGCGGAAATCCAGCAGGTACTCCGGCAGCATGAACACGAACAGCTTGAGCGAAACCAGGATGCCGATCGCCGTCGCCAGGTCGCGCGAACGCACCACCTGGCCTTCCTGGCGGGATTTCTTCAGCTTCTGCGCTGAAGCCTTCTCT
>Ga0209130_1000539_pt1 | contig 38091 bp, 33 predicted proteins | sample AraplaMF_Cvi_mLB_FD_184264 | JGI IMG/M metagenome (GOLD analysis project Ga0209130, IMG submission 184264) | Arabidopsis root microbial communities from the University of North Carolina, USA - plate scrape MF_Cvi_mLB (SPAdes) (version 2) | ecosystem: Host-associated > Plants > Roots > Endosphere...
ACTACGTATTAAATCAAACTGGTCATAAAGGCGCTCGTCAAACAGTTGCTGGATACTGGAGCTCTAAAACAAAAACTAGCAATCCACAACCAGGTGATTTAGTATACTTCTCTAACACATATAAATCAGGTCTTTCTCACATGGGTGTTTACTTAGGAAACGGTCAGTTCATTAGTGCAGAGAATGAAAGTGTGGGTGTAAGAATTAGTTCAATTAATAACTCTTACTGGGCTAAACACCTAACAGGTTACACAAAAGCATACTAAGAAAAAGTAGTTTATATACTACTTTTCGTATAAAGAAAAGGCTTTCCGGGGAAACTTGGGAAGCCTTTTTATAGTTAAATAAATTGGAAGTGTAGTAGTTTTTACTTTAACTTCCCATTTAAAAATCGATCGTATAAGTCATGGAAATAGTTAGGACGAAATAAGTTTGCTGCATGTCCTGCTAAAGGTATTTCCTTATATAGAACGTTTGGAAGAATAGATTTTAAATCGAATAGACAAGATTTATAGAGGTGATCATGTTCTCCCATTACCCATAATATAGGATGGGTAAGTGCTTTTAATTTAGATTTCAAGTCGAATTCTAAGCGATGTCGTAATGACTCAGCAATAATGGACGAGTGTAATTGTAATCCGAAACGGTAATAAATATTTCGTGAAATAACAGCGAACGGATTTGCCCTTAGTATTCCACTTGGAAAAATAGTACTAGCATACTGAGAAAGCCAAGATGAATATTCATCACCACGTTTTTCCCAAAAATTCTGAAAAACATTATATAAACGAGAAGGGTTATTATAATGTCCACCAATATGACAAATGCTCAATACTTTTTCTGGATGCATTTGTGCAAATGTCGTAGAGATATAACAGCCATAGCTTAGAGCACAAATATGAGCCTTTTTAATTCCCTCTTTTTCATACAAATTCAATAATTGATCTACGAGGCGCTGTATTGAAAAGTCGATAGCTTCTCCCTTATCATCTCCGTGGCCTAATAAGTCATAAGTTATAATGTTGTAGGATGCAGAAAATCGTTTATGCTCTTTTTTGAAGGCACGGCGATTTCCAACTAATCCATGAATAAAAATGATTGTTTCCTTTTCAGAATGTTTATTTGTTTGCAAAAAGGATACTCCTTTCAGTAACTGGAGATTTATTTAGTATTATAAATTGGCTAATTAAGAAAAACCGTTATATATATTCTATGCGTAGCCTAGCATTTGCATAGAATAATATTAAGTACCAGGTAATAATATCAGATATTTATATCTGTTGTAAAGATGAGTTTATATGTATATTTTGTAAAAATAGAAAAGTGTGTTTACATTCAGTTTACATTTATATCGTATTCTATTTTTAGAAAGCATAGTTTTGTTGAAAACGAGGAGATGAACGACAATGGAAGTTGGGAATACAGAAAAGAAAAAAGGAAATTGGAGGCAGTTTTTACGTCTTATTCAAGATACAAATCCACCGAAAGGCATTCTTATTTTTGCATTATTAATGAGTTTACTTTCTACTGGAGCGAGTTTGTTTATTCCGATGCTAACAAAAGGATTAGTTGATAATTTTTCGCTTTCTTCAATTAGTACAGGACAAATTGTTGGGTTAGTCGCATTCTTTATTATGCAAACAATTGCTGCAGGATTGTCAATTTATTTATTGAATTATATTGGACAAAAAATTGTAGCTGGACTTAGAGAACGATTGTGGAAAAAGGTACTTATTTTACCAGTATCTTATTATGATCAAAATAGAACAGGCGATACGATTAGCCGTATGACAAATGATACAGGTGTTGTGAAAACATTAATTTCTGAGCATTTGTCAAACTTATTAACAGGCGGTATCTCAATTATTGGATCGTTAATTGTATTATTTGTTTTAGATTGGAAAATGACAGCATTACTTTTAACGGTTATTCCATTATCTGTACTAATTTTAGTGCCACTTGGACGAAAAATGTATAAGATTTCAAAAGCACTTCAAGATGAAACAGCTTCTTTTACAAGTGTGTTAACACAGGTGCTATCAGAAATTCGTTTAGTGAAATCTTCAAATACGGAAAAAAGAGAATATGAAACAGGTAATACAGGTATCCAAAAGTTATTGCAATTTGGTTTGAAAGAAGGAAAAGTGCAAGCGTTAATTTCACCAGTTATGTCGTTTGTTTTAATGGCGTTGCTTGTTATTATCGTAGGGTATGGTGGAATGCGAGTTTCTAGTGGCGCATTAACAACAGGGGAACTTGTAGCGTTTATTTTATATTTAGTTCAAATTATAATGCCAATGAGTCAATTATCTATGTTTTTCACACAATTCCAAAAGGCAATTGGTGCAACTGAAAGAATTAATACGATTTTAGAATATGAAGTAGAAGACCATGAAACTGGTGTGGAAGTTACAAATGCAAAGCAGTCAATCGTTATTGAAAATGTGAATTTTGAGTATAACGAAGATGAGAAAGTATTGAAAAATATCGATTTCACGATTGAATCTGGAAAAGTAACAGCGATTGTAGGACCAAGTGGTAGTGGGAAAACAACTTTATTCTCGCTATTAGAACGTTTTTATGAGCCGACTAATGGTGTAATAAAATTAGGAGAAGAACCAATTACGGCCTATTCATTACAGTCATGGCGACGTCAAATTGGTTATGTTTCACAAGATAGTCCGTTAATTGATGGAACGATTCGTGATAATATTTGCTACGGTGTTGAGAATGATGTGACGGATGAAGAAATTGAAAAAGTGGCAGCGATGGCGTATGTTGATGCGTTTATTCATGATTTACCAAGCGGATATGCAACAGAAGTTGGAGAGCGTGGTGTGAAGCTTTCTGGAGGGCAAAGACAACGAATTGCGATCGCTCGAGCGTTACTACGAAATCCGCAAATCCTTATGTTAGATGAAGCGACTTCAAGTCTTGATAGTAAATCCGAATCGGTTGTTCAGAAGGCGTTAAATAACTTAATGAAAGGTAGAACAACTTTAGTTATTGCGCATAGACTTTCTACTGTTGTAGATGCAGATAAAATTATCTTTATTGAAAAAGGGAATCTTACAGGAAGTGGCTCACATGATGAGTTATTACGGACACATGACATGTACCGTGAATTTGCAATGCAACAATTGAAAATTAAAGAAGGAGCATTATAGAATGAAAACAATCAGTGAGGGGGCACTTCACTGATTGTTAATTTTAGAGTGCTAAAAAGTATGTTAAGCAGAAAGGAGATGATTCCTTGATACCCAAAATATTAATTGTAGATGATGATCCGCACATTAGAGAACTTGTTTCTGTATTTTTGGAAAGAGAAGGTTTTCAAACATATGAGGCCGTTGATGGGTTAGATGCTCTTCGAAGAATAGAAGAAGTGAAAGTTGATATGGCGATTCTTGATATTATGATGCCAAATATGGATGGATTTGATTTATGTTATGAATTAAGAAAATACTATGATATACCGATTCTTATGTTAACTGCTAAAGGTGAAACATCTCAAAAGATAAAAGGGTTTCACCTCGGAACAGATGATTATCTTGTAAAACCATTTGATCCTTTAGAATTAGTTGTGAGAGTGAAGGCATTGTTGAAACGTTATCAAATTACAGTATCGCAATCTATTCAAGTTGGGAATGTACTGTTAAATCGTAAAACATTTGAAGTTAACGCCGGAGAACAAATGGTGACGTTGCCGTTAAAAGAATTTGAATTGCTCTTTACATTAGGATCTAAAGCGGGAAGAACTTGTTCAAGAGAGCAATTAATAGAAGACGTATGGGGATATGATTTTGAAGGGAATGAACGCACGCTAGACGTTCATATTAATCGGTTGCGTGAAAAGTTTCAAGAAGAGTTATCGAAGTTTAGTATAAGGACGATAAGGGGCTTAGGGTATCGCTTAGAGGTAAGTAAATGAGAAAAAGAGAAAGAATGAGTAAGATGAAGATGTTAAAAGTAGTGGGGGCGATAGTAGCGCTCTTTACTTTTCTTACTATAATTTGGTCTATAGCCTTTTTTGTATCGTCTAGTGTAATGAAAGCTCTGGAAATAAACGTATCGCCTTTTATTACTTTTCTAATTAGTGATATGGTTGGCTTTGTTTTTATTGTTCTTATTTGGACATTAATCGGAATTTTAATGAGACCCAAGCGAGAGGCGATGATTTGGACTATTATTGAACCGATACAAAAAATTGCAAAAGGAGATTTCTCTGTAAAAATACGAAATGAAGAAAAGTATGATGGAGAAATTGGTGTACTCGTAAAGAGTATAAATGATATGACAGATGAACTGAACGCGATGGAGAAACTGCGCCAGGAATTTGTATCGAATGTTTCTCATGAAATACAGTCACCATTAACTTCTATAAAAGGGTTTGCTAGAGCGCTGCAAGATAATAATCTTTCTGAGGAAAAAAGAAAGCATTATCTTACCATTATTGAAACTGAAACAACGAGATTATCTAAACTGAGTCAAAATCTATTAAAGCTAACACTTTTAGAATCAGAAGAGTATACACCAGAAAGAGTGAGTTATCGATTAGATCAACAGTTAAAGCAAGTTGTATTAAATAGTGAACCGCTATGGGCTGAAAAAGAAATTGAGTTAGACCTTGATTTAGAAAAAGTGAAAATTGCTGCGGACCAAGAAAGTATGAGTCAAGTGTGGATTAATTTAATTCATAATAGTATTAAATTTACTCCAAGTGGTGGTACGATTACGATTCAGTTAAAAGAACATAAGGAGTTCGTAGAAATAAGTATTCATGATACGGGAATTGGTATATCAGAAGAACAGAAGCAACATGTTTTTGAGCGTTTTTATAAAGCCGATTCTTCACGAAACCGTGCTTATGGAGGAAGTGGCTTAGGTTTAGCGATTGTAAAAAAAGTACTCGACCTTCATAATGGGGAAATAAAAGTCGAGAGTGAGGAAGGAAATGGTACAAAATTTATTGTGCGTATTCCGAATCATGAAGAAAAATAGTGTTAGGAGGAGAGCCTTCTAACACTATTTTTCTTTAAAAATGTTATGCATAACTACTATAGTTACCTATAGGTAACCTACGCACATGAAAGTGCATCATTGCCTTTTTACATAAACACAGATAAAATTTTAATATAATAAACAACAGAGATGATTAAGGAGTGTTATACTTGGCAGAATTATTACAAGGCAAAAATGCTTTAATTACAGGAGCAGGTAGAGGGATTGGTCGCGCTGTAGCAATCGCATTAGCGAAAGAGGGCGTAAATGTAGGTCTTTTAGCTCGTTCAGAAGAAAACTTAAAAGCAGTTGCGAAAGAAGTGGAAGCAGAAGGCGTAAAAGCTGTTATTGCCACTGCTGACGTATCTTCATATGAAGAAGTAACGACTGCAATTGAAACTTTAAAAAATGGTTTAGGATCTATCGATATTTTAATTAATAACGCTGGTATTTCTAAGTTCGGTAAGTTTTTAGAACTAGAAGTTGCAGATTGGGAAAAAATCATTCAAGTAAACTTAATGGGTGTATACTATGCAACTCGCGCCGCTTTACCAAGCATGATTGAACAACAATCTGGTGATATTATTAACATTTCATCTACAGCAGGACAAAAAGGTGCGCCTGTAACAAGTGCATATAGTGCTTCTAAATTTGGGGTTCTTGGTTTAACAGAATCGTTAGCGATGGAAGTTCGTAAACATAATATTCGTGTAACAGCTTTAACTCCAAGCACAGTAGCAACTGATATGGCTGTAGATTTAGGGTTAACTGATGGAAATCCTGATAAAGTAATGCAAGCAGAAGATATTGCAGAGTTTATCGTAGCACAGCTGAAATTAAATAAACGTACATTTATTAAATCAGCAGGACTTTGGTCTACTAATCCGTAAGGTCTAAATTTATCAACAAAGAAGGACATCTATTCTGTAATGGAGTGGGTGTTCCTTCTTATTTTTTGTATATAAAACGGAATTTTCGGTATAATCAAGTGTGAATGGTAGAAAAGCATTAAAAACTTTAAGGGGATGGTATATACATGAGTACGATTGAGAAATGGACGGCTGTTGATCAATATATGAGTGATGTATTAATACCGAAAGATTCTACATTAGAAGAAGTCCTTCAAGTAAACGCTGCAGCTAATTTGCCAACACATGATGTATCGCCAACGCAAGGGAAGTTTTTGCAACTATTAGTACAAATTCAAGGAGCTCGTAACATTTTAGAGATTGGTACTTTAGGTGGATATAGCACGATATGGCTTGCAAGAGCATTGCCATCTGGAGGGCGAATTGTTACATTAGAAGCAAGTGAAAAGCATGCCGAAATTGCACGTAGCAATATTGAACGTGCCAATTTGAATGATAAAATTGAAATACGAACAGGATTAGCACTACATTCTTTACAGCAAATAGAAAATGAGAAGTATGAACCATTTGATTTTATTTTCATAGATGCAGATAAACAAAATAACCCTGCTTATTTTGAATGGGCACTGAAACTATCACGCCCTGGTACCGTAATTATTGGGGATAACGTAGTACGTGAAGGAGAAGTTATTGACGATACTAGCAGCGATCCTCGTGTACGAGGGATACGTCGTTTCTATGAATTGATAGCTGCAGAGCCACGTGTAAGTGCTACAGCGCTTCAAACTGTCGGAAGTAAAGGGTATGATGGATTTATAATGGCAGTCGTAAAAGAGTGATGTGAGGAGGTAAAAGGGATGAAAAAGAAATTTCAAAAATTATAACATGTATCGTGTGTAACACAGCTAGCTCGTGGACCTCCAACATACATAAAAATATAAGTTTATATAAAAATTGGAGGTTAGGAATAGATGAGAACTGAAAAAGAAATGTTAGACTTAATTATTAATACAGCAAATGAGGATGAAAGAATTCGAGCAGTCATCATGAATGGATCACGTGTAAATCCAAATGTGAAAAGAGATTGTTTTCAAGATTATGATATTATATATGTTGTAAAAGATATCCAATCTTTTACGTCTAATCATAATTGGATTCAAAGATTTGGAGAGATAATGATTGTACAAATGCCGGAAGAAATGTCATTACTTCCAGCAGATGAAGACGGGAAGTTTCCGTATTTAATGCAGTTTATGGATGGGAACCGAATTGATTTAGCGCTAGTTTCGGTTGATTTGATAGATATATTCGTTGGGCAAGATAGTTTAAGTAAGCTGCTTCTAGATAAAGATAATTGTATGGGAGAATTTCCACCAGCAAGCGATAAAGATTACTTAATAAAAAAGCCAACAGAAAAAGAATTTTTAGATTGCTGTAATGAATTTTGGTGGTGCAGTACAAACGTAGGAAAAGGGTTGTGGCGCGAGGAACTTTCTTATGCGAAAGGGGTGCTTGAAGGGCCAGTACGAGATATGTTAATCGTAATGCTAGAATGGCATATTGGTATGAAAACAGACTTTACAGTTAATGCAGGGAAGTCTGGTAAGCATTTCGAGCAATATTTTGAAAAAGATATATGGCAACAATTTAAGAGGACCTTTTCTAATGCTGAATATGAAAACATATGGGAGTCATTCTTTGTAATGGGAGATTTATTTAGGGAAGCTGCGAATGAAATTGCTAGCACTTATGGTTATCAATATCCGCAAGATGATGATGACAAAGTGACGAGCTATTTAAAACATGTGAAAGCTTTGCCGAAAGATAGTACAACGATATATTAATTTTATAAAGTAGTAAGACTGTCCTAATTATGGACAGTCTTATTTTTGTTCATGAATAAGAATTTCTCTAACAAAGTGCAGCTGAATCACATATGAAATTTTAGGGAGGTTTTTATCATGTATTATTTTTATTCACCAGAGATGTTCGTTCCATTTCAATGGGGATTAGAGCGAAATGTTTCGTATGCTTATATGCCATATAACTCATTTTATTATGGAGACTATATAAGCTCATTGCCATACGCTTTACACGTTCCTCAAAATTATGAAGTCCAAATGAAAGAAAAGGATCGTGGGTCATGGACACCGTTTTCGTGGGCTGAAAAATATGCGTATGCATTTTCAGGTCCATATAATAAAGCGGAAGTAGCTCTTACATTTGATGATGGACCAGATTTAGTATTTACGCCGAAAATTTTAGATAAGTTAAAACAACATAATGTAAAAGCTACTTTTTTTCTGCTTGGTGAAAATGCAGAAAGGTATCCGAATGTAGTAAAGCGTATCGCTAATGAAGGGCATGTAATTGGTAATCATACGTATAACCATCCGAATTTAGCGAAAGTAAATGAGGATGAGTACCGTAATCAAATTATAAAAACGGAAGAAATATTAAATCGTTTAGCTGGTTATGCACCTAAATTTATACGTCCGCCGTATGGTGAAATACTTGAAAATCAATTGAAATGGGCAACTGAGAAAAATTTTATGATTGTACAGTGGAGTGTTGATACGGTTGATTGGAAAGGTGTAAGTGCTGATACGATTACAAATAATGTGTTAGGGAATTCATTTCCAGGTAGTGTCATACTTCAGCATTCAACTCCAGGCGGACATTTGCAAGGATCTGTAGATGCACTAGACAAAATCATTCCGCAGTTAAAAATGAAAGGGGCTCGGTTTGTAACACTTCCAAGTATGTTTCAGACATCGAAAGAAAGAAAGTGAATGTGTTATCAATTGGGGAATTTAGGGTTATGTCGTATAATGAAAGTGTAGGTTAGGAGGGGATATAATTGATTGATGCACTAGTAAACATAGGAATGAGCATATTGATTGGTGTTATATTTATACTTGCTGCACTTATACTTCAAAAAAATCCACCGACAGATATTAACGCGGCATATGGTTATCGTACGAAGCGATCTATGAAAAATAAGGAACTATGGGATGCGGGTAATAGGTATAGTGCAGAAGTGATGAAACAAAATGGTTTCATCATGATGTTAATCGGAAGTGTTATTAGTATACTGTTTAGATATCCGCATACAATGATAGCTGTTATGATTGTTATGCTGTTGTTAATTATTCGCTTATTTATACAAGTAGAGAAAAGGTTGAAGCTCCTTGAACAATGATGATAAATAAAATAGGACTCCCCGGATATTATAAGCTAGGGGTCCTATTTTATTTATAAACTATTATTTTTTAGTAATTCTTTTCCTTGTTCTACAACAAATTCATAGTATTCAAGATTATAAGGATAAATATCTTCAAATGTTATTGTTATCGGAGTACTGTTTAAAACAGAATTAGTCGTTAAAGATGAAATATCTCTTTTTAATAGTTGTAGAAAAGAAGTTGCATGTACTTTCATCACATCGTCTACTTCTTCACCTGGTGCAAATGGAAGTGGTTTTATTACATTGTGGAAATACATATGACAAAACTCACGATCAGTAAGGTTTGAAATTTCATAATCTATTTTATAGATTCCTTTGTATGTTAAATCAGTCGTTTGGAAGGAAAGACCCAATTCTTCCTCAATTTCACGTAGACCGCCAATTTGCACATCTTCATCATGCATAATATGTCCGGCGGATGTAATATCCCATATACCTGGAGCTTCTTTTTTATTTTTAGAGCGTAATTGGAAATATAAAAACATATCTTCATCATCTTTTTCTACAAACCAGCAATGGAATGTTTCGTGCCAATCACCGTCACGATGCACTTCATCACGTAATTTCTTTCCAAGTGTATTTTTTTCAGAATCAAATATCGTTAACCACTCTGTCATTTTAATTCCCCTTTCTGCAAATTTTATTATACAATATTTGTATTGAATTTTGGGAAAATAAAGAAAAAGGAGTGGTTATTAGTGAAGGTAGAGAGTAAGGAAATAAAATCAATAATTTCAACTGAGGAAGAATTACGACAAATATTGGGGCCACCAAGTGAACGGGCTTTGAAAAAAGTTATTTCATCACTTGATCATCATTGTGTAGATTTTCTGTCTAAATCTCCTTTTCTAGTATTATCTACTGCAAATAAATTCGGAGAGTGTGATGCTTCGCCGAGGGGAGACGCACCTGGATTTGTATATGTATTAAATGAAAATAAAATTATTATCCCAGAAAGGCCGGGGAATCGTCGTATAGACTCTATTTTAAATATTATTTCGAATCCGCACGTAGGATTAATCTTTTTCATGCCTGGTCTCGGTGAGTCACTCCGAATAAATGGCCGAGCACTAATTACAAACGATGAAGAAATTTTGAAAGAAATGCAGGCAAATGGAAAAAACCCTTTACTTGGAATTGTTGTTGAAATTGAAGAATGCTATATTCATTGTGCAAAAGCTTTTCTTCGTTCAAAAATGTGGAATCCAGAGTCATGGCTAAATAAAAAAGAGCTACCTTCAGCGGCGAAAATGTTACTGGAGCATGCAAAAGTGAATGCTTCAGAAGAGGAAGTTGCACGTTCTTTAGAAGAAAGTTATACAAAAAGATTGTATTGAAAATTATTTTATTAATATAGTTTCAATGAGAACGGGATCTTCTCGTTTTAGAATGAGCTTTTCATATGTGAATTGCAGGCTTGTAAGTTGTTAAGTTATAAGATACGTAATAAGAGGAGTCTTTATGAAATGTTATTGTGAAATATAATGAAAAATTATCTTTAAAATAGTGAGTAAAAATAGGCTTGCTTTTTAAAATTTTCATAACTATAATAAGTTAACAAATAGACATGAACGAAAAAGTAACGATAAGGACATGAGATGATTTTTACGGTTTACAGAGAGGGAAGACAAGGCTGTGAGCTTCCTAACACGAAAAATGGTCTTACCACCTTTGAACTTCAATAGTGAAAGAGTAATCTAGTAATTATTGACGGTATCAGCCGTTATCTGAACTTGAGCAACCTGGAAAGAAATAATCCTGGGTTGGAACAAGGGTGGAACCACGAAAACACATTCGTCCCTTTCCTAGGGATGAGTGTGTTTTTTTTATAGTTTTTAAGATTGAAAATTTAAAATAATTAAAAAATAGTATTGATTTTGTTTTTTATGCGAGTATAATGAGTTAACAAATAAACATGAGCGAAAAAGTAACGATAAGGACATGAGAACATTTTTACGGTTTACAGAGAGGGAGGCCAAAGGCTGCGAGCTTCCTAACACGAGAAATGATCTTACCGCCTTTGAACTTCAATAGTGAACGAGCAATTTAGTAATTATTGACGGTATCAGCCGTTATCTGAACTTGAGCAATCTAGAAGAAAGTAAGTAAGTCTAGGTTGGAACAAGGGTGGAACCACGAAAACACATTCGTCCCTTTCCTAGGGATGAGTGTGTTTTTTTTTATCACTTTGAAAGGAGGTGCGGTAACATGAAGCGTTTAGTACGTACGGAAATAACCACCACCTGCATGATTAAAAAGCAGAGTAAGGTGATTCATAGGTGTAACAATTAAACTATTTAGGAGGAGATTAGAAGATGAATAACGTTATTAATGTTGGGGTATTAGGATTAGGTACTGTCGGAAGTGGTGTTGTCCATATTTTGAAAGAACATTATAAAAAAATTACTCTTGATACAGGATATGAAGTAAAGGTAAAGACAGTCGTTGTACGTGATTTGGAAAAAGAACGTGATGTTTGTATCGATGGAATCGTAGTAACAAGTAATGTCGATGAAGTTCTAAATGATTCAAATATTGATATTGTAGTAGAGGTAATGGGCGGAATTGAAGAAGCGAAAGAGCATATTGTGAAGGCATTGCAAAGTAAGAAACATGTCGTAACAGCAAATAAAGATTTAATGGCCGTATACGGTGCGGAGCTTTTGCAATTAGCGAATAAAAATGAATGTGACTTATGTTACGAAGCGAGTGTAGCGGGTGGGATTCCGATATTAAGAGGATTATCAGACGGGCTAGCTTCAGATCAAATTGAAAAAATAATGGGAATTGTAAATGGAACAACAAATTACATGTTAACAAAGATGAGTCAAAATGGATGGTCTTACGAAGAGGCTTTACATGAAGCGCAAAAATTAGGGTTTGCAGAATCAGATCCGACAGCGGATGTAGATGGACTAGATGCTGCAAGAAAGGTAGCAATTCTTGCAAACTTAGGTTTTTCGATGAATGTTTCTTTAGATGATGTGCAAGTTAGAGGTATTCGAAAGGTTGAAAAAGAAGATTTAGAGATGGCCGAAAAATTAGGATTTACTATGAAACTAATTGGTAAAGCCGAAAAACAAGGATCATCCATTCACTTAAGTGTAGAACCGACTTTATTACCAAGGCATCATCCGCTATCGAATGTGAATAATGAATTCAATGCGGTATATGTTCACGGTCAAGCAGTAGGAGAAGTGATGTTTTACGGACCGGGAGCTGGGAAGTTACCAACTGGTTCTGCTGTAGTAAGTGACATCATTTCAATCGTTAAAAATATGAATCAAGTTCCGAAAAATAAAAGTGCGTTAAAAGAACCAGAACCGTATGAACTACAAGGAGATGAAGAAGTAGTTTCGAAATATTTCTTACGTATTTCATTACGAGATGAACCTGGAATGTTGCGTAAAATAACGGAATGTTTCGTTAATTATTCTGTGAGTTTAAAAGAGGTAATCCAATTACCATTAAATCATGAGCATGCAGAAGTCGTTGTTGTGACGCATCAAACTTCAAAATATCAATTCGAACAAGTTTTAGGAGCGATAGAAGATGTCGCAAGTGAGATAAACAGTTACTACATTATTGAGGAGGAAAAACAATATGTATAAAGGACTATTAAAACAGTACGCTTCTTATTTACCAGTGAATGAAAACACACCTGATGTCAGCTTAATGGAAGGGAATACACCCCTGATTCCATTATTAAATATATCAAAACAATTAGGGATTCAGTTATACGGAAAATATGAAGGAGCGAACCCAACAGGTTCTTTTAAAGACCGTGGCATGGTAATGGCAGTTGCAAAGGCGAAAGAAGAAGGTTCAGAGGCCATCATTTGTGCATCTACAGGTAATACATCGGCATCAGCTGCCGCATATGCGGCACGCCTCGGAATGAAATGTATTATCGTAATACCAGAAGGAAAGATTGCGCATGGGAAATTAGCGCAAGCAGTTGCTTATGGAGCGGAGATCATTTCAATAGAAGGGAATTTCGATGATGCACTTAAGGCTGTAAGAAATATTGCTGCAGAAGAGCCGATTACATTAGTAAACTCAGTAAATCCTTACCGAATTGAAGGGCAAAAAACAGCAGCATTTGAAATTTGTGACCAGTTGGAAAATGCACCAGATGTTCTAGCTATTCCTGTTGGGAACGCAGGGAACATAACAGCATACTGGAAAGGATTCTGTGAATATGAAAAAGAAAAGGGTTATAAAAAACCAAGAATTCACGGCTTTGAAGCCGAAGGAGCAGCTGCCATTGTAAAAGGACATGTAATTGAAGAACCTGAAACGATTGCAACAGCGATACGTATCGGTAACCCAGCGAGTTGGTCGTATGCAGTAGAGGCTGCTGAGCAGTCTCATGGTGAAATAGATATGGTATCAGATGAAGAAATTTTAAACGCGTATAGATTATTAGCAAAAACTGAAGGGGTTTTCGCTGAGCCAGGATCAAATGCTTCATTAGCAGGCGTAATCAAACATGTTCAATCTGGAAAAATTAAAAAGGGAGAAACAGTTGTTGCGGTATTAACTGGAAATGGTTTGAAAGATCCTGATATCGCAATTTCTTCTAATAAATTAGATATTGCAAGTGTGTCAAATGATATAGAGCAAATTAAAGATCATATTAAAGGGGTGATTATGTCGTGATACCATTGAGAGTACGTGTCCCTGCTAGTACAGCGAATGTCGGACCTGGATTTGATTCAGTAGGAATAGCGTTGTCATTATATTTAGATGTGGTGGTAAAGGCGGAAGCAGATAAATGGCAAGTAATCCATTCCTTTGAAGATTCAATTCCAACGGATGATAAAAATTTAATTGTTAGCACGGCATGTAAAGTGTGTCCTTCTTTATCGCCCTATATAATAGAAGTTACTAGTAATATTCCGCTGACAAGAGGTTTAGGAAGTAGTGCATCAGCAATTGTAGCAGGAATAGAGCTTGCGAATCAGCTTGGAAATTTGAACTTAACAAGTGATCAGAAAGTTCAAATTGCAACAAATTTTGAAGGACATCCAGATAATGTTGCTGCTTCTATATTAGGTGGAACTGTAATCGGAGCACTGGATGGAAAGAATGTTTCCGTTGTAAGGATCGAAAGTAAGGAATTAGGCGTAATTTCTCTTATTCCGAATGAAGAGCTAAATACGGACGAGAGTCGATCTGTATTACCAGAGATGTTTCCATTTCATGAAGCCGTTAAGGCTAGTGCGATAAGTAACGTATTAGTAGCTGCGTTTTGTCAAAAGAAGTGGGAAGTTGTAGGTGAAATGATGGAGAGAGATCATTTTCACGAGCCGTATCGTTTAGAACTTGTACCGTTATTACCGTCAATTCGTAAATGTGCAAAAGAATTCGGAGCATATGGCACAGCGCTTAGCGGTGCGGGACCGTCCATTTTTATATTAACTCCATATGAGAAGCGACAAGAAATTGCGGCGCAATTAGCGAGAGTATTTACAGCTATGAAAGTATGTGAGCTTGAAATCGACCATAAAGGGATTACTGTAAATAAGGAAGAACATATTGGATTATAAAGAAAGCTAGCATCGCTAGCTTTCTTTTTGTTGTAAATATCTGTTAAATTGGCATATAAAAGAAAGATAATAATGTATAATTTAGTAAAGAGTGTATTAATTTTGGAGGTGCTTATATGGATAAAGAGTCACCAGAAGAAAAAAGAGAACGTATGAGACAAAGTGAATTAAAAAGTAATCCGACTGGTTCTTTAAATGACGGACTCAATAGAGTGGAATCAGGTAGTCCTGTTGATATGACAGGGGGGATGAATTGGAAAGGTACAGGGATAATCATCTTAGTACTGCTTTTAGGATACTTTGTATACACTTACTTTTTCAGTTAAAGAATGTTTGTTAAAATTTTGATTTGTTTAGTTTCATAATTAGTGAAAAAGAAAAAAGCAGTTATCGTATTACATATCTTCTAAGCGAGTTAAAGTTGTTCATATCACCTTTTTTAATACTCCAAATAGAGCTAGCAATATGCTAGCTCTATTATTTTTTGCCACATTCCTGTAACAAAGCACCTGTATATTCATTGGTGGAGGTGCAGAGGATGAAAAAAATGATAGCGATATGTCTTCTTACAACTATGTCATTTTCGACTTTAGTCGGTTGTGATGTAAAAGGTAATAATACTGTACAAGAGTCTAAAATAAAGAAAGCGACGTATAAAGATTTTACTTACGATGTAAATCCAGAAACATTCACAATAACTGTAGAACATGAGGGTGTAAAGGAACAGGCATCACAACCCCTACCGAAAATGAAGGTATCGAATGTAAAAAAAGAAAAGGATCGTACATCGTGGGAATATCCAGATGAAAAAGTAAAAGTAAACTTAGAAAAGAAAAAAGACCACTTAAACATTGAAGTGGAATCGACTGGTGCGGAAAGCTTTACGTGGCCGAAAGTAGAGGCTGAAAATTATACACTTCCGTTATGGGAAGGTAAGCAAATTCCGAGCAATGATGAGAATTGGAAGAAGTTTTTAAAGGATGATGCATATTCATTTGCTGAATCATTTTCTATGAAGTTTTTTGCGTTAAATGGTTCGAAGTATTCCATTGTATATATTGCGAACAATATGTTTAATAATGAATTGAAATTTCATTCGGATCCGAAAATAGGATTTGATTTTACACATGAATTCCCGAGCATAAATAAAAATAAAACATATGGATTTCAATTATATGTGACAAATAATGATGCGGTCAGTATTGCTAAACTGTATAAGGATTATATTATTGAAAAAGGTGAATTTAGAACATTACAAGAAAAGGCTAGAAAAAATAAAGAAATCGAAAAGTTATATGGAGCGGCGCATTTTTATTTTTGGAATCAAAATGGTTTATCAGAAAGTAATATAAATTGGCCAAAACTAAGGGAGCAAATAAATAGCCCGCTGTTTAGCCATATAAAAGAACTTATTCAAAAGAATAGTTCAGAGCCTGGGGAACTGAATGTATTAGATCAAGTAAGTAAACAAGATTTCATTGATAAATATCAAAAAAATGTTATTTTACGTTATATAAACGAAGTATTATCCATGAAGGAATTTTATAAAGAGGATATTTTTCCTAAAGTCGATCAGGAAGCTAATGCACTATTAAAGAAAGGCATAGATCACTTATCGAAGATGGAGTTATATAACTTAAATAAGCATTTGTTAAAGTCGATACTTGGTGATGCGGTTGAAGAAGTAAGCAAATGGGGTAACGCAGATGGGACAGATATTATAAAGGAGATGAAAGAAGCAGGAATAGATAAAGCGTGGATTGGTCTACCGAACTGGGAACAAGGATATATGCAGCCTAATTTCGTTACAGAAGCTAAGAAAATGGGGTATTTAGTTGGTCCGTATGATTCTTATCACTCAATTCATGAGAAAGGTGATAAGAATTGGAATACAGCATCTTTTAATGATCCATCGTTATATGAAGAGGCAACTGTAACGAAGAAAAATGGAGAAAAGGTGCAAGGATTTTTAGGTAGAGGACGAAAACTAAATCCGACATTATCACTTCCTAGTGTAAAAGAAAGAATGAACGATATATTACAAAATGGACCTAAATATAATTCATGGTTTATTGATTGTGATGCAACGGGTGAAATTTACGATGACTATTCAGCGAAACATATAACGACACAAGAGCAAGATTTAAAAGCAAGATTACAACGAATGGACTACATTGCGCAAGAAAAGGGTATGGTCGTTGGTTCTGAAGGTGGAAATGATTTTGCTAGTAATACGATTGCATTTGCACACGGAATTGAAACACCCGTTATTAAATGGGACGATGAAGATATGAGGAAAAATAAAACAAGTCCGTATTATGTCGGCGGATATTGGTCACCAAATCAAAATGTTCCTGAAAAATATGTAAAACAAGTGCCATTGAAAGAAGAATATAAACAAGTATATTTAAATCCAGTATATTCGGTACCATTATATAAATTAGTATACAACGATTCCGTTATTACAACGCATCATTGGGAATGGGGAAGTTTAAAAGTAAAAGATGAAGTTGGAAATCGAATGCTATCCGAATTATTGTATAATGTTCCTCCGTTGTACCATTTAGATGAAGTAGAGTGGAATAAGCATAAAAAAGAAATTACAGAGCATCTAAAAGTTTGGAATGAAGTTCATGAAAAAGCAGTAAAAGAAGAGATGACGAATTTTGCGTATTTGTCAGAAGATAAGCTAGTACAATCTGTTTCTTATGGAAAAGATATTAAAATCATTGTGAACTTCTCAAATGAAGATAGGGAAGTAGAAAAAACGAAAATAAAAGCAAAGTCGGCTTTCATTTATAATCAAGGGAAGAAAAGCATGTATACGCCGTTTGAGAAATAATAATGTGAAATATACTGTATCCATAGAGATTTCATAACTAGCTGGACTCTTTATTTTTATCGTTTGTTAGGGAAAAAACATCCTAATTTAAAATGAATGAGTCAATAAATTTGTAAATTCACATGTTGCGAAGTGTTAAATTTTTGAAATTGGTAAATAGTGACTTGCCAAAAATAAGTACGGGAGTATAATGTGAAATGGAATACATATTGGGTTTAAGTAGTAACCTTACAAAATTGTAAGGTTACTGAAAGGAAATTCAATATGAAGATAAATAGACTTACATTATACTTGGTAAAGAGAAAGAGAGGCGAATGGGTATGAGCTCTGAATTAGAACAAAATACGAGAAGTAATAAAAAGCGTTCTAAAAGAAAGTCAATGAAATGGTTCATATTAATTCCATTTTTCCTACTTATTTTTGGAGGAGTAGGATATGGTTCGTTTATATATAACAAAGCAAAAGCTGTTGTAAGTGATGCGTATGCAAAAATTGATAAGTCATCAAAGCGTGATAAAGAAGTTGAACCTTTAAAGGATAATATTTCAATATTAATTATGGGTGTAGATGGAAGTGAAATGAGAAAAAGCCAATATGGCGAAGCGGTTCGAACAGATGCACTTTTATTAGCAACAATTAATAAAGATGATAAGTCTGTTAAGCTAGTAAGTATTCCACGTGATTCACGTGTTTATATTCCAACTAGAAAAAAACTAGATAAAATTACTCATGCTCACGTATTTGGTGGCGTGGAAAGTACACGAGATACGGTGGAAAGATTTTTAAATGTTCCTGTTGATTATTATGTGAAGTTTAACTTTGAATCATTTGTACAAATTGTCGATTCAATTGGTGGTATTGATATTGATGTACCAGTTACTTTCACTGAACAAGATAGTAAAGACCAAGCTGGTATGATCCATTTAGAAAAAGGTTACCAACATTTAAATGGTGAACAAGCCCTTGCGCTTGCTAGAACGCGTAAAATTGATAGTGATGCAATGCGTGGTCAAAGACAACAACTTGTAATTGAAGCAATTGCGAAAAAAGCTATGTCTGTTCAATCAATTAGCAAAATGGGCTCGTTACTTGATGCAGTGGATAAAAATATGAAAACAAACTTAACGTTTGATGACATGCTTGCTATTACGAAAAATATGGCTGGATCTGACTTGCAAATGGAAAAAATGCAAATTGAAGGTACTGATAAACGTATTGGTGGTATTTATTATTACATCCCAAACGAAAAAAATGTGAAAGATATTTCGAATAAGTTAAATGAGCATTTAGGTGTAACTCCAAAGCCAGCTCGAAATGAATAATAAAAAAAGATTGGCCTTCGCCAATCTTTTTTTATGGGAATACAATTGTAACTTTTCTGTAACGATTTTTTATTTTAGAAAAATTATACTCATATGTATGAGAATATTGGAGAAGCAAAAAGTATAAAAAAATATTAAAATCTGTAGTAAGGAAAGATATCATATGCCGAAATGGATAAGCATTATGGGAATCGTCTTTATATTGACTGGATGTAAAATATCTGAAGCTCCGACGAGTTTAATGGAAGCTCCTGCAAATGAAAAGTGGATTAATGAATTAAGAGAGCAAATAGATAAAGATTTGCCTGTTAATTATCGGTTGCTTACTCCAATGTCTAATAAAGATAAACAGAAGATTTGGTCAATGGATTTTAAACAAGATAATAAAAAAGAAGCAATTGTATTTTATAAATTACCGAATGAAGATCGGAGTATATATTTAGCTATTTATGCGGAAAGCAGCAAGGGCTGGAAACTAAAGTCCACTCATACATTTGATGGTGAGGATATAGATATCGTTAAGGTCGGTGATTTTACAGGGAACGGGAAGCGGGAGTTATTAATTGGAATCTCTGTAAGTCGTGAATCTTTAGAACATGTAATGTATGCTTTTTCGGAAGAAAATGATGATATGAAGGAGATTTATAATCGGCAATATACGAAGTTATTTATAGAGGATTTAAATAAAAATGGCCTTAATGATATAAGTCTTGTTACTTATAACAAAGATGAGCAATTGAAAGTTGAGTTCATTGAGCAGTTTAATACAATGTCAGAAGTTACATTTGAGCCTTATATAAATAGTATTCAAAGAATACAAATGGGACGTATTTCTAACACGTCAAAGGCAGTTGTAATTGATGCAGGAGTGGGGGCTCATTCAGGTATAACATATGTAGCGAAATTTGATAAGGATCATTATGAGGGACTACCTATAGACGGGAAAGAAGATTTATTTAATGATTATGTTGTGGAAAGTAAAGACGTTAATGAAGACGGCATTATTGAATTTGTTCGTACTGTGCGTCCAAAAGGTTGGGAAGAGGTATCGTATGGAGAGAGCACAATGTTTGAACGTTATATACAGTGGAGTGAAGAGGGAATTAAACCAATAGAAGAAAGATATGTCAATATAGATAAAGGTTATTTTGTCAAAATCCCTCAAGAGCTAATTGGAAAAATAACTGTCCCAGTTCAGCAAGAAGCATTGGATGTTCAAAAATTTATGGATGTAACTACAAATGAAATATGGCTTGAAGTCCATATTTTTAAGCGGAAAGAATGGTTCAAAATAAAAGGATACGAGGCAGCATTTAAAACGGCTTCTCACGTATATGCAGTACCGAAGCAATCTAAATTTGAAAAAGTAAAAGCATATATAAAGCCGCTAGCGGATTATCAACAACAGTAGGGAGGTGGGAATTATGTCAGCAATTTTAGTTTTAGAAGATGAAATACCAATCCGTAGCTTTATTGTCTTAAATTTGAAACGTGCTGGATTTTATGTATTAGAAGCTAGTACTGGAGAAGAAGCGTTACAAATTTTAAGTGAACAAACTATTAATGTAGCGTTACTTGATGTTATGTTACCGGGGATTGATGGTTTTCAAGTTTGTAAAGCTATCCGGGAAGAAAATAAAAAAATGGGTATTATTATGCTAACCGCACGTGTACAAGATGAAGATAAAGTACAAGGGTTAGGAATTGGTGCAGATGATTATATCGCAAAGCCGTTTAGTCCAGTAGAATTAATTGCACGTATACAATCTTTATTAAGAAGAATAGAAGTACATGAAGAAAAAACGAATACAATCACGTCTGGTCCGTTTTCGTTAAATATCATAGAAGAAAGATTATATAAAGGTGGACAATTAGTTGATTTAACCCCTACAGAGTACATGATACTACAGTATTTAATGAATCAGGCTTCGAAGCCGGTTTCGCGTGATGAAATATTAAATATGATTTGGGGAACTAATTACGTAGGCGAGACGAAGGTAGTCGATGTAAATATGAGACGGTTACGTCAAAAGATAGAATGTAATCCGTCAGAACCAGAGTTTATCCATACTGTGTGGGGAAAAGGATATGTGTGGAAGGAAACTATAAGATGAGACGGAAAGTGACTTTATATTTTATGACGGTCATTACACTAATGCTAGTATTATTTGAAGTAGCATTTTCAGTTTCAATTTATCGATATTATTATAATGGTATTGTGCAATATGTTGAATCTCATGCAAAGACAAGTACACGTTTTTTCTCGGAATACAATTCACTATATTTTATTCGTTTGCAAGAATATAGCGGAGAAATAATTGAGAGTTTCCAATTAGAAGGAACGGAATTACAATTGATTGATCGTCACGGTACGATTATACAGTCGTCAAGTGGACAAAAGGTAGAAGGTAAAGTGGTTATTCCGAATTCTTTACTAGAAGGGGAAATGTATCATCAAGTTACTACTACGAAAGATAACGTGAAACAGTTAGAAGTATTTAGTCCACTTATTCATCAAGGACAAACTATCGGTGTTTTGAAATATATGACTGTTTTAACGGGTGTAAATGCAAAGATTATTGAAATTATTATTTTTACTATTTCAGTTGGACTTGTCATCTCAGGTATCGTATTTTTAATAAGTAGACGATTGGCGAATTCGTTTGTGAAACCTATCGAATCTATTATTCATGCTTCTTCGCAAATTGCAGAAGGTACATTAAAGGAGCAAATTAAAGAAGATTATCCTGGTGAATTAGGTGAGTTAGCACATAGTTTAAATTATATGGCCGATAAAATAGAAAAAGCTGAGCAAATGAAAAATGAATTTATTGCCTCTATTTCGCATGAAATACGAACACCTTTAACAGGAATTAAAGGGTGGAGTGAGACGTTAAAAACAGTAGATCATTTAACAGATGAAGAAATAAAGCAAGGTATGGGAATTATTTCAGGTGAAACAGACAGATTGATACATTTAGTAGAAGAGTTACTAGATTTTTCAAGATTGCAGTCAAATCATTTTAATTTATATAAACAAAAGGTGCAATTGTACGATATACTAGAAGAGACGATTTGGCAATTAACTCCCAAATCAGAAGAGAAACAGATTCAACTAGTTGCTAATTTAGAACGAGTAGAACTAGTAGGAGATCGAAATAGACTAAAACAAGTTTTTCTAAATATTATTCATAATGCTATAAAATATTCAAATGAAAAAGGTACAATTTACATTGAAGCGGCCAAAAGTGAAGGACAAGCCGTGATTAAGGTGACAGATCAAGGTATTGGAATTGCTAAAGAGCATCTACCATTTATAGAGCAGTCATATTATCAGATTAATAACCATATTGAAGGCGCAGGTATTGGATTAGCTATCGTAAAAAAAATGGTGGAGCTTCATGGTGGTACGCTTAGTATTACAAGTAGAGAAAGAGTAGGAACAACAATTTTGATAAAACTCCCACTATAATTTTATATAAAGTATGTTTATATAGTGTAATAAAAATAAATAGATGTATAATTATATTGGGTGATTTACATATGAGATTAATAGGGAGAGGAATTCGATAGAATGGAAAAGGCTTTTAAAATTAAACAAGTAGTAGTCGTTTTAATAGCGATTGCAGCAGTAGCTATTGGGTATTTCATGTTTCAATCTATTACTTCACCAGCAAAAGCTGTAGCGAAACAAGAAAATGTAGTGCAGCTTGCAAGTGAACAATCGAAAGTTGAAATGAATAAAACGGCACCAAGTCGTTTTAACGGAGTGGAAAGAAAAGTTGCTTATCTTACATTTGATGATGGGCCAGGAAAATATACGGCTGAATTATTAAATATGTTAAAACAGCATGATGCGAAGGCGACATTCTTTTTAATCGGAGCGAATGTAAAAGCGTTTCCTGATTTAGTAAAACGTGAAAATGCAGAGGGTCATTATGTTGGAATGCATAGTATGACACACAATTTTGCGAAGTTATATAAAAATGGCGAGTATGTTAATGAAATGAAAGAAGATCAAGGCTTAATCGCAAATATTATTGGGAAAGCCCCTAAATTAACACGTCCTCCATACGGATCGATGCCTGGTTTAAATGAAGGTCTCCGAAATAAAGTAGTTGAGGATGGTTTAAAAGTGTGGGACTGGACAATTGACTCTTTAGACTGGAAATACAATAAAGTACCAGTTGATGCAGCGGCAGCGCAAATCGCTCAAAATGTATTAGCTGGTGCAACAAAACCGCAAGAGGTCATTTTAATGCATGACATTCACCCGCAGTCAGTTGCTGCTGTACCAGCAATTTTAAAGGGTCTAAAAGAAAAAGGTTATGAATTTGAAGCATACCATGAAGAGAATCACTTCCCAGTGAATTTCTGGCACGATAACCGTATGTAATTGGAGGAATTGAAGTTGAAGTATGGAAAAGTAGCAGTAGTTGGAGCATTATCAGTAGGATTATTATCAGGTTGTTTCGGTGAAAAACCAGAAGAAAATTTATATACGGCTTTTGAAACAGCAGCGACACAAGAAAAATCGTTAGCTGATGATACGAAAAAGTTAGAGCAATTAGAAAAGCAAGGGCAAGAACTATATTCTCAAATTTTACAAGAGGGTAAAGAACATAATGAAGCAGTCACGAAGAAGATAGAGGAAGCTACTGCAAATGTCGACGAGCGTGAAAAAGTATTGAAAAACGAGAAGGAACAGTTAGAAAAAGCGCAGAAAGAAACGAAATCCGTTCAAAGCAATATTGAAAAACTCGAAGATAAGAAATTACAAAAACAAGCAAAAACAGTTGAAGAATCGTATGAAAATCGTTATGATGCATTCCAAAAGATGAATGAAAATTATACGAAGGCATTAGCGACTGAAAAAGAACTGTATGAAAAGTTAAAGGTTAAAGAAACAAAATTAAAAGAAATTGGTGAAAAAGTTAAAGCTGTTAATGAATTAAATGTGGAAGCACAAAAGTCGAAAGAGCAATTTAATAAGTATACAAAAGAGTATAATGACAGTAAATTAGTATTTTACAAAGATGCAGAGATTAAGATTAAAGATCAGAAATAACGAAACATCTTAAGCGTAATAACAAGCCGGAGAAACATCGTCACAGGTGTTTTTTCGGTTTTTTGCGTTAAATGAATAGAAAAGACTGGAATTGATATCATAAAAGAGTTATAGTGAATTATTCCAAGGGAAACATTGTAAAGTAAGGAGATTGAAATATGTCATATGAATTTTTATTCAAATTAGGTTTAGCACTCTTTTTAGGATTATTCATCGGAATAGATAGGCAGCTAAAGAATAAACCGCTTGGTGTGAAAACAAGTATGGTTATTTCCGTAGCGAGTTGTTTAATTACAATGGTTTCAATTGAATCAGTGAATGTTTATTCTGTACCGGGTCATACAAATATGGATCCAATGCGTCTAGCTGCTCAAATTGTTAGTGGGATTGGTTTTCTTGGTGCAGGTGTCATTTTACGAAGAAGTAATGACGTTATTTCGGGATTAACGACAGCTTCTATGGTGTGGGCTGCTTCAGCTTTAGGTATTGCAATTGGAGCAGGATTTTATATACAAGCGACGGTTGCTATGGTTTTAATTATTTTAGCGATTAATGTACTTCCTCAAATTGTGAAAATTGCAGGCCCGTATTCATTAAGACAAAAGGACTTATCTATAAAAATTACTGTAAAAGAGCATCAAGAATTAGATGGTATATTTAAGCAAATTAAAAATTTAGGTATGCATGTGAAACGAGTGAAAATTAAAGATATAGATAGTGGAGCGTTTCAGCAATTGGAGATGGTTATTTTAGTTCCAGAAGATTTATATACAACTGAGTTATACAGTTCTCTAAAAGAGATTGATCGTGTTGTCTCAGTTGAAGTTGAAAGTAGATAAAAAAGAGTGAAGTGAATTCACTCTTTTTTATTTGGATTTTTAAGGAAAAAAATTGATATAATGAGGAGTAAACAAGGGGGAGAAAATGATGGAGGTACATATTAGAAGAGCGATAAAAGATGATATATCAGGTATAGCAAAGGTACACGCTGATAGTTGGAAAACAACGTATAAAGGGATATTCGCTAATGAAATTTTAGATAATATAACATATGAACAACGAGAAAAACAGTGGGAAAGCATTTTTCAAAAAGAAGGTAATCATCAATTTAGATTTGTAGCAGAGACATTAAATGGAACTATAATCGGATTCATTGATGGGGGAGTTGAAAGGAGCGGTACATATAATTGTGATGGGGAATTATATGCAATTTACCTTTTACAACAGTATCAAGGACTGAAAATAGGCCAAAAGTTATTTCAAGCATTGCTATCAGAATGTATAAAAAATGATATGCAATCTCTTTTAGTTTGGGTCGTTACTAATAATTCTTGTAAAACGTTTTATGAAAAATTTAACCCTGAAAAAATTGATAAGAAATTTTTAGAGAGAGTACAGGTAGAAGAAACAGCGTATTGCTGGAGAGATTTGAATATTTTATATAAAAAATTACAGGATTCAATATAAAATAATAATATTATGTAAACAAGCAAGCAGGTATACGTTTAGTATACCTGCTTGCTTGTTTTGGATCGATAATAATGAAAAATGCAGAAAATATTAAGTAATTAGTTTGAAAGGAAGATATTTTTAATCATGTTTTTAATGAGATTAAAGATATGTTGAAAAATAATAAAAATTTGGTCAGATGAAAAAATTCTGAAATATACCCTTGAATTGATAATGATATTCAATTAGAATCATAATTGAATATCATTATCAATTATTGTTTATTAAATGAAATTTCGATAGCTTTAATATAAAGAGGAGGACCAGTATGCAGCATGCGAAACAAATCGCAGAACATGCAACAATACAAAGCTTTTTAAACTGTTATTTAAGAGAAACAGGGAGTGGAGAATGGATTACAGAGGATGAAAGAATGGAAAGTATCTTCAGTAATACGTTAAATAGAGATACAGTCCCCACATATTTATGTTGTCGCCTATCAGCACAGAACGTTACTTTGTATGGAGAAGTTTTATATAAATCATCAACAGATCGCCATTTGTTTGGAGGACAGTTTTATTATCAAATTGGAGAGTGCAAAACTGTTATAAAAGCAGATTATGTTACAGTTATTACGTTTTTAATAAAAGAGATGTCTATCAACTATGGAGAAGGTACGAATCCTGCTGAACTTATGCTTCGAGTCATTCGTAGTTGCCAAAATATTGAGGAATTTACAAAAGGTAGAACAGAAGATACATCTGCATTATATGGTTTCCATACAACTTTTATAGAAGCGGAGCAGTCTTTATTATTTGGGCATTTAACTCATCCTACCCCAAAGAGTAGACAGGGTATATTGGATTGGAAAAGTGCAATGTATTCTCCAGAATTAAAAGGAGAATGTCAGCTTCATTATTTTCGGGCACATAAAAGTATAGTAAATGAAAAATCGTTATTATCAGATTCTACAACAACAATTATAAAAGAAGAATTAAGTAATGATGAGATAGTTAGTAAGGAATTTATAGAGAAGTACTGTAAGGAAGATGAGTATTCATTAATTCCTATTCATCCGCTTCAAGCAGAATGGCTATTACACCAACTTTACGTACAGGATTGGATAGATCAAGAATTGCTTGAGTATGTTGGTCCTATAGGCAAGTATTATATGGCAACATCATCACTGAGAACGCTATATCATCCTGATTCGAAGTATATGCTTAAGTTTTCATTTCCAGTGAAAGTAACGAATTCAATGCGTATTAATAAATTGAAAGAACTTGAGAGTGGTCTTGAAGGGAAGGAAATGTTAAATACGGCAATTGGTGAAGTACGAGAAAGGTTTCCAGGTTTTGATTTTATTTGTGACCCAGCCTTTATTACATTAAATTATGGGACACAAGAATCTGGATTTGAAGTGATTATTCGAGAGAATCCTTTTTATAGTGAACATGCAAATGACGCTACATTAATTGCTGGGCTAGTTCAAGACGCTATACCTGGAGAACGTAATCGTTTATCGAATATCATCCATCGCCTAGCAGATTTAGAAAGTAGAAGCTGTGAAGAGGTAAGTTTAGAGTGGTTTAGACGGTATATGAATATTTCTTTAAAGCCGATGGTATGGATGTATTTACAGTATGGAGTTGGATTAGAGGCACATCAGCAAAATAGCGTTGTTCAGCTAAAGGATGGTTATCCAGTAAAATATTATTTCCGTGATAATCAAGGGTTTTATTTCTGTAATTCAATGAAAGAGATACTTAATAATGAGCTAGCTGGTATTGGAGAACGTACTGGAAATTTATATGACGATTATATTGTAGATGAAAGGTTTCGTTACTATTTAATTTTTAATCATATGTTTGGACTTATTAACGGTTTTGGTACAGCAGGGTTAATTAAGGAGGAAATTCTACTTTCTGAATTAAGGTCTGTACTCGAATCATTCCTTCCATATAACCGGGAACCTTCTACATTTTTAAGAGAATTGTTGGACGAGGATAAGTTGGCATGCAAAGCGAATTTGCTAACGAGATTTTTCGATGTCGATGAGTTAAGTAATCCGTTAGAGCAAGCTATTTATGTACAAGTACATAATCCGCTCGTTAGAGAAGTGGCTGTTCGTTCCTAAATAGCGTTAAAATTTCACGTAATACAAATAATGGGATTTCGTAATAAAGTGGAGGGATTTATGAGAGTGGACATGTATCACACGAAAATATTGAGGGCACTCGAATCAGAAGATTACATTTCAGTGCGAAGAAGGGTGTTACGTCAATTAGTAGAATCGTTAATTTATGAGGGGATTATAACGCCAGTTCGTGTTGAGAAGGAAGGACAAATTCTGTTTATTATACAAGGACTTGATGAAGAAGACAAAAGTGTTTCGTACCAATGTTATGGAAGAGAGCGGATGACATTCGGTCGTATTTCTTTAGACTCATTAATAGTAAGAGTCCAAGATGAACAACAAGAAATACAATCTGTGTCGCAATTTTTGGAAGAAATTTTTCGAGTTGTTAACGTGGAACAAGCCAGATTAGATTCTTTTATTCACGAATTAGAACAAACGATATTTAAAGACACGATTGCACAATATGAAAGAAATAATAAGGAAGAATACACTCAAAAATCTTATGATGAGTTTGAAAGTCATTTAATAGATGGTCATCCCTATCATCCTAGTTATAAAGCACGTATTGGTTTTCAATATCGTGACAATTTTCAATACGGATATGAGTTTATGCAGCCAATGAAACTCATATGGATTGCAGCTCATAAAAAATACTCAAGTTTAGGTTATAAAAATGAAGTGACTTATGACAACATTTTAATAGAGGAGATTGGAGAGCGTAAATTAGAAGAGTATTTGGAACGAATTCATAATGTGGGATGTAATCCAAAACAGTACGTGTTTATACCTGTTCATCCATGGCAGTGGGAGAATTTCATTATCCCGAATTATGCTGATCATATACAGGATAAATTTATTATTTATTTAGGAAAATCAGAGGATGAATATTGTGCGCAACAATCTATGAGGACGTTAAGAAATGTTACGAATCCAAAGAAACCATATGTAAAGTTATCGCTGAATATACTCAACACTTCAACGCTCCGTACGTTGAAACCATATTCTGTTGTGAGTGCACCAGCTATATCGAATTGGTTACATGATGTCGTAAGCAATGATTCGTATTTACGAGATGAATCGCGCATAATTTTGTTACATGAGTTTTCGAGTGTAACGTATGATACGAATAAGAAATCTGTATATGGTTCATTAGGATGTATTTGGCGTGAAAGCGTTCGTAAGTATTTGGATACTCAAGAGGATGCAATTCCCTTTAATGGCTTATATGCAAAAGAGAAAGATGGGACACCAATTATTGATCCATGGTTAAACAAATATGGAATAGAAAATTGGCTGCAATTACTCATTCGAAAAGCGATAATACCTGTTTTACATCTTGTTATAGAGCATGGAATTGCATTAGAATCCCACGGTCAAAATATGATTTTCGTCCATAGAGAAGGGATCCCTGTCCGTATTGCATTAAAGGACTTTCATGAAGGGATTGAGTTTTATCGTCCATTCTTAAAAGAAGTTGAAAAATGTCCTGATTTTATTAAAATGCATAAAACGTATGCGAATGGAAAAATGAATGATTTCTTTGAAATGGATCGTATGGAATGTTTGCAAGAAATGGTATTAGATGCCCTTTTCTTATTTAATTTAGGAGAATTAGCTTTCGTACTTGCGGATGAATATGAATGGAAAGAAGAAAGTTTTTGGATGATGGTTGTTGAAGAAATTGAAAATCATTTAAGCAAATATCCACATTTAAAAGATAGATTTGAAAACATTCAATTATACACTCCTACATTTTATGCCGAGCAATTAACGAAGCGTCGATTATATTTGGATGTGGAATCACTTGTTCATGAAGTTCCAAATCCATTGTATAAAGCAAAGCAACTTACAATACAAAAATCAGTTGTTACAGGGGGAAATTATGCTAATCGTTAATAAACAGGAGTATAGCAAAAATGATTTTGAATCGAGATTACAAGTTTACGAGGAGATGGAACAATTTCAAGAGGAAAAGGGAACTAGATTTGCACTTTGTTTGAAAGACCCATTTGATATTATTACGATTGTATTTTTCTTAAAAGAAAAGAAATCATCTGTACTTCTTATACATGAAGATACGCCAAAAGATACGGCTATTGAAATGGCAAGACGTGCAAAGTGTACGGGACTGTTATATGGGGAATGTAGCGACTTTACAAAATTAGAAGTAGTGAATTCATTACTAGAAGAGCCTTCTTTATTGCAATATAGCTCAGGAACCACGGGAGAACCGAAACTGATTCGTAGAGCATGGGCGGAAGTTGATACAGAAATTACTGCGTATAATGAAGCTTTAAACTGTGAAGTAGATGAAGTGCCGATCGTTATGGCCCCTGTTTCACATTCATACGGTTTAATATGTGGTACGTTATCTGCAATTATGAGGGGAAGTAAACCGATAATCATTACGAATAAAAACCCTAAATTCGCATTAAATATAGTTCGCAATACAGAAAAACATATCATATATGCAGTACCACTTATGTTACATATTATGGGGAGTTTTCCGTTAGGAACGTTTCAGTTTCATAAAATTATGACATCCGGATCCCCTTTGCCAGAAGCATTGTTTTATAAACTAAAAGAAATGACAACGTATATGATGCAGCAATATGGTTGTTCTGAAGCTGGTTGTATTAGTATATGCCATGATATGGAAAGCCATTTGGATTTAGGAAAGCCACTACCTCATGCGAGTATAAGCATAGGTTCAGATGAAAACATGCCTGAAGAAATCGTAGTAAAGATTAACGATAAAGAAATTTTTACGAAAGATTTGGGGTATAAATCCGAGCGTGGCCTTCATTTTATGGGGCGCATGGATGATGTAATTAACGTTTCAGGATTAAAAGTCTTTCCTATAGAGGTAGAAGAAATGATGCTTCGATTAGAAGGTGTTCAAGAGGCGATTGTATATCGAGGAAAACATCCTGTGATGGGCGAAATTGTTAAAGCGAAAGTAATCTCTCATATTGATCCAGTACAAATAAGGGAATGGTGCATTCAGCACTTACCGTCTTATAAAGTCCCACATGAAATTGAAAGTGTAACTGAAATTCCGAAAAATAAAACTGGAAAAGTAAGTAGAAAGTTACTAGAGATGGGGGAGGTTACAGTATGAGACGTGAAACGTTAAAGGATGCAGTATTGAAAATTATGACAGGAAAAATGGAACTGAAAAATGTAACGCATTTAGAAGAAACGATGCGATTAAATCAAGATTTATATATAGATTCGGTAATGATGTTACAGCTTATCGTATACATAGAGATGGATTTGAAGTTATGTGTCCCAGAGGATGAGGTAGATCCCAAGGCGTTTCTTACTGTAGGATCTTTACTTGATTTTATGGAGGAGTTACAGCCATTACAAGAAGTAAATATGAATAACTAACATTGGAGAAAGTGGGTGAGAGTATGACTTCAATTAAAGTGCACTGTTTAGTGAGTTGTTTTTGTGAAATTATAAAAAGGCGTAGTGATATAGATTTTCGTCCATTTTATTTTGGACTATGGGATGGAGATTTTGATATAACAGAAGGCGGAATTATTTCATATCATTCCGAAAATATTAACCATGATAATTACTTACTTTGGTATGAAAAATTGTACGGTATTAAAGTGAACGAATGGTATGATCATGCAAAAGATAAAAGTAGTAATGTAGAAACATTTTTAGAATTAGTAGAAAATAAGCCTGAACATCGTTTTGTAATTGTAATGGTTGATATGTCCCTATTACCAGAGAGGGAAAATAAATTTCATCAAAAACCGTTTCCGCATTATTTAATGATATCGAAAACAGAGATAGAAGAAGAATGGTTCATGCTAGATCCTGATTTTCGCTGGGAAGGGAATATGGAAAGAGAAAAAGTACTTCACTCTGTTCAAGACAACCCATTTGGTGGAGGATATTTCATTGATGTAGAAGGAATTGGGGAGCCAACACAAGAAATGGTAGCTAGTTATTTCACTGAAACATTTAAAAAGAACGACAATGAACTGACTATGGAGCTGAAAAATTTAATTATAAAAATGGCAAATGAGGAAGATGGGTATGAGCTTTCTAGGCTTGTAGAAGCAGTAAAGCAAATTCCAGTACTTGCGATTCGTAAATATAGTTATGAGCATGCCTTTGCATACTTCCGTGAAACGTTACAATATGCAGAGCAAGAATTTGATTATTGGTGTGATCGAGTGGAAGATATTGTACAAGGATTTACAAATGTACAGTATCGTGCAATTAAAATGGCAATGACGAATAATAAAGGTATGTTAGTATCAATTGTTGAAAAACTGGATGAAATGAATGCAATTGAACTGCAAATTAAGGCTGAATTAGAGAGACAGCTTTTGTTATGGAAAGAAATGAAAACAAACCAGTCTGTCTTAGCGTATTAAAAAGCCAGCTGAATTTAAAATAAGGGAGTTCAAACCTATGAGATATTCGTTATGTACTATTTCCTTTCGTCATCAATTAATTTCATTTACTGATATTGTTCAATTTGCATATGAAAACGGTTTTGAAGGAATTGAATTGTGGGGGACTCATGCACAAAATTTGTATATGCAAGAGTATGAAACGACAGAACGAGAATTGAATTGTTTAAAGGATAAAAACTTGGAAATTACGATGATCAGTGATTATTTAGACATATCATTATCGGCAGATTTTGAAAAAACGATAGAGAAATGTGAACAACTTTCAATACTAGCTAACTGGTTTAAAACGAATAAAATTCGTACGTTTGCTGGACAAAAAGGAAGCGAAGATTTCTCGGAACAGGAAAGGAAAGAGTACGTAAAGCGAATTCGCAACATTTGTGATTTGTTTGCTAAGCATAATATGTATGTACTTTTAGAAACACATCCAAATACATTAACGGATACGTTGCCTTCTACTTTGGAATTATTAGAGGAAGTAAATCATCCGAATTTGAAAATAAACCTTGATTTTCTTCATATATGGGAGTCTGGTGCAGATCCAATAGACAGTTTTCATCGACTAAGGCCGTGGATACAACATTACCATTTTAAGAATATATCGTCAGCGGATTATTTACATGTATTTGAACCTAATAATGTATATGCCGCAGCGGGAAGTCGTATTGGTATGGTTCCATTATTTGAAGGTATTGTAAATTATGATGATATCATCCGGGAAGTGAGAGGTACTGATTATTTTGCTTCGCTAGAATGGTTTGGACACAATGCGAAAGATATATTAAAAGAAGAAATGAAAGTATTAACAGGTAGAACATTAGAGGTAGTAACTTCGTAATATAAAATGATAAAAGAGTCTCTATTTAGAGTCTCTTTTTTTATAGTTAAAAATAACCAAAAATTACCATGTATTTAATTTCGAATTTAACACAATTTATATATAAATAAGGAGGTGATCGGTAATGGCTAGAAATCGTAACGCTAATCAATTGGCATCAAATGGAGCACAAGCAGCTCTAGATCAAATGAAATATGAAATTGCACAAGAGTTCGGTGTACAACTTGGAGCTGATACTTCTTCACGTGCAAACGGTTCTGTAGGCGGTGAAATTACAAAACGCCTTGTAGCGATGGCAGAACAACAGCTTGGTGGCGGATATACTCGCTAAATGTAGAAGGTTATAGGAGAAAGGAAGGATTCTTCCTTTCTTTTTTATTTATTTTCAATTAATTGGTATGGATATATTGTGAACAGGATTCAAAGAATAGGAGTAAAGCTATATTTTATCCAATTTCTTTTGTTGTAAATGGAATGTAGTAAAGATGAAATAGCCCTGGTGGAATGTGAACATAATTTCCAGCAGGGCTATTATATGGTAAGAAATATATGATGAAAGGTTCCGAAATCAGCATGTTAAAAAAAGAAAACTGTTGTTTAATTGCACTTGCATCAGTTCCACTTGTTATGACGTTAGGTAATTCAATGCTTATTCCAATCCTGCCAACCATTGAAAAGAAATTACATATTTCATCTTTCCAAGTATCCATGATTATTACAATTTATTCTATCATTGCAATTATCCTAATACCGATTGCTGGTTATTTATCAGATAGATGGGGTAGAAAGATGGTAATGGTTCCAAGTTTATTAATTGCAGCGATTGGAGGAGCGATAACGGGATGGGTATCATGGAAAGTTGATAACCCTTACGTTTGGATTCTTATCGGAAGAGCAATTCAAGGGATAGGTGCTGCTGGTGCTATGCCAGTCGTCATACCGTGTGTAGGTGATTTATACAAAGATGAAAAACAGGTTAGTGCAGGCTTAGGAATCATTGAGACGTCAAATACATTTGGGAAAGTATTAAGTCCCATATTAGGATCAGCTCTTGCGGCGATTGTATGGTTCTTACCATTTTGGGCAATTCCAGTTTTATGTGTAATATCGATTGTTTTATTATTGGTGCTAGTAAAGGCGAAGAAACAAGAAGAAGCAGTCCCGCCATTGAAAGAATTTATTCAATCTATCATCTCAACGTTTCGAGAAAAGGGGAGATGGTTAATTGCCATTTTTATATTAGGTGCAATTATTATGCTTATTTTATTCGGAATTCTTTTTTATCTGTCAACTATACTGGAGTCGAAGTACGACATTCATGGTATATGGAAAGGGTGTGTACTCGCTATTCCTTTGCTTGTACTATCACTTAGCTCATATATGGCTGGTAAAAAAATTGGAGATAAACAAGATATTATGAAAAAGTGTATTTATATTGGATTTTTACTGGCTGCTATATCTGTCATTTTACCTTTATTTCTAAAAGGAATCTATTTGTTACTTCTTTGCCTCGTTATTATGGGGATAGGGATTGGTATCGCGTTACCATGTTTAGATGCTCTGATTACACAAGGAATTGAAAAAGAGCAGAGAGGGACAGTTACGTCATTTTATAGCTCGATGCGATTTATCGGTGTAGCAGCTGGACCACCCCTTTATTCTTTTTTTATGAAAGGGGCGGATCATGAAATATTTTATTTAACAAGCATCTTCGCCATTATTGGTGCCGTCATAGCGATCATTTGGATTAAACCAGCAAAAGATACAATGATGGTAAAACAGAAATCGGAACCGAATTCATAATTAGAAAGAGAATTGCGTGTTATATGATTAACATGCGGTTCTCTTTGTCTGCTATTGGTGGGCTAATAATCAGTGGGGAAACCCCACTGATTAAAGTTTTATGCTATTTAGTTAGGGAAAATAACTTGTATTAACATATAAAGCCCGACTCCCCATATGATTAGTCCTGAAAATTTATTTAATACCGTAATTGTTTTTCCTGTTGAATCTAATTCTTTTAGGGATTTTCCAGCTAAAGCTAAGCTAATAAACCAAATCCAAGAAACTATAATTGTTGCAAAAGTGAAAGCCCATTTTTCACTTCCTATGTATTGGATAGAGTTTGTTCCAATTACACCAATTGTGTCTAAAATTGCGTGTGGATTTAGTAATGAAACCGATGCTGCGAAAATAATTTGATTCTTTAAAGGCATACTTTTTTCTTGTTTTACATCATTTGCAGGGTCGCTTCTCCAAATAACCCAGCCCATATACATAAGAAAGAAAAATCCAATCAAGTACAAGGTGGTTGTTAACCAAGAAAAAGTTAGGAGCACAAGGGAGACACCCTGTATAGCAATTAAAATTAGCAACGTATCACATACAGATGCAGTTAATACTACAGGGGCTACTCTCCAAATATTTGGTTGGCTAGCACCTTGGTTAAAGACAAAAACATTTTGGACACCTAATGGAATAATAAGACCAAATGCAAGGATGATACCGTGAATAATTGCTTCATTCATCATATTACCTCCTACTTAATGTGATTAATTATGATAGTGTATATTGTATAAAAGAAAAGAAAGTTTGTATCCATCCATATGGTTGGATAGGTTACCAACCAAAAAAATGTGAGGTGATATGATGGAAAGGTTAGTTTGGAAACCTAATATGTTTTCGTCTATTCCATTATATAAACAAATAGAATCTTATATAAAAGAAAGAATTGTTAATGGGGAATGGACAGTTGGAACTAAATTACCTTCACAAAGAGATTTGGCGCATACGTTTGAAGTAAATCGAAGTACAATTGTAATGGCTTTCGATGAATTAGTAGCAAAAGGGTATATTGAGGGGAATGGCCGGAAGGGAACAATTGTTATAAATAATAGTGAGAGTACTGCCACATATGCACCTCCTCCTAACTGGCGGTCTTATGTGGAAACAGGGCTTCATTATCCAAATCTTCCTGCTGTACAAGAGATTAATCAAGCTGAATTTACTCCCAATGTAATTCGATTAGGAACAGGTGAGCTCGCGCCGAGTCTCTTACCTGAGAAAAAGATGAAGGAAATTATTAATAAAATTTTACAATCAAATGTTACACTTGGGTATGAGGAACCGAAAGGAAATCTTTATTTAAGAGAAAAAATTGCGGAATACTTAAAAGGGCATGGGGTATATGTATCTCCTGACTCTATTTTAATTGTTTCAGGGGCAATTCAAGCACTGCAACTTATTTCTATGGGGCTTCTTCCGAAAGGAGCGTCAATTTTATTAGAAAAACCATCATATTTATATTCGCTTAATGTATTTCAATCAGCAGGAATGCGTTTAATTGGAATACCAATGGATGAGAATGGTTTAAATGCATCGTATATTACGAAATATAAGAAGCAATTTAATGCATCTATTTTATATACAATCCCGTCTTTTCATAATCCGACGAACTTTAGTATGAATGCGAAGAAACGCATAGAAGTGATGGAAATCTGTAATGAAATTGGATTGCCTATTATAGAGGACGCAGTGTACCAAGACTTATGGTTTGATGAGCCTGTTTCAAAGCCTTTAAAAGCATATGATAAAAACGGAATTGTACTACATATAGGAAGTATGTCTAAAGTAATTAGTCCAGGATTAAGAATTGGATGGATTGTTGGATCTGAGCCAGTCATTCAAAGATTGGCAGACATAAAAATGCAAACAGATTATGGTTCAAGTTCTATATCCCAGCAAATTGCAGCGGAATGGTTTACAAATGGATTGTATGATGAACATTTACAGTTTGTAAGAATTAAATTGAAAAAGCGCAGAGATTTTATGTTACAAATGTTAGAGAAATATTGTCATGATATAGCAACATGGTATGAACCGACAGGTGGTTTTTATATTTGGTTACATATGAATGTACCCGTTTCAAACCGTAGCTTATTTGACAAAGCTTTGCAAGAAAAGATTTTATTAAATCCAGGTACTTTGTATGATAGAAGTGCAAACCAATTTTTGCGCCTATCATATTCATACGCAACGTTAGAAGAAATTGAAATAGGTATAAAAAAACTTGCACAACTAATGAAAATGTAAGAGGAGAAAATAATGAAACAATATGTAATTTGCCAAATTATCGATGGGGATAAATATTTAGCCGCTTATGCGGAGACGAAGCAGGATGCAATTGAAAAAGCAGAATTGTTAGGATTACGAACGGGAAATCGATACACAGTTATTACTGCTGAGGAAGCTGAAGGGTTAACTTACCCTTAAGCAACGTATAATAATTATACAAGAAGTAAATAAGCCTAGTAATATATGATATTACTAGGCTTATTTTTTGAAAGCGTTAAGTGTTCTCATATGAAAAATAATAGTATTATGAGTCAAGTTGCCGGAAATACCGATTTGTTTTTCGGTCCTGATTTCCGTTTCTATATTCATCAATATATTGTCTGAAGTTCCAAGATTGTACAAACTTATTTGCAGCGTTATAGCCAGAATTGTAAAGCCACTCTTTTTCTTCCTTTGTTAACTCAAAGTTTGTACTTGTAATGGATCCCGTTGGAATTGTAATCGTTCTTGCTTTAGATTCCTTGTCTAAATGACGTAAATCATGGGCTTGCATCATAGTTTTAAATAGTCCTTTGAACATGGAGATAGGTTCGTTATAGTGGGCAGGATCAGCTTGGATCGCATCTTTTACAAAATGAAACCCAAAAGTCGGCCAGCGAGGAGAGGTAGGTGAGTCGAAAATCCAAATTGGGTAATTGCTTAAAATCCCTCCATCAACCATATAACAAGGTTGCTTCCATTTTGGGGTTCTCCATTTCACGGGTTCAAAGAAGAAGGGGATTGTACTACTCATTCTTACAGCTTTAGCAATAGAGAAGCGATAATTTAAAAATCCATAGTTCGGCAAATCATCGGGGAAGACAACCATTTTACCATTACTTATATCAGAAGCGATAATTTTAAGCTTATTTAAATCAGGTAAATCTGTAAATAAGTGAACTCCTTTTTTTCGAAGTAATTCTTCAATCCATTCTTCTATAAAAATATTAGAGTAAATACCAAGAGTAGTCCATGCGCTTAATCCTTTACCGATAAACGGGAGTCTGTCAATAAAGGTTTTCTTCGTAAATTTATTATAATCAATATCAGTTATTATCGTTTTTAACTCTGAACAAGAGTATCCTGCTGCTAGGAGCGCTGCGATAATTGAACCAGCTGATGTTCCAGCTACACGCTCCCATTCATAGCCTTTTTCAGCTAACGCGCAAATTGCCCCTACATGCGCAATTCCGCGTACACCGCCTCCT
>Ga0209130_1000541_pt1 | contig 38059 bp, 26 predicted proteins | sample AraplaMF_Cvi_mLB_FD_184264 | JGI IMG/M metagenome (GOLD analysis project Ga0209130, IMG submission 184264) | Arabidopsis root microbial communities from the University of North Carolina, USA - plate scrape MF_Cvi_mLB (SPAdes) (version 2) | ecosystem: Host-associated > Plants > Roots > Endosphere...
TGGCATACGGCCAGGCCCACCCGGAGCGCTGCCTGGGCTTCGTCCTGCGCGGCATCTTCCTCTGCACCCAGAAGGAAATCGACTGGTTCCTGCAAGGCTCCGAATGGTTCCACCCCGAGGTGTACGACGAATTCGTCGCCCCCATCCCGGCCGAAGAACGCGGCGACCTGCTGCAAGCCTACGTCAAGCGCATCATGGACCCGAATCCGGACGTGCACTGGCCCGCAGTGCGCGCCTGGAGCAAGTTCGAAGGCCGCCGCGTCTTCCTGCTGCCGCAGCCGGACGAACCGCCATCGGACTCCCTCGACCTGGGCGTCGGCCGAATGGAGTCGCATTACATGGCTAACCTGGGCTTCTTCACCGACGGCCAGCTCCTGTCGAATGTTTCGCGCATCGCCCACCTGCCCGCCGTGATCGTGCAGGGCCGCTATGACGTGATCTGCCCGCCGGTATCGGCCTGGCGCCTGCAGCAGGCCTGGGGCGCCAACGCGGTGATGAAGATGATTCCCGACGCCGGCCACGGCGCCATGGAGCAGGGCATCAGCCGCGCCCTGGTCAACGCTACCGAACAATTCCGTCAGCAAGGACGCTTCGCATAATGAATTTGCAGCTTGGCGACATCGCCCACATCATCCAGCTCGCCATTGCCCCGGTTTTCATGCTGTCCACGGTCTGCACCAACCTGCTGGTGCTGCTGAACCGCCTGGCCCGCATCATCGACCGCTCGCGCGTGCTGGAAGAGCGCCTGGACGTGGCGTATAACGATACCTATATGAACGAGCTGGACGTGCTCTACAGGCGTTCGCACCTGATCAATGTTGCCATCGCGCTGTGCACCGCCTGCGGCCTGTTCGTGTGCCTGGTGGTGGCCCTCCTGTTCGTGGGCGACGCCACCAACGTCCCGCTGGACAAATACATCGCCGGCCTGTTCATCGCAGCGATGATCTGCCTGATCGGCAATTTCGGCTACCTGCTGCGCGAGATCTTCATCGCCTCGACGTTTATGCGTGCCCACCGCCATGTGCGGCACATTGAAAGAAACCAGAACTAAGAATCCTCATGCACGATTACAAACGTCCACCTACGCTGCACCGCTACGGCCCGCGCAGCGAACTCGAACAAGCCCTGAAAGACGGACAGTTCGTGCTGCGCCCTGTCGGCAGCTTCCTGACCCTGAGCTTTTCGCAAGCCTGGAACCGCGACCTGTTCGAGCACTTTGGCGCCGACAGCTGCCTGGTGATCCACAACACCGAGGAATTCGGTGAACGTATCCACCGCGCCGTGCAGCGTACCTTGCCGAATTGGGCGGGCATCGATGGCGCCGTGGAATACGGCGGCCGTGCCGCCCTGGGCGCCGCGTTTACCAAAACGCGTGAGGATGCGATGGAGAAAGAATGGCAATTCGCCTGGCGCTCGATGCAGACCGCCTCCACCATGAATCCGGTGGTGATCCGTATCGGCAGTCTTGAGAATTTTGCGGAAGTGCGCGACCGCGATCACTACACCGCTTAAGCCGCAGCTTAAGGAACGCTGGGCACTCCGCCCAAGCCGCGGGCCAGCTCGGACTGTTTCGGCAGCGCCGGCTGGCGCTCAAGGTGGGCCAGCACTGCATTCATCATGCGCTCGATATCGCCGCGGATGATATTGGTGCCCAGCAGGCCCGGTACGTAGAAGTTCGGCATCAGGCGTCCGCTGTAGACCACGCGGGTGCCGCCTGTTTCCGGAATGGGAATCAATTCCCAGCGCGCCTCGTAATGCTTCATGTCCCCAGAAACCAGGGCGATGTCGATCGACGACATCGGCTGTTCCGTTGCACGTACGACAAGGTGGATGGAACGCGACATGAACAGGAAGCGGGCCGTGCCAAATTGCTCAATGATGACTTCGTTGCCATTACGGGAGAGCACCCGGCACGACGCCATGTCGGGCACGAATTCCTCCATGCGGTCGTAGGTGGTGAGGGTGCGCCAGACTGTTGGCAGGGATGCATGAACGGTGCCGCTGGCGTTCACTTCATAGAGTTGTTGCGCGTCTGTCTTGACCCGGTTGACGGAGACTTCCAGCTTCGGAACTTCCAAACGGGCCGCCTGTCCCGCGCCAAAGGCGGGCGCGCTAAAACCGAGGAACAGTACTAATAACAGTCGCTTCATGCTACCAGCGTAAGGGAACTGGTGGCAGAATACAAGCGCCGCGCGCTTCCATCGTTAGACAGCGCACCGAACTCCCGCCATTCCCCTATGACCACGAATTTCCCGCATCTCCTCTCGCCCCTCGACCTGGGTTTCACCACCTTGCGCAACCGCGTCATCATGGGTTCCATGCACACGGGGCTGGAAGACCGCTTCTTCAATTATGACAAGCTGGCCGCCTTCTACCGTGAGCGCGCCAGGGGCGGGGTAGGGATGATTGTCACCGGCGGCATCTCGCCGAACCGCCAGGGCTGGCTGCTGCCCTTCGGCGGCACCATGAACTTCATCGGCGACGTGTTCAACCACCGCAAGCTGACCAGCGCCGTGCACGAGGAAGGCGGCAAGATCCTGATGCAGATCCTGCATGCAGGGCGCTATGGTTACCAGCCGTTCGCCGTGTCGGCCTCGGACAAGAAATCCCCGATCTCGCCCTTCAAGCCCAAGGCGCTGACGGAAGGCGGCATCGAATCGACCATCAAGGCCTACGTGCGTGCCGCCAGGCTGGCACAGAAGGCCGGCTATGACGGCGTCGAAGTGATGGGCAGCGAAGGCTACCTGCTGAACCAGTTCCTGTGCGCCCGCACCAACCTGCGCACCGACCGCTGGGGCGGCAGCATCGAGAACCGCATGCGCCTGCCCGTCGAAATCGTGCGCCGCATGCGCGATGCAGTCGGCCGCGACTTCATCATCATGTACCGACATTCCCTGCTGGACCTGGTGGATGGCGGCAATACCTGGGAAGAGGTGGTCACTGTCGCCAAGGCACTGCAGCACGCCGGCGCCACCATCCTGAACACCGGCATCGGCTGGCACGAAGCCCGCGTGCCGACCATCGTCACCTCGGTGCCGCGCGCCGCATTTGCCGAAGTGGCGGGCCGCCTGCGCAAGGAGGTGACCATACCGGTTGTGGCGTCGAACCGCATCAATATGCCGGCGGAGGCGGAAGACATCCTGCGCCGCGGCGATGCCGACATGGTGTCGATGGCGCGCCCCTTCCTGGCCGATGCCGAATTCGTCAACAAGGCGGCCACTGGCCGCGCGGACGAAATCAATACTTGCATTGGATGCAACCAGGCCTGCCTGGACCACACATTCCAGAACAAGCGCGCCAGCTGCCTGGTGAACCCGCGCGCCTGCCACGAGACGGAGCTGGTGTACCGCAAGGCCACCGCACGCCGCAAGGTGGCGGTGGTTGGCGCCGGTCCCGCCGGCCTGTCGGCGGCAACGGTGGCGGCCGAATGCGGCCATGACGTCACCCTGTTCGACTCCAGCGACCGTATTGGCGGCCAGTTCAATATCGCCAAGCAGATCCCGGGCAAGGAAGAATTCAACGAAACCCTGCGCTACTTCGGCCGCAAGATCGAGCTGACCGGCGTCAAGCTGCAGCTTAATCATCGCGTCACGCGCGAAGAACTGCTGGCAGGCGGCTATGACGACGTGATCGTCGCCACCGGCATCCGCATGCGCAAGCCGAAGATCGATGGCATCGACCACCCGAAAGTGCTGTCCTACCTCGATGTACTGCGCGACAAGAAGCCAGTCGGCAAGCGCGTTGCCATCATCGGCGCGGGCGGCATCGGCTTCGACGTGGGCGAATACCTGCTGCACAACCCGGAGCATTCCCTGCCGATCGCGAAGGAACACTGGACGGCCGAATGGGGCGTCGACCTGCATGCCAAGACTGGCGGCGGCCTGGTGCCCGCCAAGCCAGCGGAGCCGGTGCGCCAGCTTTACCTGTTACAGCGCAAGACCAGCAAGCTGGGCGCCGGCCTGGGCAAGACTTCGGGCTGGGTGCACCGTGCGGTGTTGGCACGCAATGGCGTCGTGATGATCCCCGGCGTGCAGTACAAGCTGATCGACGATCATGGCCTGCACATCAAGGTTGGCGAAGAAGAACGCCTGCTGGCAGTGGATAACGTGGTGATCTGCGCCGGCCAGGAAAGCCTGACCGAACTGATGCCGCCGGAAGGCGAAGCCGCCGCAGCAGGCGCCCCGCGCTTCCACAAAATCGGCGGCGCCGCTCTGGCGGCCGAACTCGACGCCAAGCGCGCCATCAAGGAAGGCGCCGAGCTGGCCGCGCGCCTGTAAGCGCGCTAGGCGTGCGAGGTGCGCGCCTTGCCGATTTCGCCGGCGACGTGCGCCGCCATTGACTTGGCCAGCTCATGCTCGCCGATGAAGATGGCGCCGGCGCGCTCGCTGCGCAGCAAGGCCGCTTCCTCCTCGCTGTGCGTGCGCACGGCAATCCTGATCTCCGGATTCAGCGCACGCGCCGTTTCGATCATGGCGCGCACGTGGAAGGTATCCGGCGTCGCCACCACCAGCATGCGCGCCTTATGGATATGGGCCTGGATCAGCACCAACGGCTCACCGGCATTGCCCGCCACGGCGGCGATGCCTTGCTGGCGCAGCTGGTCGACCAGTTCGCGGTTCTGCTCCGCCACCACGACATTGATTCCCTGCGCCGCCAGCGCCTCCGCAATATTGCGCCCCACGCGGCCATAACCCACCAGCACCACCTGGCCTTCCAGCTTGGACGGCGCGGTCGACATCGGCAGCTCCGCCAGCGGGTCGGCGCTGCGGGCATACTGCGCCGCCAGCACCTTGTTCTTGCCCATCAAACGTTCCAGCGGCGCGGCGAGCAAGAACATCAGCGGGTTGAGCGCGATCGACAGGATGGCGCCAGCGAGTATCAGGCTTTGGCCTTCGTGCGGCAGCAAGCCAAGCGAGATGCCCAGCGCGGCCAGGATAAAGGAGAACTCGCCGATCTGCGCCAGGCTGGCCGACACCATCAGCGCCGTACTGGCAGGGTAGCGCAGCAGCAGCACCAGCGCGAAGGCAGCAATCGACTTGCCGAACAGGATGATGGCCACCACCGCCAGCACGCGCAGCGGCTGTTCTAGCAGGATTGCAGGCTCGAACAGCATGCCGACTGAAACGAAGAACAGCACCGCGAACGCATCGCGCAATGGCAGCGATTCGTGCGCGGCGCGGTGGCTCAGCTCCGATTCGCGTAGCACCATGCCAGCGAAGAAGGCGCCCAGCGCGAAGGAGATACCGAACAAAACGGTCGCGGCATACGCAATGCCGACTGCCGCCGCGATCACGCACAGCGTGAACAGCTCGCGCGAATTGGTACGCGCCACCTGCCACAGGATCCAGGGGAACAACTTGCGGCCGACCAGCAGCATGAAGCCGACGAACAGCGCCACCTGGCCCAGCGTGATGGCCAGCGCCTTGAGGATGCCTCCTTCGGCCGCGCCATGGCCATGCGCCGCGTCACCGGCATCGCCGCCCAGGGCGCCAGCCAGAGCAGGCAGCAGAACCAGCACAAGAACGGTCACCAGGTCCTCAACCACCAGCCAGCCGACGGCAATGCGGCCATTGAAGGAATCCAGCGTGCCGCGCTCCTCCAGCGCCCGCAACAGCACCACGGTGCTGGCAACAGACAGCGCCAAGCCGAAGACCAGGCCACCGCCCAGGCTCCAGCCCCACCAATGCGCCAGCGCCATGCCCATGCCGGTTGCCGCCGCAATCTGCAGGATGGCGCCGGGCAGGGCCACCTTGCGCACCTCCCACAAGTCATCCAGCGAGAAATGCAGGCCGACGCCGAACATCATCAGCATGACGCCGATTTCCGCCAGCTGGCCAGCGAGCGCACTGTCGGCGACGAATCCAGGGGTAGCAGGGCCAATCAGGATGCCGGCTGCGAGATAGCCGACGAGGGCGGGAAGTTTGAGACGGACGGCGATGAAGCCGAAGACAAGACCGAAGCCAAGGGCCGCGGCGATAGTGGTAATCAGTCGGATGTCATGGGGCATGCAGGGACTCCTTTCGCAAGGAGTATAGCTGCATATGAGAAATGTCCACTTCGGGGTCAGGAACAAAAGTGGACATTGTCCACTTTTGTTCCTGACCCCAAGGTGGACATTTAGGCTTTGCGGACGACGACGGAGCCGATCGAGTAGCCGGCGCCGAAGCTGCAGATCACGCCGTAGGAACCGGACGGCAGATCGTCCTGGTGCTTGTGGAAGGCGATGATGGAGCCGGCCGACGAGGTGTTGGCATAAGTGTCCAGGATCACCGGCGCCTCCAGCGGCTCGGCATCGCGGCCGAGGATGGTGCGCGAGATCAGCTGGTTCATGCTCAGGTTGGCCTGGTGCAGCCAGAAGCGGCTCATCTGCTCAACCTTCAGGCCGGCCCGGTCGATCGAGTCCTTGATCATCTGCGCTGCCATCGGGCAGACGTCCTTGAATACTTTGCGGCCCTGCTGCTTGAACAGCTTGTCCGGCTGGCCAATGCCGCTTTCGTCGAAGCGGTTCATGAAGCCGAAGTTGTTGCGGATGTTGTTGGAGAAGCTGGTCTTGAGCTTGGTGTCCAGGATGTCCCACTGGTGCTTGGACACGGCGCCTTCCTTGGCTTCCACAATGATTGCGGTGCAGGCATCGCCGAAGATGAAGTGGCTGTCGCGGTCGCGGTAGTCCAGGTGGCCGGAGGTGATTTCCGGATTCAGGATCAGCACGGCACGCGCCTGGCCGCTCTGCACCGCGCCCACCGCGGTCTGGATGCCGAAGGTGGCCGAGGAGCAGGCCACGTTCATGTCGAAGCCAAAGCCGTCGATGCCCAGCGCCTGCTGCACTTCCACCGCCATCGCCGGGTAGGCGCGCTGCATATTGGAGCAAGCCACCAGCACCATGTCGATGTCGGCCGGGGTGCGGCCGGCGCGGTCCAGCGCCTGGCGCGCAGCGGCTACGCAGATCTCGGCCTGCAGCGACAGTTCTTCGTTGCTACGCTCAGGGATGCGCGGGGTCATGCGCTTTGGATCCAGGATGCCGGATTTTTCCATCACATAGCGCGATTTGATGCCCGATGCCTTTTCGATGAAGGCGGCGCTGGATGGCTCCAGGGCAGTCACGGTGCCGGCTGCGATGGCGGCGGCGTTTTCCGCGTTGAACAGTTCGACGTAGGCGTTGAAGGCGGTGACCAGCTCTTCATTGCTGATCGAGTTCGCTGGGGTAAAGAGGCCGGTTCCGCTGATGACGGCTTGTTTCATGGTCAATATTTCTTTCTTAGAATGGGTCATGCGACCGGTAAGATGGCCGATTTTACCGCATCTGCAACGAAAAACGGCGCCCCAGGGGGCGCCGCCTTGATCTTTGCCTGCCTTATTTCTTGGGTGGCGGATCCAGCTTGACCAGCTTGGCATCTGCCCTGGCAAGCTGCACTGGAATGCCTTGCAGGTGGTTCAGGGCCTGCTTGAGCTGGAAGTCGTCGCCGCTGCCGTATTCCAGCGGCTTGCGCTTCTTCTCGGCAGCCAGGATGCGCATCTGCTCTTCCAGTTCGTCGCGCTGGGCCTTGGCGGCTTCCTGCTCGCGGTCGTTGCTGAGGTGCTTGGCCAGGTCTGCTTCACGCATGCGCAGGCTGTTCAGGCCGTCGCCGTCCTCGTTCTCGTCCACCGCCAGGTCAGGCGAAATGCCCTTGGCCTGGATCGAGCGGCCATGCGGCGTGTAATAGCGCGCGGTGGTCAGCTTGACGGCGGTATCGGCGGTCAGCTGGCGGATGGTCTGCACCGAGCCTTTGCCGAAGGTCTGGGAACCGATGATGGTGGCGCGCTTGTAATCCTGCAGCGCGCCGGCCACGATTTCGGAGGCCGAGGCGGAGCCGGTATTCACCAGCACGGCCATCGGGATGTGCTTGACCGCTTCCGGCAGCTTGGCCAGCGGGTCGCCATCGCCGCGCAGCGAGTAGTATTCGGCGCGGCCGTAGAAGATCTGCTTGGAGTCGGGCAGCTGGCCGTTGGTCGACACGATCGGGGTGTCCTTCGGCAGGAAGGCCGCCGCCACGCCGATCGCGCCTTGCAGCACGCCGCCCGGGTCGTTGCGCAGGTCGAGCACCAGGCCTTTCAGGTGCGGGTCCTGGCGGTACAGTTCGGTGATCTTGGCGGCCAGGTCGTCCACCGTCGGTTCCTGGAATTGCGAGATGCGCACCCAGGCATAGCCCGGCGAGACCATCTTGGCCTTCACGCTCTTCTGGTGGATTTCTTCGCGGTTCAGGGTGAATTCCAGCGGCTGCGGTTCATCCTTGCGCATGATGGTCAGCATCACCTTGGTGCCGGGCTCGCCGCGCATTTTCTTGACCGACTCGTCCAGGCTCAGGCCTTTCAGCGAGGTGGTATCGAGGCGGGTAATCATGTCGCCCGGCTTGATGCCGGCACGGTAAGCCGGCGAATCCTCGATCGGGGCCACGATCTTGATATAGCCTTCGTCGCTCTGCGCAATCTCGATGCCGAGGCCGACGAACTTGCCTTGCGAGCCTTCGCGCAGTTCGGCGTAGGCTTTCTTGTCCAGGTAGGCGGAATGCGGGTCGAGCGAGGCCACCATGCCAGCGATGGCTTCGGTCAGCAGCTTCTTGTCTTCCACCGCTTCGACGTAATCGGATTTGATCAGGCCGTACACATCGGCGAGCTGCTTGAGCTCTTCCAGCGGCAGGCCCGGGTCGGCCTGTTTTTGTGCCATCGCGGAAAACTGCAGGGATACAGCTACCCCCGCGATTACGCCAAGGCCAATCAGGCCAGCGTTCTTGAGTTTCTTGCCCATGCGTCACCTGTTCCAAATACAGCGGTTAACTCGTCCGCCATTGGATTTCAGTATAAACCTGATTCCCAGCAATCGTAGCTTCCCGCATGGAATAAATCCTTTTAAAAGCCACGATAAATTCATAACTTTGTAGGTGTTTGCCATTGTGTTTACCAGAGTAAGTATTTGTAAGAATGGCAGATCGACCAGCTCGGCGGCTCTACACTGAATTCGCTATTTCTCTCTACCCTAAAGTGGTTTCTGCCTGCGGCACCCCCGCAGGCATCTTTTTTTCCGGAGCAATAATATGAAACTGATACGCACTGCCCGTGCCGCCTGGCTGGTTCTGGCCATGGCTGTCGCGCCGGCTTTTGCCGTGCCGGTCATGGACATGCGCGCCGAAGACCTGGTGCCCATGGCTTCCGAATTCCGCAAGTCCCTGAACCTGAACGCCAACCAGCAGACCCTGTGGGCCAAGGTGGAAAGCCGGAGCAATGCATTGCTGCGTGAGCGCAAAGCGCGCCGCGAGCGCCTGCAGGAAGCCACCAGGCTGGCGTTGCAGGCACAGAATGTCGAACTGCGCGACCTGCAGGCCGGGCTGGAAGCGGAGCAGGCTGCCACGGCGGCGGAGGACCGCCAGCTGCGCGAGTGGTGGCTCGGCATCAACGACGCATTGGATGATGGCCAGCGCCAGGCTGCGGCAAAGTTTCTTGTGGATCAATTGATCCGCATGGAGGATGGTCCCGGCGGCGGGCATGAACGTCCTCCGGGCGAGGAGGGCGGACATCGCGGCGGGCGCGGCGGCCATGGCGGGCGCGCAGGCGCGGGGGGCGGCATGGGCGGTCCCGGCGGCGGCCGCGGCATGTAAGTATCGTAAAGTAACAATGGCGGAGGCCCTGTGCCAGCCGCCGGAGTGGGGATTACAATGCCAGCGCGGCGCCAACCGGCCTGCCGCGCGTAATATTGTGCATTCATGAAGAAGCTGATCCCCTTTGCCCTGGTCACCCTGGGTGCGGCCACTGGCGCCGCTGCCCAGCAGGAACCGGTCAAGCCTGCCGACAAGGTCATCCCCCAGGTAACCATCAGTGGCGGCCGCCAGGACGATATGACCGAGCGCCGCAATTCCACGGCGGGCAAACAAGTCTTCGGCCGCGAAGAACTGGACCGCAACGGCGACAGCAATATCGGCGACGTGCTGAAACGCCTGCCGGGCATCACGCTTGGCGGCCGCGCCGGCCGTGGCGGCGAAGTGCGCATGCGCGGCCTGGGCAGCGGCTACACCCAGGTGCTGGTGAATGGCGAACGCCCGCCGGCCGGCTTCTCGATGGAATCGCTGTCGCCCGACCAGGTCGAGCGCATTGAAGTGATGCGCGGCCCGGTGGCCGAGCACAGCACCCGCGCCATCGCCGGCACCATCAATATCGTGCTGCGCGACGGCTACCAGATGCGCGACATCCAGGTGAAAGCGTCCGACCGGCTGGAGCAGGGCCGCCATTCCCCCGAGCTGTCGGTTACCGCGCCCGGCAAGGCCGGCGCCCTGGCTTACACCTTGTCCGCTTCGCTCAATGTCAGCCGCCAGCACGACAGCACCAGCACCCGCAACACGGAAACGCAAGCCGGCGGCGAACTGGCTAAGGAGCAGTTCCTCGAAAGTGAAAGCGCCGGCACCACCAAAGGCTTGAACCTGTCGCCGCGTTTCTCCTACAAGTTCGAGAACGGCGATACGCTGAACTTGCAGACCCTGCTGATGCACCAGAAGACGCGCAGCGCGGCGCAGACCAACCTGTCGCAGGCGGTCGGCAGCCAGCCGCCCGAATACAACCTGGCGCAGCAAACCAATGACGGCGACGTCACCTTCCTGCGCGGCTTCGGCAACTGGGTGCACCGCCTGCAGGGCGCCAGCAAGCTCGATGTGAAATTCGGCTTTGGCCTGGGCAAGCGTGACAGCGATTCGCTGCGCTACCAGTACGATGCGCAAGGCATGCTGCTTGACCGCTTCGTCGATACCGACGACACGCGCGACAAGAGCATCAATACCGGCGGCAAGTACACGTCACCGATCGGCGCCGGTCATTTGCTGGCCGCCGGCTGGGACCTGGAAGCGAGCCACCGCGAGCAGGTGCGCGTATCGCTGGACAAGAACGGCGTGGCGCAATTCGCCGATTCGGGCGACAACCTGACCGCCGACACCCGCCGCGCGGCCTTGTTCGCCCAGGATGAATGGGACATCACGCCACAATGGTCGGCCTATGTTGGCGCGCGCTGGGAAGGCATCCGTACCACGTCGGACCGCAGCAGCGGTACCGTCAGCAACACCAGCAAGGTTTTCAGCCCGCTGCTGCACGCGGTCTGGAAAATCCCCGGCCATGAAAAAGACCAGGTGCGGGCCAGCCTGACCAAGAGCTACAAGTCGCCCAATGTGCAGGACCTGATTGCCGCGCCTTTCCTGTCGCGCCTGAACAGCGCCACCAGCCCGGACCGCACCGGCAACCCGAACCTGAAACCCGAACTGGCGACCGGCCTCGATCTGGCCTACGAACATTACCTGGGCCGCAGCGGTATCGTCAGCGTCAGCGGGTTCGTGCGCGAAATCGATAACCTGATCCGCCGCGAATTGACGCTGCAGCAAACCGGGCTAGGCCAGCGTTGGGTTTCTTCGCCGGCCAACATCGGCCACGCACGCACCAGCGGCATTGAACTGGAAGCCAAGTTTGCGCTGTCCGAGCTGATGGACAACGCGCCGCACATCGACTTTCGCAGCAACTACAGCCGGTTCTGGTCCAGGGTCGACGGCATCCCCGGCCCGGACAACCGCCTTGACCAGCAAGCCAAGCAGACGGCCAACCTGGGCATGGACTACCGCCTGAAAGACATTCCACTCACGCTTGGCACCAGCTATAACTGGACGCCGGCCATCCGCACCCAGGCCAGCGACAAGCAGGTAGTGGAAACCAGCCGCAAACGCGTGCTGGACATGTATGCGCTGTGGCGCTTCGACAGCCGCACGCAAATCCGAATCAGCGCCAACAACCTGCTGGCGGATGATGCGGCCGGGTACAACCTGGTCAATGCAAACGGGCTCGCCGCACAGGCAGCCACGCTGAACCCCACATATACCCAGTGGAGCGTTCGACTTGAAACCAAATTCTAAAGGGACAAAGAGAGTGAAACGACACATCCTGAGCACCATCACCCTGAGCCTGATGGCGGCATTCGCCCACGCGGGCGGCCACGAAGGCCACGAGCACGCTTCGGCCCCGACTTCCGGCATCGACACGCAATACATCGACAAGAGCGTGCGTGCCCAGGACGATTTCTTCCAGCATTTGAACGGCGAATGGCTGCGCACCACCGAGATCCCGGCCGACAAGTCGAGCTGGGGCTCGTTTGCCAAGCTGCGCGACGACACCCTGTTCCAGCTGCGCGACCTGATCCAGGACCTGCAGGGCCGGAAAGGCCTGAAAGGCGACGACGCCAAGATCGCCGCGCTGTATGCCTCCTACATGGACGAAGCCAGGCTGGAGAAGCTGGGCGCCAAGCCGCTGGCCGGCGAACTGTCGAAGATCCGCGGCCTGAAGGACAAGAAGGGCATTCCAGCGCTGATCGCCCACTTCAACAAAGCCGGCGTGCCGGCGCCGTACGGCGTGTTCGTCAGCCAGGATGCGCGCAACTCGACCCAGTACGCCGCCCACATGGGCCAGTCCGGCCTGGGCCTGCCTGACCGCGAGTACTACCTGAAGAAAGACGACGCCAAGATGGCGGACGCGCTGGCCAAGTACGAACTGCACGTGGCCAGGATCCTGGGCCTGGCCGGCAACAAGGACGGCGCGGAGAAAGCCAAGGCCATCGTAGGCCTGGAAACCGAATTGGCAAAAGTGCAGTGGTCGCGCGTCGACAACCGCGACCCGGTCAAGCGCTACAACAAGATGGAGATCAGCAAGCTGGCCGACATCGCGCCAGGCTACGACTGGAAGGCCGCCCTGGGCGCCACCGGCATCGCCGCCAAGACCGACACCGTGATCGTGGCCCAGCCAAGCTACATGACCGAATTCGCCAAGCTGGTTGAAAGCACCCCGCTGGAAACCTGGAAGGCTTACTTCGAATGGCAGCTGCTGCGCGACGCGTCGCCTTACCTGTCGAAGGACTTCGACCAGGCCAACTTCGCCTTCTACGGCACCGTGCTGACCGGCGTGACCGAGCAGCAGCCTCGCTGGAAGCGCGGCGTGGGCGTGGTGGAAGCGGCGATCGGCGAAGGCATGGGCAAGCTGTACGTGGCCAAATACTTCCCGGCCGAACGCAAGGCGCGCATGGAAGAACTGGTGAAGAACCTGCTGGTGGCTTACAAGCAGAGCATCGACAGCATCGACTGGATGGGCCCGGAGACCAAGAAGCAGGCGCAGGACAAGCTGGCCAAGTTCACCCCGAAAATCGGCTACCCGAACAAATGGCGCGACTACAGCAAGCTGCAGTTCAAGGAAGGTGACCTGATCGGCAACCTGGGCCGCGCTGCCGAATTTGCCTACAACCGCAACCTGGAAAAACTGGGCAAGCCGATCGACAAGGAAGAGTGGGGCATGACGCCGCAGACGATCAACGCCTACTACCGCGCAACCGCCAACGAGATCGTATTCCCGGCCGCGATCCTGCAGCCGCCGTTCTTCGACATGAAGGCTGACGATGCGGTGAACTACGGCGCGATCGGCGCCGTGATCGGCCACGAAATCTCGCACGGCTTCGACGACTCCGGCTCGCAGTACGACGGCGACGGCAACCTGCGCGACTGGTGGACTGCCGAAGACCGCGCAGCCTTCAAGGTCAAAGCGGACGCCATGGTCAAGCAGTACAGCGCTTACGAGCCTGTGCCGGGCTATAACATCAACGGCAAGCTGACCCTGGGCGAGAACATCGCCGACAACTCCGGCCTGGCGATCGCGTACAAGGCGTACAAGATCTCCCTGGGCGGCAAGACTTCTCCGGTGATCGACGGCCTGACCGGTGAACAGCGCGTCTTCATGGGCTTTGGCCAGGTATGGCGCACCAAGATGCGTGAACAGCAGGCGATCGTGCAGATCAAGACCGACCCGCACTCCGCCGGCCGCTTCCGCGCCAACGGCACCGTGGTCAACCAGCCAGCCTTCTACGACGCCTTCGGCGTGAAGGAAGGCGACAAGATGTACGTCAAGCCGGAAGACCGCATCATCATCTGGTAATCATTGCTTTGCTAAAAAGCCACGCGACAGCGTGGCTTTTCTTTCAACGTTTCACCCCGGCGTGCTAGAGTCGCGCGATACCGTCATATCTACCTAGGAGGGTAACCTTGAAACGCAAGATCCTGAACGCCGTCATCATCGGCCTCTTCGCCGCAAATGCCGCTATCGCGGCCGGCAAGCCTGCACAAAAATCCGGCATCGAAACCGCCAACATGGACAAGTCGGTCCGTGCCCAGGACGACTTCTACCAGCACCAGAACGGCACCTGGCTGAAGAACACTGAAATCCCGGCAGAGCGTTCCACCTGGGGCACCTTCGTGCAACTGTCCGACACAGTCCAGGCCCAGCTGCGCACCCTGATCGAAGAAGCCGCCGCTAAAGGCGGCAACGCCGACGCCAAGCGCGTAGGCGACATGTACGCCGCCATGATGGACGAAGCCCGCGCCGAGCAACTGGGCATCACCCCGCTGGCCGGCGAGCGTGCCCGCATCGCCGCCCTGAACGACAAGAAGCAGCTGGCCGCCCAATTTGCGCACTTCTCGCGCATGGGCGTCAGCAGCCCGTTCGACGTCGGCATCCACCAGGACAACAAGGACTCGACCCGCTACGTGGCGGACCTGTCCCAGTCCGGTTTGTCGATGCCGGACCGCGACTACTACCTGAAAAAAGACGACGCCAAGCTGGCGGACACCCTGGCCAAGTTCGAAACCCACGTCGCCAAGATGATGGCACTGGCCGGCGACAAGAACGCCGCCGCCACCGCCAAGGCCGTGGTCAACGTCGAAACCCGCATCGCGCAAATCCAGTGGACCAAGGTCGAACTGCGCGACCCGGTCAAGGCTTACAACAAATACGAACTCGCCAAGCTGAAAGAGCTGATGCCTGGCTTCGACTTCGACACCTGGATGGAAGGCGTGCATATCAACGGCAAGCTGAAGGACGTGATTGTCAGCCAGCCAACCTACCTGCAAGCGCTGGACAAGGTGATCGCCGAAGTGCCGCTGGAAGACTGGAAGGCTTACATGGACTACCGCCTGCTGGCCACCTTCTCGCCAGAGCTGTCCAAAGCCTTCGTTGACGAGAACTTCTCGTTCTACGGCACCACCCTGAGCGGCGCCACCGAACTGCGTCCACGCTGGAAGCGCGCCGTGTCCCTGACCGAAGGCTCGATGGGCGAAGCAGTCGGCAAGCTGTACGTGGCCAAGCACTTCCCGCCGGAAGCCAAGGCCCGCATGGAAAAACTGGTGAAGAACCTGCTGCAAGCCTTCAACCAAAGCATCGACACCCTGGACTGGATGGGCCCTGCGACCCGCAAGGAAGCCCACGCCAAGCTGGCCAAGTTCACCACCAAGATCGGCTACCCGAACAAGTGGCGCGACTACAGCGCGCTGGAAATCAAGCGCGACGACCTGGTGGGCAACGTGATCCGCTCCAGCCAGTTCGAGCACGAACGCAATATCAACAAGCTGGGCAAGCCGATCGACCGCGACGAATGGCTGATGCCGCCGCAGCAGATCAATGCCTATTACAACCCGGAGATGAACGAGATCGTGTTCCCGGCCGCCATCCTGCAGCCGCCATTCTTCGACATGAAGGCTGACGACGCGGTGAACTACGGTGGCATCGGCGCCGTCATCGGCCACGAAATCTCGCACGGCTTCGACGACCAGGGTTCGCAGTTCGACGGCGACGGCAACCTGCGCAACTGGTGGACCGAGGAGGACGGCAAGCGCTTCAAGGAGCGCACCGGCATCCTGGTCAAGCAGTACGGCGAATTCGAAGCGCTGCCAGGCTACAAGGTCAATGGCGAGCTGACACTGGGCGAGAACATCGGCGACAACTCCGGCCTGGCCGTGGCCTACAAGGCCTACAAGCTGTCGCTGAAGGGCAAGAAGGCGCCGGTGATCGACGGCTACACCGGCGACCAGCGCTTCTACATGGGCTGGGCCCAGGTATGGCGCACCAAGTACCGCGACGCGGCGCTGATCTCGCGCATCAAGGCCGACCCGCACTCGCCAGGCCCGTTCCGCACCAACGGCACGCTGCGTAACCAGCCGGGCTTCTACGAAGCCTTCGGCCTGAAAGACGGCGACAAGTTGTACCTGGCGCCAAAAGACCGCGCGATCATCTGGTAAAACATCCCGAGCCCGGCCTGCGCCGGGCTCTTTTCTTTCTGACTGAATCCATGAAAAAACACCTGATTGCCGCCGCTGCTGCTGCGCTGCTGGCTACTGTCGCCAACGCCTCCGACAAATCCGGCATCGAACTGCAATACATCGATCCCGCCGTCCGCGCCCAGGACGACTTCTTCAAGCACCTGAACGGCAAATGGCTGGCCACCGCCGAAATCCCTGCCGAAATGTCGAGCTGGGGCGTGTTCGAAAAACTGTTCGAAGACATCCAGCCGCAACTGCGCAAGATCATCGAAGACTCCGCGCAAAGCGCCGACACCGCCGACAAGAAACGCATCGGCGACTTCTACGCCTCCTTCATGGACGAAGCCCGCCTGGAGCAACTGGGCGTGGCACCGATCCAGCCGGAACTGGCCCGTATCGCCGCCCTGAGCGACAAGAACCAACTGCCAGCCCTGTTCGCGTACCACAATCGCCACAACTTCGCGGCGCCGATGGACATGGGCATCCACCAGGACAACAAGGACTCCACCAAATACGTGGTGGACTTCGTGCAGTCCGGCCTCGGCATGCCAGACCGCGACTACTACCTGAAAAAAGACGACGCCAAGATGGCCGAGACGCTGGCCAAATACCAGGCTACCGTCGAAAAAATGCTGGCGCTGGCCGGTGACAAGAACGCCGCCGCCAACGCCAAGTCCATCGTCGCCTTCGAAACCAGAATCGCGCAACTGCACTGGACCAAGGTCGAGCTGCGCGACCCGGTCAAGGCCTACAACAAGGTACCGGTCGCCAGGCTGGGCGAACTGATGCCGAACTATGACTGGCACGCCTACCTCACTGGCCTGGGCATTGCCGGCAAGGTCGATTACGTCATCGTCAGCCAGCCAAGCTACCTGAAAGCGCTGGACAAGCTGCTGGCCGAAACCCCGCTCGACACCCTCAAGCCTTACTTCGCCTGGAACGTCATCCGCGCCAACGCGCCGTTCCTGTCGAAGGACTTCGTCGAAACCAACTTCGAGTTCTACGGCAGGCAACTGGGCGGCGCTACCGAAATGCGCCCACGCTGGAAGCGCGGCGTTTCCGCCACCGAAAACGCGCTGGGCGAAAGCATCGGCAAGGTCTACGTCGAGCAGCACTTCCCGGCCGCCAACAAGGCCCGCATGGAAGAACTGGTGAAGAACCTGCTGGTCGCCTACAAGGACAGCATCGACAAGCTGCCTTGGATGAGCGCCAAGACCAAGAAGGAAGCGCAAACCAAGCTGGCCAAGTTCACGCCAAAAATCGGCTACCCGAACAAGTGGCGCGACTACAGCGCCCTGACCATCGACCGCAACGACCTGGTTGGCAACGTGACGCGCGCCACCGAGTTCGCGGTGCAGAAGGAACTGGACAAGCTGGGCAAGCCGATCGACCGCGACGAGTGGGGCATGACACCGCAAACCGTCAACGCCTACTACAACCCGGAGCTGAACGAGATCGTGTTCCCGGCAGCTATCCTGCAGCCGCCATTCTTCGACGCCACTGCGGACGACGCGGCCAACTACGGAGCCATTGGCGCCGTCATCGGCCACGAGATCTCGCACGGCTTCGATGACCAGGGCGCCCAGTACGACGGCGATGGCAACCTGCGCGACTGGTGGACCAAGCGTGATCACGCCAACTTCAAGACCAGGACGCAGATGCTGGTCAAGCAGTACGGTGCATTCAGCCCGGTCAAAGGCTACAAGGTCAACGGCGAGCTGACGCTGGGCGAAAACATCGCCGACAACTCCGGCCTGGCGATTGCGTACAAGGCCTACAAGCTGTCGCTGGGCGGCAAGCCCGCACCGGTGATCGATGGCTTTACTGGGGAGCAGCGCTTCTACCAGGGCTGGGCGCAGGCATGGCGCGCCAAGTCGCGTGAAGCGGCGCTGATCCGTCAGGTCACCACCGACCCGCACTCGCCGGAAGAATTCCGCGCCAACGGCACGCTGCGCAACCAGCCGGGCTTCTACGACGCGTTTGGAGTGAAGAAGGGCGACAAGATGTACCTCGCACCGAAAGAGCGCGTGATCATCTGGTAAACCCGGTAAGGCGGGGGGCAGACCCCAACGGTCTCAATGTCCCGGCTTGGGGTTATGAGTCTTTGATCTTTTCAAAGATCCAAGCTCCCAACCCAACACCACCGGGCGCCGCACAGACAGGGTCAGACCCTTGGGTCTGACCCAGGTTTACCGGTTTTAAAAGGGCAAAAAAAAAACCGCTCCAATCGAGCGGTTTTTTTATACGCGGCGAAAGAATCAGCCCTTGCTAGGCTCCGCAGCAGCCGGCGCCTCAGCAGCCGGAGCAGCCTGCTTCACCTCAGGCTCCTTGAACTTGCCGCCCGACTTATTGGCCATGAACACAACAGCGCGCGCCACTTCCACATCATCCAGGTCTGGATTGCCGCCCTTGGCAGGCATTGCACGCAGGCCTTCCAGAGCGTGCTTCACAACAGTGTCGTAACCTTGAGCGATACGAGCACCCCAGGCGCCGTTATCGCCAACTTTCGGAGCACCAGCCGCGCCGGTGCCATGGCAAGCAGCGCAGGTAGCGGTGTAAACAGCTTCGCCGGTCTGCAGTACCTTAGGTGCGTTCACATCTTTCAGCGTAAAGCCGTTATCCGCAACAGGCTTCAGGCGAGCGGCCACAGCTTCCGCACTTTGGCTTTCCGAACCCGCGCCGGTCAGTTTTTCCTGGGTCACAAACTGCACCAGCAAAACGATGCCAATGATGGTAACAGCAAAGAAACCTACAACGGCAGCGACCAGCTGCTTGGGCGTTCTGATAGCGGATTCGTGGCTCATGATTTCCTTAGTACGGTTTTTCAAAAAGCTGCGGGAGGGTTATCTTTTTGGCATTTTTAATGCCGCGCCCTCGTCAAACCTGCGATTATAGACGGAAACCCCTAGCTATGGAATGGAATTCCGGCTATCCTTCGTGTCTCTTCAGTATCACCTGCGGCTGTAGCTCAGTGGATAGAGTATCGGCCTCCGAAGCCGAGGGTCGTGGGTTCGATCCCCGCCAGCCGCGCCATAAAATCAACAGGTTAGCTCGTTAGCTGATGTACCCGTCAGCTGTCGGGTTGCACCGCTTACATTCAATACCAATTCCAGCTAGCAGCAAGGCAGGCGTTCAGCATTCATCCGCCAACGACGTTGCGTCCGCCCATCAATCGCGACATCCAAATTGTATAACTTGCAATTATGATGCAAAATATGTACTCGACTTCCCGGGTGCAGTGACATGACGAACAAACCGAACCTTGATCTGCTGCGCGCGGTGGCAGTGCTGTTCGTGCTGTTTTCGCATGTCTTCCGCACTGCTTACGGCCAAGCCACTGCGGCCTCGTATGCGATGGGGCAGTTGGGCGTCATGATTTTCTTCGTGCATACCAGCCTGGTGCTGATGCAATCGCTCGAACGCCAGCAAGTGAGCGGGAGCGCGCTGTTCAAGCGTTTCTATATCCAGCGCATTTGCCGCATCTACCCTTTGTCGATCACCCTGGTGCTGGCGATTTTCCTTTTCATGGACCAGCAGTGGACGTACTACGAGCTGTTCACCAACCTGACCCTGACCCAGAACCTGACCTACACCAGGCTGATGAGTGATCCGCTGTGGTCGCTGCCGCTGGAAGTGCAGATGTATTTCATGCTGCCCTTCCTGTTCGTGTTCTTCCGCCACCGTCCGGTCAAGTGGCTGCTGGCATTCTGGGTGCTGTCGCTGCCGGTGGCCATGGTGCCCCAGATGTTATCACCCCGCCTGGGCGTCCTGGCCTATGTGCCTTGCTTCCTGGGCGGTGTGATCGCCTGGCGCCTGCAGGGACGGGAACGGCTGCCGGCTTGGCTGTGGCCGCTGGCCCTGGCTGTTGCCAGCCTGGCCTACATCCTGTTCGCTGAGACGCGCACGAATCTTTATGCGCGTTGGGCGGTATGCCTGGCGCTGGGCCTGACCATTCCCTGGGTGCGCCAGTTAAGCGTGCCGGCCTTGAACGCCGCCAGCAAGACCATCGCCAAGTACAGCTATGGCATCTACCTGTTCCACTACCCGATGCTGGCATTGTGTTTCGATACGCTGGCAAGCCTCCACCCAGTGCTGCAATGGAGCCTGTTCTGGGCCTTGATGGTGGTGCTGCCGTATGCCGGCTACCACCTGATCGAGCATCCGATGATCAAGCTGGGCGCGGCGTGGCGCGAACGCAAGACGGTTGCCGCCAGCCAGCTCACCGGGGCATGATGCAGCGCAAAGCTTAGGCACCGGTCGTCGTGCAGACTGAAGTTCCTGCACGACGCGACCGGAGCCATGATGCTCAAGCCGAATCTCGATTTCCTGCGCGCGCTTGCCGTGTTGCTGGTGCTGGCAGCGCATCTGGCGGGCTACACCATCCGTACCGGCGCGGTTTCGTTTGCACTGGGCCAGTTGGGCGTCATGCTGTTCTTCGTGCACACGAGCCTAGTGCTCATGCAGTCGCTGGAGCGCCAGCCGCTGGCAGGCGGCGCGCTGATCCGCGCCTTTTACCTGCAGCGTGCCTGCCGCATTTATCCGCTGGCTGCCGTCACGCTGTTGGGGATTTTCCTCTTCATGGATGGGCAATGGACGCCATTCGAACTCATTGCCAACCTGCTGCTGGTGCAGAACCTGGTATATGCGCGCTATATGTCCTCCGTCCTGTGGACGCTGTGCCTGGAAGTGCAGATGTACTTGCTGCTGCCGTTGCTCTTTCTGCTGTTGCGGCGGAAGCCGCCGTGCTGGCCGCTGGCGTTGTGGGCGCTGTCGGTGCCGCTGGCCTTATTGCAGCCGCTGGTCAGCGCCCGCCTGAACGTGATTGAATTCGCGCCCTGTTTCCTGGCGGGCGTGCTGGCCTGGCGCCTGCAGGGCCGGGAGCGGTTGCCGGGCTGGCTGTGGCCGCCGTTACTGGCGCTGGCCTGCGCCGCGTTTGTGGCCTGGGCCGAGCCGCGCGCCAATAACTACGGGCGCTGGGTGGTCTGCCTGGCGGTAGGGCTGGCGTTGCCGTGGCTGCGCGAGCTGTCGGCGCCGCGCCTGAATCGCGCCAGCCAGTTCATTGCCAAGTACAGCTATGGCATCTACCTGTTCCATCCGCCGTTGATGGGGTTGGCGTTCCGCACGCTGCACGCGCTCCATCCGTTCTGGCAATGGAGCCTTTTCCTGTCGCTGCTGGTGCTGCTCACCGGCCTGGGCTATCACCTGGTCGAACTGCCGATGATACGGCTTGGCGCACGCTGGAGCGCGCGCCGCCTGCCTAGGCCAGCGGCCGCGCCGCCAGTTGTTCCGGGCTAGAGTAGATGGTCAGGTTTTCGCCCGCCAGGTGCTGCAGGTGGTCAAAGAAGCCGCGCGCGGGAATCCACCACGATGGCGCCTCGCCCACCTGGCCCGAATGCAGCAGGCCGGCGCGCTTGAACTCCGCCATGAAGTAGGTGCGCAAGTCTTCGCGTGAGCCATGGTCGATGCGGCGCTTGGCCAGCTCCGGGTCGAACGGGCGCAGCGGCACTTCGCTGCGCTGGCCGGCCTGGTCGATGCATGGCAGGCGGAAGGTTTCGTCACCCCACACCGGTACCGGGAAGGCGTCGCCCATGGCATCTTCCAGCACATGGTAGAAGGTGACCGGCCCCATCGAAATGCCCAGGCCGAGCACCTTGGCGTTGTCCAGGCCGACAAAGCGCTGCCACGGCGAGCCTTCGCCGAACACCGAAGGCGCGCGGTGGTGGGCTTCGGTCAGGTAGCTTGCGTGGCGGCCCCAGGCGGAAACCGAATGCGTCGGGTGCACGCTGCGTGCGATGCCGGTGCTGGCCAGGAAGGCTTCCGGCAGGCGGCCCATATTGGTGCCATGCTTGCGCACGTCGAACACATAGTCCTTCATCTCGCAGGTGCCGCGGATCGAGCCGCCCGGCATGTAATAGGTGGGCAGCACCAGCGTGCCCTCCGGGCCGACGGCGTCCTGCAGCGCCTGCACCACGGTGGCCGCGCCGCCTTCCACATAGCCCAGGCTTTTCAGCGAGGAGTGGATGAACACGGCGTCGCCCTTCTCGATGCCAAGCCGGGCCAGTCCCGCCACCAGTTCGGCGCGGCTGACGTGGCGTTGCGTCTGCCTCATTTCGCGCGCACTGCTGCGCCGCCGCAGCTTTTCCAGCACAGCCTTGGCCAGGCGCTTGGCCTGCTTAAGCATGGCGTGCCTGCAGCAGGTCCTGTTCCAGCAGGTTGGCGTCGATGCAGAATTTGACGGCCCAGTTCAGGAACTCGTAGCGGCCGTAATCGCCGTTGACCGGGAACGAGCCTTTGACGCCGCCGCGGGTTTCTTTCGGTCCATCGAGCTTGACGCTGCGCCGCACGTACTGGTTCAGGCGCTGGCCGGCATCGAAGTAGCGCTGTTCGCCGGTGAGCTGGAACAGCAGCAGCAGGCAGTGGGCGTTCTGCACCGAACCGGTCAGGCAGGCGAAATCGACGGCGGGACGCCATTGGCTGTCCAGGCGGCCGGGCAGGAAGCCGTCGGCCCCGATCGCGCCCAGCAGGGCATCGCCGGTGCGCACGGCGGCCGCCAGCAGTTCAGGGCGTTGCGACAGCAGGTAGCCCTCCAGCACGCCGCGCAGCACGTAGCCGATGGTGTGGCTGAGCGGGTGGATCGGGTCGTTCAGGCAGTTCGACGCGAACCAGCCGTTCGGCTGCTGCTTGGTGAGCGCCCACGCCACCTGGCGCAGGCCGGCTTCGCCGTAACCGTGGCCGGGCGCCACGCGCTCGGCGGCAAACAGGCCCCAGGACACATGGGTTTCATAGGCTTTTTCGCCGGGCTTGGCAAACGGGGTAGGGTGCTTGCGCCAGCAGCCATCCTCGTCGAGCGAGTCGCGCAGCCAGGCCGCAGCGCGGTGCATGGCGTCGATGTATTTCTGCTCGCCGTATTCCTGGGCGCCGGCGGCCAGGCCCAGCAGGATCTGCCCGGTATTGAAGGTGACCGGCACGCGCGGCGTGGAATCGACGCGGCCGCCCTGGAAGCCGCCTTCCGGGAACTGGATGGCCACGAACCAGTCCAGCATGCGGCGTGCGCGCTGGTGCAATTCCGCGCTGTCCTGGCGGCGCGCCAGTTCGATCACGGTCGGCACGATATAGCCGGTGGTCTCGGGATAGGACGTGGCCCAGCCCTTCACCAGGCTGAAGTCGCGCGCCACGCCGCCGTCGGCCGAGGCCGAATGGTCTTGCGCCGCGCGCAGCCAGTCGGTGCAGGCGGCAAGCACGGCCTCGATGCCGGGGTCCTGGGCCGGCAAGCCGCGCTGGTCGGCCTCGCGTTCGGCCACGGCGCCCAGCGGCAGCGGCGCCTCCGGCGTGAATTTGTTCTTGATCGACCTCAGCAGCTGGAGCATTTTATTCCCGTTAAATGTTGTCAATTGACCATCATGATGATGCCAGCCGGCCTGCCGGGTGTCAATTTCAGGATTGCTGAAAGAATGTCATTAAGTTAATATACTGAATGTTTTGCTAAGCGCGCGGCTGGGCCTGGCGGCTTGCGACAGCAAGCCAACTCCCTTATCCTGAAGGCAATCACTCTCCCTGGACAGTCATGAATTCCTCGTCCCCGCAACAGGCGCTGCATGACGCCAAACTGGACCTGTTGTTCCCGTCGCCCGTCATGTATTTCGACTGGCCCGACAGCGAACAGCTGAACCGGGACTTGCGCGATGTGGTGCTGGCGCGACGCACTACCAGTTGTGGCACGGTGAAGACCAATCGCGGCGGCTGGCAGTCCGATGCCGACCTGCAGGATTGGCAGGAAGCGCCGGCGCGCACCCTGCTGCAGCGCATGACCGGGCTGGCGGCCGAATACGTGGCGCGCCAGACCGGCAGGGATGCGGCGGAATTCGCCGAGGGCTGGAAGATCCGCGCCTGGGCCAATGTCAACGAGCAGGGCCATTACAACCGCCGCCACGACCACCTGGGCGTGCATTCCTTCTTTTCCGGCGTGTACTACGTCAATGTCGGCGACATTGAAGCCGGCCAGGCAGCCGGCGGCCGTACCCGTTTCGAAGATTGCAGTTTCGTCGCCATCGACGTCGACCGCAATGCCGATGCACTGCGGCGCGACTACTTCATGACCCCGCGCAATGGCCGCATGCTGCTCTTCCCGGCCAGCCTGATGCATTCGGTGGAGACCTATGGCGGCACCCAGCAGCGCATCACCATCGCCTTCAACCTCTACCATCCCAGCTTCGCGGTGCCGCGCCTCGACGAGCGCCTGCAACAGGGCGACTGGTGGATGACCAATTTCCGCGGCCTGGTCCTGCTCAAGCGCAAAATCCCGGAAAAACTGTATGCCATGCGGCTGCTGCCGCGCCAGCTGGCAGCACGCAAGGTCAGCAATCCGCTCTCGCTCAAAGCCTGGGGCCGCCATATTGACGCGGCCATGCAGCACGCTACCGCGCTGGCCTCGGAACATTTCGAGGCCCGCCGCAATGGCTGAAAAGCAGGGCATGGCGCGCAGCTTTTCGCTGTACCTGGACTTGCTGCGCCTGCTCGCCGCGCTGACCGTGATGCTGGCCCATGCGGCCAGCAGCAAGACCCTGGGCGTGCCGCTGCTGCCCAATTCGGTGGGCCACAATGCGGTGGTGGTGTTCTTCCTGCTGTCGGGCTACGTGATTGCCTTTGTCGCCGACGGCAAGGAAAGCACGGCGCGCGAATTCTGGATCAGCCGCCTGGCGCGCATCTATTCGGTGGCCCTGCCTGCCATGCTGCTGGCGCCGCTGGCCGACCAGGTCGGCCTCGCGCTCGATCCGCATTTTTATGATGGCGGCCTGACGACCCGCGATTACCCCTTGCTGCGGCTGGCAGCCAGCCTGGTCTTTGCCAACGAGCTGTGGCTGGTGTCCATCATGCCGTTCTCGAATTCCGCCTACTGGTCGCTATGCTATGAAATGTCGTATTACCTGCTGTTTTCCTTGTGGTGCTTCGGCAGCGGCGGGCGGCGCTGGCTGTGGCTGGGCCTGGCGGCGCTGGTGATCGGCCCCAAGATCCTGCTGCTGGCGCCGGTATGGGCGCTGGGCGTCGCGGTCTACCGCTGGCAGGGCGGCTACCGGCTGCCGGCAGCGGCGGGCTGGGCCTGCTGGCTGGCCTCGCTGGCGGGCCTGGCGGGCTTCCAGTATTTCGATCTCGGCGAGCAGTTGTCGCAGTGGAGCGGCAGGCTGCTGGGCGCGCAGCTGTACCACCTGCTGCATTTCTCCAAGCACTTCCTGGGCGATTACCTGCTGGCGCTGCTGATCGCCCTGAACTTCCTCGGTTTCCGCCGCATCGCCGGCCGCTTCGACCGCTGCTTCGCTGCCTGCGGCCCGGCCATCCGCAAGGCGGCCAGCTATACCTTTTCCATCTACCTGTTCCATTTGCCGCTGGTGCTGCTGTTTGAAATCCTGCTGGCCGGGATGGGCAAAGGCTACGCCTACCTGGCGGCCGTGCTGGCGGCGACCCTGGCGGCAGTGCTGCTGCTGGGCAGCGTGACCGAGCAGCAAAAAGACCGCCTGCGGCGCTGGCTGGCGCAGGTACTCCCGGCGGGCAAGCCGGCCATGCCGATGACTTCCGCGCGGAGCACCGCCAAATGACTATGCAGACCGACCTGGCGCGCGGGGTGAAATGGGTGGCGGGCGCCAAGCTGGCGTCCCAGGTCATCACCTGGGGCGTCACCATTTATGTGATGCGCCTGCTGGCGCCGTCCGATTACGGCTTGCTCGCCATGTGTACCGTGGTGCTGGGCTTCCTCACCATGTTTTCCGAAGTCGGCCTGGGCCCGGCCCTGATCCAGCGCAAGGAAATCAGCGAACAGGACCTGCGGCAAGCGATGGGCGTGGTGTGGCTGGTCAACCTGGGACTGTTCGCGCTGTCGAACGCGCTGGCGCCGCTGGTGGCCGCCTTCTACAGCGAGCCGCGCCTGCAGCAGCTGGTGCATGTGCTGTCGCTGCAATTCCTGCTGTTGCCGACGACGGTGGTGCCGGACGTGCAGATGCAGCGCCGCCTGGAATACAAGCAGCGTTCGCTGGTCGAGTTGAGTGCGGCGCTGGCCGGCTCGCAGGCGACACTGGTGATGGCCTTGTTCGGTGCCGGCGTCTGGTCGCTGGTGGCCGGGCAGCTGGCTACGCTGGCCTGGCGCGCGGCCGCCCTGGCCTGGTGCGCGCCGGGCCAGCCGCGGCCCGACTGGTCGCTGAAGGGCATCGGCTCCCTGCTCGGCTTTGGCGGCAGCCTGACGGCAACCCGCTTGCTGTGGTACTGCTTCACCCAGGCCGATGTCGCCATCGTCGGCCGCATGCTGGGCGACCAGATGCTGGGCTGGTATTCGGTGTCGATGCACCTGGCCTCGCTGCCGGTGCAGCGCATGGCAGGCATCCTGAACCAGGTGCTGTTCCCGATCCTGTCGCGTTCCCAGCACGACCTGCCGGCGATCCGCAGCGGCGTGCTGAAAATGCTGGGCTATATCGGGCTGCTGGCGTTCCCCGTCCTGTGGGGCATGGCCAGCGTGGCGCCGGAACTGGTGGTCGTGGTGCTGGGCCCCGGCTGGGATGGCGCCGTGCTGCCGCTGCAGGTGCTGTGCCTGATCATGCCCTTCCGTACCCTGATCCAGATGCTGCCGACGGTTACCGATGCGCTGGGCAAGCCGGGCATCAATTTCCGCAACCTGGTGCTGTCTTGCACCGTCATGCTGCCGGCCTTTTACGCCGGCACGCATTGGGGCATCGAGGGTGTCGCCTATGCCTGGCTGCTGGGTTACCCGGCCGTGATGCTGTGCCAGATGCGCTGGACGCTGGCGGCCATCGGTATCCCGCTCAAGGCAGTGGCCAGCCGCGCCGGCCCGGCCGTGCTGTGCGCCGCCCTGATGTTTGGTGCGGTGACCCTGGTGCGTGCGCCGCTGGCGCCACAGCCGCGGGCCTGGGCGCTGGTGGCCGAAGTGCTGACCGGCATGCTGGCCTATGGCGTGGCAAGCCTGCTGTTCAACCGCGCCATGGTGGCGGAGTTGCGCGGCATGCTCAGGCGCCAGGCCGCGGCGTGAGTGCAAATACGCAACACTGGCTCATTGAATTTCTCTATTGTAATTTTTGGTGAGTTTCCGTAGCGCACCACCTTCCTATACTTGACCGCATGATATGGCTGGGGACGCCCGCTTGCGTCCCGCCCAGGCCATGCGGACCCCAGCTCCCGGTTCGTGCTCAACATTTCCCATGTAGCCAGCCGATAAGGAGCACCGCCATGCGCCTCAATACCCCTGTCACCAGCCAGGAGTTCATCCTGGACGACGGCAAGACCATCGTGTCGACCACGGACCTGAAGGGCAAGATCACCTACGCCAATCCCTACTTCATCGAAGTCAGCGGCTTTTCCGAAGACGAATTGATCGGTGCGCCACAGAACATCCTGCGCCACCCCGACATGCCGGTGGAAGCGTTTGCCGACCTGTGGGCCACCATCAAGGCCGGCATGCCGTGGAGCGGCATGGTGAAGAACCGCTGCAAGAACGGCGATTTCTATTGGGTGTATGCGAATGTGACGCCGGTGATCGAAGCCGGCCGGCCGGTCGGCTATATGTCGGTGCGCACCAAGCCCAGCCGGGAGCAGGTGGCGCAGGCCGACAACCTGTACCGTGAAATCCGCGAAGGCAACCCGCGCCGCCTGCGCATTGAGCGTGGCCGCCTGCGCCGCAGCGGCTGGCGCAACTGGGCCAGCCAGCTGCGCGACCTGTCGCTGGCGCGCCACATCGGCCTCGGCATGGGGGCGCTCAGCGGCCTGCTGGCCTTCCTCGCCATTTCCGGCGTCCTGCACGATGCCCCGCTGTGGCTGACGCTTACCAATGCCGCCTTCATCGCGTTCGCACTGTACTTCTGGTACTCGCTGCACCGCGCCGTGGTGCAGCCGCTGCGCCAGGCCACCGGCTTTGCGCGCAAGATGGCCGGCGGCGACCTGACCGGCGCCATCGAGATCGGCGCCGACAATGAAATGGGCCAGTTGCTGGCCGCCCTGCGCCAGACCAATGTCAACCTGCACAGCATCATCGGCGATGTGCGCAGCAACTTCGATGAAATCCAGACCGCCACCAGCGAAATCGCCAGCGGCAACCTCGACCTGTCGGGCCGTACCGAGTCGCAGGCATCGAGCTTGCAGCAGACGGCAGCCAGCATGGAGCAACTGACCAGCAATGTGCAGCAGAGCGCGGCCAGCGTGCACAGCGCCAACGAGCTGGCCGGCCAGGCCTCCAGCGTGGCGGCGGCCGGCGGCTCGATCGTCTCGCAAGTGGTGCAGACCATGGACGATATCAGCCAGTCTTCGCGCAAGATCCTCGACATTATCGGCATGATCGACGGCATTGCCTTCCAGACCAATATCCTGGCCCTGAATGCAGCGGTGGAGGCGGCACGCGCCGGCGAACACGGCAAGGGCTTTGCCGTGGTGGCCACCGAGGTGCGCAGCCTGGCCCAGCGTTCGGCCACGGCCGCCAAAGAGGTCAAGCAGCTGATCGACAGTTCGATCGCGAAAGTCGACGCCGGTGCCAAGCTGACCAGCAACGCGGGCGCCACCATGAGCGAAGTGATCGAGTCGGTCGGCCGCGTCACCCGCGTCATGGATGAGATCCACCACGCCACCCAGGAGCAGAGCCGCGGCATCGGCCAGGTCAACCAGGCCGTCGTGCAGATTGACGACATTACGCAACAGAATGCCGCCCTGGTGGAGCAGGCCGCCGCGGCTGCCAGCAGCCTGGCCCGCCAGGCCGAATGGGTGGCGCAGGCGATTGCCGTCTTCAAACTGCAGGAAATTGCAGCGCGCAGTGCGGCAAAACCACACAAGGTTCTCGCCTTGCAATAGAATAGCGCGTTGTCATAAGATAACTTGAATTTCTTATTCGATAAGATATCATGACTCCTAGTAATCTCAATTGCCTGCTCCAGTGCCGGGCGCGTCCTTGCGAAGGAGTGAACAATGTGTGGACTGGTAGCTGTGCTCAACACCGACGGTCGTTCGGTCGAGTTGGGCCTGCTCAAACGGATGACCGACCTGATCCACCATCGGGGGCCGGATGACGAGGGTCATTACCTCGCCGGTCCGCTAGGATTCGGCTTCCGGCGCCTGGCCATCCTCGACCTGTCGCCGGCCGGCCACCAGCCGATGAGCCTGCCGGACGCCGGCCTCACCATTGTCTTCAACGGCGAAATCTACAACTACCTGGAATTGCGGCGCGAGCTGGAAGGCCTGGGCCACCAGTTCCGTTCCCGCAGCGACACCGAAGTCCTGCTGCACGCCTACCAGCAGTGGGGCCAGCAATGCCTCAGCCGCCTGAACGGCATGTGGGCTTTCCTGATCCACGACCGGCGCCGCAACCGTGTGTTCGGCGCACGCGACCGCTTTGGCATCAAGCCCCTGTTCCGCTACCAGGACGGCTCGCAAGTCTTGTTCGCTTCGGAAATCAAGGCCATTCGCGACTCGGGCCGCATGCAGGCCGGCACCAACTGGCAGGTGGCGGCCGACTTCCTGGTGCATGGCCCGCTGACGCTGGACTCGAGCAACGCGACTTTCTACGACAATATCTCCCAGGTCGGGGCCGGTTGCGCCTTTGAGCTGGGCCTGAACGGCAGCTACCGCGAGTGGCAATACTGGAGCCTGGCGCAGATTGAACCGCGCCGCGTGGCCGACCCGGCCGGCGAATACGCGGCCCTGTTCGAAGATGCCGTGCGCCTGCACATGCGCAGCGACGTGCCGGTGGCGGTGCACCTGTCCGGCGGCCTGGACTCCAGCGCCATCCTGTGCGAGGCGGCGCGCATCCGTGCCGCCGATGGCGCGCGCGATCCCATGCAGTCGTTCTGTTTCATGGACGAGGCCTTCGATGAGCGGCGCTATATCGACGCCACGCTGGCCCAGGCCGGCGCCCGCATGGAAACCTTGCAGGCCGACGTCCAGCAGATCTGGGACGACCTGCCGCGCCTGCTCTGGCACCAGGACGAGCCGGTGCATTCGCTGTCGTCGGCCGTCAGTTTCCAGCTCATGAAGCAGACTGCGGCACGCGGGGTCAAGGTGGTGCTGAATGGCCAGGGCGCGGACGAGACGGCTGCCGGCTATCCCGCGTTTTTCCGCCATTACTGGCACAGCCTGATGCGCGCCGGCCACCCCATCCGGGCCTGGAACGAGATTGCTGCCTATGTCCGTTGCCACGGCGGCAGCACCGGCGCGCATTTCCGCGCCCAGCTCGAGCTGGGCCTGCGCAACGCGCTGTCGGCCCTGCCGCCCTACCGTGCGCTGGCGCTGCAGCGTGCCCGGGCCGCCGCCATCAATCCCTGGCTGCAGCCGGAGTTCTGCCGCCACGCCCAGCCGCAGCTGGCCAGCCGCGACCAGCGCCTGCCGGCCGCGCTCGCCAATGCGACCACCAGCACGCCGTTGCCGCTCTACCTGCGGGTGGAAGACCGCAATTCGAGCGCCCATTCGATTGAGGGACGGGTGCCTTTCCTCGACCACCGCCTGGTGGAACTGCTGTTCCAGCTGCCGGACGACTGGCATATGCGCGGCCACTGGAACAAATACGTGCAGCGCGAGGCGCTGCGCGGCCGCATTCCGGAATCAGTGCGCACGCGCGTCGACAAGATGGGCTTCCCGGTGCCTTCGCGGCGCTGGATGTGCGGCGCCCTGTACGACATGACGCGCGACCTGCTCGGCAGCCGGGCGGCACGCGAACGCGGCATTTACAATGTGCCGGCGCTGTTGCAGAAGCTGGACCGCATGAAGGCGGACGACACCGAGCCCGGCATGCCGCTGTTCCATTTCGTCGAATTCGAACTGTGGTGCCAGATGGAAACGCCCCAGTCTAACTTGCTACCGTCGGTTGCCGCCTAGCCTGTCGCGGAAAAGCCCTTGCCTCACGGCAACCCACACAAAGGCTGTGACAGCCGGCCCGCCGTGGTGTAAAATTGACAATGAATGCCACAATTGCAATAAAGTTGACAGTTCAGTCAATGCTGGCCGTGGCGCCGATCCAACTGTTCCGCAAGGAAATGTTAAATCATTGCAGAGCGAAAGCGGGCTGCGCGGCCGTGTTCGCTTTGTAAATTCCGCATTCTTTGTGAACTCGGCATTGTAGTTGGCGCGCGCCTGATATATGGTTAGCATAAGTGTAATAAGTAATTCTGATCGGGAACTAAACATGGATGACACAAAGGTTGTTGCTGTAGTTGGCCTCGGCTATGTCGGCCTGCCGCTGGCTGTTGAGTTCGGCAAGAAGCGCAAGACCATCGGTTTTGACCTGTCGCAGTCCAAGATTGAGAATTACCGCAAGTTCTGCGACCCGACCGGCGAAGTGTCGGAAGCGGAATTGCGCGAAGCAACCCAGCTGCACGTGACCTACGACCCGGCCGCGCTGGCCGAGGCCGACTACATTGTGGTCGCCGTGCCCACCCCGGTCGACATTGCCCATTCGCCCGACTTCAGCCCCCTGGTCGGCGCCTCGACCACGGTCGGCAAGTACATGAAAAAGGGCGCCATCGTCGTGTACGAGTCGACGGTCTACCCCGGCGCCACCGAAGAAGTATGCATCCCCGTGCTGGAAAAGCATTCCGGCCTGAAATGGCCCGAAGACTTCAACGTCGGTTATTCCCCTGAACGCATCAATCCGGGCGACAAGCAGCACCGCCTGACCACGATTTTGAAGGTGGTCTCCGGAGATAATCCTGCAACTCTTGAAGAGGTTGCTAAACTATATGAATCGATAGTGACTGCTGGGGTATACCGGGCATCGAGCGTGAAGGTTGCGGAAGCGGCCAAGGTGATCGAAAATACCCAGCGCGACCTGAATATCGCGCTGATGAACGAGCTGGCAATCATCTTCGACAAGATTGGCATCGATACGCTGGAAGTGCTGCAGGCGGCGGGCACCAAGTGGAATTTCCTGCCTTTCCGTCCTGGCCTGGTTGGCGGCCACTGCATCGGCGTCGATCCCTACTACCTGACCCACAAGGCCGACATGATCGGCTACCACCCGCAGGTGATCCTGGCGGGGCGTCGCATCAATGACGGCATGGCCAAGTTCGTGGCTGAAAAAACCGTCAAGCAGATGATTGCGGCGGGCTGCCATATCAAGGGCGCGAAAGTGAACGTGCTGGGCCTGACCTTCAAGGAAAACTGCCCGGACTTGCGCAATTCGAAGGTGGCGGACGTGGTGTTTGAACTGAAGTCGTATGGCCTGGACGTGCATGTGCATGACCCGGTGGCCGATTCGGATGAATCGGTGCACGAGTATGGTATTCGCCTGGAAGCGTGGGACAGCCTGCCGCAGGCCGATGCCGTGGTGGCGGCAGTGTCGCACAAGGAACTGCTGGCATTGTCGCTGGGCGACCTGTCGGCCAAGCTGAATCCGGGAGGCGTCTTCATCGACGTGAAATCGGCATTCAATATGGCAGGCCTGGAAGAAGCTGGTTACAGCGTCTGGCGCCTGTAATAAAAATATCAGGGAAGCCTGGGAGGGCTGTAGTGGGCAAGTTTGACGAAGTGCGGCTGCACTTGCGCGGCCAGCGATACCATTGGCTGGTGACGGGTGCTGCCGGATTCATCGGCTCCAACCTGGTGGAGGCCTTGCTCAAGCTCGGCCAGCAAGTCACTGGCCTGGACAACTTCGCCACCGGCCACCAGCACAACCTGGACCAGGTGCGCGAAGCGGTCGGCTCCGAGGCCTGGGCCTCGTTTACCTTCGTGCATGGCGATATCCGCGACCTGGCGACCTGCCACGCCGCTTGCGCCGGCAAGGACTACGTCCTGCACCAGGCCGCATTGGGTTCGGTCAGCCGCTCGATCGACGATCCGCTGCTGACCCACGGCACCAATGTGACCGGCTTCCTCCACATGCTGGTGGCGGCGCGCGACGCGAAAGTGAAGCGCTTCGTCTACGCAGCATCCAGTTCCACCTACGGCGACCATCCCGCGCTGCCGAAAGTGGAAGACACCATCGGCCGGCCGCTGTCGCCGTATGCCGTCACCAAGTATGCCAATGAGCTGTACGCCGATGTGTTCGCGCGCACTTATGGCATGGAAACCATCGGCCTGCGCTATTTCAATGTGTTCGGCCCGCGCCAGGACCCGGAAGGCGCTTATGCGGCAGTGATACCGCAGTGGGTGTCGGCCCTGATCCGCAACCGCCCGCTGTTCATCAACGGCGACGGCGAAACCAGCCGCGATTTCTGTTTCATCGACAACGTGGTGCAAGCCAACCTGCTGGCTGCCATGGCCGACAAGCCGGGCGCCGCCAACCAGGTGTACAACGTGGCGCTCAACGAGCGCACCAGTCTCAACCAGCTGTACCTGATGATGCGCGAGCTGCTGCAGGAGCGTTTCCCGCACCTGCGCCAGCACCAGGCGCAATACCAGGGATTCCGGGCCGGCGACGTGCGCCATTCGCAGGCCGACATCACCAAGGCGCGCGAGCTGTTGGGTTTCGATCCCTCGCACCGCATCGGCGAAGGATTGAAGGAGGCCATGGATTGGTATGTCCGCCACCTGGCCCCACAAGACTAGTTAACGAGACAAGGCCGCAAGGCTCCGCGCGCTTTCACGGCCAGCATGAGCAGTAAAGCGGGAGGGAAATAAAAATGCTAAGAATTTCCAATCACTACATTTCCAAGGTTGTCTTCAGCCTGCTTTTCCTGGAGGTGTTGATCCTGATTGGCTCGTTCTACGCTGGCGCTGGTCTGCGTTTTTTCGACGGTGAACAGTTCGCCATACCGAAGCTCGACCACTTCTTCATGTCGGCCTGTATTTTTGCGGCCGCGATCGTGTTCAGCATGTCTGCGCTGGGCATGTACCAGATCAATTTCCAGGAAGGCTTGCGCAATCCCTTCTTCCTGCAATTGATGCCTTCCTTTGCCATGGGCTTTTGCATCCTGACCCTGGTGTTCTACCTGGCGCCCGACCTGTATTTCGGGCGCGGCATCCTGGTGCTGGTGTTCATCATCGCCGGTGCCGGCATCCTGCTGGCGCGCGCCATGTTCATGAAAACCTCGCGCACGCATTTCCTCGCCACCCGCATCATCTTCCTCGGCGGCGGCGCCATGGCCAAGGAATGCGGCGAACTGGCCACGCGCGAAACCAACTACCGCCGCTACGACGTGGCAGGCTATGTGGCGGTGCCGTCCGAAGAAACCTGCGTGCCGCAGAGCCAGCTGTTGCGCCTGCCGGAAGGCGGTTCGCTGGTCGCGCTGGCAAACGCCCAGCGCGTGACGGAAATCGTGGTGTCGGTGCAGAACCGCCGCGGCGGCGCTTTCCCGATCAAGGAACTGCTCGAGTGCAAGCTGTACGGCATCCAGGTCACCGATGCCGCCACCTTCTTCGAGCGCGAAACCTACCAGATCCGCGTCGAGTCGGTGCAGCCTTCCTGGCTGGTGTTCGGCGGCGGCTTCGACCAGAGCTTCATGCGTACCTTCATGAAGCGTGCGGTGGACGTGGTGGCCAGCCTGTCGCTGCTGGTGGTGTCGCTGCCGGTCATGATCCTGACCGCGATCGCCATCGTGATCGAAGACGGCGCGCCGGTGTTCTACTCGCAGGAGCGGGTGGGCATGGACGGCCGCGTGTTCCGCGTGCTGAAATTCCGCAGCATGTTCAAGAACGCGGAAAAGAATGGCACGCCGCAATGGGCCGCCAAGAACGACCCGCGCATCACCCGTGTCGGCAATATCATCCGCAAGCTGCGCATCGACGAACTGCCGCAAATCCTCAATGTGCTGAAGGGTGAAATGTCCTTCGTCGGCCCGCGCCCCGAGCGTCCTTACTTCGTCGAGCAGTTGACGGAGCGCGTGCCTTATTACAACGTGCGCCATAGCATCAAGCCGGGCATCACCGGCTGGGCCCAGGTGCGCTACGGCTATGGCGATACGGTCGAAGACGCGCTGCAGAAACTGCAGTACGACCTGTACTACGTCAAGAACAACAGCCTGCTGCTCGATGTGCTGGTCCTGATCGATACCATCAAGGTGGTCATGTTCAGGGGAGGCCGCTAAGGACATGGAGGCCTGATGCCGACCAGTATCACCGCCTTCAGTTACGCCAGCGCCGCGCTGGCGTTTCTGTTATTTAGCGTGCTGGTCCTGACCGGCTGGCGCCAGCGCCCGGAACAGCGCCCGCACCAGCGCGTGCTGGCCACGGCCGCCCTGCTGACGGTGCTGTGGGGCGTGGTGATGGCCAGCGCCACCGTGGTGCCGTGGGCGCCCTGGGTGCTGCATCTTGCCGAATGGCTGCGCAACGCGGCCTGGACCGGCGTGCTGCTGGCCATGCTCGGCCTGTGGCAGCGCAGTGCGCGCACCTTCCAGGCCAGTGCCGCGGTGTACGGCGCCATGCTGCTGGCCAGCCTGCTGGCGCAGCAGCTGCCGTCCAGCCTGGCGTTCCATATGCTGGCGATCGGCCGCCTCGGCATGGCGGTGCTGGGCATGCTGCTGGTGGAGCAGCTCTACCGGGACCGCAGCGTGCAGGTGCGCTGGGCCATGAAATTCATCTGCCTTGGCCTGGGCGCCCTGTTTGCCTACGACTTTTACCTGTACAGCGACATGCTGCTGCTGCGCGAGCTGGACCCGGAACTGTGGGCGGCGCGCGGCCTGGTCAACGCGCTGATCGTGCCGCTGCTGGCGATTTCCGTGCTGCGCCGTGCTTCCTGGCCGGCCCAGCTGGCGGTGTCGCGCCGCGTGGCCTTCCACTCGGCAGCCCTGCTCGGCTCGGCGGTCTACCTGCTGGCAATGAGCATGGCGGCCTACTACCTGCGCTTCGTCGGCGGCTCCTGGGGCGGCCTGATGCAGCTGGCCTTCCTGTTTGGCGCCACCTTCCTGCTGGCAGGCGTGCTGTTTTCGGGCACTTTCCGCGCCTGGCTGAAAGTGTTCATCAGCAAGCACTTCTACCGCTATAACTACGATTACCGAGAAGAGTGGCTGGCCTTCACCCGCACCCTGTCGGCTACCGGGCCCAACCTGGGAGAGCGCACCATTTCGGCCCTGGCCGAACTGGTGGAAAGCCAGGGCGGCGCGCTGTGGATACGGCGCGAGCAGCGCTTCGAACCGCTGGCTTCCTGGCATATGCAGGCCCAGCAAGCGAGCGAACCGGCCGACTCGCCGTTTTGCCAGTTGATGGAAAGCAAGCAATGGCTGGTCGAGGTTGCCGCCCACGACTTGCACGATCCGGAAGTGCCGCTGCCGCCCTGGCTGCTGGCCTTCCCCAAGGCCTGGCTGGTGTTGCCGCTGTTGCTGCAGGGGCGGCTGGCCGGCTTTGTGGTGCTGATGGCCTCGCGCAGCGAAGTCAAGCTCAACTGGGAAGTGCTGGACTTGCTGAAAATCGCCGGCACCCAGGCCGCTTCCTACCTGGCGCAGCAGGAAGCCGACAATGCGCTGATGCTGGCGCGCCAGTTCGATTCCTTCAACCGCCTGTCCACCTTCGTGGTGCATGACCTGAAGAACCTGGTGGCGCAGTTGTCGCTGATGACCGCCAATGCGGAAAAACATGCCGACAATCCGGAGTTCCAACGCGATATGATGGAGACCGTGACCCTGTCGGTGCAAAAAATGAAACTGATGCTGCAAAAGCTCAGCCGTACCGCGTCGCCCGAGCGCGCCGTGCCGCAAGACCTGGGCCAATTGCTGGCGCAGGCGGTGGTGCTGAAGGCCGCCTTCGAACCCAAGCCAACGCTGCAGCTGGCCGAAGCCGGCCTGAAAGTGTTGGCCGAGGGCGAGCGGCTGGAGCGCGTGCTGGGCCACCTGATCCAGAACGCGATCGAAGCCACGCCGCGCGACGGCAAGGTGTGCGTGCGCCTGGCGCGCGACGGCGAGCGCGTGCTGGTGGAAGTGGCCGACACCGGCTCCGGCATGAGCGAAGACTTCATCCGCGAGCGCCTGTTCAAGCCCTTCGACTCGACCAAGTCGGCCGGCATGGGCATCGGCGCTTTTGAGAGCCGGGAATACATCCACCAGCTCGGTGGAACGCTGCAGGTGCGCAGCGTGCCGGAGCAAGGCACTACATTCACGGTCAGCCTGCCGCTGTACCGCCAGCAAACCATTGAACAAGCCGCCTGAAGGCACAAGGACCTGTTGTGAGCCAGAGCAAACCCAAGCTGTTGATTATCGAAGACGACCCCGGCCTGCAAAAGCAGCTCAAGTGGAGTTTCGACGACTACGACGTGGTGGTGGCGGGCGACCGCGAAGCCGCGCTGGCCCAGTTGCGCCGCCACGAGCCGGCCGTCTGCACCATGGACCTCGGCCTGCCGCCCGACCCGGATGGCGCCACCGAAGGCCTGGCCACGCTGCAGCAGATCCTGGCGCTGGCGCCGGACACCAAGGTCATCGTCCTGACCGGCAACCAGGACCGCTCCCATGCAGTGCAGGCGATTGCCATGGGCGCCTACGATTTCCACCAGAAGCCCTGCGAACCGGAACTGCTGTCGCTGGTGATCAAGCGCGCCTTCTTCCTGCACGGCTTGCAGCAGGAAAACCGTCGCATGCAGCAAGGCAGCGCCGACGCGCCGCTGGCCGGCATCATCTCGCGCGACCCGGGCATGCTGAAAGTGTGTCGCCAGGTGGAAAAAGTGGCGCCCAGCTCGGCCACCACCATGGTGCTGGGCGAGTCCGGCACCGGCAAGGAAGTGATCGCGCGCGCCCTGCACCAGGGCAGCCCGCGCGCCAAGGAACGCTTCATGGCCATCAACTGCGCGGCGATTCCGGAAACCCTGCTCGAATCGGAGCTGTTCGGCTATGAGAAAGGCGCCTTCACCGGCGCCGTCAAGCAGACCAAGGGCAAGGTGGAAGCAGCCAACGGCGGCACCTTCTTCCTCGATGAAGTGGGCGACCTGCCGATGCCGCTGCAAGCCAAGCTGCTGCGCTTCCTGCAGGAGCGCGTGATCGAGCGCGTCGGCGGCCACGAGGAAATCCCGGTCGACGTGCGCATCGTCTGCGCCACCCACC